>Ga0315903_10000855_pt1 | contig 45786 bp, 32 predicted proteins | sample LakEriMetagenome_7_FD_203524 | JGI IMG/M metagenome (GOLD analysis project Ga0315903, IMG submission 203524) | Freshwater fungal communities from buoy surface, Lake Erie, Ohio, United States - Buoy 2 MA119 | ecosystem: Environmental > Aquatic > Freshwater > Lake | place: USA: Lake Erie, Ohio... | reverse complement strand
TGACGGAAGTCTCCAAGACCCTCGGGGTAGCCCCGGAGAACATCCGCTGGATGATTTCCGACTACAGGAGGATCTTCCGCAGGAGTTGCCGAGTAGGGAATCCTGAGTCGATGCGTAAAGAGGCCCAGCGCAGGGGTCGCAAGTGGACGAAATACAGCAGGCACTCGGAGCTTTTTTACAGCAAGAAATCGGTCGAGTTCGATGTGGAAAACGGCAGGTTCCGAAGAGCTAAGAACAGGGGCAGCAGGTCGGAATCGGGGGGCAAGAGCGCCGCAAGTTAGCTGGGTAGTTCGATGGTGCGAGTTCGATGGTGCCAGGCACGAATGGCACTTCGTACCACCGCCTGGCGGCAGGTGGCTACGGCGAGAGGTGGCCAAGGGGTTGTGTGGGGAGAGAAAGGCCTCCACCGCCTGGCGGCAGGTGGCTACGGCGGCAGGTGGCTACGGCGGCAGGAGGGCCGGTTGGGTTGATTGGATTCGCCTGGTACCGGTTAGTACTTAGCGAGCTTGCGCAGGACCTCGATCCCTCGATCGAGCATCGCATCGCTAGCGGCAAAAGAGATGCGGAAATGGGAATCCCGCCTTGAAAAGATGTGACCAGGGATGACCAGCAACTCGTTGGCTATCGCCTTAGCGACAAAATCGGTCGCATTTCCTGAAGGAACTTTGGGGTAGATGTAGAAGGCACCACCGGGCTGGACGAACTCGTAGTAGCCTTGCAAACCCTCGACGATTCGGTCCCGTTTCTTTTCGTAGTTGGCGTAATAGCCCGTCATGTCGTAGTCCAACGCTGCAAGGGACGCATGTTGCAAAGGAGTCGGAGCGCAGACAAACGTGTACTGCTGGAGTTTGATCATCGTTTGGATGATCGGTGCCGGACCATGGACATATCCAAGCCGCCAACCGGTCATGGCGTACGTTTTCGAAAAACCATCGATCACGATTGTCTGTGGGTTGAATTCGGCAGGAGACGGCACCGGGGTTCCAAATTGAAACGCGCTGTAAATCTCATCGGAGACTAGCGCGATTCCTTTTTCTAGACACAACTCAGCGATCCCGCGAACCTCTTGGGTCGACGCATTGACGCCAGTGGGGTTCGATGGACTATTGAACAGCACCAACTTGGTCTTCGGTGTGATCGCACTGCGAACCTTATCCAGATCGATTCTGAAATCAGGATAGGTATCGATCAGCACGGGAACGCCGCCGACGAGTTGGATCAGCGGAACGTACATAACGAAGTAAGGATCGAAAACGATGACCTCGTCTCCGGGATTTACCAAACTGAGCATGGTCAAGACCAAGCCACCGCTAGTACCCGAGGAGATAAACAGACTTCGATCGTCGTGGTTGTACCGATCTGCAATGTCCTTCTCGAGTCGCTCGATCAGCGGCGCGATGCCTTGGGTCGGCGAGTACATATTCCTTCCGGTGCGAATTGCTTCACAAGCCTTCTCTTTGATCACCTCGGGCACATCGTAATCGGGCTGCCCGATCGATAGATTGATTGGGTTTTTCATCGATGCGGCCAGCGCAAAGACTTTACGAATACCGCTGGAGTCGAAGGCTAAGGTTCGCTGGGCAATCCAGGATTCAGGATTGGTGGAGTTCATGATTAAGCATCCTGAGGGGAAACTTTGTTGGCCGTCCGGAGGGATTTCTCTGTGATGATTCGGTTCACCGAGTTGAGAATGGCCAAAATGGTCGCTTCGACCGAATCTGTTGAAGCTCCCATACCGCGATACGATTGACCTTCATGCTCGACCTCGACGGTTACTTCTCCGATCGCGTCGCGTCCAAGGCTCGCGCTGCTGACTCGGAATTCTTGGCAAGTGAGTTTGATACCGGTTATTTTTTCGACGGCCCAGAAGGCTGCATCGATCGGTCCGTCCCCTTGTTGGACGTGTTCAGTAGATTTCTTGCCTTCCATCGAAAGCGTCAGTTTAACCGATGGGGCTTGGCCCGAACCGCTCGCTAGCTCGTATTCAACGAGCGACCAACCGGGTACCGCCGCTCCGCTGATCTGCTGTTGAATCAGGGCCGCGACATCTCCATCGAAGATGTTTTTTTTCTTGTCGGCAAGGATTTTAAATTGCTCGAAAAGGACTTGGAGTTGCTCGCCTGTGAGTCGATAACCGAGCTCGCGTGCGCGGTCGGCTAGTGCGGCTCTGCCGGAGTGTTTCCCAAGCACCAGATCGGTTTTGGAGAAACCGACATCTTCGGGCCGCATGATCTCGTAGGTGCTACGGTCCTTCAGCATTCCATCTTGGTGGATTCCCGCCTCATGAGCGAAGGCATTTCGGCCGACGATCGCTTTGTTGCGTTGAACATCCATACCGGTGATTTTACTGACGAGTCGACTGGTAGGTACCAACCGCTCGGACTTGATCCCCGTACTGGTCGAGTAGAAATCGCTTCGGGTGCGCATAGCCATAACGACTTCTTCGAGCGAGCAGTTTCCTGCACGCTCACCGATACCGTTGATGGTGCATTCGATTTGGCGGGCTCCTGCGGCCACGGCCGCTAGTGAATTTGCGACAGCCAGTCCGAGATCATCGTGGCAATGGCACGAGAGGATCGCTTTGTCGATGTTTGGAACGCGATCGAGTAGGGCTTTGATTCTGGCGGCCATCTCGCTCGGGGTGGTATAGCCTACGGTGTCAGGAACATTGATCGTTGTGGCACCTGCATCGATAGCAGCTTCGACCACACGGCACAGAAAGTCGATTTCCGTCCTGGCGGCATCTTCGGCTGAGAACTCGATATCGTCACAGTAGGACAGAGCCCGTTTGACTCCGCTAACGGCCCTCTCGACGATCTGGTCTTGGGTCATCCTGAGTTTGAATTCCCGATGGATCGCACTGGTGGCCAGAAAGACGTGGATCCGAGCGCGTTGGGCTTTCTGGAGAGCCTCCCAAGCTCGGTCGATATCGCCGTCATTGCAGCGGGCCAAACCGCAGATGATCGGGCCTCGGATGCTCGAAGCGATCTCGCGTACGGCTTCGAAATCCCCCGGGCTTGCGATCGGAAAACCAGCCTCCATGACGTCGACTCCCAAGTCCGAGAGGGCTTGAGCAACCTCGAGTTTTTCGGCAAGGTTCATACTTGCCCCGGGGGATTGTTCACCGTCTCGGAGGGTTGTATCGAAGATTTGGATAACGCGTGGGGTAGGATCGCTCATAATGAATTGGGCAAAAATCGAGGTTGGGCCTGCGCAAGCTTGCCACTATTGGGTGCTTATTTCAGGTCGGCTTGCCGAGGAATCGGGCAAACTGGGCGGCTCTACGAACTATCGTACCGAAAAAAAAATTTCCTGAAACCGATGAATTCCCTAGGTTCATCGCTAGAGCGACTTTAAACAGGGGGGATCCCCGATCGCGGATGGTACGCGGATTGCTTTGGTAGACCCTTTGGAAATCTTGCTCGATCCTTGGGCAAACATTTCTTCTACCCAAAAAGTCGAAAGCGTCTTTGGGGGCCCGTTGGTTGTAAGGCCAACAGGTCTTCGTGCTTTCGATTTTTTTTCTTGCTATCCAAGTCCCTACGCGCGTCGGACATCGGCGTGCTGAGGTACCCCATCGGCCTGGTTGTGGTGTCCGCCTCACCGCACCGGCCGGGGTATTTCTATTTCTATACGAAGCTCTCAGGGCACGAATGCCAATTCGTTGGAATTGATCAGCACGAGGATCAACTCCTGGAAACTGCGCCCCTGGCCGAGAAAGGCTTCGCACATTCGATGTTCGGTCTCGGAGGGATTCCGGCCCAAGATCGCTCGGTAGGCATCGGTGATTTTCTCGATGCGACCGGCAAGCTGACCGGATGCCTGAGCGACCCAATCTGCATTGAGCAGCGCAAGGGCTTGAGAGGGTACGATCGATGTATCGCGCCTCGCGCACGAGACGGTATTTTCTGGAAGATCGAACGACTCCATCCAAGGAATTCGGACGGTTCGTTTCTGGACCAAGTAGAGACTTCGAACCGTTTGGTGATTCTCGGGTGACGGATACCACCCCTTGGTCTTCGTTTCGTTATCATCGAGGACTGCGGGGTTGGACTGCAAGACATCGTCGCTGAGTACCGGCCAGACTGGTGGTCCTCCGTTTCGATGTTGCAACTGGCCTGTCGTTTGCAGGACCACGTCGCGCAGTTGTTCGGCGCTGAGGCGTCGGAGTTTTCTCCAAGGTCCGATCGGAGCCGAATAGGCATCCGACGCGACGATGTACTTGATCAAAACTTTGAGCGACCAATCGTGCTCGACCAAGTAGACCGACAGGTGGTCCAAAAGCTCTTTGGAGATCGGGGCCGAACCGGTGACACCCAAATCGTTGGAGCTGGCGACTAGGCCTTGGCCAAAAAGGTTTTGCCAAACGCGATTGACGATGACGCGAGCCGTCCATGGGTTTTCCTTGCTGATGATCCACCGGGCCAAGGCCAATCGTCGGCCGGTGGTTCTTCCATGCCCGGGTGGTTCGATTGGAGGTGCGTTGGGAAACAGCACGCTGGGGAAACCAGGTTCGACCTGTTCCAAGGGTTTTTGGTAGTTGCCTTGATCTAGCACTCTAATCGGCTCGATAGGGTCCTTGCCATCGGTTGCAAAAAAGCCTGTTGCATTGTCGGCAAGAAGTTTGGTCGATTCATCGAATTGAGTCGCTGCGAAGAAAGCTCGGAATCGGTAGTGATCTTCTTGGGACAAAGGATCGGTTTTGTGGTGATGGCATCTGCAGCAAGAGAGGGTCAGGCCCAGGAATGCCGATCCGGTCGTCTCGGTCAGATCGGTCAGAACCTCTGCCCTCGCTCGGTCTTGTTCATTGAAGAGTTTGGCCGCGTTGTCGTAGGGTCCGAGCCGAAGATAGCCTGTAGCGATCAAGCGATCGAGTTCTAAGAGCGATTCGGGTGGTCCGTCGAGCAATTCATCGCCGGCCAATTGCCAGAGGACGAACTGATCGTAAGCCAGATCCGAGTTCAATGCCCGCACGACGAAATCGCGGTAGTTCCAGGCTTGTTTGCGGAATTCGTCCCAATCGAATCCATTGCTATCGCTGTATCGCACGACATCGAGCCAGAGCCTTGCCCAATGCTCACCGAAACGCGGGTCGGCCAGCAACCGATCGATTTGGTGCGTAAAAGAACCGCTTGACTCATCGGATTCAAAATCCTGGACTTCATCGTAGCTTGCTCGCAAACCGATCAGATCGAGCGAGAGTCGCTCGAGACGATCCTTTTTAGAAATCCTATCCGAATTCAGCGGTTGGATTCCAGACAAGGGCTCTGCCAAGAATCGATCGATGGGGTGCGATTGCCGTTGGCCTATCGAGTCGAGGGTACCTGACTCGGGAATAAATGACTCGGGGATACGGGGGTCTTGGATCGGTTGCAAAGACCAAAGGTCCAATCGGTCCGATCCAAAGAGCCGAGCGATGGGGTTGTTTGGATCCTCGAGAGCCGTACCGATCGATCGAGTCGAGCCGGATGCTAGATGTTGAGTTGCATTCGGTGGAAATGGGTCTTGTTGTGCGAAACCAGTGGTTCGGAGAACCAATGCGATCATGAGGCTAAGGCATGCCCAAATTCGTCGTGGGCCAAGCACCGAAGACCGAGGGGTTTGAAGTATCGGTCTCATACGAGGATATCCATCAGCGGGCTTGCCGAGCCGGCAACTCCGGTGATTCGTTCATCGCGACCGCTGACTTCCAACGACAATCGTTCGTGATCGATACCAAGTGCCGTGAGGATGGTCGCATGCAGGTCGCGAAATTGGATGGGACGTTCGGTTGCTATCAATCCGATCTCGTCGGTCGAGCCGATGCGGAGACCTTTTCGGATCCCCCCACCGGCCATCCAGATTGTAAATCCAGCGGCGTTATGTTGTCGGCCCATATCTCCTTGTTTCATCGGTGTCCGACCGAATTCGCTTGCCCAGACGACCAAGGTCGAATCGAGGAGTCCGTGTTGTTTCAGGTCCGTCAAGAGTCCTGCGACACCGATGTCGGTCCATCTGGCTCGGGGGGTGTGGTTTTCGGTAAGCTTTGCGTGCGCATCCCAACCATCTTTGTCTGGCATATCGTAGAGTTGAACGAAGCGGACCCCTTGCTCGACGAGCCTACGGGCCAACAAGCACTTGCGAGAGAAACTCTGTGTTCGAGCCTCGGTAGAATCGATCCCATAGAGTTTATGAATGTGCTCCGGTTCGTCCTCAAGACGACCGACCTGCAGGGCGGAGGCTTGCATGCGGTAAGCCAGTTCGTACGAGGCGATTCGGGCATCGAGTTCCGTCGCTCCGGCGTACTGATCACGATGAAGGCGATTGAGTTCGTAGAGCAAATCGAGCGATGGACGTCGGCCGCTAGCCAACGGCTCGGGAGGGATCAAATGATGCAAGGGTGGGTTTGACGTGCCAAATCGAGTGGGTTGGAATGCAGGGGGCAGAAAGCCGTTGGTGTAATTGGCCGAGCCTCCTAATGGGCCCGCGTCGAATAGGACCACGTATCCGGGCAGTTCCTGCGACTCAGTACCCAGTCCGTAGGTCACCCACGAGCCGAGGCTAGCTTTACCTGCTCGAACATCCCCGGTGTGGAGTTGGTAGCTGGCCGGCGCGTGGTTATTGCTATCGGCTTGCATCGAGTGAATAAAGCAAAGATCGTCGACATGCTCGGCCGTATGGGCCATCAGTTCGCTGACCCACATTCCCGATTGGCCGTAGGGCTTGAAGGCATAAGGGCTTTTAAGGATCACATCGTCGCAACCGTGGAAGACGTTGGCATGCCGAGTCGCATTCAAAGCATCGCGGATCGAGGCAGGTACCGGCTTGCCATCGAGCTTATCCAAGAGGGGCTTGTAATCGTAGGTGTCGATTTGGGACGGGCCACCGACCATGAACAAAAAGATGACCGATTTGGCACGGGGTGCAAAGTGTGGGGTTCTCGGGGCATGGGGATTTAGAGGATCGACATCCCCGACCGATCGGCGATTGGGGCTTTGTGCCCGGAGTTGCGATTCGATCGCCGCGCAGGCGACGACTCCTAGACCTCCTCCTAGGGATCTCAGGAAATCCCGGCGTCGAGTTGGCAAAAAACTCTCCAGGCGATTCGCGAGGATCGTTTGGGGGTTTGCGGGTTGGAAATGGCTGGACATCCATGCAATTTTAACGCAGAAACCAGGCCCTGACGAACCGAAAGTCGGGAGGCTCGGGGTTCGGACGCCTGTTTTCCGGACTTGCGAATCGAATACAATGGACTCTAAGCGGTAGCACACCACCTGATTCAAGTGAGGAAATCGATGCAAGTCACCCGACGCACCCTGTTTTGCAATTGGAAAAACCTGAGCACGACGGCTCTCTGGTGCTTTGCACTGGCGTGGTTACTCTCACCGCTTGGAATGGCACAGAGCGACTCCAAGGCGACTTCTTCAACTCCATCGACGACAACCAAGGAACGAAAATTGGAAAAAGCAACCTTTGGCGGAGGGTGTTTCTGGTGCACCGAAGCTGTGTTTCAACGGGTCAAAGGGGTTGAAAAGGTCGTCTCGGGTTACACCGGCGGCAAGACCAAGAATCCGACCTATGAGGAAATCTGTACGGGGACGACGGGCCATGCGGAGGTCATTCAGATCGAGTTTGATCCCAAGGTCGTCTCGTTTGCCAAGCTGCTGGAAATCCACTGGAAGACCCACGACCCGACGACGCTCAACAAGCAAGGCTACGACGAGGGCACCCAATACCGATCGGCGATTTTTTACGAAAACGACGAGCAAAAGAAAGTCGCCCTTGAGTATAAAGAGAAGCTCAACAAGGAAGTTTACGACGGTAAAATCGTTACCGAAATCACCCCGATCGGGGTTTTTTATGCGGCTGAGGGCTACCACCAAAACTATTACAACCTCAACACTGCGAAGGGTTACTGCAGGGCGGTGATCGTTCCGAAGTTAAAAAAGTTTGACGAGGTTTTCTCCGATCTCAAGAAATAGTTCTAAAACTCAGGCTGCAGTGTCCCTGTTTCGCCAAACGTAATGAACCTATAAATTCTGCCGACGAATGATTAACAGATGAGTCCACTCAATTGGCCCGTGCGTGATGATGACCGAATCGCCATTATCGATTCTGCCGAATCCGTCACTTACGGCACGTTAAAACAACGTGTAACCCAAACAACGGCCTCGCTGCGTGCATGGTGCGCTGGAACAGAAGAACCGGTCGTTGCGGTCATCCTACCGATAGGCTTGGACTTCATCGTCGCGTTCTTGGCCGCTCTGGAAAGTGGTGCGTTCGTCGTGCCGATCGATCACGCGTTGCCCACTGACAGAGTCGCCGAAGTTCTACAGGATGCAGGTGTCACTTTCGTTATTGGGTGCGATGACATGTCGCTAGAGTTGCGGCGGCGGGAGATACCATGGGAATGGACATCGCTATCGGAATTACGCTCGGGAAATGCCTATGACGGCACAGCGGTAAACCAAGCATGGAAGGGTGTTATCCTCTACACCTCCGGATCCACCGGCAATCCAAAAGGCGTGCTTCTTCCAGGCTCGATGATGATCCGAGAGGCAACGACCCTCATCGAGCGACTTGGAATTGTCCGGGAAGATCGAATTTCGCACCTTCTATCCCCAAGTGTGATCGGTGGATTGCGGGAGATCTTTAGCGCACTGCTATCAGGCGCAACCTTAGTTCCACTGCGTGTCCGCGAATTGGGGATCCCTGGTTTGATTGCGCAACTCACGGTACACCAAGTCACCACCTGCAGGCTCGTCAGTACCTTGTTTCGGTCCATCTGTCATGGTTTACCTTCGAACCACCAATGGCTAGTTCGAAGGATGTACATCGGTGGCGAACCGCTGCTCGCCTCGGACGTTGCGCTCTTCCGAAAACATTTTTCACACACTTGCCGTTTGGACAATGTGTTTGGGGCTACCGAGTTTGGCCTTTGTACCCACTTCTCGATCCCACCTGATTTTGACATCGGCTCATCGGAAAGCGTTCCGATAGGATATGCCAATCCGGGCTACTCTCTATCGATAGTGGATCAAGATGGTCGAGAAGTACAGAATGGGGAAATCGGGTGCTTGGTCGTGGCTGGGGAGTGTATCGCAGAGGGCTATCGATCATGTGCCTCAGATCGCTCAACCCAGTTTCGAGCCGATTCAGCGAAACCCGGTTGGAGAGTCTTCGAAACGGCCGATCTCGTTCGTGCCGATCGATCAGGTTGTCTCGAGTACTGTGGACGACTCGATACTCAAAGGAAGATTCACGGGAATCGAGTCGAATTAGCGGGTGTAGAAAATTGCCTTTTGAGTGCGGATTGCGTACTGGACGCTGCTGTGGTCGATCTTGTGTACAACGGTCGAAATCAACTTTACGCAGTCGTGGAACGACGGCCCTCTCCAACACTCGACCTACGTCAATGGTGCGTCGATCGCTTGCCCGCAGCGGCGGTCCCTCACGAAATCATCGAGCTACCGAGCTTGCCTAGAAGCATTCAAGGGAAATGCGATCGTGCCCAAGTGAAGCGCTTCGTAGAGCAGCATCTTCAACGCCTAGCCCCATCAGCGGCCGAATCGGTGTCCGCTTCGACAAGACGAGAAATCCTAGAAAGACTCTGGCGAAAAGCCACCCAGATTCCCGCGTCTTGGCCTATCGATCCATCGGTTAAATTCATTGCGGACTCAATGACGACGCTCGAGTTTTTACTGGATGTTCGCAGGGATTTGCAAGCGGAGGTCACTCCAGTGGAATTGCATGGTGCCGGATCGCTGGAAAGACTATTTACGCTGATTGAGAGCAAAAAGGAACTGCTTGGTAACCAAGGCACCAGCCATTGTTTGCGATTATCGAAGCCGTTTTCTGGCCCTAGTTTATTCCTGATGCACGGAGCCACTGGGGACTGCTCGATCTATAGTCATCTTGTCGAGGCCTGGAATGCCCCGGTTTCTGTCTATGGAGTCATGGCCGATACCCAGTTCTTGATGGCGCAGAAGAATCTAGACTTCTCTGTGATTACGCAGTCCGCCTTGGCTTCGATCCGCAGCCATCAGGCATCCGGGCCCTACATTCTCGCAGGGTATTCCTACGGTGGAATTCTTGCGTTGGAAGTCGCCCGGGAATTGCTTCGCCAAGGCGAGGAAGTCGCTTTCTGCGGAGTGATCGATAGCTTTTTACCGTTTCTGGTGCGCTATCCAACCTCGGTACTGAAATTCGCCCCCGCAATCTTCAATGGGCCAGCGTGGTTGTTCGATTCAATTTTGAGCGGAGGTTTGAGGGACAGCGCTCGTAGATTTCTTGCAATGCGGGACGATATCACAGCCCGGCTTGGTACATTCAAAGAGGACGCAAGGAGCCGGAAGCATTTGAGCCAAGCATTGTTGCGCGCATGTGATCACCACATTCTTGGCTCTTGGTCCAAACCACTCTGGATGTACCGCGCCCGTGTTCGGCCACTACTTCATTCGCATCAAATCGAGCGATCATGGAGTTTTGCCACCGGTGCGAAGATCATCTCACGAGTTCTACCTGGAAACCACACGACCGTGATGGCTCCTCCGCATGCCACATCGCTCGCGAGGGCACTGAGCGACGACGTGGTGCGGGCGCTGTCCCACGCGAATCCCGAATGGACCGAAAAAAATTTTGGCCAGTGACCAGATGTGTCACACCCCTCCCGTTGAATAGACGCATCGCCTCGAGGCACCCTAAAAGGTGCATCCAGGCCCCCCAAGAGATTTGGGGATCCGAGTCTGTTTTGTAAGGTTCTTCAGGGAGGGTTTACCCATGTCAACGACGATTCCAGCTCGTTTTTTTCAGATGCTCCAGGAAGTCTGGGGCTTTTCTGAGCTTCGCCAGGCCCAGGTCCAAGCGATCCAGGCCGCCTTGGAGGATCGCGACGCGTTGGTCGTCATGCCCACCGGCGGAGGCAAGTCCCTTTGCTACCAAGCTCCTGCGGTCTTCCGAGGAGGTTGCACGATCGTCATCAGCCCCTTGATTGCGCTGATGAAGGACCAAGTCGATGGTCTTCGCCAAGTGGGAGTACCCGCTGCGCGATGGGAGTCGAACATGAGCAACCAAGAGAAGCGAGCGTTGGCAAACGAGTTGCGTCAGCAAAAAATACGCGTTTTTTTCGCTTCCCCCGAAAGGGCTTTGCAAAAAGATTTCGCGGAACTCTTCGAGGGCAACCACGTGCGGATGATCGCCATCGACGAAGCCCACTGCGTATCGCAATGGGGGCACGACTTCCGGCCCGAGTACCGCCAACTCCTGGAGCTTAGAAAACACTTTCCTAAGGCTTCGGTCATGGCGCTGACGGCGACGGCCACCGAGCGGGTCCGACGCGATATCCTCGACCAACTGCAGTTGCGTTCCCCGCAAGTGTCGATCAGTTCCTTTGATCGTCCGAACTTGACCTATCGAGTCATACCGCAAGCCAATGTATTGGCACAATGCAAGGAGATCATCGATCGGCATCGAAGCGCCTCGGGGCAAGCCGCCGGAGGGATCATCTACTGTCTGCGCCGCGCCGATGTGGATCAACTAGCCGAAGCGTTGCAGGCCTGTGGTTACTCCGTTGTCGGTTACCATGCGGGCATGAGCCCCGAACAACGCATGCAGGCCCAAGACGCCTTCATCAATGAAAAAGTCCAGGTCGTCGTCGCCACCGTAGCCTTCGGGATGGGGATCGACCGATCGAATGTTCGGTTTGTCGTCCACGCCTCGATCCCGAAATCGATGGAGCATTACCAACAGGAAACAGGACGCGCTGGGCGCGATGGGCTCAACGCCGAATGCATCATGCTCTTTGCCATGCGCGATGTAGCCTCGATGAGAAACCTCTTGATCAGCTCTGCAAATGAAAATAGTGCCCCGAAGGCCTGGACCGATTCGCTACTCCAGCAGCTCGATGAAATCGTAAGCTTCTGCAAAACCCCCGTCTGTCGGCACCGAAAAATCGTCGAGTACTTTGGCCAACGCTATCCGACGGACAACTGCGGGGCTTGCGATGTGTGCTTGGGCGAGATCGATGTGGTCAAGGACAGTAAGGTCATTGCTCAGAAGATCCTCTCATGCGTGCATCGCATGGGGGAACGATTCGGAACCCTTGCGATTATCGATGTGCTTTTAGGTTCCAATAGCCGCGACATCCAACGCCGAGGACACGAATCGCTGAGCACCTTCGGGATACTCAAAGGACACACTCGCAACGAGCTTCGCGATTGGATCGACCAGATGATCCATGCGAAACTTCTGAAGATCACGAAGGAATCAAACTACTCATTGCTCCAACTCGGCCCAGAAGCCAAGTCGGTTTTGTTCGGTACCCATAATCCCGTTCTGCTCAGGACCGTCATCTCGCAAACCCCTGAAGCCGCCAAGCCTCTGGCTCGGTTCGCCTACGACCAAGCCTTGCTCGAACGACTCATGGAGTGGCGACAAGAAACGGCCGATCGCGAAAAGGTCGCTCCCTACCTGCTGATGTCCGATGGGGTCCTGGCCGAGCTGGCTGCCCGAAGACCATCGAAAATCGACCGCCTCACGGCCGTCAACGGATTGGGAGCCAAGCAAATTGGATTGCACGGTGATCAACTCGTCGGACTTATCGAGTCCTACTGCTCGTTGAAGTCCGTGCCGATGGACCAACCCCTTCGATTCCCCACAAGCTACGTGCGGGAGTCCTATGGTGCAAGGCTCAAGCAACGTCAGTCCCTCGAGCAAATCGCCTCGGCACTGAACGTTGCGGTATCGACCGTAACGAAATACTTGGTCGAGTACATCCTCGAAGGTGCCATCGAGGATGTATCGACTTGGGTCAGCGACTTGGAAGTCCAACAGGTTCACCAAGCCGCCGAGCGACTAGGATCTGGGCAATTGACCCCCATTTTCGAAGCTTGCAATTCCCAGATTCCCTACCACAAGATCCGAATCGCAATGGCCATGCGGCCGGCGAGTTGTGGCTCACAAGGTTAATTTCCCATCGGTGTAGCACGATCGTTCGGTGCGGGGCCTATAGCAATCGCCCGCGGCTTGCGCCTAGCGGCTCACAGGCTGCATCACCCGTGAGCCAACCAGCGCCAGCGGTTGGGCGATTTAATTAAGCCCGCCAGGACGCTGCGTGTGGGCACCAGCAGGCTAGTGATTTCGGCGGTGTAGCACGATCGGTTCGGTGCGGGGCTTATAGCAATCGCCCGCGGCTTGCGCCTAGCGGCTCACAGGGTGAACCACCTGTGAGCCAACCAGCGCCAGCGGTTGGGCGATTTAATTAAGCCCGCCAGGACGCTGCGTTTGGGCACCAGCAGGCTAGTGATTTCGGCGGTGTAGCACGATCGGTTCGGTGCGGGGCTTATAGCCATCGCCCGCGGCTTGCGCCTAAGCGGCTCACAGGGTGAACCACCTGTGAGCCAACCAGCGCCAGCGGTTGGGCGATTTGATTAAGCCCGCCAGGATGCTGCGTTTGGGCACCAGCAGGCTAGCGATTTCGGCGGTGCAGCACGATCGGTTCGGTGCGGGACCTATAGCCATCGCCCGCGGCTTGCGCCTAGCGGCTCACAGGCTGCATCACCCGTGAGCCAACCAGCGCCAGCGGTTGGGCGATTTAATTAAGCCCGCCAGGACGCTGCGTTTGGGCACCAGCAGGCTAGTGATTTCGGCGGTGCAGCACGATCGGTTCGGTGCGGGGGCCTATAGCCATCGCCCGCGGCTTGCGCCTAGACGGCTCACAGGGTGAACCACCTGTGAGCCAACCATCGCCAGCGGTTGGGCGATTTAAATCAGCCCGCCAGGATGCTGCGTTTGGGCATCAGCAGGCTAGCGATTTCGGCGGTGTAGCACCTGTGAGCCAACCAGCGCAGAGGTTATTTCAAGATCGGCAGTTCCAGGCGACTGGGGGTTGCCGGTCCACGGAATAGGCGGTGGACAGCGGCCTGAAAGTCGTCTTCTTTAGCCTCGAAAATATTATCGACATACTTTTGCGGGTTTCGGTCGATGAACGGAAACCACGTACTCTGCACATGGATCATGATACGATGCCCGGGTTGAAACGTATGGAACAGATCGCTCAGTTCCAGTCGTATTCGGGTCGGCTCGCCTGGGACTAACGGTTTTGGCTTAGCGAAACTTTCTCTGAAGCGACCTCGGATCACCCCTGCGCGGACCAACTCCTGGCGTCCGGAAGTTGAGTTCTCTTTGAGTTCCCTGTTGCGACCTGCAGGGCCGACGACTCCGGGATACTCGTCGATGATCTTGACGATCCAATCCGCATCGGTCTGTGTCGATGCGACCCACAATTCGACCGGAATGGGACCTGCGAGCGTAATGCTCTCCTGTAGGAGTTCGCTCCGATAGACCAAGACATCTGGTCTCCAGGAAGCGAAGCGTTGATCCTCCGTGACGTAGTCCCGGGCCCAATTGTTGGTGATTTCCATCGTATAAGGGACAGGTTTGCTCGGATCGCTCGGAAAGCTATCGGAACCTTCGCTAACCTGGTTCGACTCGGTTCGAATCGAGCCATCCTGCGCAAAATAGTAGCTCGTCGGGAGCACTTCGGCCGGTGGCCATTTCGGGAACTGTCGCCAGCGATTCGCACCGGTTTCGAAAGCGGTCATCTCGGCACAGGAGTTGTTTCCTATCCCGCGTAGGTGGCTTTCGAAAAACGGAATCAACACGTTCTGTTGGTACCAGGTCGAGGTCGGGAAGCCGAAGTCAGCTTGTCCTAGTTTCGTTCCTTCATCGCCGGCCCACTGGCCATGGTACCAGGGTCCCATCACCAAGGCGTTTTGAATGTTGGGATTCTGCTTCTCGATGGCCGCATAGGTTGCCAGTGGTCCGTAGAGATCCTCCGTGTCGTACCACCCTCCGACGGTCAACACAGCGGCGTTGATGTTCTTCAAGTGGGGCAGGATGTTGCGGGCTTGCCAGAACTCATCGTAGTTCGGATGTTGCTCAAGATCGTTCCAGAATCCGATTTGGTCTTTGAAGTATTTTGAATCGACATTGCTCAGGGGACCCAATTCCAAGAAGAACTGATAGCCATCGCGGGTAGGGAACTGAAAACCTGGATTCGACTCGGTCGTCGGTGTGGGGCGTGGTTTGCCGAACGAGGAAAAAAACCCGAAGCCCATGGGCAGAACGAAGGCACCATTGCGGTGAAAATCGTCGAAGAACCAATCGGCAATCGGTGCTTGCGGCGATACGGCCCGCAGTGCCGGGTGCGAATCGATCGCACCGGCCGACGTGTAGAAACCTGGGTAGGAAATTCCCCATTGTCCGACCCGACCGTTATTCCCAGGAATCGACTTGATCAGATACTCGATCGTATCGAAGGTATCGGTACTCTCATCGATGAGCGTCTTGGGGCCACTTGTTTTTGGTACATGGGGCCGCATGTTGATGAAGTCCCCGCCGCTGAGATACCGCCCACGCACGTCTTGAAAGACAAAGATGTAGCGATTCTTTTCGAACTCAGGGGACGGCCCAAGCCGAGTCTTGTAGGCGTTTAGTCCGTAGGGAGCGACGCTGTAGGGGGTTCGAGACAGGAGAATCGGATAGGATTTGTTGGGATCTGGATCGTTAGGAGCGTAGATGCTCGTGAAGAGTTCCACCCCGTCGCGCATCTTGATGCGAACCTCCGACTTGGTGTAGTTGGCACGGATGGCTTCGGCCCGCAGGTCTGGTGTTTGGCGTGTTTCGACTTGGCCAGAGGTTGGCTTTTCGATGAAAAACCCCATGAGAAACGCACCGCAAATCGTTGCAAGTCGAATGGCTCGAACGGTTAGAAATCGGTTACACTGCTTGCTCGATGACATTGGCTCGAATTGGCTTTCTTTCAGAGGTTGATCCTGGCCGGGGTGTTCCCCCTAAGGGCTGTTATGGATTTTAGATTCTAATCGAAACGATGAAGTCTCGACCTACGAAAGCCAAACGAACTCTTTCGGATTTTATCCGGGGGACCCCCGTCGAATCGCAAGACCTAGCAGTGCCGGAGCTTGGCAATCTTGATGCCCAGTTGCCCTCGGGCTTATCCTCGGAATCCAATCCGAGACGGGCGACAAAAAAGAAAAAGGGATCCGAGCCCAAGGAGGCTTATCCGGAGATTCCGAGTCGGCCTTCGGACACGGACACGGACACGGACACGGACACAGACAAGGCGGCTGAGCTCTCGGAGGTTCAGCCGACAAGTCCCGCCCCTGCGTTCCTCGATGCGATCGGGCAGCTTGCAGAATTTCAATCCGCGTTGGATCGTTGGGTCCGCAAGGAGCCTTTTTATTGGAATGGGGCTTGGCTCGGGGCAGTCGCCCCACTGGCGTGCGCCGCGCAGCGTATCGAACGCCGACCGATGATGATTCTGGTGGCTCATCATCAGGATGCAGAGGTTCTGGCCAGGGACATTGAGTTCTTTCACGACGAATCCTGCTGGGTTTTTCCTCCCGCCTCGGAGGAGCCCGAAGAGGACTCACTTCAGCAGCAAGAGGTGATCGAGCGATTGCAGGTGCTAGCCCAACTCGATCGGTACAGGACCGGCAGGCAGTCGGAAGTTCCGATCGTTGTGACGACCCTGCAAGCCCTTATGTGTAGCGTCCCGAGCCCGGATCAGCTCCGCAATGATCGACGTGTCCTCGAGGTCGGCAAGACGGTCGAACTCTCGGAGTTAAAGCTATGGCTGACCCAGTCGGGATATCGAGTCACCACTGCCGTCGCATTGGCTGGGGAGTACACCGCCAGGGGTGGAATTCTCGATGTCTTTCCACCCGATGCACTGGAGCCATATCGGATCGAGTTTTTCGATAATGAGATCGAATCGATTCGATCGTTCGATACCGTCTCGCAGCGCTCGATTCGACGCGTCGATCGGGTCGATCTCTTGGCGGCCAATGAAGCGACGCGTGAAGAAGCCACCTTGCTAGACTATTGCGGCCAGGACTGGATGATTCTCTTTAGCGAACCTACCGCAGGGCTCCACCATGCCGCAGCGTTTCGGGCCCGGATTCCATTCCCTGAACGGTTTGGCGACCCGATTGAGATCTACCAACGGCTCGGTCAGTTGTCGTTTGCACCCATCGGCCAACTTGCAGCCGACGAGACGACAAGCCAGTTGGTGCGGGTCCCGATCCGCGACGTGCAGCGGATCGGAGGCGAGCTCGAGAGCATCCCCAAGGAGATCGACGAGAGCCTAGGGAACGATCGGCGTGCGGTGATCGTCTGCATGAACGACGGCGAACAAGCCCGGATGAAGGAGATTCTCGAGAGTTGCCAAGCCGCCAAGGACGGTCGTGTCGTGCTGGTTGTTGGGCTATTGAGCAGCGGCTTTGAAATCCCCGGTGGGGCATTTGTATTGACGGTCAATCAAATCCTCCGTCGCGCGATGCTCAAGCGAGCCAGTCGCAAGCATGCATCGAGAGCCATCGATAGTTTTTTGGATCTGCGGCCCGGGGATCTTGTGGTCCATTTGTCGCATGGCATCGGCATCTATCTTGGGATGGAGATCATCAGCAAGGAGGGTCAAAAGGTCGAGCACCTGACGCTTGAGTTCGACGGTGGGACCAAGCTCTATGTACCGACGGCCAACATCGATCTGGTCCAGCGATATATCGGAGGCACTAAGACCAGGCCCAAGCTAGCCAAGATTGGTGGCCAGGCCTGGGCTCGTCAGAAACAGGCCGCTCAGAGCGCCGTGCAGGATATGGCAGCCGAGCTTCTTGAACTCCAAGCCCAACGCCGAGCACAGACCGGAATCCCCTTCAAACCCGACTCGATCTGGCAAAAGCAATTCGAGTCCTCTTTCCCCTACGAAGAGACCGCAGACCAATTGACTGCCATCGAGGCGACCAAGAAAGACATGGTCTCGAACCGACCTATGGAACGTCTGATCTGCGGGGATGTCGGCTTTGGAAAAACCGAAGTCGCCATGCGCGCGGCCTTCAAAGCCGTCGAGAGCGGCTATCAAGTCGCCGTTCTGGTGCCGACAACCGTACTGGTCGAGCAGCACTACAAAACATTCCGTCGGCGCATGGCAGAATTCCCCTTCGAGATCGCTAAACTCAGTCGCTTCGAAACCACCGCCGAGCAAAACGAAACCCTTAAGAAACTAGCCAAAGGACATGTCGATATCGTCATCGGTACGCACCGGCTCGCCTCGAGCGATGTGAAGTTCTTCAATCTCGGACTGCTGATCATCGACGAAGAGCAAAAGTTTGGAGTCGAGCTCAAAGAGAGAATCAAGCGGACCACGTCCAGAGTCGATGTATTGACCCTCTCTGCGACCCCGATCCCGAGGACACTCCATATGTCCCTTGTCGGCATTCGGGACATCTCGAATCTCGAAACCCCTCCTGAGGATCGTATGTCGATCGAAACAAGGGTAGTTCGATGGAACGACGCGATGATCCGCAACGCTATCCTCCGCGAACTCAATCGCGACGGCCAAATCTACTTTGTCCACAATCGCATCGAAGACATGTACAACGTCGCTGCAAAACTTCAGCGGATCGCCCCCGAAGCGAGGATCGTCATCGGACACGGTCAAATGCAAGAGAACGGGCTCGAGCAGGTCATGCTCGATTTCATCGAGCACCGCGCCGATATCCTGCTGGCTACAACCATCATCGAAAGCGGGCTCGATATCCCCAATGCCAACACCATGTTCATCGATGATGCCGATCGCTACGGGCTGTCCGAACTGCACCAATTGCGAGGCCGAGTCGGAAGATACCGCAACCAAGCCCACTGCTACCTGCTGGTCGATCGAAATAAGCATCTGAATCCCGATGCCGCTCGTCGACTCCACGCTATCGAAGAATTCTCACAACTGGGCGCAGGCTTCGGTATCGCCATGAGAGACCTGGAAATCCGAGGAGCAGGCAACCTTCTTGGAACCCAACAAAGCGGACATATCGCAGCCGTTGGCTATGAACTCTATTGCCAACTGCTCGACCAAGCCGTCCGACAGATGACCAAGTCGCCGCTGAAACTCTCCTTGGACGTCGATATCCAACTTCCGGTCGAGGCCTATTTGCCCCCGGAGTACATCCAGGATATGCGGCACAAAATCGACGTGTATCGCCGCGTGAGCCGAATGCAAGACATCCAGTCGATCAGCCAGATGCGACAAGAACTCGAGGATCGCTTCGGCCCCATCCCCCCGCCGGTCGTTCGACTGCTGGAAATCGCCGAGCTGCGGATGGATGCAACCCTCTGGTCGATCAAGTCCATCGAGATCCAAAATCACTTCCTGTGCTTTACCTACAGCGACCATCGGCGCATAACGCAACTGGCCCAAAAACACGCCGGCAAGCTCCGGATCGTCGAACGCGATCAGCAAGCCTTCTGGTCTCTGATGCCCCCATCTCCCCCAGCCTACCCTGCCCCTCCAGGACGCCAAGGACGCCCGATTGCCCCTGCGGAAGCCGAACCGAACGTGTCGGAAGTCCTCGCGAAACTCGATTTGCTAGCAGTCCTGCGAACGATCTTGCATTTGTAAACCCCCTTCGCGTAGAGTCCCCGAACGAAACCCCGCGAGGCACGGTAGCCGGGGGGCTCTTCTGGATTCCTTTTCGCGGGATAGCGTTGGATGCTCAGGTCGCACACAGCTCGTCGAATCAAAGCCACCTGGGTGAATCTAACGATGCTGGGAGCCTGGGTAGCTTTGTGCTGGCCCAACGGCGATCCAACCGGCCGAGAGTGGCCTGCTTTAGGCTGCGGAGCAATCGCATGGGGGCAAGTCCAGCAGGCATCGTCGAACGATTCGCAGAGCCCAGGTCCGACAGCCGGAGAGATGTTTGCAGCTAGCCATGTCGTGGCTGTCGTGGGCGAGGAGCGTGTGCTTGTGGGAGATCTATATCCTGCCGATAGGGTCACCATCGAGATGCTCAACAATCCTGAGTTTCAGATGCACTTGCGCAAGTCCCTGAAAATGTCGATCCAGCAGAAGTGCTTGGCTCAGCATTTCGTCAACTCCCAGACGACGGGCAAGACCAAGAAGGAGCGAGACGACGTCCGCGCCAAGATGATGGCCAAGACCGCCGAGATCTTCCACACCAAGGTCCTTCCAGAGCAGGTCAAGAAAGCCAAGCTCGAAACGGAGGCCGAATTTGTCCAAATGCTCGAGGAACAAGGAACATCATTGGCTTCGATGATGCGATCTTTCGCCGAACAGGTATGGGCTGATCAAGCTTTACGCGAGGGAGTAAAGGAAAAACCAACGATCGAACTCGAGGAACTTCGAGATTACTACGACCAACACCCCGATCAATGGCAAAGGCCATCACGCGTCAAGTTTCGAATCATGACGGCTAACTTCAACAAGTACCCCAATCGCGATGCTGCTTATCAAGCGATCGTCGAAATGTGGAATCAGGTTTATTACGGCGGTGCGCCTTTTGAAGCGGTAGCGAAAAAGCTATCGACGGGTTTCTCGGCCGATGAGGGGGGCAACTTCGATTGGACCCGACGCGGAGTGCTCAAAAGTGCGCAGATCGAACAAGCGATCTTTACCATTCCGATCCGAGCCTTGAGTCAAGTCATCGAAGACACCGACGGCTTTCATGTCGTCGAGGTCCTCGAGCGCCAAGACGCCTACGAGATGACCTTTCCGCAAGCACAAGGAGAAATCCGAGAGTCGATCCTCAAGACCAAGAGGAACAACATGGAAAACGACTACAGGAAAAAGATCCAGGAACTGACTCCGATTTGGACGCGTTGGCCCCAGGATATCCCCGGCTCGCGAGACATCAGCGAGTTGCTCTAGCGGACGGCTTGGTTCGAGGCGCTTTGAGCAATCGGATCGACGATCGCAGGAATACTCAGGTCGCTTGGGGTTTGGCCATCGGCGGAAACCGCGATACCCATCCAGCCCTGTTCCATCTGCAACTGCGATACGAGCATCCCTTGAGCAAGTGGATTGCTCGCCAGCGATTCAGAAACCATGGGAACCGATGAGTTCCCAGCGAAGACTTTCGAGAAAATTGCCCGAATCGGGAATCGGTCCTTGGACCCGAGTCGGTGTCCGTCGACACTGATCAGAGCATCGCGTTCCAAGGACGCCCTCAAGCCCTCGACCTTGGGAATGTACGAAGTCTTCACCGTGAAATTCTTCAATTGGATACGGCCTGTTTGTTCGAAGGATGCGATCCGGAGGGTCAGCCACATGCGGCCTTCGGAGAACTCGACGGTCATTGGATGGACATCCATGAATCGGATGATGACATCCTCGGGCGTATCTTCGGGCAATGCGAAAGGCGGTAACTGAAGGATCTCAGCAATCTTGTCGGCCAATTGACGGACCGTCCAATCGCGATCCGTTGGGATGGCTTGGGAAATCAGATTGTTGATTGCAGATTGGTGCAATTGCAGGGACAGCAAGCTATCCGAGGGAGCCATCGGTCGGGGCGTGTAGGCAGCGATCTGGTTGACCCCTGCGACACGGTAGCGGGCCACGAGTCGGGTGTCCGTCGATTGCATATCGAGAATCATCGGCTGGAGTTCGAGCGAATGCAAAGGGCCGATAAGCCGTTTGTCGAATTGCTCTTGGGCTGAATCGATTTTCGTCTGCAACTGCTTATCGAACTCATCATCGGTCTGCTTGGCGATCAGACGCTGAGAGATACGTTTTGCCACCGGTTTCTTCTCGATGAATTCCTGGTGCGCGACGTACCGGAACATGTCGCCGATGATCGGCATTTGATCCCAGTTCGTCGAGAACTTGCGGAGCGACTCCTGCGACTGGACGTTGGCCGGTTGGCCGTTGATCGATAGGGACGTCGGATCGATGCGGACTTCGCGGGCCGATTGCACTTTGGCGTTGCTCGAATTGTAGAATGTCGCGCCGCTACGGCTGCTGCGAGTGTTCGCTTGGATGTTGCCGTCGAGATTGAGTCCGAGTTTCCAAGCCGTAGGATCAGGCAAGAAATCGACTCTCAGATTGGTTTGAATCTGGCTGGCACCTCGCGTCTCGGCACCGAGGATCTTCTGCTGGACCGGGCGTGAGGTGACTTGGTCTTTGGGCAGCAACCGATTGATGAATTCCTCCGATACGCTCAATCGGACATTGGCGCTTCGATACTGTTGGTTCAGAGCGTTCGCGATCGCATATTGCAACTCCGAATCGGCAAAACGCAACGACTGGATGGTCTCGGCGATATCCTCTGAGCAGCGGTGTACCGAGCTTTCCTCGATCGATTCGATGTCCAAGAGGACCTTGCGATAATCGACCGGTAGGGCTGTCAGCGGCCGAAGGTCTTCGGCAATCTTTTGGACTTCTCGACTGGCTAAGACCTTTTTCTGATCGCCAGAGACGCGGCTATAGGTCAATCGACCAAGAAATTCCTGGGCGAGTGCAATCTGTTGCGATTCGCTCTGCATGCTGCCGTTGGCAAGTTCCTCGATCCGATCGAGCAAAAGGAAATCCGCCCAGTTTTGGGCGTCGGAGGTCCCCCGAAGCGCATTGCGAATGATCGCTAAATCCTGAATCAGTTTCTCGCTGAGTTGCTCTGTGGAGCTCTCAGCAATCGCTGCTGACCCGCTCGAGGCCGAATGGGCTTTACCTCGCTCGTGGCTCAAGCACTGATAAATCCGATCCCAAACGATCGCTCGTCGTTGGATTCCATGAGCGACCCGAGCGACCTCCATGGCTTTTTCGGTCGAGGAATCGAGATTGGATTCCGACCAAGCAAACCCTCGGCCCGAGAGCTCTCCTGCTTGTCGAAGCAACTCCGCGGATCGTTCCGAGGTGATCGGGATTTGGGCAAAGTTCTCGAAGAGCTGTTGGACCTGCTCGGTCCAGGTCGTCGAGCCCCCTAGAACCCGATTTCCATCGAAGTCACTAAGGGCCATGCTTTGCGCGATCAAGCTCGAAGCCAACGGCCAATTGCGATTGATCTGCGTGGAAGCGGGAATCGAGCGCCGTTGAAACAAAGGATCGTTCGAACTGATTTTCGCGTCGGCTTGCGGATCAGCCAATGTCGTCGCTGAAACCGTCTGACTAGGTACGGGCGAGTTGGTTGGTCTTTGCGATGCCAATTGGGGGCTAGCGGTGTTGGCTTCGAAGGGACTGGACAACGGACGGGCCACCGGTGCTGAGATTTTGACCGAACCGGTCGGTTCGAGCATCGCCAGGGAAGTCATAGCCGGGGTGCGGAAATCGCGAACCTCGGAGTGCGCGAGCATATTCCCTTCGGAATACCCACCGAGCACAAGAGGTTCGGCCGTGATCTTCGCCTTGGCCGTCGGAGCCTCGACGGCAGCAACCAAATTGGTCCGAACCGGAAATCGGCTCGACTGGCGCTTCATCGACGCGATCTGCTGGCCGAATAGGACCAGGAATAGCGTGACGATCGTTGCCAAGAGTGCATAGACCCACCCGCTGACACTCTTTGTTGACCGTATCGTCATCCGTGAATCCCCATTGGACGAATCCTGTTCCATCTGCCTAGTTCTTCGACTCGCCAACCCCTTTCGATGAAAGCACTCTGGAACGATTTCGCCCAGTATTCCCAAACGCGCTACCCCCCTGTAACGCCTGGATAAAATGGGAGGACTCCGGGATTTGCTAGCATGCAATCGTTTTCATTTTGGATATGATGGGGACCCCAAGGAATGTCCGAGCCCTTCGATGCCTTAGAAACCCTCCGATCCGTCGAGTCGCGAATCATGAAACTATTTCACTTTGGCATGCGTCCGCGCGTGCTGGTCCTGTTTGCTATGGGCCTTTTTTCGGGCGGCTTTTTTTCGGGCGGCCAGGCCGTCTTGGGGCAAGTTTCCGAATCGGCAGGTCGTTCCCCAGAAACTTCCTCTGAAAGTTCCCCAGAAAGTTCCCAGGAGAAAGGGCCAAGGCCGATGCAGATCGAGGACCTGTTCAGGTACGAGCGGTATGCAGAGCCGCAATTGAGTCCGGATGGCAAGACGGTCGTCTATCAAACGACCCGGATTACCGACGCCTTAAAGAACACCAAATCGACGAACTTGCATCGATTCTCGCTTGAGGACGGGACCAGCAGTCCGGTCACAGCATCCTCGAAATCCGATACCCACGCACGTTTCTCGCCGGATGGCAAGCGTCTGCTTTTTGAGTCGACACGCGGTGGCTCACCACAACTCTACGTCCTAGACTCTTCGGTTCTAGGTGAAGCCAGACAGCTTACAAGCATATCGACCGGAGCATCGACAGGAATCTGGTCTCCTGATGGCAAGCAGATCGCATTCGTATCGACGATCCGACCCGAATTCAGCGAGTTGCCGTTTGCTCAGTCGGATGCGAAGAACCAGGAAGCCGACGAAAAAGCCGCCTCAAGTTTGGTGAAGGCCAAGGTCTTTACCCGACTCTTTTATCGCCACTGGGATTCGTACGTCGAGGACAAGCGGCAACATATCTTTGTGATCCGGGCCGATGGGACCGAGTGCCGCGACGTGACTCCGGGGGATCGGGATGCTTATCCGACAAGCATGACGTTCAGTGCGGGGGACGATTTTTGTTTCACTCCCGATGGTCGCTATCTGATCATCACGGCGGTGCCTGCCCAAGGGGAAAGTTGGACGACCAATTATGATCTTTGTCGAATTGATTTGAGCAATCCGAAGAGCAACTGGGAGACGCTGACCAAAAACAATGCCGCAGCCGACTGCAATCCTAAGTTCAGCCCCAACGGCACGCAGATGGCTTACAAAGCGCAATCAAGACCCGGCTATGAAGCCGACAAATGGAACTTGATGGTCGTCGACTGCAAGCCCGATGGGACTTGGACCGGCGAGCCCAAGAGCTGGACCTCCGAGATCGATCGATCGGTAGGTGAATTCAATTGGACAAGCGATCAGAGCATTGCGTTTGTGGCAGAGCAAGACGGTGCGACAGCGTTGTTTCAAGCAGACGGAAAGTCCAAGCCTACGCAAGTCGGATTGCAGTTTGGCGACACCCTCGGAGGCCCGAACCGTGCAGGACAAATCACCGCGATGCATACGGCAGCCGATCGCGTGGTATTGGCACGGGCCACCATGAACGGTCCTGCCGATTTGTATGTCGGTAAGAAATCGGAATTGGGAGCAGCACCGCTTAGAAAGATCACGCAGGGCAACGATGCTCTATCTGCGAGTTTGCAAAGAACTGCGCCCGAGTCGATCCAAGTGACGGTCGAAGGGGACCGAGCGATGCAGATGTGGATCCTCAAGCCACCTGGGTTCGATCCCTCGAAGAAATGGCCCGTGGCTTATTTGATCCACGGCGGCCCACAAGGAGCTTGGGAGGACGGCTGGAGTTTCCGATGGACACCTCAACTCTGGGCAGCCCAAGGCTATCTCGTCGTACTACCCAACCCGCGGGGCTCGACCGGATTCGGTCAGAAGTTCTGCGACGAGATCAGCGGCGATTGGGGAGGCAAATGCTATCGCGACTTGGTCGCTGGGCTCAAGGCGATCCAGCAACTGCCTTACGTGGATGCGGATCGGATCGGCTCTGCGGGTGCGAGTTTCGGTGGCTACATGCAGGACTGGTTCGCTGTCAACGAGATCTCCAAAGACCTGCGATGTTTGATCAGTCACTGCAGCGTCTACAACTTCGAGAGTATGTGGGGGACGACCGACGAGTTGTGGTTCGATGAATTCGAGCACGGTGGATTGCCTTGGGAACTGCCTGGCAAGTACCGAGAATACAGCCCTCATACGCGTGCTGAAAACATGGGTCGATTCAAGACTCCCATGCTCGTGATCCACAACGATTTGGACTTCCGGTGCCCGATTGGACAAGGCCATGAGTTGTTCCAAGCGTTGCAAAGGCAAGGTGTGCCGAGCCGGTTCATCAACTTCCCCGACGAAGGGCATTGGGTGGCAAAGTCTGCCAACAGCATCCTTTGGCACAACGAAGTATTCGCTTGGTTGAAAAAGTATTGTCCGCCGGGTGGTCGCTAATCATGGGAGGATCACTCGAAGACTCGGCAGGCAAATCCGGGCTCGGATTGCACTGGAAAATTCTCATCGGGATGGCCTTCGGTGCACTGACTGGCATCGCTTGCAATGTATTCGTCCAAGGCCAGGGTCCTGAAGCAGTAGCGAAGCTCAAGTGGTTTACCGAAACGTTCACGTTTCCGATCGGGAATGTCTTTCTGCGACTGATTTTCATGGTCGTCGTGCCCCTGGTCTTCTGCGCGCTGACGCTCGGAGTGGCCGAGATCGGCGATGTTCGAAAACTCGGTCGACTCGGGATGCGGACGTTGGTCATGACCCTGATTTTCTCGACCGCATCGGTCTTGATCGGATTGGCGATTGCCAACATCCTCAAGCCCGGTTCGTTGATTTCCGAGTCCAGCCGCGAGATGCTCAAATTGCAGTACAGCGAGGCGGCTGACAAAAGCATCAGCTCGGCGAGCAAAGCCAAATCCGTGACCGAGACGATCTTGGATATCATCCCCAAGAACCCTCTCCAAGAAGCCGTCGGTGCGCTCGATGGATCATCCCCCGGGAGTGGGATGCTCGGGGTGATGTTCTTCTCGCTCTGCTTCGGGATCGCCTTGACGATAATCCCTGCCGAGCGGTCTGCACCTGTGCTCGATGTGCTCCGAGGGGTCTACGATGCGGTCATGGTGATTATCTCGGCGGCGATGAAGTTCGCACCGATCGGGGTCGCTGCCCTGGTCTTCTCGATCTCAGCGGCTCTTGGACTGCAGTTCTTCTTGGCCCTCTCGGGGTATGTCCTCTCGGTGCTGACTGGATTGGGGATCCACATGCTAGTGGTCTATTCGCTGGCCGTCTGGCTCATCGCGGGGCGTTCACCACTGAAGTTCTTCCAGGACATCCTAGAGGTCATCCTCACGGCGTTTGCAACATCGAGTTCCAACGCCACCCTCCCGACATCGCTGCGGGTCGTCGAGGAAAAACTCAAACTTGATCCTAAGGTAGGGCGTTTTGTACTGACCATCGGATCGACGGCCAACCAAAACGGTACGGCCTTGTACGAAGGGATGACGGTCCTGTTCTTGGCCCAGGTCTTCGGTCGAGACCTCGATATTGCTCAGCAGTTGACGGTGGTCCTATTGAGCATTTTGGCGGGGGTTGGGACCGCGGGTGTTCCAGGCGGGTCGCTGCCGTTGGTCGTGCTGGTCTTGCAGACGATCCAAGTCCCGGCCGAAGGGATTGGCATCATCATGGGGGTCGATCGCCTGCTGGACATGTCGCGAACGACGGTCAATGTCGTGGGTGATGTTGCGATTGCAGCGTGTGTCGATGGTTGGGAAAAAGGTTCCGATACTCTGTAGCTGCAAGTTACGCCTCCGCCGGGCAAGCCCGACGGTAGGCTTACTCAGTGGCGATCGAGCTCTTCTTGGCCTCCGTTCGGCTTTATGCCGTCGGGGCATCATCTTGGCCTCCGTCGGCTTTATGCCGTCGGGGCATCATCTTGGCCTCCGTCGGCTTTATGCCGTCGGGGCATCATCTTGGCCTCCGTCGGCTTTATGCCGTCGGGGCATCATCTTGGCCTCCGTCGGCTTTATGCCGTCGGGGCCAAGGTTTGCAGCTACAAGGGGCCGTGTTGCGAGTCTGTTTTTTTCTTCCGCCGCAAGGCGGCAGAAGAGAAGAAACGGCTCGGGCGGACTGAGTACCGCTTCGCTGAGTACGAGTACGACGAAATCCGATGCGAGGCACGAACGAAAAGATCACCCAGGACGAGGAATTGCGTCACCAGCATCCGCGATGCCGTATGCCCTAGGCCCCCGGTCGGCTTGCCCAACCGGAGGCCTAGGTTCGCGAGCTAAACGGAAGCACAGATTCATCAGCTAGCGGAAGGCTGCGTCGTAAAGTGGGGATGGTGGAGATGATCCGCCTAGCTGACGAACCATGGGCTCCGGTGGCTCAAGGCCACCCGGGGGCCGAGATCTTATGATGAGTGCGCGTGGCTCTGCGAGGCAGAACGTTTGCGATCACCGATGTCGCCGGAGACCACGTTTCAAAAAATCAGGAAGGCGCCGGCGGCGACTTCGGTGCAGGTGCATCGGTTTGTTCGTCCGCTTTTTTCCCGATCAGACGAGGTTGTCGAGTAATATAAGTGCGGCCATCAGTTTTTTGACGTTCTCGCAGGTCTTCGATTATTGCCCGCAAGTTGTTATCGAACTGTGCGGCCAGTCTCCGTCGCGTCGCACGGATTTCATCATTGATGCTATCGATTGACATTTCACGATTCCAGTAATTCGTCAGGGGTGCAAATCATCGGGGCTGAATACCCTGCCTCTTCGCAGACCCGTTCAATGGCGACTCGCGTTTTAGGATTGACGATGCGTTTAAAGTTCCAAGACACTAGGTATTCTAGTCCATTGACAGCAGAAATGGCAATGTGCAACGCATCCCGAGGTTCTGTCGCGGGAACGGCATGTTTCGCAATTAGGTCAGCAGCGAGTTGGTCTGTGATTGGCGAAATCGCCAAAAACGAGAGAGAATTGACAATTTTCATCCGTTCCTGTGCCGCATCGGCATTACCGGCCGAACATTCATCGGCGACCACAGCAGAAACAAAAAGTTCTTATTCTTTGACTGCAATCGGCCACCAGAGTCGAGTTACATTTTGCCTTCCCGCAATGATGGAGTCGTCAAGGACTCGGCCGGTTAGGTGACGTATGACTGTCGTCTCAATATATGCGGATGGTTTGGGCATTTATTCTCTCAGGACGAAAGACCGTGGTTACCGATGTCGTCGGAGACCACGATTCTAAAAATCAGGAAAGCACCGTCGGCGACTTCGGTGCACCACATTGTTCGTGCTTCTTCTCGTACTCAGCATCGCGGTACTCGTACTCGTACTCGATTCGATCCAGTATAGCTATCCTCCCCATTGGTCCGCAAGTTCCCGCGAAACCGCCTCGATCAACGATCGGCATCGCCGCAGTTCAAACAGCCATCGAGTACGAGTACCGTTTCACTGAGTACCGTCCGCCGCAGCGGACTGAGTACGAGTACGACGAAATCCGAGGCGAGGCACGAGCGCATGCTTTGTAGCTGCAAGTTACGCCTCCGCCGGGACGAGCCCGACGGTAGGCTTACCCAGCGCCCATCGAGCTCTTCTTGGCCTCCGTCGGCTTCATGCCGGCGGGGCCAAGACTTGCAGCTACAGAGGCCATGTTGCAGGTCTGTTTTTTTCCGCCGCAAGGCGGCGGAAGAAAAGAAAGGGCTTGGGCCGGATCGTCGAGCGCATGCTCCGTAGCTGCAAGTTACGCCTCCGCCGGGACGAGCCCGACGGTAGGCTTACCCAGCGCCCATCGAGCTCTTCTTGGCCTCCGTCGGCTTCATGCCGGCGGGGCCAAGACTTGCCGCTACAGAGGCCACGTTGCGGGGCTGTTTTTTTCCGCCGCAAGGCGGCGGAAGAGAACAACGGGCTGGGGCAGATCGCACGAAAGAATCCATGTAAGTCCAAGGTGTAGCGGGTGGGAGCCATTCGTGTAAAACTGGCGACTCAAACCCGTGATCTCGTGTCGCGCTAACGACAACTGTCACAATCATTTCCACCCACCACAACCATGGATTCAAAACTATGAAGATTCTCGCACTTGACCTAGGAAAATTCAACACAATGTGCTGCTTTTTCGACTCAAAAACCAGAAAGCACGAGTTCCTTAACGCTACCACCGATCGAAACTACCTCGAGACAATCTTCAAGAAGCACAAGATCGACCTCGTCGTTATGGAAGCCTGCGGCCCCTCCGGTTGGATCAACGATCTGGCACAATCTCTCGGCCTCAAAACTCTCGTCTGCTCCACCAACGAAGATGCGTGGAAATGGAGCAATGTCAAACGCAAGACCGATAAAGACGATGCTTTAAAACTGGCTCGTATGGCTGCCATGAACGAACTAAAAGCTGTCCACATGCCATCAGAGGCCCACCGCGAATTCCGCTCCCTCGTAAAATATCGCAAGACTCTGGATTCACGCATCAACAAGATGAAATGCAAAATCCGAGCTTGGTTCGTCAATCACGGCATCTCGATCGACACTGGCGAAAAAGCTTGGAACACGGGCCGAGAACGAATCAACTCCTTTCGTAAACCTCTGACAGACTGCCAACCCCATGAGTTTTGGAAAGGGGAGCTCGATCTCGAACTAAACCAGCTGGACTCTCTCACAACTATCCTCGATGGAGTGGTCAAGAAGCTGGAGTCTATCGGTAAGACCGATCCCCGTATTGCCCGTGTACAAACCATTCCAGGGGTAGGGCCACGAACCGCTGAGATCCTCGTCGCCTGCATCGACGATGCGAAGCGTTTCGAAAATGGTCGACAAGTCTCCCAGTACTTTGGCCTCGTGCCTCGCCAGTACCAATCCGGCGAAACCGATCGGAATGGTCGAATCACCAAGCGAGGTAACCCCTTGGCTCGAACGATCCTTGTCGAATGCGCTTGGTCCTCACTCCGCTACAACCCTTGGGCCAAACATGTCTACGATCGAATCTGCGGTAAACAAAAGACTCGTAAAAAGAAAGCGGCAATCGCATTGGCTCGCAAGATCGCTGTACTGGCTTGGGCCCTACTTCGTGATGAAAAAGATTGGGAGCCCAAACGCATGATCGAAGTCACCGAGTCCTACGGCCGCATTCCTCTTGGCCTCAAAGAGAAGCTACTCGAAATGCCCAAAAAGGAGTGTCGCCATAAACGAAAAAATCGAAGGGTCAGCGAAGAGCGTGTAGCGAAGCGAGCTGCCGCCGAACAAGCAGCCCAGACTCCCAAGAGCACTTTACAACCAACCAAATCAACTCCCAAACGATCCCCGGTACGAAGCTCTGCCGCTGGCCCCGCTAAGCGAAAGCCCACGACCACAACAACTAAAGGAAAACCGACAAAAACAAAAGCTAAACCAACCGCAAATCCAAGGCGAATAAGAAAGCTCGAAACCGCTGGCTGATGAGTTGCCATCACTAAGCAACACACATCGTCGAACGAATAAGCCTTGTTCGCCCTTTTACCCTTCTCAGGAGACTGCCTTACACCGAGCACCGAACGAATTCCAACAAGGACAAGACCTACCCACGAAGTTGAGCACTGAACACAGTTGACGCAGTCGTCTCACATAGGACGCGAGGACTCGTAAGAGCCTCGCAGAGATGACAAGACACGTCGCCCTAAAGAATGTGCCAACCCAAAAGAGGAAGGCAGCTTGCTGCTCAGCGATGCGAAGCATCCAGAAGCCTCCAGGCAAGCTGTAGCCAACCACGAAGTGAAGTCATAGCGAACAAGCGATGAGTCGAACCGTGCATGGATAACTGAGGGGATGCAAGCCGAGAGGCTTCACAACAGTGACAAGGCATTCACACCTCGAATAGTCGCCTAATCAACCATCCTTGAACGAATTAGTCCGAGCAAAGCGTAAGCAAGACCATAAGAAGCCACCTAACCAGACCAGCAAACGATGTAGCCTCGAAAAATGATAAAAACAGTGGCGACCGTCACTTGCAAACCTTGGACTTCATAGTCGCCACCGTTCACCGGGCCGCGGCGAACGGTATTGATTTCAGAAACCGCTCGGCCCGCGGCTCCGTGTGCAACGGATTGTTCGCCGCCGCGTCGCCCGTGGAGTCAATACCGGCTTTTGATTGACAATCTTTGGGAACGGGGCGATTTGTTTTTGTTGCAAAACAGTCGCGTGTCAATCGGTTAGGATTCTTGGTTTTCTGATTTCCATAAAATCTCGGCGAAAGACTCGGCAATGTGACGCAAGCAAGATGGATCGTATTGGTGATCGGGGAATAGCGCGACCAATGACTTGTTTAGATCATGTGCGCGATGTTCCAGTGTTTGATTCTTGTTTCGCGAGTTTCGTCGATCGTATGAACGCCAGCGTCGTATGGCAGGATCGATCAAAGATTCAGCGGCCATACAACATCCGTCAGCATGTTCGCGACGAATCAAGTCAGCCATCGCAGATCGAATTGCAGCATCATCCATCAGCGTACGCCATTGAAGCCTTTGTGACCGAATTTGGGGGAACTCTGGACCTATTGCGGCGAACGTTACGCATCAGCGGGCCGGCGCGAGATGCGTTGATTTCAAAACCGACCCGACCGCCGGCTCCGTTGCATGCGATTGTTCTGGCCCGTTTCAGCCTAGCGTTCCAACCCCCGGTCAATTATGGCACCTTCGACCTCGATTTTGAATCCTCTGTCCAACAAAGACGAGCAATAAGGACCGAGAAGTTGACGATAGTCTGGGCAAAGATCCTGCAGAAGTCTGCTAGCTTCTGATTCCGATTCAGACATTTTGATTCGGATCCAAGCAAGGTCGCGATTAGCGTGAATGTCCAAAAATTGGTCGTTCACACCGTGCCAGGCAATTGCAAGATGTTCGCGTAGCCACGAAAAAATCATGAGATCCGGCGGATCGCAATCACCGATGAAGATGGGACACTGAACCGAGCCTCGCAGTAACGGCAAATCACAACGCATTGGAAGACCGTAACGACCTATGGTCGCGATCGGCTCGCCGAATTGTGAAAGTCCCTTGATTCGCGCGACACAGTGTTGCTTGGTTGTGTAAACAATCGTTCGTGCAATTGCGAAGTTTCCGATTTGCGAAGAAGGGTGATCGGGTGGCAAAACCGAAAATTCCCCATCATCGTGCATGCGGAACCAAGATTCGATTTGGTCAATTCGAGTAGCTGAAGAATCTACCATTGATTGAACGAAGGGCCAGAACGATTAAATTCAGCCAGTGCGAGTAGGGGACTCAACGCCAGTCAAAACGGCCGACCGAGCACTTGGCTGCAATTTTTTGTTATCTTCTTTGCCTAAGATATCTTCACCCAAGGGGCGTCTTGATTCAAGTCCGCAAACTCGTAAGCATAATCAGGCGATTGAAACTCATAGTCCACACTGTCTCTATAGGCAGTGATATCAATGCAAGGGGGAAAGAAAATTTCCCAAAGGATGTAAGGTGATGCGCAAACCAGAAGCATCGCCACCGCAACCCAATGGCGAAACGGGATCGAAATAAAATCCTTCACGTATGGCCAGACAAGCCACATAAATGCGAACGACAAGGCTAGGACTATCAGCCAGCGACCGACTCTCTGTGTGCGAATCCAAATCCGACATGATTTGCAGGCAGGCACTTTTGTCGAGAAAAACCAGCCAAACGTTAAGAAAACGAAGGTCCACCAGCCAATTGTGTGAGTCAACAATCGAACAGTATTGCCCGCTGGATCACCATTGCACCGAACACACCGATTTGGATAGACGGCACGATGCGAGCGAGGAAGTTTGACAGCAGTGCTAAGTTGCATAATGGTACCAGTGGGGAAGTTGCAAGCTTACGGAAGATAACGGCAACCATCACCGAGTGGCCGCCAAAGTGGTTTCTAAAATTGAGCGAGGCCGATCGGCCACTTCGGTGCATGGTTTTGTTCTGGCTGTTTTTCGTGCTCGTGCTCGTGCTCGTGCTCGATCGAGCACGCAATTGTATCATTCCATCCCGGTCAACGCGCTGCTCGGGCAGGAATTTGGTAATGGAGGTAATGGATAGGATAACGGAGATAAGGAGCATGATCCGCGAGTTGGGGAACGGCGGTTTGTGTGCCGTAAGGCAAGGCGCGTTGATGCCATGCACGCGAGGCGTTCGATTACGATTACGAGCACCGTCCGCCACGGCGGACTGAGCACGAGCACGATGGGAGCCTGTGGTCGCGTAGGCCAGAACGGTGGCGATCAGCGAGGCCGAGGAATCGACTCAACACAAGTCAAAAACGGCCGATCGAGGCCTTCGTCTGCATCGCTTGGTTCTGGCTCTTCGTCGTGCTCGTGCTCGTGCTCGTGCTCGTAATCGCCTGACTGATTGTACTCGCTCAATGTTTCCGCGACACCATCGAATTTCATCGCCATCCGAGTCAACATCGCGACAATTCGAACCAGTTTGGATTTCAATTCGTGATCCGTTTCCCGAATCATGCCACCGGAAACAACAAGCACATCTTGAATCGAAGCGCACTCTAAAGCCGAACCACGTGCAATATCAAGAAACCGCGCTCGATCTTTCAAGCTACGTTTTCCATTACCCTCGGCAATGTTGAGCGGAATAGATTGGGCCGCTCGCAACCACTGATCACGAGCATGGCGATGAAGTCCCTCCAACGACCGCGATGAATCAAATGCGTTCGCAACGTATTCGATCGATAGGCGATAGACGTCAAGCCGATCGTGGTCGAAGAAGTGTTCTGTCATGATTGTCCCATTTCGATTACGAGCACGAGCACCGTTGCACTGAGCACGAGCACGATGTGGTACTCCATGCCAGAACGTTTCGATTCACCCAGCGGCGGGATGGATCATCGATTTGTCAGTGCACCTTATCGCCGCTTGGGTGCAATCGTTGGTTCTTGCTCTTGGTCGTCACGGTCTCCAGAGGCCGCTCGATTACCGACAGATGATGGATCACTCATCCAGACGAGTATACCGATCACGCCAAACAACGTCGCGAGTATCCAGGTGAGAATCGGCAAATAGATGTGAAGACCACCAACCGCGCGGACTCGCTGCTCCACGGAGTAGTCAGGCCTAGAGTACTCGGTTTTGATAGCTTCTAGGCGCTCTTGGTCGATCAGCTGGTACGCTTGAAATTCGTGAGCCGTTGCCATGCCGTGTGCATCATGGATCGCACGAACAATCGTCGGCAATAACCACGACAGGACCATTCCGAGAATGCAGAGTAACAGTGCAGGTATTCGATACTTCAAGCTATGAAGACTCCGTGGCTACAGCCGACGAAAGCGCTCGACGGACGAACGCTGGCGATAACCGAGCCCGAGCAGTTGACTCAACGCAAGTCAAAACGGCTGTTCGAGGGCTTCGTGTTCATCGCTTGGTTATCCCATTTCCACTGTCACTTGTCAAAGACGCGGGGTTCAGCACGCTCCGCAATGATCTCGCCAAAGTCGATTGTCCCGTTGGTTTTCGTATATGGCAGAAAGCACGTTACGGGTTGGTCATCGATGTGCTCAACGGTTACACTGATAGCATCGGTCTTCGTTTTGCCATCAAGTGATATTCGCACGTCAGAAATTAAAGCAACGGATTTATAGTCGCCAGTCGCTGCACCGGTCTTGAACCCTCGCAGCAGTAAGTCGATAAGTTCAAGAGATGGTGGGCATTCATCGCCAGTGTATCCCTGTGTGTGTGCAACGCTTCCATCGGGAGCCATTGTTACACCGAATGGAAAAAACTCGCCGTTCTTTTCTAGGAAGTGAATCGCAACCCGCAATCCTTCGTCTAGTAAGGTATCCATTTCAGGGTGCGCCATCTTGCTGGAACCTTCGGTTTTTCTGGAGCTTTGTTGGGATAACATATATTCTATTGATTTTACCATAACCCAGCGAAACCCAAATTTACTATAAGACGTAAGCCGAGTCAAGCGGATCCCAATACTAAAGTCTTACCGAGCAAGTGTTTACCGCAGCGTTAGCACCTGGTTTGCGGCCAGGATATATCGAAACGGTGTTTTCTAGGTTATGTGGAATTTTGCTTTTCCAGGATATATTGGGCTCGGATGGACGTGGAATCAGAATCGCTTTTTCATCGCTATATCGCAACTAGGAGCTATGGCACCACCGCCGTGAAGCCGGGTCGTGGCCTCCCTTCGCGTGTGAATGGCTGAGATTCATTAAGAACTACTTTGAGGGCATGCTAGCATTCGTTCGTTATGTCGTGCGCGTCGCGCTACTTCTTGAGCTTCTCGCCGATGACCAGTTCTTCGTCGGCAGATAATTCGCCTTCGACGAGTTGGGTGTAACGGTTGTCGGAGATCCCGATTTTGACTTTCTTGGCCCTTAGGTATTTACCGTCGTCGACCCAGACATGGCGGTAGCTCAGCGACTTGCTGTTGTCGGCTTTCTCATCGGCCGAGACCATTTTCGGGGAGTCTGCGAACTCCTTTTGGTCTTCGAATCCGTCGAGGATCTTGCGATCATCGGGGTGGACTTTTTCTCGATTGGGATAAAACCGAAGTGCTGGATTGGGGATCTTGAGAATATTCGCTACGCGGTTGATTTGAAACGATAGGTTGGCGGTCATTCCAGGCAAGAGTTTCATACCGATGTTGGGGGTCTCGACGATTACCGGGTAAGTAATGACGTTTTGCTCTTCTTTGCTGCTCAGACGGACCTGAACAATTTTGCCTTGATCGAAAAGTTCGTCGGGATAAGCATCGACGGTGAACCGGACGAGCTGTCCTGTTTCCATAGCTCTGCTGATCCAGCCGATGTCGGCTTCGTCCACCGAGGCGTAAATGTGCATCCGCTGATCCATCTCGGGGGCGACAACAAACATTTCGGGTGTTTGGAATTGAGCCGCTAGGGTCTGTCCGACATCGATTTTCTTATCGATGATGATCCCATCGCAAGGAGCGAGAATTTGTGTGTAGGCCAAGTTGGCTTCGGAGTTGTCGAGTTGGGCTTGGGATTGCTCGACGTTGGTCTCAGCGACCAGCAGTTCGGCTTCTCGCATCATGCGAGCGAAACGAAACTGGTCGATTTCGGCTTCGGAGATGAATCCGTCTTGGGATTTGTTAAGCTGTCCGCTGCGTCGTTCATCGTTGGTGGCTTGCTGAAGCATCGCCTCGGCGCGAGCGACCTCGGCGCGTCGGGTCCGCAGATTCGCGAGGTCGCGTCCAACAGCCGATTGGTAAAGCTTCGGGTCAATCTTGGCCAGCACCTGGTCCTTGGTGACTTTGGAGTTAAAGTCCACGAGCAGCTCGGCGATCGGACCGCTGACGGTCGCTCCGACGCTCACGCGTTTGATAGGCTCGACCTTGCCGGTCGAATTGACCGCTTGAACAATCTCTCCTTGTTCGACCTTCTGGGTCCGCCATTGCGTTTTATTCCGTTGCTCGAAGTAGCTAATCACCGGACGATACGATGCGTAGCCAATCCCTCCGAGGATACCCAAAGCGATCAGAAGCTTAAGTAGCGTTTTCATGAAAACGTTGCCGGGTGAGAAAATAAACAAGGCCGATTCCGCAAGCCACCGATGCGAGGCTAGCGAGAATCCAGATCGGGGGGAAGTGCTGATTGGTTGAACCGAACCACTCGGAAAGCTCTTTTTCCGAAAATCGGGTCAACCAAAAGAGTAATCCATTATGAATCGCGTGCAATAACACTCCTGGCCAAAGCGAGTGTGTGCGGATTGCAACAAAACCAAGAGCCAAGCCCAGGAGCGTCGTTGGAAAGAATCGCTCAAGCGAAAGGACGCTGCCATTGATGACGTGAAAGAGCCCGAAAATCAACGCGCTGTAAAGCACGGCTCGAAGCGGCGCGATGCGATTGCGAAACGCAGAGAGAACATAGCCCCGGAAAAAGAATTCCTCGGCCAGGGCCGGCACAAGCGCCGAGGTGACGAAAATCATCCAAAAGGGAATCGAGGCAAACTGAACCTTGGCCTCCTCGAGCGCTTCGGTTCGGTCGATCGAAATCGCGCCAAATCCAAAATCCGACAGAACTTTGAGCACCTCAAAGGCGATCACCCACAACCCACTTGCCAGCAAGCACACGCCGCAGAGGACCCCAAGCCCGCGAAACAACCCCGCCCCATGAGAAACCCCGGGCGCGCCGCTTGCCAGCTCGCCGCTTCCCATCGGGCCGCTATCCCCCAGCCAACCTCCTAGCAAAAACGTCGAACGGGGGTTGAGTCGGCGATACTGAGCCACGAGTGCCGGAGCGATCAAGAACAGCACGAGCAGGATCCCTGCATTGATCCAGAGTTTGCTTGCGATCGACAAGTCGATTTGTCCAAAGAGGTTCGTCAGGATGAAAAAAACTGGGAACATCAGTGCAAGGTAGACGGCCAGATCTCCCAGATCGGGCAATTCCTTCATTCGTTTCGGGCGTCGGACCAGATCCGACCAAGTCTCTTGGGACCCAGCCGTGGCCGACTCGGCGCCAAAGAGCCGCGAGGCGACCACCAGGGCGGCAGCCGCATAGAGCAGCGTTGAAAAAACCGCTGCAAATGCCGGCAAGGCTTGCGGTGAGCCGGTCATGATGTCGCGAGACAACAGCAGGATATTGACCAAAGGGACGATCCCAAGGAGGGTCGAAAATTCGATGTTGGGCATGAGCGTCAGCAGCGCCGGGGCCAGCGACACGAGCATCACGGGAATCAGATACGCTTGGGCTTCTTTGAAGCTTCGTGCAAAGGAACACATCGCCAGGAGGATCGCGCTGAAGAATGCAGCGAAGATCACCAGCAACGGCAAAATCTGAACGATAGCCAGCAGCGACAAACCCTTTTCGCCCAAGAGAGCCCGGCCCAGTCCACCGATCGATAGGGTGATCCAACAGGCCAATAAATTCGCCAGTGCCGTCAGGACCGCCACGGTCACGACTGCCACATACTTGCTTAGCAATAACAAGAACCGCGGAGCAGGAGTGGCGATCATCGCCTCCATCGTACCGCGTTCGCGCTCGCCGGCCGTCAGGTCGATCGCCGGATAGACCGCCCCGGTGATGGTCATGAGGATCAAGATCAACGGCAAGATCCCCGCCAGGGAGGTCATCGCATCGACTTTTTTCCCCGTGGCCGTCGAGATCATTCGGACCGCCGGGGGCAAGGCACCTCGGAATTGCAGCGATTGGGTATCGTTGACCAGTTCCATCGCCTTGCGAAACTCGAGCATAGCAGCTTCGCTTCGAAGATCCGCGTCGCGAAACGACAGTTCGAGTTGGTAGGCCGGATAGGTTCCATTTCGTCCAAGCGAAACCGACTCGGAACGGACCTGCAAAACCGCCACATCGACCTGCCCTTCGTCAAGGGCTTGTTGGAGCGAGATCCCCTCGGCCACGACGATGTTAAAGCCCGCCGTCTGTGGATCGATCGCCGAAGCATTCTCTCGAACCTCCGGATTGCGATCCGCGGTGTCGCTCTGCGGTGCGTTATTGCCCCCAGTGTTTTCGGCCACGGTCGCTTTAGTCGCGGTTTTTTTAGTCACTGGACTCGTCAGCATAGGCCTACGAATCTCGATCGAATGGCGGACTCCCTGTCGGATCGCCAACGCGGTTTCGCCCAGGGCAGACGCGACGAGACTACCGGCCTGTTCGTCCTTAACCCCGATGATGTATTCGGTTTTGTCTGCGTTGAGCCCCGATGCGGTCCCTACAATCAACCGCTGCATCGCCATGCTCAGCAGTGGATAGACCAGGATCGGCATGAGGATCAACGTGATCAGGGTCCGGCGGTCGCGCAAACTCTCTCGGAGCTCTTTGAGGCAGAGCCTACCGAGTCGCCCGTTGGCCATATAGGAAGCGATGGAACTCGGTTGCATACTCAATCCGATTTACCTAAGGTTGCTTGGCCGACCCGATCCTCACGGATCAGCTCGATGAACATATCGACCAGATGGGTCTTGCCCGTTTGCTCGCGAAGGTCCCCCAAGGTCCCCTCGTAGCGCATCGTTCCGTGATGCAGAAGTCCAAAGCGATCGCACACCCGTTCGGCTTCGTCGAGCCGGTGGGTCGAGAGCAAGACCGATTTGCCGCGAGCCTTAAGCAGCTCGATGAATTGAAATACAGTTTGACTCCCGACGACGTCCAGGCCCCGTGTCGGTTCGTCCAAAAGCATCACCGGGGGATCGTGCATGAGCCCACGCGCCAGAGTGACCCGTTGCTTCTGACCTGTGCTCAAGGTGCTGCAGCGTTGGTCGAGGAAAGAGCCGATCGCGAGCAATTCGGCGAGCTCCGCAAGACGACTCTCCGCGATCTGCGGTTCGACGGCATAGAGGTCGGCAAAGTACATCAGCATTTCCCGAACGCTCAACCAAGGGTAGACACCGTCATTGGTCGAAATCAAACCGAGTTGGTGCCGGATCCCCGTCGCATCGGTATCGGTCCGAGTCCCCCCGATTTCCACCCAGCCTGAGTCCGGTTCGGTCAGTCCCATGACCATCCGCAAGGTGGTCGTTTTGCCAGCCCCGTTGGGACCTAGCAGGCCGTAGACCTCCGAGTTGCCCACAGCGAAGGAAACTCCGTTGACTGCCACGAGCGTATTGCCGCGCACGCTGAATTGTTTCCTGAGTTCACTGACGACGATCATAGAAGCCTGAGGCGGAGCATTTCGCCCCAAAAAAGCCGGGTGGTAGCATCCGGCATGAACCTCCGGAGTGAAAAGCGGATCGAGGCAAAGCCAGAACCTCCTAAGAGTATAAGCCTTGGTCAACGGATTGGAAAACGCCAAGGAAATCCAAACCTTGAAGCCAGCCCCCCACAGCCCAACCCCACAGCCCAGCCCTACAGTCCAGCCCCGCCGTGCCAGCCCCGCCGTGCCAGCCCCCTTCAGTGGACCCGACGATCCGGGGACGCTTCGGCCGCTGGGCCAATCACCGAGCCATCTTTTTTTGAGCCATCTTTTTTCGAGCCATGGTCGCCCGCGCGGTGGTAGTCCTCGAGCAAATGGAGCGCAGCTTTGTAACTCGATTCGACCTCAGGCTGCGGATAAAGACCTCCGGCAAGGATCAATAGGCTCAGTCCGACGATCGCGAAGCGCTCTTCGAATTGGCTGCGCATCGGGATCGTCGTCGGATGTTTCGTCCCGGTAAAAATCCGAAAGTAGGCCCTCATCACGGCGATCCCGTTGAGGGCAGTTGCCAAAACTACAATCCAACCGATCCAGGGCGAAAAGTTCATCGCGCTTTCGATCAATAGTTCACCGGCGATAAAGCCGATGGTGCAGGGAAACCCGACGCTTGCAAGTCCCGTCAGCAGGAAGAATGCTGCCATCGTCGGCATGTGGCTGTAGAGTCCGTAGTACCGATTCAAATCGATCCGGCCGACCCGAGCCTCTATGCACCTGAGGGTAATGCCATAACTGGTCAATGCCAAGCCCACCGAGAGCCACATGCACAGGGCCGCCGTCAGGCCGATCGGAGTGGCCAACTCCAGTCCGACGAGCACGAGCGATGAATGGCTCAAAAACAGATAGCAAAAGAACCTTCGTCCATCGTTCTGGACCAAAGCCATCCCAGAGGCATAAACCGAGGTGGCGAGCGACAGAAAACTGATTGCATGGAGTGCCCAATCCGGTTCGGTGGGCAAGACCAATCGCATGCACAGGTAGGCTCCGAGCATCGGCGAGACCATCAGAATCGACGATCCGAACGATGCTTTTTCAAACATATCAATCCGCCAGAGATGAAAAGGGAACGCTCCGCTGCGCACCAATACGGCAAGAGTCAAAAGGATCACGCTAAGATTCAGCGCCGGAGTGCCGATGCGCTCCGATAGGCAACCGCCGAGAATCAGACAGCCGACGAAGATCGCTTGATGGATTTCGTAGACCCGCGTCGAACAACCTCGAGCCTTGAGTTCGAACCACATCGGAACGACGCTCAGGGACACAAGCAAAATCATCCACCATGTCGTATCGGTCGATAAGGTTCCGAGCGTGAGCGACTCGCTGATCAAAGCGCCCGCAAAAGGAAACTGCTGGGTCTTGTGCCCAACGGTCGCCAGGAGCGTCACAAAGTAGATCAACGCTGTCAACGGGATCAGCGGTGCGCTGAACTGGTCGATATGGATCAGATTCCAACCAAACCAACCTTCGAATGACCTGGCTGGACTTTGAGGTCCACCGAGGTACAAACCGCACGCGAGCGCAAGGGTAATCCCTGCAAAGGCCAAGCAGACGCTCCGAGCGTCCCTGGAAGCCTTGGCTCGAATCCAGAAAAAACCAAGCAACGGTAACCCAATGACCAGTTCATGCCAAGGAATCGCGTTCACAACCAATCCTGTCTAATCGTCTTTTTCATGGATCCTGACGCCTCGGGCGACTCGTGCCCTCGAACCACCTTAACCAATCGTTTTCCACCCGCTCGAACGCTTTGAAAAGCTTCCGAAAGGGCTTCAATAGGGCTTGGTCGATCATCGAATCCATGTACCCTCGCTCCAGTGCGAATCGGTACCATTGGATTTGGCGATGGTTGGCCATGCGGGCAATCCAGGCTGGCTGACCGTTGGCCAATCGCCCTCCGATGGCATTTTCGAGTGTTCGGTAGTCTCTGAGCAAAGTCGGTGCACGAAGCAGTTGCAAGGATCGTAAGAAGGCATGGCCGATGATGTGCACGAGGGCCAAGTACCAAAACCCCAGGGCGATCTCCATGACGATGATGCCGACTTGGCAAACCGACGAAAATGCCAATGCACTTTTAATGTCGGTCTGAACCCTAGCGGTCATTGCAGCATAAATTGCAGTCAGAGCACCTAAACCAAACATCAACACACGGATCACGAGCGAATCGGCGAAGATCGGTGCCAAACGCAGCAGCAAGTACGCACCCAAATGGATCGATAACGCCCCATAGAAGACCGCGCTCGATGGGGTCGGACCTTCCATCGCCCGAGGCAACCACCCCGAGAATGGAACCAGTCCCGACTTGCCCGCTGCGGCGATCAGGAGCAAAAGCCCAACCGATAGACTCGCCAAGGGGTCCAAGTGGGAGGTCCCCTGAGGCCAGGGCTGGTCGTTGACCATCCGCAAAAATTCCCCTTGATCGGTCCAGTGATGCATCATCAAGGCGGCCATCAGGAACGCCGCATCGGCCACCCGATAAATCCCCCATACCCTCAACCCATTCTCAACCGGCGAAGTGCGCTCGTGAAAGTAAGCGATCAAAAGCGCCGAGGATAAGCCGACCAACTCCCAACCCAGAAACAATGTTTCAATCGTGCCTGCCAGGAAAGCAAAAAGCAATCCGACGAGAAACATCGAAAAGCAAACAAAGAACCGATAATACCCCGCGTCGCTTTGAAGATAGATATTCGCAAAGGAACCGATCACCCCGACCAATACGAACGTCATAAGCACCATCGGGATGCTCAAACGATCGAAGATGAACTCCAAATGAAAATGGAAATGCTCTTGGCCAATCTCAACGAAATTCCCTAAATCCAAAACCTCCATCGAGTGGTTCGTTCCGATCATGATCCCCAGGATTCCGAGCGTAGCGACCAGACCCATGGCGACATGGAACTTGGTGAGTCGATCGACCAATCGCTCAGGCAAAGGCCTTTGGATCAAGCCCGAAAGCCCCAGAATCAGCAATGTCAAAATCGGGCAACCCAGCACGATGGCCGCAAGACAATTCAGCACGGAACTCATAGCGAGCTATTGCACTCCCAATCTTGCAAACGAAAGATGGTCTCGTCGATGGTGGTAGCAGGCATACGAATCGGCAACGACCCGAATCGCCGATGATGTCGGTTGATAATCCGCAAACCCACCGTCTTGGTAGAGCTCGATTCGATTCGAATCCGGAGCTAGTGTCGCAAGCTGTACCCATCGATTCGATACCAAGCGATCCAGAACCGGGTTCTTGGCCAAGATCTCCAGGACAGCACGCGGAGTGCTCTCGATGACGAACAAGATCCGCATGGGCTCATGGATTTCAACCATCTGCTGGCTCAGACCCGTCCTCAAGTCGCTTGCGGCACCCTCCATGACCCCCAAAAGCGAGGTGATGTTGTGCGGCAACTTCGAGCCGCATCCATAAACCGCGTTGTCGACGGTCGAAAAGTAATACTCCAAGGAGATCCCAGCGCACACCGGAATGACCGCTTGTAGGATCCTCGTGAGAATCTCCGAGCCGGGTCCATCCCTGGTAGGGTCGTACGAGGTCAAAAAGGATCGTCGATCCATGAACAATCCCCGGGTCCGCAATCGCCGCCCCACAAAGCAGACCGCGTTGCTTGCATGGTTGTACTCGGGGCGTGCTTGCGCCAAATCCTCAGCGCGGGCCTCGACATGCTTGAGCGCTTCGGGAGGCTTGAGCCCCAAAGACGCTGAAGTGAATCGACGGCTCCTTTCCGAGGCGTTGCGCTCACGAGCTTGATCGATCAGAGATTGAGCTTGCAAAAAGTCCATATGGCGGCTCGGCGCCAAACGGTCGATGTCGAAAAACTCGACCGAATCGGTGCATGTGTTGTGATAGCCGCCGACAAAACAAGTCGATTCGGGAATCTCCAAACCACGCGTTTGAAGGATCTTGCGAACGCGATAATCGTTGGCCATCATCGCGAAGGCTCGAGCGTTCGGGCCGCCTCGCCCTCCCCCGCATGCCCCGCAGTTGTAAGCCGACTCGTGGGGATTGTTCAAACTCGAGGAGCCATGTCCCAGAATCAACACCAAGCGTGCAAAGCGATGGAGTCCCAGATCCCCTAAAAGGCGCTCGACCATGTTGGCCATCTCCTCGAGCGTAAAGCCCTGATTGAGCATCGCTTCCTGATCGAGCTTCGCTTCGCGATAGTGAGCCGCTCCCGAGGCAGTAGCGTCGATGCTCGCCTCGGGCGTGATCCTTTCGATCAGTAGCAATGTCGCTTGGCTGGGCTTTACCACCCTGGCGACCAACTCGCGGATGCGGGAAGTCAGACGAGGAGCTAGCACGCGAGCGACCATCGGAAGGCTAGCCAGGGACCCGAGCAGGCTCGTGAGAGTTCCTGCAGCCAACGAACGGCTCCCCATATGCAGACGGTGCGAGGCCTGGCCCAGGACCCGCCTGGCTTCGGCCTGCCGCCTTTGAAGCTCTTGTTGGGACAGTTGCCCGATCTCGTCGACGAAGTGCTTGGGTTTGATCACGACCGGACAGAGCGGGATGTAGTGAGCATCAGAACTGGAACGAAAGTACATCGGTACGGAAAAAAACCCTGCGGCTCCAAACGTCTCGACCGCCGGGTCGATCTCCTCGAGGATACGCCGAAAGGACTCCTCTCGGTCGTCGATGCACGTGATGACCTGGAACGAAATAGGCCTAGAAGCCGTGGTAGGCACTGCAGCCGCAACGGGTGCAGGTTGCGATGCGATCGCATCGAGGGCTTCGTTGCGGTAATGCTGTTCGTAAGCAAGATGGAGCAAACGACGTCGTTCCATGGTCCCGCAGTGGCTGATCTCGTCCATTAGGCTCTGCCACTCGGTGGCCGAGAGGGCCTCGAGTTCGTTGGGTGACCAACCTAGGAGCTGGGCGACCTGAAAGAGAATGAACGCTCGCTGATCTACGGTCTGGCGAACATTTCGCCGCTGATGAAACGCGAGGACTTGAGCCAATCGCTCCATCGACAAGCTCCCCTGCTCGAGCGACGGCCGGTCCTCGAGTTCCGCGATTTGCCCCAAGGCCGAGCGAAGGCTAGCGCGGTCGAGTAGAAGTCGGATCGCAAGGTAGTCCTGAAGCGAACCGTCGCGCAAGGGGCGAGGTGTCCATTCGGCATTGGTCTCGAGTTGCCAAATCATTCCGGTCCAACCCGGCAAGCTCAGCAAGGTGCTATCGATGAAATCATCGAGTCCATACTCCCTTAATCCAAGCGATTCCAAAGAGTGGACGATCGACTCGATCGAACTGCGATCCGACGCGCGGTCCTGTGCGATCAGATCCGAAAGCTCCTTGAGCCAACCGGGCTGAAAAATCGAACGTACTCCGTAGAGTTCTTGAAACAACTCGAACAAAGGTCGATCCCGATCAGGCAGCCCCCATTGCGCAAAACCTTGGTCGGTCGCGCTGCCCAAAAAACGAATCAATTGCTCATTGACACGCACATCGCAATCGATGCCGTGCGAGCCTAGCACGATATCCCGATGGCGACGGACCGGGATCGTATCGTTGAGAACTTCACCGACGAGCGATGCCCCCTTGATGCAGACTCGGTGCAACCATTCCAAGGTCCACGCTCTCCATTGCTCAGGAGAGGAAACCGCTGTCGGATCCTCGCTTTTGGACCCCTGTGTAAAATGCTGTGTAAAATGCTGTGTAAAATGCTGTGTAAAATGCTGTGTAAATTGCCGTGTAAATTGCCGTGTAAATTGCTGTGTAAATTGCTGTGTAAATTGCTGTGTGACTTTCGAATTT
>Ga0315903_10000851_pt1 | contig 45861 bp, 29 predicted proteins | sample LakEriMetagenome_7_FD_203524 | JGI IMG/M metagenome (GOLD analysis project Ga0315903, IMG submission 203524) | Freshwater fungal communities from buoy surface, Lake Erie, Ohio, United States - Buoy 2 MA119 | ecosystem: Environmental > Aquatic > Freshwater > Lake | place: USA: Lake Erie, Ohio... | reverse complement strand
GCGAGCCCCGATATCTCCCCCCGAGACCGGGGCATCGACACTGTGGACCCCCTTCGCTTTCGCCGCCTCGTAGATCTCCACGGCGAGCGACGGCTCGCTGGTGGTCATGTCGACCAGCACACTCCCTGGGGCGGCTCCCGCCAAGGCTCCCTGTGCTCCCAGCAGCACCTCCCGCACATCACGCGGGAAACCGACAATCGTGAAAATCACATCCGAATTCCGGGCCACTTCCGCGGGAGAATCGGCCCAGCGGGCCCCCCGCCCAACCAGCGCCTCGGCTTTCGAGCGGTTCCGGTTGTAGACCGTGGCGGCGAACCCGGCATTCATCAGGTGCCCCACCATGCTCGAACCCATCACCCCCGTGCCAATCCAGCCCACCCGGGTCTTGCCAGGTTCAATCGTCGGAATGCTCATCGCAGACTGCGCCGCACCAAAACAGGAGAAATCACCGTGTCCCAGAGAGGTCGGGAGTATATCGCCCCACCCCCGGGAAGTCACCCAACGGCCCTCCCGCTCCGGCCCTTCCCTCCTTCCTCGCGCCGGGCGAGAATGCCCCCATGAACGCCCTCGTCACTGGAGGGGGTGGCTTCCTCGGCCTCGCCCTCGTCGAACAACTCGTCCACCGGGGAGACCATGTGCGGGTTCTCTGCCGGGGAGACTACCCCCGTCTCCGCGAACTGGGGGTCGAACAGGTCTCCGCCGACATTCGGGACACCGCCCGGGTGGTTGCCGCCTGCCAGAACATCGAGACCGTCTTTCATGTTGCCGCCGTCTCGGGAATCTGGGGAGACTGGTCGCATTATCACTCCATCAACACCAAGGGAACTCTCAACGTCCTCGAGGGTTGTCAGACTCACCGCGTCCAACGCCTCGTCTACACGAGTTCCCCCAGCGTGGTCTATGACGGACGCGACCATCTTCATGCCGACGAGTCGCTCCCCTACCCCTCCCGCTTTCTCTGCCATTACCCCCACTCCAAGGCACTGGCCGAACAGGCGGTCCGCAAGGCGGCGGCCGACGGCTCACTGCTCACGGTCTCTCTCCGCCCGCACCTCATCTGGGGGCCACGCGACAACCACCTCATCCCCCGGCTTATCGCCCGCGCCCGGGCGGGGCGACTGGTGCGGGTGGGCCCCGGCACCAACCGCATTTCGATTTCGTACGTCGACAACGCCGCCTGCGCCCACCTCCAGGCGGCCGACGCACTCCAGCCGGGCGCTCCCCTCAATGGCCAGGCCTATTTCATCAACGATCCTGAACCGGTCGCGATGTGGCCCTGGATCGACGAACTGCTGCGCCGCGCAGGCCTCCCGTCAGTCCGCCGCAGCATCCCCGCCGGGCTCGCGTATGCCGCCGGCTGGTCGCTCGAAACTCTCTACCACCTGCTGGGCCGTTCGACCGAACCTCCGATGACCCGCTTCCTCGCCCAGCAACTCGCCGGTTCGCATGACTACTCCATCGAACGGGCTCGGCGCGATTTCGGCTACGCTCCCCCGGTGGACCACGCCACGGGCATGGACCGCCTCACGCCCGACCTGGTTCGCCTCGCCTCTTCCTGAACCCCGCCCGCCGCCATGCCCCTCCTCGCCGGTCTCGACCTCGGCACCACCAAGCTCACCGCAATCGCCTTCGATCCCGACCGCGGAGAAGTTGTCTGCCGCACCGCCCTTCCCAACGAAGCCAACATCACCTCGGCCGCCGACCGGTCGCTGGGCCGGTCGGAATGGGATGCCGGTCAAATCGTTTCCCGGGGGTTCGACTGCCTGCGTCACCTGGTCCGCGATCTCGGATCACGCCGGCGGGAGCTCGCCGCGATCGGCGTCACGGGGCAACAGCATGGCACCGTACTGGTCAACGACCTGCTCCAACCGCTGACACCGCTGATCAACTGGCAAGATCGGCGGGGGAACGAACTCATTCCCGGCTCGCAGGAAACCTGGGTCGAGCGGGCCCGGAACCTCGTGGGGGACGGTGCGATCGAGCGGTGCGGCTGCCGGTTGCAGAGCGGTTTCCTGGCGACCATCCTGTTTTGGCTGCAGCAGCAGGGGCGACTTCCCGAACGAGGTCGGGCCTGCTTCATCATGGACCTGTTCGCCGCACACCTCGTCGGTGGCCGCCTCGTCTGCGAACCCTCTGCCGCCGGCAGCAGCGGCGTGTTCGCCCCCGCCACCCGCTCCTGGGACACCCTCTCGCTCGCCGCGCTGGGAATCGATCCCGGCTGGCTCCCCCCGATCGGCGAGGCCAATCAACCCCTGGGACCACTCGCCGCTCGGTGGGTCCGGGAACTCGACCTGCCAGGTTCCATTCCCGTCGCCCCGGCCCTCGGCGATCACCAGGCGAGTTTTGTCGGCAGTATTGGCGATCGGACGCAGGACGTGCTGGTGAATGTCGGTACCGGAGCCCAGGTGGCCATCTTCACGGCCGACCGGCACTTCGCTCCGCCCGTCGAACTGCGGCCGTTTCCCGTGTCAGGCAATCTCCTGTCGAACGTCGGGCTCCCTGGCGGCTGGTCGTACGCCCTGCTCGAACAGTTTTTCCGGGAGGTGATTCGCGACTTTTCCGGACAGGAACCGACCGGCCCGCTCTATTCCCGGCTTAATGAACTGGCCGCCTCGGTGCCCGACGGGGCCCTGGGGTTGGAATGCACCGCTACCTTCGCGGGGACCCGCAGTGATCCTCATGCCCGCGGGCGATTCACGGGAGTCTCTCCCCAAAACTTCACCCCCGCCCATTTCACCCGGGCACTGCTGGAGGGAATGACCGCGGGCCTGCAGGCAGGGTTGGAAACAGTCCGCCAACAGGCTCCCCAGTTCCAGCCCCAACGCCTCGTGGCTGCGGGGAATGGCCTGCGTGAGAATCGGCTGTTGGCCCGGCTGGTCACGCGGGGGCTGGGGCTCCCCCTCGTCTGCACCCACCACTGCGAAGAGGCGGCCGTCGGGAGCGCCCTGACGGCCGGTGTGGCCGCGGGACTGTTTCCCGACCTGGCCACCGCCAGCCGCACCCTGCGACATCAGCCGGTCGACACGGACGGAGTCTGATTCTCCTCCAGACACTCCCGGCCCCCTCTCACCCGGCGCTTCAGTTCGCGTCGGCGATCGCGGCGTCCCGACCCCGAATCTGGCGGAACTGCGGGCTGGAGACAATCACCTCCACCGCGGCCGAGAAGCGTCCGTTGCGCTGGTCGAGAGCGGCCTGCATCTCGGCCAGCAGCGGCTCGTCGGAGAGTTGCACGCCGCGTCCCAGGGCATACCCCAGCAGCTTCTTGCAGAATTGCCGCTGGATGGCCGAGCGGCGATCTTTCACCAGGTACTGCCGCAAACCCGCCAGCCCGTCGAACCGGGTGCCATCCCCCAATGTCGACACCGCATCAATCGGCCGACCCGCCAGATCTTTCTCGCGCCGCCGTCCAATGGGGTCAAACCCTTCCAGAGCGAAACCCAGTGGGTCGATCCGTACATGACAATTCGAGCACCGCGGATCGTTGCTGTGCTGTTCAACCAACTGCCGGACCGTCTTCTCTTCCTGCGCCTCATCCTCGGGCAAGACCGGGACATCCTTGGGAGGACGGGGCAACCTCTCACCCAACAGCACTTCCGACACCCAGTTCCCCCGCAAGATCGGGCTCGTGCGCGATGCCCCCGATTGCTTGGCGAGCGTTGCCGGCAGACCCAGCACACCCCCCCGGCCCAGGGCTTTCACGCCCGACAGACGTCGGAAGCCCGCGGCATTCGGATCGCCTTCCGGGAACAGCGCCTGCATCTTGGTTTCGGGCAGGCCGTAGAACTTCGCGAGCCGGGCATTCACAAACGTATGGTCGGCATCGAAGACTTCCCCCACGGAACCGTCGCGCTGGAACAGATCGGTAAAGAACGCAATCGCCTCTTCGTACATGTCTCCCCGCAATTCGGCGAACTCGGGGAAGTGCCGTTCGCTCTTTTCGTCGAGCGTATCGAAGTCATAAATGTGCAGCCACTGGCAGGCGAACTCGGTCGCCAGCCGGCGGACCCGCCCATCCTGCAGCATCCGCCGGGCCTGGGCCCGCAGCTCGTCGGGGGATGTCAGCCGGCCCGCCGCCGCCGCCTCACGCAGGCTGGCATCCGGCTGCGATGACCACAAAAAGTAACTCAACCGGCTGGCGAGTTCGTCGGCACTCACATCCCCCGCCGCCGCCCCTTCCGGTGCCTTCTCCAGCCGGTACAGGAACGCCGGGGAGACAAACATCCGCGCCAGGGTGAAGCGGAACGCCTCGTCGTGCGGCAATTCCTGCTCGCGCAGCCGCCGGTAGAGCGACCGCAACTCCTGCTCTTCGCCCTTCTTCAGCGGCCGCCGGTACGCCTGCCCGGCGAAGGCCAGCAGCGCGTCGACCTGCTTCGGTTCGGCATCGACCAGCTCCTGGCGGAAGGCCGCCGCCCGGTCATGAATGGGCTTGCGATACGGCTCGAACAGGCCCGGATCACTGTCCTGGGTCGCGTACTCCATCAACTGGGCAAAGGCGTCGACCAGCGTCAGCGCGTCGTGGGCCACGAAGTGCAGTTCGTTCCAGAGCCGATCGAGCTCGGCCTGGCCTTGTTCATCGAGCATCAGCCGTTGCAGCGGCTCATCTTCGCGGTGGAACAGGGTCAGCGTCACCACTTCGTCCACCGGCACGATTTTCGTGTAGCAGAGCGCCGCCGGGAACAACTCACGGAACCGTTCGAACGCCTCGGCAAACTGCTTCTGCGTCGCTTCGCCGGCGAATACGATGGGGGCATCCACCCGCACCTGGCCCGACGGCTCGTGTTTGCCGGCGGCCATGGCAAACTGCGCGGCTCCCGCCGCATTGGGGGCCGGCAGAACCTTGGCCACCGCCACCAACTCGGCCCCTTCCGCCAGGTCGGCGGGGAGGCGGAAGGTGACGGCCGACTTCGCCGGGGTCACCAGCGAATTCGCACCTACCACAACCCCATTGGCCGCGGTGCCGAACTGTGCGGCCGGCAAACCGTAGCCCGACTCGACCGGCCCAGTCGTCGCACTCTGCGCAACAGCCACCGACTTCCAGGCGGCCGCCAACAAGGGCCCCCCCAGCGACACCAGTTGCCGTCGAAGCACCGCGTCGGGCTGCTGCGGATCGGCGGGAGCCTCACCGGTCAGCAACTTCTGCACGTCGGCCGCCAGCCGGTTCCGGTCACCAGCGTCCGCCGCCCCCTGCCACTTCGCCAACAGGGAACCGGCGGGAATGACGGGGCCCTGCGCCCCGGGAGCCACTGGCTCACTGTAGAAGTGCCACACCTCGGCATTCCCCTGGCGGTCCGCATGCGGATTTCCTGCCTGGATATCGGGCGACACATCGGCCGTCAGACTCCAGACACTCTGCTTCTCACTGACCGGCGTGATCTCCAGTGCGAGATCGGTGAGGTCGCACGAGTGATTTCCATCGCGCGGGCCAATCAGCAGCGAGATGAGGTCTCCCGGACGCACCGCCAGTTCTTCAACCGGACCGAATGGAACCGGCTTCCCCCCGTGGGCGATTCCACTGGCCAGCTTCTGCCGGGTCGCCCCCCGCCGCAGTTCCAGCGACCAGGTGACGCCGTTGCCACACTCGGGATGGGCGTGCGTCACCGCACCAGCCACAGTCACCACCCCCTCGATGGGACTGCGCCAGCCAACGCACGAGGCCACTGTGGGGGTCGGATGCACCACCACGCCGTGCGGCTTCATGTTTCCGGGAATCCGCACGGCATTGCCGCTGGAATTCGCCGCGATGTTCGGCAGTTCGCCCGTCGACCACCCCTTCACGAACTCGTAACTCGTCCCCTGTTTGTTCGTCAACAGGGCCAGCTTCAATTCGCTGCTGCCGCCAATGCCCAGGTAATCGAACCAGGCGTTCAGCGAGTCGAGATCGACCTGGTATTTCTTCGCGAGAGCCCCACGATCCACCTCTCCCTTGGTCGCTCCCGCCTCGGCGGCGGCGGTCAGAGAGGCGGCGGTCGACCCCAGCAGCTTGGTGCGACGGGCTGACATCTCGGCCACGAACCCGCGCACCGCCTTCAAAGGCAGATCGGGGCGTCCTGGGGCCACAAGCCGTGGTTCGAGCCACTCGACCAAGGGAGCGTCCCCCCCCACCGCCAGATCATTCGACACCAGAGACAATTCCACGTCGCTGCCCACCGGAGCTGCGGGAATCTTGAACTTCAACTCCTGCTGCGGCACCAGCGGGTCGACCGCCTGCATCCACGACTTCATGTGCCCGACACTGCGGAACTTCACCAGGGCGTTCTGCCACTGCGAGATCTCGGCCGCCAGGGCCTGGGCATCGCCCGGCTTCGCGTTCCGCCACCGCTGCTGCACGGTCTGCAGCAACAGTGTCGGCCGCGGATCGTGCAGCGCCTGCCACAGCAGACCCAGGTACTTCACGTTGAGCTTTTGTTCCTGCGCCACGTTCGCAATCGTCTTCCGCCCCGCCTCCAACGCCTCCCGTTCGCTCAACGTCGCGGCGAGGTACTGCTCGACCGGGAGCCGTCCCCCGTCGTTGGTGTTGAACACAATTCCCTGCAGGTTGACCTGCGAGCCCCCCTGTGCGGCCGAGTACCGGCCGTAGAACTCGCGAATCTGTGCCAGCAGCTCATTGGTCCAGTCGCTGCGGGTGGTCGAGGCCGACCAGCGGAAGCCCTCGGGCAGCAAGACCGCATGGTCGGCAATTCCCTTCGCGGCATCGAAATACTTGGTCAGCAGTGCGGGAGACATCACCAGGGCGTTCCCGGTGTTCGTAAAGCCCTCCCCCGCCGCGCTGTCGACGGGGAATTCCTTCGCCGGGCTGAGGGGCACGCCGGTCAAATCGCGAATCGTGTAGGTGTACTCGGCATTGCTGAGCCGGCGGAGCACCACCGGCCCCGGGTCCCCGGCACTGGCCAGCGCCTCGGCATCCAGAAACCGCTGCACAAATTCACGGAGCTGTTTCCGCTCTTGAGGCGAAGGTTGCTTGGCGTCCTTGGGAGGCATCTCGCCATTGTCGAGATTCTCGGCCACCTTCAGCCAAACCCCGGTGGCCGGCCGAAAGTCTTGCACCTTCGCGAACCGTTCCAGATCCAGTTCCCCCTCCTGCTGCGCGGTCGAATGGCAGGTCAGGCAGTAGCGTTTGGCGAGGGGCTGAATCTGGGTTTGAAACTCGGCTTGCAGTTGTTCAAACCGCCGGGTGACCTCGGCCGTCGGGGGGGCGGCCCAGAGCGACGCGGGGGCGAACAGCACCGGCGCGAGGGCCGAAACGAGGTGACGGCGGAGGGAATGCATGGCGGCCACAACCGGGAAGGAGCTCGGGCAGTAACAGGCAGGACCCTACAGGTTACCAAACCGGAGGCGGTGGGGTGTAGGAATCGGGACGACATGCACCCGCCCCTCCGGGCCCATCCACTGCACATGAGAAAATCGCAAAACAACGGCACGTTTGATTTGGAAGTCATGACCGGCCTCGCGGGGCGAAATCCCGCCCGGGAGGTCGTCGGCGGCCATTGACGATGCCCCACCCTAATCCATGATGGAGTGATGGCAGGCTCTGGCTGCCGTCTGATCCCGCTGTTTGCCGCTTGAACTGGGGAGGACTTCCCAGTTTGTTGTTTTGAGAATGGTGTTGCCCATGATCCGACCCGGAGTGTTGATCGTACTGGCGTCCCTCGGCGGACTTTGCCTGGTCCCAGCCTCGTTTTGCCAGGCATCCGGTGGACCCAAACGCTCTTACATCTACGTCAGCCGTGATGCAGTTCCCGAAGGGACCGCGCAGATGGAGGTGGAGGATTTCGGCTATGACGAACTGGGCGACGAACCGGTCATTGCCAACCGCGGTCGGGGGGCGAACCGTGCCGTCCCGGTCGAGGCCCTGGTTGAGCAGGGCTACGTCTACCCCGGCACATCGGCCGAATTCACCACCGAGGCCGATTATGGCACACCGCTCCCCACCACCATGTCTGGCGGCCGGTATGTTGGACGGCAGCCCAATCTGAGCCCCCGGCCCCACTGCTTCACCGCTCCCGGATATGAGTCGGCGTGCGATGAGGGGTTCGATGCCGGACCGGTGATGGGGCCCTGCGAACCACGGTGCGGCCGTTGTCGGTGCAAGATCCGCACTTGTCGGTGCCGGCGAGTTCGCAAGCCATGCCCCCCTGCCCGCCCACTGGCGGCCCGCTGGCGCTGTCCGCCCCGGCGGCCGGCCCCGTGCCTGGATGATCTCCCCGAATACCCGATCGGATCCCCTAACGATCCGGGAGCCTGGTCCCCCGTGACCCCTTATTCTCCCGAGGGTGGAGATGACCTGCTGCCCCCGCTGCAGGGGACCTCGATGCGGCGAGTTCCCAGCGTCCAAACCCGGACGCCCGCCCCGGTGGTCCGCTCGCGCGTGATCCGCAGCACCACCCCCACGCCGCGGAATCTGGCCCCCACCAGCTTTGGTCCCGGCCCAGAACCCCAATTCCAAGAAGGGACCTGGCAGGCTGAACCCGAACTGGGCCCAGAACTTTCGATGCCCGAATAGGCGTTCGCGGCAGACGGCATCCGGAAAACGTCTTTATCACTCCGCTGCGACTGTCCTGCCGGAATCAACCAGTGGCCACCGCCCAATCGCACACCGCGATCGGGCGGTGCATTTTTTAATGAAATAGAAACCCCGACAGACGCTCTTCACAAACCCCCGTCTTTTTCAGCAGGTATTCCTGATACGATTGTCGCCATCGGCACTCACATCCCAGGAGGTTCCCGTGCGCACTCAATTGACAATCCGGACATTCGCAGTGGCCGACGTCAATCCGGCCACACACCCCCTCCCCGAGATCGCCCCCAGAGACGCCTACCAGCAGTTTCTGCAAATTTCCGTGGAAGCCTGTTCGCGGCCGGCTCATCCCCTGGTCGCCTGCAGTGGATCGCACCCATTGATCCTGGCGCTCCACTATGCGTTCGCTTACCACCATCCCCTGGTTCTTTCACCCGACATCATCTGGCTCACGCTCTGCCAGGGCTTTTCGCAACATGTCAACCGCCACGCCGAGACACTCCGTTCGCGGCTGGTCGCTCATGAGGGCCGCCAGGTCCTCAAGGTCCGCCGCGATGAGTTTTTGAAAGGATCTCCCGAGAATGACTGGCCTGGTGTCTTCTCGGAATTCTCGGCACAGCTTCGCCACCACCTCGGTGAGACCCACACGCTGCTGCTGGCCGATTTTTCCACGACGGGTCCCATCGAGCGTGCCGCTTCGGAACTTGTGCTGATGGAAGCGATGCAGGCCTACTTTGAATACCGTCTTATGACAACCTGCGGGATTCCCTCGATCACCCTCGAGGGGACCGTCGCCGATTGGATCAGCATCGCCCAGCGGGTTCGGCAGTTCGACCAGTTTGACCTCACCTGGTGGACCACTCCGCTCATTCCGGTGCTCGACCAGTTCGTGGCCGCCGCCCGGGGAGAGATTGACCGCGACTTCTGGGACTCGATCTACAAGTGGCATGGCCGTAAGGGGAGTGGCTCCCCATTTGTCAGCGGTTGGATTCAGAAACTCTTTCCTTATCTGTTGGACTACAGTGACAGACTTCGGCCCAATCCGTGGATCAACACGGAATTGGCGACGCGTGGCCCCGACACTCCCGACTTTACGATCACGCCGGCCAGAGTCCCCTTTGTGTGGGAGCACCTGCGGACCACCTTCGATATGGTGTTTGTGGGGGGACTGATGGGAGTCACCCAAGACCCTGCCACCCTCAGCCTCAAGCCGTCCATCGGCTGGGCGGTCAGTGACCCCCAACAACCCCGCACACAGCCCGCCGACGGTCCCAGGGTCTTGATCCCTGGCTGGCATTCTCGCCAACCTTGAATTGCCCCTGCGTTCATTTGCCTGGCTTCACGCCAATCCAGGTCGTCGTCACGCATGTCGCTCCCTTGGGCGCCCCAGTGACCAAACGCGGCGACTGCCACGCCCCTTTCTTTCCAGGACCTGGCTTACCAGCTCACCCCGCAGTCAAACGCCCCGCACCACGGTGATCGCCCAACCGCTATTCGTCTGCCGGGCTCTACCTTTCCCTCTGTTTCGCTTGATAGAACACGTGTCGGTGTCGTCCACGCCACATCACTCCCCGGCGTTCAGCCGAGCCGGGCAATTTTCTCCCCACCAACTCCACTCTCCGGTTCCGACGAGTGTCGCTGCCCATGAATACTCCCGCCGCGTGGCTGCAACAGGCGCTCGAACTCGACCGACTCGGACGATGGAGCGAGGCCGAGCGGTTGTACCGGCAGGTACTGCAGGCCGACCCCCGGCAGCCCGAGGCGTGGCACCGGCTGGGGCTGCTGGCCGAGCGGGCCGGGCAGTTGCCGGCGGCGATCGACTGCCTCCGCCAGGCCATCGCGCTGCAGCCAGGCAACGCCACCCTCTACAACAGCCTGGGAACCCTCTACGAAGACCACATCCAGCATGACCAGGCGATTGAGGCGTTTCAGAACGCCATTCGTCTCGATCCCCGCTATGCCGTCCCACACTCCAATTTGGGCGAGGTCTACAAGGCGGTCGGCGATGTCTCCCGGGCCATCGCCTCGTATCGCGCCGCACTGGCGATCGATCCCTGCTTCTTCACCTGCCGCAGCAACCTGCTGATGGTGCTGAATTACGATCCGCACACCTCCCCCCGCGAGATCTTCCAGGAACACTGCCACTGGGGCGCCCTGAAGCGGATGTTCGCCCCCCCCGCCCGTACGTGGCATGGCAACTCCCGCGACCCCGACCGCCCCTTAAAAATCGGCTATCTCTCGCCCGATTTCCGCAAGCATGCGGTCGCCCGATTTTTCGAGCCGATTCTGCGGCATCATGACCGCCGCGAGTTCTCGATCCACCTCTATGCCGAGATTCCCAAGATTGACGAGGTGAGCGAACGCTTCCGCGCTCTCGCCCAGGGGTGGCACCGCACCGGCCTGGTCCCCACCGACCAGGTGGTGGAGCTCATCGCGCGTGACGGCATCGACATTCTGGTCGACCTCGCGGGACACACCGCCCACAACCGGCTGGATGTGTTCCTGCATCGCCCGGCCCCGGTCCAGGTGACCTATCTCGGCTATTCCAACACCACCGGGCTCGACAGCATCGACTACCGCATCAGCGACGCGGTGCTCGATCCGGTGGAAGAGGCACTGCCGATGACCGAAACGGTTCTGCGCTTGGCCGGCTCATTCGCCTGTTTTGAACCTCCGGCCGAGGCCCCGCCGGTCTCCCCGCTGCCGATGCAAAGCCGGGGGTACCTCACCTTCGGTTCGCACCATCCGCTGATCAAGCTGAATGACGAGGTGCTGAAACTGTGGCTGCGGGTGTTGCAGGCGATTCCCACGGCCCGGCTGCTGTTTTTCCGCAATCAGTTTCAGGAACCGGTCGCGCGGCAGTTTCGCGAGCGGCTGGCCGTACTGGGATACCCACTGGAAAGGATCGACATCCAGTGCCCGACCAGCGACGAGGCGAGCTACCTGCGGCTGTTCGACGAGACCGACGTGATCCTCGACACCTTTCCGTTCAACAGCCATACGATGACCTGTGAGTCGCTCTGGATGGGGGTGCCACTGGTGACGCTGCGGGGCGACCGCCCCACCGCCCGGCTCTCCACCAGCGTGCTGCGGCAACTGGAGCTACCCGAACTGTGCGCCTCGACCCCGGACGAATTCGTCACCGCCTGCCAACGCCTCGCGGCCCATCCCGAAGCCCTCGCCAACCTCCGGCACACCCTCCGCGACCGGATGCGCACCCGCCTCTGCGACGGCGCGGCATTCATACGGAATCTGGAAGGGTTGTATCGCGCGATGTGGCGGCGGTGGTGTGGGGAGGGAACTTGAAGTTTGAGTGGTGACCAGTCCAGAGGAGTGGAATCGTCCCTTCGTCCACAGATCGGCAGATGACCCCATGACTCACGCAGCGACCGTCGATTGGCAACGCGGCACCGCCCAGTTCACCGACAACCGCTACTCCCGGGGTCATCGATGGCGGTTTGATGGGGGGGCGGAAGTGGCGGCGTCCGCTTCGCCCCAGATTGTGCCGGTGCCCTGGTCCGACCCCGCCGCCGTTGATCCCGAAGAGGCGTTTGTGGCGGCGCTGTCGAGCTGCCACATGCTGTGGTTTCTGTCGCTGGCTGCCAAACAGGGCCTGCGGGTCAACCGGTATCTCGACGAGGCGATGGGCGAGATGGGGCCCAACGAGGCGGGCCGGTTGGTGATGCGGACCGTCACGCTGCGTCCCCGGATCGAGTGGGACGGGGTCGCGCCCGACCTGATAACTGTACGCGCCCTCCACGCCGCCGCCCACCACGAATGTTTCCTCGCCAACTCGGTCCGGACCGAGGTTCTCGTGGTGACAGACCTCTAGGTCGGTCAGTCAAAAAACCGAGGCCATCTCCAGCAGCACGATGTCAAAGCCGGGTCTCACCGCGAACCGAATCGTTTTCTCGTTGACTCATGGTGGGATTGCGGAGGGCCAACAAGCGTCGACGGCATGACGCCCGCCATTTCCCCCGGCCATAGCCTCCAGAGGGCGATTGATTACAATCCGCAAATCTCGTCGCCGTCTGGCGATCGCCTCCCATGTCCCCCCCACCCGTCGATCCCCATGTCGCTGCTTGAACGCTTCATTCGTTACTGCCAGATCGATACCCAGGCCAATGAGGCCAGCCAGACCGTGCCCACAACGCCCGGGCAACTGGAGTTGTGCGGAATGCTGGTCGCCGAGTGCCGCGAACTGGGACTGGACGACGTGACCCTCTCACCGCACGGGGTCGTGATGGCGACCGTCCCCTCCACGGTTCCCCATTCGGCCCCCACCATCGCCTGGGTCGCTCATGTCGACACGTCTCCCGAGACCAGCGGCAAGAATGTGCGGCCCCAGGTGCACGAGAACTACGACGGTCGCGACCTCGTGCTCCCCGGGAACAGCAGCCAGGTGATCCGCGTGGCCGACAATCCCCGGCTGCGTGAACTGCTGGGGAAGACCATCATCACCACCGATGGCACCACGCTGTTGGGAGCCGACGACAAAGCCGGGGTCGCCGCCATCATGGCAGCCGCCGAATACCTGATGACCCACCCCGAGATTCCCCACGGCCCCATCCGGCTCTGCTTTACCTGTGATGAAGAAGTGGGGCGCGGCGTCGACCATCTCGATCTGCAGCAACTGGGGGCGAGCTGTGCCTACACACTCGATGGCGACGGAGTGGGACAGATTGATGCCGAGACATTCTCGGCCGACCTGGCCGTGGTCACCGTGACGGGGATCAACATCCATCCGTCGATCGGCAAGGGGAAGATGGTCAACGCCATCCGCATCCTGTCGGAGTTCATCGCCCAGCTCCCCAGCGACCGCATGAGTCCGGAGACAACCGACGATCGGGACGGCTTTCTGCATCCCTACCAACTCGAAGGGGGAGTGGCCGAGGCGAGCGTGCGCATCTTGTTGCGCGATTTCGAAACCGCCCGGCTGGCCGAACTCGCCCGACTGTTGGAATCGATCGCCCAGGGGCTGCGGAGCCGTCATCCCCGGGCGCGAATCGAGGTGAAGACGCGGGCCCAATACCGCAACATGCGGGATGGCCTTGAAAAAGAGCCGCGGGCGGTCCCCAAGGCGGTGGCCGCTATGCGGGCGTGTGGGCTGGAGCCGAAATTGACCATCATCCGCGGCGGCACCGACGGTTCGCGGCTGACCGAGCTGGGTCTGCCCACCCCGAATCTCTCCACGGGCGAACACAACCCGCACTCGCCGCTGGAATGGACCTGCCTGGAAGAAATGCAGCAGGCCGCCGACGTGCTGGTGGCGTTGGCCCGCGAATGGGGACGCGAAGAAGAGTGACCTCCGTCGTCGACGACGGGGTCGCGGTTACGGAACCCCGCCGTAAGGCGTGACGTAGTCGGTCCGGGTGGCGTCGGAGCGGAAGGAATTCGCCCGGTCGCGCAGCTGCTCGGTGGGAACGAGCATTTCCGGCTGCAGGGTGAAGGTCTGCTCGCGCCAGTCGTTGATCTTGCGCAGGGCGAAATTGTCGCTGAAGAAATCGAGCGGCGGCATCTGGTACCAGGGAGGGCTCAGCGTCACCGGTGTGGTCAGTGTCTGATAGCCATCTTTGATGAGGGTGATGTTGCGGGTGCCGTAGTAGGTGTAGTCGTACCCCACCGGCGTGGTGCCGATTTCCTCTCCATCCACCAGCACGAGTGCCCCGGGGGGATCGCTGCGGATGGTCATCCGGCGATGCATGCAGCCACTGGCCAACAGCAGCCAGACCAGCAGCGCGAACCGGGAGGTCGATCGCAGGAACGACCACAAGAGCGACGGGGAGGGAACCTGTCCGACCATGGCGGGGGGCCTGGCAGAGGGAGGAAAGCGGAGGAGAGAGCGGCGGCCGGTTCCGGAGTTTCCCGGGGAGGGACGGAACGAGCCCGTGGGAAGGGAGCGGGAGATTACCGCGAGGGAGCAACTTCGCCAAGAGGAGATCGAACCGGGCAGTGAACACCCAGACACAGTTGTGCAATGTGTTCCGGGGGGAGGACCTGTCCGACACCAACAGACAGGAGCCACCGGGCGCCCGGCCCAAGGGGAGAAATGCCGGTCAGGGAGTTTATTCCGCGGCGGTGGCGACGGGATAGCTGCGAGGTGAGGCCCTTAAGACATCGGCCCTTTTTGATGCGAGACCCTCAGAGCCAGTGACTGACAGCCAATTCGCAACCAGCCGACCGGGAGACCAAGGCCCCTGGATCGAAGACCCTGGGAAGCAGAGTGATGGTTTTTTGTTCCCAGAGTGTCCGGGGTGCGCCGGGCTGTTGTCAGCCGCATTCGACAGGGCCATAATCTCGCCTGTTGGTTGATCCTTGGATTCCCTGCGTTCCCATGATTGTTGCCCCCTCTCCCCGCGATCTGCGCCATTTGAATGCCGCCGAGGGCTATCTCATGCTCGGCATGGCGGAGCATGCGCTCGACGAATTGGGGGGGGTGACACGTCCACTGGTCGATCCGTTCCCCTACTTTTTGTTGAAGGGGTATGCCCTGCGCGACCTGCAACGGTACGCGGCAGCGTTGGACGCTTTTGAGGGCGCGTTCAACGTCAATCCCGATCACCTCGGTTTGCTTCTGGCGATGGGGTGGTGCTACAAGCGGACGTCCCAGTTGCCCCGGGCCATCACCATGCTCGAATTGGCGCAGCGGGTCGATCCTGAAGACGCTTTGGTGGCGTACAACCTGTCTTGCTACTGGGCGCTGGCCGGTGAAAAAACCAAGTGCCTGACCAGTCTCGCAAAGGCTCTGCAACTCGATGACGCGTTTCGGAACAGCATCGAAACAGAAACCGATTTCGACCCCGTCCGCAACGATCCCGATTTTCGGCGGATGCTGAGGATCTTTGACAACGAGAAACTGCTGGCCCAGAAAAAGGGCTGACGCTTCCGCGTGCCAAGTTCTCCTCGGGGTTGAGCAAGCCGCGGACATGCCGCATTAAGTGGCTGCGTCGGCCGAGCCTTGTATCCGCCAAGTGTCACAGGCGAGTTCCGCGCAGTCTCGCCACCGTCGGCCCTCACCAGCCCGCGCAAGAACACGGGCGATCGACTGGGGTCGATCGCCCGTACAAAGCAATCTCTTGCTGAGGAAAGCCGGGTGGGCCGAATCCGTCCCACACCGGTCGGTTAGTGGCTGGAGCCGCCGGGCAGGCGGTCGAGCACGCTGTCGATCAGCCGGTATTCGCGGGCCTCTTCCGCCGAGAGGAAGTTGTCGCGGTCGGTGTCCTGCTCGATTTTGGACAAAGGTTGCCCGGTGTGCTTGAGCAGAATCTCGTTCATCATCTGCTTGATGCGGATCACTTCCTTGGCGTGGATTTCGAGTTCAGTGGCGGTCCCTTCCATCCCGGCGAGGGGCTGGTGGATCATGATACGGGCATGGGGCAGCGCGTGCCGTTTGCCAGGGGCCCCCGCCGCCAGCAGAATTGCCCCCATACTGGCCGCCTGCCCGATGCAGTAGGTGGCGACATCGGGCTTGATGAACTGCATGGTGTCATAAATGGCCATCCCTGCGGTGATCGAACCGCCGGGAGAGTTGATGTAGAAGTGCACGTCGGCCTTCTCATCTTCGAACTGCAGGTAGAGCAGCTGCGCCACGATGGCGTTGGCGACGGCATCATTGACCTGCGTTCCCAGAAAGATGATGCGATCTTTCAGGAGGCGCGAGTAGATGTCCATCGCCCGCTCTTCGCGGCCGCTTTTCTCGATGACGTAGGGAACGAGAATCGACATGTTCAAATCGCTTTCGCGGGATGGGATGCGGAGGGAGTTGCGGGGACGGACCCCACACTGGATGCCTGTGGCACTGTCGGCCAGACGAACCCGGCGGGGACCGAAGCCTGCTGAACGGAAGGCCGACCCACCGAATAACCGAGGCCTACTTCTTCTCGGTCCCCTTGGGAAGCTTCAGCAGCACTTCATCGACGAGGCCGTACTCTTTGGCCTGGGAGGCCGAGAGGTAGCGGTCACGCTCTGTATCCTTGGCGATGACCGATTTGGGCTGCCCTGTGTGTTTGGCGAGAATGTCGTTGAGCACCTCGCGGGTTTCGAGGATCTCCTTCGCCTGGATCTCGATATCCGAGACCTGTCCCCCCACCGAGCCATGGGGCTGATGAATCATCACTTTGGCGTGCGGCAGGATGAACCGCTTCCCCTTGGCACCGCCCGCGAGCAGAACCGCCCCGCCGCTGGCCGCCATGCCGACGCAGAGGGTCTGAACCTGGCAGTCGAGGTACTGCATGGTGTCGTAGATGGCGAGGGTGGCCGAAACCGAGCCCCCGGGGGAATTGATGTAGAAATTGATGTCCTGGTGCCGGTTTTCGGACTGCAGGAACAGCATCGCCATGACGATCTGGTTGGCGCTTTCGTCATAGATCGGCCCTTGCAGGAAAATGATGCGGTTTTCCAGCAGCAGGTCGGCCAGCGTCATCTGCCGCTGCCGGGCGTAGTCGCGGGGCCGTTGCAGAAACGGGGTGATGGGACCGGCGTACGAATCAAACATGAACTTCCCCAAGAGGAAAGAGTGGAGTCTGCGCACCAAGACACCCGACCCAGCGGATGGATCGGGTGTGGTGAGGCAATTCTAGGAGAAATGTCGAGTGGGAGAATAGTGTCTCTCACGCGACCCGGCAAAAACCGGAAGGCGGGATCAGCCCGCGGCTTCTTCCTCAACAACCGGTTCCGAGACCGCGCCGAGTTCGCACAGGGCGAGATCGACGGCATGCGAGTTCTCGGGAGGGGTCCACTGATCGGGAACGTCTTCGAAGCTGGCCTTTTCGAGGATGAAGTCGACCGCCTTGCGTTCGCGGATCTGGGCTTCGAGGTTCTCCATCATCCCCCGGCGTTCGAGTTGCGCCCGAACCTTGCGGGGGCTCTCACCCGACTGCTGGGCCATGTTCAGAATCTCCATCTCTTTCTCGACGGGCGAGACTTCGATGTTCTGCTCGGTGGCCAGCTTGTCGAGAATGAAGTGCTGCTTGAGCGCCTGACGGGTTTCCGACAGTTGATTCTGCCGCATCTCAGCCTGCCGGGCAGCGATCTGCTGATCGGTGTAACCCGCTTCGCGCATTTCCAGAACTTCGCGACGGAGGGCGTTTTCAACCTGCCGCAGGACCAGGTTCTCGGGGAGGTCCCACTGGGCCGACGCCGAAATCTGCTCGAGCACCTGCTCGCGAACCGCCTGCCGCTGGCGGAACTTCAACTGCCGGTCCTGCACGTTGTGGAACCACTTCCGCAGTTCGTCCACGGTCTCATGTCCGAAGACATTCGCCAGCTTTTCCGTTTCGAAGAGGGACTTGCGGCGCACATCCTGCACTTCAACTTCGACGGTCACCGTCTCGCCGCGAAGTTCGGCTCGGGAGGCCTCCATCGAAATCTTGGCCGGCATAGACAGATGCGCCCCGGGAGTCGCCCCCAGCAGCAGTTTGTCGGCGGCTTCGGCTTCGGCATCGAGGAACCGGATGCGGGGAGAAACCCGCAATTGCACCCCCGACCGTCGACCCAGTTCTTCGCCGTTGAACACGACGCGGACGTCACCAATCACCAGGTCACCCGCCTCCGCCGGATTGTCCAGCGGCTCGGACATCGTCGCGAACTGTTCACGGTAGGCGTCGATCGAAGCCGTGATCTCCTCATCGGTGACTTCCCGAACCGGGCGGCGAATCTTCAGACCGCTGTAGTCCGGCAGATCGAATTCGGGACGGACTTCAACCTCAAAATCAAACTCGAAATCGCCCGCCTCGGGAATTTCAAGCGTCGTCACGTCGAGATCGGGCTCGTTGATCGCATCCAGATTGTGCTCTTCAGCCAGCTGCTCGAGGCTCTCCATCAGCACCCGCTGCAGCACCTGACCACTCACCTCGCGGCGGAATCGCTTCTCGACCAACGAGCGGGGTACCCGCCCCTTGCGGAAGCCGGGCACATCCGCGGAAACGATCAGTTCCCGCAGCGACTTCGAGAGTGTCGAATCGATCTCGGCCCGTGGAACGGTGACAAACACCTTCTTCCGACAGGGCCCGGTCGACTCGATCTTGACCTTCAAGTCGAGCCGCCGCTGCTCGGGAACCGCACTCATCGACTGTCCGGCGACGTCTGTAGCTGTGTCTGTCATGATTCCTTCAACTCGTTCACCAGATTGGTGACTGCAACCCAAAATCCAAGGCGAAACGCACCACAGCCGGGATCAACCCGGCATCTGGCCAAACAGGAGAAAGCCCGGTTCCGTTGTCTCCACCGAAGTCGCCTTTCCGGGCAACCCAAGGGGCCAACCGTCGTCTCACCCCAGATTTGACGCGGGCCCGGACCGGCGGACACCCCCCCGTCCGAGCTCTGGACTCCACTCCGCCACACCTCAATCACAGACGGCACCGTCTTGTCCGCTGGCGGAATGGACAAAACCAGATCGAAAATCGGTTGACGATTGGCCGAAAAAGGCCAGATTCCCAACGCTCCAGCAATCCGGATTCCAACCGGGCACCAAGGCTGCAAGCCGCTGGACCCCAACGGAAATCCCGCCAAGTCTGAAACGCCACTGGCCGAAAAGGGCCAACGGCCCGAGGGAGACTGTCTCCCACGGGCCGCTTTGGACCATCCCGGCGAATCTGCCGTGAGCCGATTTGCCACGAGAGCGGGTGATGGGGATCGAACCCACGACAACCACGTTGGCAACGTGGTACTCTACCACTGAGTTACACCCGCACACGAGATGGTCGCGATTATATTGGCTTCCCATCAGCTTGCAAGTCCACGGGTCCAACTCGTCGCCGGTCGTGCGGAAACTTCCCCGATCCATCCGATGTCGCTGCTGCTGAGCGCCTGCTGGCCGGGGCCCCCGGCAATCCACTGCCGCCCGCATCCACGTTTCCCGCCCCTCGTCGGCATCCCGTCATCCCCCTGCCCCCTTTCGAATTCCACAGGCCGATGTGTCTTTGGTCCGGAATTCGCTATATTTTCATCCGGTTCCAATACGTCACCTCGACAGTCCGACGACCTCCACATCTGATCACCTGCGCGTTCCGTTCTCTGCAGATTCTCCTGTGAGACGGTCGACCGGCGACCAGTGATTGCCTCGGCCGCTTCAAGACCGATTTTCTTCTCCCCGCGTGGTTCCTGGTCACCAATCGATGAAACTTTCCTGTAGCCCCCACCCCCCCAGCGAAATCGCTGCCGATTGGCTCGTTCTGCTCTTGCCAGAAGGATTTCCGCTCGAAGGAGAACTGGCCCAGATCAATCAAGCCCTGGGTGGACTGCTGGAGCGCCTTCGCACCCAGCAGGATTTCCAGGGCAAACTGGGTGAACTCTGCCAGGTTCCCGCCCCCGCGGGGATCGCTCCCCAACGTCTGCTGCTGGCAGGCCTCGGACCAGTCGAGGCTCTCAGCGTCCGCAGCCTCAACCGCACCCTCCAGACCGCCGCCCGGACCATCACTGGGAAGCCCACCCGCCTGGTGGCCCTCAGCCTGCGAGCTGTCCAGTCGGCCAACCTCGCCCCTGCGGCCCTGGTCCAACTGGCGGTCACCGCGTTTGAACTCGGCTGCGAGGGACAAGACCTGTTCCGGGCCGAAAAGAAACGGCACCCGCTGGAGGAACTGGTCCTTCTGGTCCCGGCCGATGCGAATTCCGCCGAACTCAACGCCGCCGCCGCCACCGGCCAGATCCTCGGAGAGTCGGTCAATCTGGCGCGTCGGCTGGTCAACCTGCCCGCCGAAGACATCTACCCCGAGAGCTTTGCCAACCAGGCGGTCGCCCTCGCCAGCGGAGCGGGCATTCATTGCGAGGTGCTTGATCAACAGGCGCTCGAAGCCGAGAAAATGGGCTCGCTGCTCGCAGTGGCCCGCGGCAGCGGCCGCCCTCCCCGCGTGGTGATTCTCGAATACCGCGGAGCCCCGGGCGCGGGTCATAAGGTTTTGGGGCTGGTTGGGAAAGGGGTCACCTTCGACAGCGGCGGACTGTCGCTGAAGCCGACCGACGGCATGCTGACCATGAAATGTGACATGGCGGGGGCCGCTTCTGTTCTCGCCGCTGTGGTCGCGATCAGCCGGCTGAGACTTCCCGTCAATGTCATCGGCATGGTGGGCCTGGTCGAAAACATGACCGGCGGGCGGGCGATGAAACTGGGAGACGTGCTGCGCTCCCGCCGGGGTGTGACCATTGAAGTCCAGAACACCGATGCCGAGGGACGGCTCGTTCTCGCTGATGTGCTTGACCTGGCCCTTTCACGGGGAGTCGATTACATCGTCGACCTCGCCACGCTGACCGGAGCCTGCGTGGTGGCGTTGGGCGAGGACGTGGTCGGGGCAATGTCGAACAACCAGGCGTGGTGCGACCGCGTGCTGGCGGCCGCGCAAGCCGTCGGAGAAGACACCTGGCAACTGCCGATGTTCGATCACTACGCCGATCTCATCAAGAGCGATGTCGCCGACATTCGCAACGTCGGCGGACGATGGGGGGGAGCCATCACTGCGGCCAAGTTTCTGGAGCGGTTCGTGGGAGACAAACCCTGGGTCCACCTCGACATCGCCGGCCCCGCCTTCGCCGCCGCCGACAAGCCGCACCGTGAAGGGGGCGGCACCGGGGTCATGGTCCGCACCCTCGTCGAACTGGCCCGCACGATGTAGTGCCCTTCCGCACCGGCCGCCGGACTTGTCCCGCGGCCGGATGCTGCTGCGTTCCATTGGCTTGCCGCCAATCGATGTACGGCCGAGCGGGAGACCGGCGTGTTTTCCTGCTATTCCAGAATCTGGATGTCAACCCGTCGAAACTCGACAGGATGACTCTCAGACTGCAGCGAGATCGTGCCCCCCTTCAGCAGCAACTGTCCCCCTTGCTTCGCAGCCAGCTCTTTGGCGTGCGCGTCGCGAGGGTCGAGTTGCGGCTGCTGGTACTCGAGAACCACCTGCCCGTCGATGAGGTGCCGGATCACCTGATCGCCGCGCACTTCGAGCTCGACCGTCACCCACTGATCGCCGTGATAGGTCTTCGATTTGGAATTGGTGCAGTGCCGGGTGACCAGTTCCGGCCCCATCACCACATTCGTTCCCGGTGTGCAGAGGTTGGCAGTGGGGCGGTCCCCCTGTCCGGGGCCTCCCAGCAGCTGCACCTCGATTGACGCGGGAAAGTCCTGGTCGAGCGCCATGCCGGCCGGGTCTTCCCCATGCACCATCACGCCGCTGTTGCGAAAGGCCCACCCCGGCCCCCCGGCACACTGGTCGCCGGTGAAGCGGTATTCGACCCGCAGCCGATAGTTCGAAAATGGTTCACGATAAAACAAGTGCCCGAACTTCTCTTTGAATTCGGGGTACTTTTCCCGGTCATAGGCAACCTTCAGCACGCCATTCTCAACCCGGAATGTGTTGCCGTAGTTGTCGCCCAGCTTCTCGCCCCGGATCTTGGGAATCCACCCGTCGAGATCCTTGCCATTGAACAGGGGCCGCCACTTGGCGGCCGACTTGTCTTCGGCCCCCAGCCGCAGTGCGGGAATCAGCAGCAGGGCTACGCTGCACAGCCCCACCCACGTCAGACGCGTCTGCCACAAACCGGAAAAGAACATCAGAAACTCCTGCCGCCGCGAGCGCGGGATTTTTGGGAGATGGGAAAGACAGCGAAGAGGAACTCTCAGTGGGCCGCCACGGGGAAGAGATTGCCAGCCGCGTCGAAAGCCAGTTCGGCGGGCGGGCCCATAACCTCCAGATCGGACCGCCGTTCCAATTCCGGACGATACGCGGTGCTGACCAACACCTCGGCCAGATGCAGCGTGTTGGAGATCTGGATGACGCGGGCCTCGGGGGGTTCGGGCAGACCAATCGTCGGGAACGCGTTTTCGAGCACTTCCCGGTCGGTGTCATACCAGATGGGAATGGCGGCGGCGGGGGCGTGACCTCCCGTAATGGCGTTGATGGCGGTGATCTTGCGGTCAACCGCCTCGGCGGTACGCCGGTTGGTGAACTCGGCCATACCGATCCCGGTGGCGTTCCCCTTGGTCGCCTTCGTCAGGCTGCGGACGAAGATGGTCCGCACCCGGGTCTGATCGCGCTCGGTCGCCTTGTGGTCGTTGTACTTTCGGCCGATGACGTTGGTATCCATTCCGGTACCGCTGATGTTCTTGCCGATCTCGTCGATGATCAGCAGGTGCACGTCATCAAACGGCAGGCGGGGCATCCACTGCTTGGCCAGCACCAGCAGTTCCTTCTCGCGCTGCAGGAAGGTCTCGGGAGGGACGGCGGCAACAAGAGCGGTCTCATCGAAGGCGTTTTCGACAATCCCCACCCCGCAAATCACCTTGCACTTTTTCAGCACCCGTTCTCCGACCGAGGTGACGATGTCGTACCAGTTGTAGTCGGTGATCGCACGGTGGTAGATCTTCGCTCCGTTGTGCTTCCCCAAGCCAATCAGCATCATTTTGTGGAGGCCGCTTTCGATCTCCCCCACGAAATTCGTATGGGGCTTGACCCGCCCCGCCACGACGACATGGTCGGCCCCGAAGGCGTGCTTGTCGAAGTGCACCGGCACACCATGGGGTGTCTGGTCGACAATCACCGTCTCCATCGACGCGCGGATCTCGCACCCCATGGTCGCCTCGGTGATACCATAACCTTCGACAATCGCCCGTTGCCCCTCGGCTGTCCCCCCGCCGTGACTTCCCATCGCGGGCACAATGAACGGAACCGCCCCCAGCGATCGAAAGTGCAGGACGATGGCCTTCGTAATCTGTTCGATGTTGGCGATTCCCCGGCTGCCCACGGTAATCGCCACCGTCTGCCCGGGTCGCACCTTCTGCCCGAGGGACAGAGACCGCAACTGAGTCTCAACCTCGCCGGGAATGTCGTTCACGCGGGGATTGTTGAACTTCTGCCGCACTCGCAGCATCTGGGGGAACTGCATCGCATCGCACTCCAACACGGGCCGCCGAAGTCCGGAAATCCGGTTCAGGCAGGCCACAGGGCCTCCCGGCGGGCGCACCGTCGCCCCTCGGGTCAAGTGTCGAGAGGATATCGAGTCGCCCCACTGGGGGGAAATCGTATCTCGGGACGTCGCCGACCGCTCTGAATCCGCCGGCAGTCGACTCGGCCCTGCGACGTGACCGGCTGACCGTCCGGCTGTTCGGTTCCAAACCCTGGCAAGCTGGGAAGCCGGGTCAATCTGGGCCCCCCGTGCAAAAAACCTCATCTTGACGCGTTTTCCGACACCTGACATATAGCCCGCCCCAGCGATGCCCCCCGGCCAATGTCCGGCTTCCGCCCTCAGTGCCAACGGCAGTGCTGACGTTCCGGGCACGCTGTGTGCCAGTTGCCTCAAATCCCTCCTCGCGGAGTTTTCTCCCGTGCGCAAGTCCCTGCTGTGGTCGGCCAGTCTCTGGGGAGCCCTGGCGATGGTTGCTCCCTCGTCGGCCCGGGCTCAGGCCCCGGCGGCCGCCAATACCAACGCCGCCCCCCAGAAAATCGCCGTCCTCGACACGGAACGGGTCTTCCTCGAGTCGGAACAGTTCAAGAAGCTGCGCGATGAGCTGGTCGAACTGAAGAAGTCGAAGCAGCAGAAGCTCGACCAACTGCAGCAGCAGAAGGCGGCCCTCGTCAGCGATGTCCGCGATCAGCAGCTCGATTTCGACAGTGCCGAAATGGTCTCCAAGGAAGAAGAGCTCATCAAGATCGAGACCAGCGCCAAGACCTATGCGGCCGTCGCCAAGCAGCAGGTCATGCGGCGGGAACTGGAGATTCAGTCCGAGATGTTCCAGGCGGTGCAGAAGGCGCTCGACAAGTTTGCCGAGACCAACGGTTACTCGATGGTGCTCAACGCCCACAAACTGGATGAATCGGTCGAGAACCCCAACGAGCTGACCCGCACCATGCTGCAGACGGTCACCTGGCACCGCAACCGGGAAGACATCACCGATGCGGTCATCCAATACCTGAATCAGCGGTATGCCGCGGGAGAGAACGTACAGCCCGCCTCGGGCACCGGGACCGCCAAGCCCAAGGCGACCCAGGCCGAGGGGACCCGACCCGCCACCACCAAGCCCGCGACGGGTGCGCCGGCCAAACCAGCCGCCGGCACCGCACCCAAGGCGGGCAGCGCTCCCGCTGCGGGAACCGGTGCCGCCCCCCGCAAGCCGACCAGGTAGTCGCTCGCGAGTGCTTCCAAACTGCCTCCGGGGCGGAGTGTCAACGCAAGTTGGCATTCCGCCCTGTTTGTTTTGACGGCGAGCGGAACCAAAAGCCATGCAGCGCGTCGTCAATTCCCGCCATCACCGGCACCTGTGATGGACCGGCGTTTCTGAAGCCTCCTTCATGACCTGTTGGCACTGGGGGTGGCCGGTCTATTATCGAGGTCGAACGTTCCCCCGCCTCGCGGTGACCTCGCATGACTTCTCCCTACCAGCGGTTGGTGCACGAGCTGCGCCAATCCTTCCCGCAGCCGGTCTCTGACCGGGTGCACGACGCCTATTTCGCCTTCTCGGTGCTGCGCACGCTCGATGCCGTCGACGCGCTGAAATCCAGGACCCCCCTGCTGGGGACTCCCGTTGCTCCCGATTTTGAAGGGGCGCGCGCCCTGCGGATGGAGGAGAATCCGGGGCAACTCGAAGAGATCACCCAGCGGCTCGTGCAGCACCTCTCGGGGATGTTCATCTGGGGGCATCCCCGCGCCCAGATCAACGTCATCTCACCCCCCACCATTCCCAGCATCATCGGGGGGCTGTTGCCATCGATCTACAACCCCAACCTGGTCAGCGAAGAGAGTTCACGGCAGGTCGCGCTCGCCGAGGTCGAAGCCTCGGCCATCACCGCCGGCCTCGTTGGCTACGACCCCCGAAATGCGGTGGGAATCTTCACGTTTGGCGGCACGGCCACCACTTTGTACGGCGTGCGGCTGGGAGTCGAGAAGGCCGCGCCGGGAACCATGACACACGGCCTGCGCGAACCGGTGGCGATTGTCTGCTCCGAACGTGCTCATTATGCAGCAAAGACCGTCTGCGGCTGGCTGGGACTGGGCTATGACAATCTCGTGCTGGTCCCCACCGACGCCGACAACCAGATTCGCCCCTGTCTCACCGAGACAATCTGCCGCGACCTCCTGAAGCAGGGACGCAAGATCGGCGCGATCATCGCCACGATGGGAACCACTGACGCCTTCGGCGTCGATGACCTCGAGGCCCTGCATGCCGTGCGCGACCGCCTCGTGACCGAGTTCAATCTCGACTACATCCCCCACCTGCATGCCGACGCGGTCATCGGCTGGGCCTGGAGCGTCTTCGACGATTACGACTTCGAGTCGAACCCGCTGGGATTCCGACGCCGTACCGTGCGGGCCCTGGCGATTGTCCGCAACCGTATGCGGCACCTGGGTTTGGCCGATTCGATTGGAATCGACTTTCATAAAACCGGGTTCACCCCCTACATCTCCAGCCTGTTCCTGCTGCGGGACTCGTCCGACCTGAAGCTGATTGCCCGCACCAAAGACTCGATGCCGTATCTGTTCCAATCGGGAGAGTATCACCCTGGGCAGTATACGCTGGAGACTTCCCGCTCGGCCTCGGGCGCCATGGCCGCCCTCGCCAACCTGCTGTTGTTCGGCAAGAACGGACTGCGGTCCCTGTTGGGGCACGTCGTTTCGATGGCCGAGGCACTCCGCGAACAACTCGAATCGCACGAGGCAACCCACGTGCTCAACTCGGGCAATCACGGACCGGTCACCCTGTTCCGCGTCTATCCTCCCGGAACCGACACCTTCAAGATCCCGGAACTGGAACGGACCGACGCGAGTTACCGCAGTCTGCTGCTCCGCCACAACCAATACAACCGTCGGATCTTCGAGATCATCCAGGCCGAGGCGTTGCAGGGCCGGGGAGTTGTCATCTCGCTGACCGACAGCTACCGCCAGACTGACTATGGTGAACCGACGGTGGCTCTCAAGTCGTATATTCTCAGCCCGTTCGCCGAAGAAGAGGCGGTCCAGTTCGTGCTGGAATCAATCTGGCGGGCCCGGGCGCAACTCGCCGAGGAAGACTGGAAGCTGTAAGCGGGCAATCTGGGAGTCCACCCCCAACAACCACGGCCCATGGTTCGCCGGACCGGGCACGGTCCTGTCCTGCAGCCCCTGCTTTTTCCGGCTGGTTCATGGCGAAGCGACGGCCGCTTCGTCACAATCCCGCTCACGGGCCTGGTTCGCCCCCTCCCTCCGATCCCCCCCATGGCCCCTCCGGTTCCATGCTGTCGATCATCGTCCCCGTCTACAACGAGCACGAGAGCCTGCGGGAATTGCACGGGCAGATCGCCAGTGCCTGTCTAGGAGCCAGTCAGGCCTGGGAACTGCTGTTCGTCGACGACGGCTCGACCGATGGCAGTTGGCGAGTCATTGAAGAACTCGCCCGCGAACACCCCCAGGTCCGGGGGTTGCGGTTCCGACGCAACTTCGGCAAGGCGGCGGCCCTCGCCGCGGCCCTCGAGGCCACGCGGGGCGAGATCATCTTCACCCTCGATGCCGACCTGCAAGACAACCCCGCCGAGATCCCCCGCTTCCTGCAGAAACTCGCCGAGGGCTACGACCTGGTGAATGGCTGGAAAGTGCGCCGACTCGATCCGTGGCACAAGACCAAGCCCAGCAAAGTCTTCAACTGGATGGTCAGTCGCCTGACCGGGCTTGAGCTGCACGACCACAACTGCGGCTACAAGTGCTTCCGCCGCGGGGTGGCCCACGAGCTCAACCTTTACGGAGAACGGCACCGGTTCATTCCCGCGCTGGCTCACGCCCGTGGCTTCCGTGTCACCGAAATCGACGTCCACCATCGCGCCCGTCCCCATGGGCACAGCAAGTATGGCCTGCGGCGGTTTCATCGCGGCTTTCTCGACCTGCTGACGGTGAAGTTCCAGACCAGCTACGGCAGCCGCCCCATGCACCTGTTCGGTGGATTGGCCCTGCTGGCCGGTGCATCCGGCCTGTTGGCACTCTTCGGCCTGGGCCTGCGCGGTCTGCTCGCGGGGGGACCGCTGCAGCGAGTCGATGCGTTCCTGGCCGCGGGAGGCTTCGCACTGTTGCTGCTGGCCGCACTGCTGGTGGCCCTGGGCTGCCTGTCGGAATTGCTGATCGCCAATCCCGCACAACGCCCCCCCGACTCCAGCATCGCAGACCGGACCGGCCCGACCTCAGACAGCTGACATCCCAACGGGACGGGGTTCCCCGGTCTTTCGTTTCGGTGGGATTCGACCGGTTGGACCCCTGGTTGCGTTTTCAAGACGCCGTGGCTGATAATCCCGTCAACCGGTCCCGGCCCCTCTGGCCAGGCCCGGCAGTCTGCCCCCCTCCCTTCGCAAGGAACCTGCAGCCATGCGTCCTCAACTCATCGCACTCACCCTCTCCAGCCTGCTCACGCTGGGCTCCGTCAGCCAGGCTGCCCACAAATGGGGACTGAAAGACGGCGCTCCCGATTTGGTTTCGGCGGGACAATTGGCCTTCGGCCCCGATGGCGTGCTGTTCGTGGGAGACGCCAAGGGAGCCGCGGTGTTCGCCATCGACACCCGCGACGCCCAGCCCGCCAGTGCCATCGCCCCCCGCAACATTGAGAATCTCACGGCCGCCCTCGAGAAACTCCCCGGGGTCAAGGCCCCCATCGCCGTGAATGACCTCGCGGTCAACCCCCTCTCGGGACACATCTACCTGTCGTTGTCTGTCGGCGAGGCCAGGTCCCCCGCCCTCGCCCGCGTCGACCACGCCGGTGCCGTCAGCCTGCTCGACCTCAAAAATGTCCCCTTCCTCAAGGCGACGCTGCCCAACCCGCCGGAAGACAAGATCACCGGCGAAGGTCCCCGCGCCCGCAACCGCCGCGATGAGACCGTCACCGACATCGCCTACGCCTCGGGGAAGGTACTGGTGGCCGGGGTAACGTCCGGCGACGCTCCCTCGCGAATCCGCGAAATCGCCTTTCCCTTCTCCGACAACGCGACCGGTACACCGATTGAGATTTACCACGGGGCCCACGGCAAGCTCGAAGACAACGCCACCGTCCGCACCTTCGTCACCATGACCATCGACGGCGAACCGTCAGTCCTGGCCGGGTTCACCTGCACCCCGCTGGTCCGGTTTCCCCTCGCCAGCCTGTCGAAGGGAGACAAGACCCGTGGCACCACCGTCGCCGAACTGGGCAACCGCAACATGCCCCTCGACATGATCGTCTACAAGAAGGCCGACGAAAACTTCCTGCTGATGAGCAACAACAACCGCGGGGTGATGAAAATCAGCACCCGTGACATCGGCCGCAAGGAAGGCATCACCCAACCCGTGCCCGGTGAGAAGCTGACCGAAGGCCAGGCCTTCGAAACCATCACCGACCTCGCCGGGACCGTGCAGCTCGACCGCCTCAGCGACACCCTCGCGGTGGTCATCCGCCAGCAAGACGGCGTGCTGCGACTGCAGACCGTACCGCTCCCCTGAAGCCATCACCCCGGTTGACCGCGTCCTCTCAATCGTTTCCCAGAACTGTCCGCAGCGCTCTCTCAGGAAGCTTGCGAGACCTGCGGCGAATGGGAGCAGACCACCGGTCGACCTGGCGCCACCCAACTGTCACGGCATTCCCGGCCTCGGCCGGGAATGTCGTGTTTTTGTTTCCGCCGGCATTCACGATCGCCCCCCCGGAATCTGCTCCGCGAAGCGCTGGGACCGCGCTGAGGGCTCGGCCGCCGCCCGAACATGGATTCGCCGGTCATTCCCGCCCATCCCGGGCTGGTGAACAAATTCCTTTCAGATCAATGGCCGGTTATACTTACGGAATTGGTTCTCAGCCGGGAAAGTGACCTTTGACCCGACTCGAGACCCCGGATTGATGACGCGCGCGATCCTCCCCAGTCCTTCGTCCCTCCGCCCCTGTTCCGAAGTCGAGATGCGAACCGACTTACCGCTCTCCACTCGCAGTCGCTCCCGACTCCAACCGCTGGTGGGTTGGATGCTGGCTGTCGCCTGGGCTCTCGTCATTCTGACCCCGGCGGCTGCCGATGACGACCTGCAGTTCTTTGAGACCCGCATCCGGCCAGTGCTGGTGCAGCATTGCGATCGCTGTCACAGTGCCGACGCCAAAGAGCTCCAGGGAGGTCTGCGTCTCGACCTGAAAGCGGGCTGGCAACAGGGGGGCGACTCAGGAGAACCCGCCATTGTTCCCGGCGACCCCGAGGGGAGCCCGCTTCTCAAGGCGGTGCGGCATGCCGAGGGTGTGGAGGCCATGCCCCCCAAGCAGGCCAAGCTCTCGGCCGACATCATCGCCGACTTCGCCGAGTGGATCCGCAGAGGGGCCCCCGACCCGCGCGAGGGGACCGTCACTCGTCGCGACAAATCGGCCGAATGGGAAGCCGAGTTCCACAACCGGCTCGACTGGTGGAGCCTCAAGCCACTGCAGCCGGTCCCTCCTCCGACAGTCCAACACGCCAACTGGCCCCGGAACGACGTGGACCGCTTCCTCCTGGCCCGGCTTGAGGCCGAGGGGCTGCAGCCCGTTCCCGACGCCGACCGCGCCACCCTCATCCGGCGCCTCAGCCTGGTTCTCACTGGTCTCCCCCCCACCCCGGAACTGATCGCCCGCTTCACTCCCGATTCGTCTGCCGACTGGTACGAACAACTGGTCGCCGCTCTGCTTGAGAGTCCCCATTTCGGCGAACGCTGGGCCCGGCACTGGATGGATGTCGTCCACTATGCCGACACCCACGGATATGAATGGGACGTTCCCGCCAAAAATGCCTGGCGCTACCGCGACTACCTCACCCGGGCCTTCAATGCCGACGTGCCATTCAATCGGCTGATTCTGGAACAGATCGCCGGAGACCAGCTCGAACCACGGCTTGATCCTCTGACCCGACAAAACGAGGCGCTGCTGGGTCCATTGGCGCTCCGGCTGGGAGAACGCCGGCATGGCGACAGCGCCGCCGCCGATGGAGTCAGCCAGGAGGCGATCGCCAACATGATCGACACGCTGGGCAAGGGGTTCCTGGCCACCACCCTGGCATGTGCCCAGTGCCACGATCATAAGCTCGACGCCGTCGAACAGCGCGACTACTACTCGCTGGCGGGCATGTTGATGAGCACCCGCTTCAGTGTTCGGGCGGTCGACACCCTCGATCCCAACGAGGCGCTCATCGACCGTCTGCGCGGGGTGAAGGGGCAGATTCGGCAGGAACTTGCCCGCCTCTGGGTCTCCGCCAGCGATCCCGCCGCTGTGGCCGCGACCCTGCGCGGCATTCCCGCAGACGCCACCCCCTCCCCCGCCTTTCCCAACACGCTGATCGAGTTCTGGAAGCGATCGCTGGCCAAGGCGGTCACTTCTGATGAATTCGATGCCGAGCGGCAGCGCCGCCGCGATTCCAACCAGGCCAATCTCACCGTCGTCGCCGACTTCACACGCGAGCAGCCGGTGGGAGAATGGAAACTGGCCGGATTCGGTCCGTGGCACGGTTACGCCCGCGATGGCGAGATCATTGTTGCCGACGAAGGGGACTCCGCGATCCAGCAGGTCGTCCCCGCCGGCCGGTACACCCATCTCTGGTCCTCCCGGCTCGCCGGCAGCCTGCAGAGTCCCCAGCTCGATCCCCTCCAGCCGGTCACCCTCTCGCTGCAGTTGGCCGGAGGAAAATTCTCGTCGTATACCTTCGTGCTCGACCGGGCCCTCAATTCCGAGCGTCTGCAGTTCCTCAACCGCCCCAGCCCCTCGTGGCTGACGGTCACTGCAGGTCGCTTCGACACGCTCGAAGGCAGCATCGACACCTTCCCCCGACGGGTCTATTTTGAGGTCACCACCAAGGCATTCAACAATTACTTCCCCCCCCGGGTCGGCTATGGCGGAGCCTCGGAAGCCGAGATGAACGACCCCCGCTCGTGGTTTGGCATCACCCGGGTTGTCCAGCACCCGGCCGGTCTGCCTCCGCTGGATGAACTGGAACGCTTCGAGCCGCTGTTCCACTCAGCAAGCTCAACGCCGGAGACGAACGCTCCGGTCGCCGAGGAAGACTGGGCCCTGCGGTTGGCCCGGCTGTTAAACGCAGCCGTGGAACGCTGGACCCGCCACGAGACTTGTCCCGACGACGTCCCCCTGATCAACGAGGCGCTCGCCCAGAAACTCTTGCCCAATGCCGTCGCCGCCAGTGCCGAACTCGGGCGTCTCATCACCGAGTACCGTTCGCTCGAGCAGCAAATCGAGCCCGATTGCACGGCGGGCTCGGTCGAGGAATGGGCCGAAGGACGCGACGACCGCATTGGCCTCCGCGGCTCGTACACCGAACTGGGAGAGAGCGTGCCGAGGGGTGGAATCCGGTTGCTGGGCCCGCTCCCCTCGCGCACCGCAGAGGCGTCCAGCGGCCGACTCGAATGGGCCCGCCAGATCGCCTCGGACCAGAACCCCCTCACCCCCCGGGTCTACGTCAACCGCATCTGGAAACACCTTTTCGGAGAAGGTCTGGTCCGCACTGTCGACGACTTCGGTCACCTGGGAGAGCGCCCCAGTCATCCCGAGCTGCTCGACACGCTCACCGCCCAGTTCCTGGCGGATGGCTGGTCGACCAAGCGGTTGATCCAGCGGCTGGTCACCTCCCGCGCCTGGCGGCAGGGGAGTGTCCCCGATCCCCGCGCACTCACGGTCGATCCCGAAAACCGGCTCTGGCACCATCACCCGTTGCGCCGCCTGGAGGCAGAAGCGATCCGCGATTCGATGCTGGCGGTTTCGGGCCGGCTCGATCCCCGGCTGTTCGGCCCCCCCATCGAGCCGTATCGCACCGCCGTCGACACCCAGAAACGTCTGCTGCAGGGGCCGCTCGATGGGGAGGGTCGCCGCAGCCTCTATACCGAGATGACCCTGATGGAACCACCGCGGTTCCTGGCCCTCTTCAACCAACCTCTCCCCCGCCAGACTGTCGGGCGGCGGGATGTGACCAACGTTCCTGATCAGGCTCTCGCCCTGCTCAACGACCCGTTCGTGCAGGAGATGGCCCGCGTCTGGAGTCAACGCGTGCTGCAGGATGGGGCCACCCGTCCCGACGACCGCCTGGGCCGCATGCTGCAAGGAGCCCTCGCCCGTCCCGCCCACACCGGGGAAGTCGCCGCTCTGGTGCAGCTGGTTCACCAGAGCGGCGAACTGCGGGGCACCGCCGACCGCCTCATGACCTCACCCGAGGTCTGGCAGGATGCCGCCCATGCGATCTTCAACCTCAAGGAGTTCCTGTATGTTCCCTGAGAACCTGGAATCCCCCCGAACCACCGCGTTTCCCGGATCCCGTCGGCACTTCCTGCAGACGGCCGGCATGGGGTTTGGCTGGCTCGCCTGGCAGGGGCTCAACGGACTGCGTGTCACCGGCGCCTGTCTGGGCTCGACCGAGAGCCCGCCCCGTCCCCTCGCCGAGCCCACCGCCAAGCGGGTGATCTGGCTCTTCATGGATGGCGGCGTCTCGCATGTCGACTCGTACGATCCCAAGCCCGAGCTGACCCGCCTCTCGGGCCAACCCGCCAAGTGGAAGCCCGATCCCCTCTCGCAGGCCATCAGCGCCGGCCGCAAGTGGCTGGGCAGCCCCTGGGAGTTCGCCCAGCACGGCACCTCGGGGCTCTGGATCAGCAGCCTCTTCCCCCACATGCAGCAGGTCGTCGACGAACTCTGCGTTGTGCGGTCGCTGGTGGGAGAGACCCCCCTGCATGGTGCCCAGTCGCTGCTGATGCACACCGGACGGTCGATCGCCGCCGCCCCCAGCGTCGGTTCATGGATCTCTTACGGCCTCGGCAGTGAAAACCAGCAACTCCCCGGCTATGTGCTCCTCAATAATGACTGGATCCCCAACGGCGGCTTCCAGAACTTCGCCAGTTCATTCCTCCCCGCCACCCACCAGGCCACCCTGGTGCGGGCCAAGGGCATTCCCGTCGACAACATTCAGGCGGCAGATCCCCTGGCCGTGCAGCGGGCCAAGCTCAACGTGCTGCAACGGCTCGACGGGCAATTCGCCCGCGACCAGCGGGCGGCCGAGATCGAGGCCAGCATCCGCAACCAGGAAATTGCGGCCCGCATGCAGAGCCTCGTTCCCCACCTGTGCGATGTCTCGGGCGAGACCCCCGAGACACTGCATCTCTACGGGGTCGACCGCGAGAACGACTTCGACAAGTTCTACGCCCTGCAGTGCCTGCGGGCCCGCCGCCTGGTCGAGGCGGGGGTTCGGTTTGTCGAGATCACCTGCCCCAGCACCCACAACAACAATTCCCCCTGGGATCAGCACGGCGAACTGAAACACCGGCATTCCGAGAATGCCCGCATCACCGACCAGCCGGTCGCCGCGCTGCTGCTCGACCTGAAACGCCGGGGGCTGCTTGAAGACACGCTCGTCGTCTGGGCGGGTGAGATGGGGCGCACTCCACACAGCGGCGGCACCGACGGCCGCGATCACCACGTCAGCGGCTACACCATCTGGATGGCGGGAGGAGGCGTCCGCGGCGGCCAGACCTATGGCGCCACCGACGAGATGGGCATGAGTGCCGTCGAAAACCGCGTCGACATTCACGACATCCACGCCACGATCCTGCACCTGCTGGGTCTCGACCACGAACGGCTCACCTTCCGCTTCGGCGGCCGCGACATGCGCCTCACCGACGTCCACGGCCGGGTCATCGACGACCTCCTCGCCTGATCTTCGGACGAACAACCCAGAGGCGGTTCCCCGGCGCGACTGCGCCGGGCTGGACCAACATCGTTCCTCCAACCCGGGATCGCTCCCCCATGCCGTCGCTTGCCCCCTCAGCCCGGCGCTCCATGCTCGCCCGCCTGCTCTGTCTGGCCCTGCTGGGGAGTGGCCTCGGGCCTGCCGCCACGACCCAGGCCGCCTCCCCCGAATCTCCCGCCGGCTGGATCGGCTACAACCTGCACCGCACCAATCTTCCGGGCGGACGCTGGGCCAATGTGCGGACCAACCGCGCCATGCTCATCCGCGGCGATGGCACCGGGAATCGACTTGTGGGTGACCCCTTGCTCGCCGAACCGGGCCGCTGGACGCAGTTCGTCGGCTGGTCCCCCGACGGCACCCTCACCATCCTCGGCCAGGCCTGGGAAAGCGAAGACAACGCCCGCTGGGAAGAAGAACATCAGACCTTCCGCTTCACGGCCGAAGGTTGGCAGTACGACTCGTTCCTGTTCGATCCCCAGACCGGTCAGGCCGAAAATGTGACCGCCGTCGACCGTGTCAGCTTCTACAACACCGGCCTGTTCTTCTGGAACAACGATCCGAATCAACTCGGCTTCACCGCACTCATCGACGGCAACAGCAAACCATTCCGCATGGACCGGAAGGGCCGCCACAAGGTCGACCTCACCAAAGACTCGTCGGGCTTCGCCTACGGCTTCAGCAGCTCTCCCGATGGCCGGCGGATCTCGTATCACGAGAACTACCAGGTCTACCTCGCCGATGCCGACGGCAAGAACCGCATTCACGTCCAGACCGGCCACCCGTTCGTCTTCGCCCCGCGCTGGTCTCCCGATGGCCAGTGGCTGCTGTTTGTCTCGGGCGAACACTACAACTGCCACCCCCACATCGTGCGGGCCGATGGCACCGGACTGAAGAAACTCGCCGACCGCAACGGCTACCGCGGGGTCACCGAGTTTTTGGATGTCCCTGATTTTCACGGCGGCAGCAGCGATATCCCGGTCTTTTCCGCCCGGGGTGACCGCGTCTACTACACGGCCCAGGTCGATGATCGCATTGAGCTGTTCGAGGTCACCCTGGAGGGACAGAGTCGGCAGTTGACCCATTCGGCCCCCGGCACCTCGCATTACCACCTCAATCCGTCCCCCGATGGTCAGTGGCTGCTGTACGGCTCGAATCGCCGGGGGGTACGCAATCTCTACCTGCGTCGATTGAGTGATCACCGGGAAACGCCGCTCACCAACCTCCCGTACGGTTACGCCGCCATGCACGCCCACTGGCAACCCACACCGAATCCATAATCGCCCACCCGGCTGTCCCGCGAGTCCGCGGAGTCTGTCCGCCAACGCCGCTCGTTATTGCACCTTCCTCTTGAGTCTCCCGGCCATGCCTGATCAACCCACCGCCGATCGACGTCGTTTCCTGCAGGGGGCCGTTTCCGTAGCGGGAGGACTGCTGACCGTCCCCGGTTCCGTCGTCCGGGCCGCCGACTCCCCCGCGGATGGTATGCGGGCCATTGGCTCCCGCCGGGAACTGTTCGTCGACCGGTTCCTCGTCGACCGGCTCGAGAACGCGTCGCTGCAGCTCCACTCGCCGCAGTTGGCCCCCGTGATGACCGAACCGGCCAACTCCCTGGAGTATGCCACGGTCATTCTCGATGGAGACCTCTACCGGCTGTATACCCGCGATCACCGCAATTCAAAATTTGACGGCGATGTCACCGAGGTCACCCGGTATTGCGAAAGCCGGGATGGCATCCACTGGACCCGCCCCAATCTCGGGCTGGTGGAGGTCGACGGCACCAAAGACAACAATGTCATCCTGCATGCCCCGCCGTTCTGCCACAACTTCTGCCCGATGCTCGACCGCCGGCCCGGAGTCCCGGCCGAAGAGCGGTTCAAGGCGCTCGCCGGGACGGTCAAGTCGAACCTGCATGCGTTTGTCTCAGCTGATGGCATCCACTGGCGCAAGCTCGCTCCCGAAGCGGTCATTACCTACACCAAAGAGTATGCCTTCGATTCCCAGAATGTGTCGTTCTGGTCCGAGAGTGAGGGGTGCTATGTGTGTTACTTCCGTCACTTTCTCGATGGCAAACTGCGGTCGGTCTGCCGGACCACGTCGGACGACTATCGCCACTGGACCGAGCCGGTGCCGCTGCGTCCCAATTTCCCGGGCGAACATCTTTATACCACGCTCACCCAGCCCTACTTCCGGGCCCCACACATCTACCTGGCCTTCCCCACGCGATTCCATCCCGAGCGGGGAGAAAGCACCGACATCCTCTTCATGACGGCCCGCGGACCGGCGAAATACGACCGCACCTTCCGCGAGGCATTCATCCGCCCCGGGCTTGATCCCGACCGCTGGGGGAACCGATCCAACTACGCGGCCCTCAACGTCGTTCCCACGGGCCCCCAGGAGCTGTCGATCTACACCACCCCCTTCCGGCGATTCACGCTGCGTCCCGACGGGTTTGCGTCGGTGCATGTTGGGGCCGACCCCGGAGCGCTGGTGACGCCCCCCTTCACCTTCGCTGGCAGCCAGCTGCTGGTGAATTACGCGACCAGCGCCGGGGGACAGTTTCGGGCCGAATTGCAGACCCCGGCGGGCCAGCCGCTCCCCGGCTTCACCCTCGACGACTGCCAACCGCTGGTGGGGGATTCGCTCGAGCAGCGGGTGACCTGGAAATCGAACCCCTCCCTCGCCCCGCTCGCCGGCCAACCGGTCCGGCTGCACTGCCGGATGCTCGAGGCCGACCTCTACGCGATCCAGTTCGCGGGATGACCCGAGAGAAGCAGCCGCAGGGGTGCCTCTGCGGGCAACGAGACCCAAATGCAGGGGGGACTTCGGAGACTCCCGCATGTCCCCACGGCTGTTCTTGACCCTACGAATTCGATTCGTACCCACGAGTCGACTGAGATGGCATTGCGTTCACTCGACGGCAAGTCGAGAGGCGATTGCTGGCGCTGATCCGGAATGACGCCCCACAGATGCGCAGGTGAAGTCTGCTGGCAGTCCCCCGTGTGTCGCTCCGAAACCAAAAGGCCCCCGCGCTCCAGCGCCGGGAGAACTCTGATTGACCATGGGGCACCCTTGGTCGACTTCCAACTGAATCCGTGACTCCGGCGGAAACTCATCGGTTTCCTGCCGTTCCATACCATTTCAAATTGACATAACTCTCTTCCAGACACCCACTTCCACAATTTCCCAATAACTGTACAAAATACTGACAAATGGGATTGCCATGTACACCAGTGGCGTCTATATACTATGCGACGTACTGTCCACATGTGCCTTTTGAGGGAGAATTGCGATCATGTCTGATCACCCGTCGTCCGAAACTGCTGTCCCCGCTCCTGGATTCGAGGCCGAACCCCGTCCGCAAGGGGAGACCGGGGCGGCTGAACCCAAACGGACCCCGCCCCCCGGGTGTTGGCTGATCCCCGAGAAACTTCCCTTTTACCCCGATCGGAAGTTCGGCAACCACCTCAACCAGTTTGCCCCCATCCACCATGAAAACAACGGCTGGCTCTGGCCCGACCAGGTCCGGGCCGGCGATGTGGTTGTGGTGGTGGGGGAGGCCGGGGCGGGTAAGTCGACCCTCATGGCCGACTGGATCGCCCGCGTCACCTCCGGCACTCCCTTCCCCGGCTGCGGCCCCGATCAGGCCCCGCCGGCGGGGGATGTGGTGGTCTTCAACGGCCGGGACGACTTCGCCCGCAAGGTGATCCCCGACATCGCGGCGGCCGGGGGGGATGTCGACCGGGTTTATCGCGCCAGCGAGATGTTGTTCGAGTTGACCGCCGAAAATGGTCTGCCGCTGGCCCGCCAGTTCTGGGGCAACAAGGGAATTCCCGAGGTCCACCTCGCCAGCACCAAGATCCTGGAGAATGTCTTCCGGTTCCTGAAGCACCGCCCCAGTGTCCGGATGGTGGTGATTGACCAGGCGAATGTGCACCTCCGCTGCGACAGCGAACGCACTTTCCAGCAGTTGGTCGAGGGGCTGGGCCTCTTCGCCCGCCGGTTCGAGGTGACGTTCGTGATCACCATGCAGCCCAACGCCTTCCGCAACGGCGAGGGGGTGGCCAAATACCTGCAGAGCCGGTCGCTGCGAGAGAACGCCCACTCCGTCTGGCGGCTGGCCACGCCGACCGATCCCGAAGTCCCCGGCCGGGTGCTGGAAATCGTCAAAACCTGTTACGGCAACGGCGACGCCGACCGTCCCGCCTGGCACCTGACCCGGGGGAGTGACCACCGGCTCGTCTGGAACGAAGCAACCGGCACCGAACTGGCCCCGACCAAAGACCTGCTCAAGCACCGCCACCTGGTGCGGGTGCTGGAGTATGTCGATCAGATTCTGCTGGTGCTGGGGGGGATGGCGGTGTGGAAGGTGCTGGCCGAGCGCGCGGCGCAGCACGGCATTCAACCCCGGCACTTGCGCGAAGCGCTGGTCTACGGCAACCTGCCGTCGCTGTTTGAGCCGCACGAGGGGGACGTGCGCGAAGTCGTCGGCTACCCCGAACTGATCGAGGCCCGCCGGGAGGCGCAACGCGCCCAACAAGCCGCCGCCCGGGCCGAGCTGCTCAAAAACCGCTCCCCAATCCTCAGCGACCTCGCCGCCGGCCTGGCTCCGCCACCAGCGACAACGGCCCCACCACCTACCGAGAAAACCAGTGCGGAACCGGCGGTTCCCCCGGCCGCGTCCCCCCCGGTTTCCGGGCCGGCCGCGGGAGGCTCCATCTTTATTAAACCAAAAGACACCGCCGAGACGGCGGGGGTAGGGGAGCCGACCCGAGTGGGAGAAACCACCCCGCGCAACGGTGTGAAGCACCCGACGACGAACGCCAAGAAGGTCGCCCAGGCGGGTTGAGGGGTTGGGGGACCGGTTGGCGAGGGACTCACACGGGTGAGGAACGGACAGGGTGCGCGCGGATGTGGTGACAGACCTCCAGGTCTGTCAGTCTGGTTCGTGCGACGCGGCGAATCGATCTGCCTTCTGATTGCAAAACTCAGTCCACGCGACGGTTCGTCGTGCTGTTGACCCACGCTTCTTTGACGAACAGGCTGACAAGCCTGTTCCACAACCGCGCGGATCTCTGTGTCCGCTCCTTTTTGTGTTTCTGGTGACAGACCTCCAGGTCTGTCAGTCCGGTTCGTGCGACGCGGCGAATCGACCTGCCTTCTGATTGCACAACTCAGTCCACGCGACGGTTCGTCGTGCTGTTGATCCACGCTTCTTTGACGAACAGGCTGACAAGCCTGTTCCACAACCGCGCGGATCTCTGTATCCGCTCCGCTGGACTCTCGTCCGCAGGTCACCGACCCGATGGGCAGACAAAGACCATGGATCGACCAACAACCTCCGCTGGGCACTCAACCCAAGACATCCTCCCGCAAGGGCCCAAACACAGGGTGGCGGGGGGGCGGACCTCTGTGTCCGCTCCGCTGGACTCTCGTCCGCAGATCCCCGACCCGATGGGCAGCCAAAGACCATGGATCGACCAATAACCTCCGCTGGACACTCATCCAAAGACACCCTCCCGCAAGGGCCCCAGCACAGGGTGGCGGGGGGGCGGACCTCTGTGTCCGCTCCGCTGGGCGCTCGTCCGCAGGTCACCGACCCGATGGGCAGACAAAGACCTTGGATCGGACAACAGCTCGCCGCTGGACGCACGGCCTCAACCCGCGCGGTATGCCTTGTGTCACACCCCGACCAACCACTCGGCCCTTTCGCCTTCACCCCAACCCTCTCCCACAGTCACCCGGGTTCGGCTTCTCGGGCGTCGTTTGGTGGTAGAGGGGGCGACGCGCGGCGGTGCCGCTGGGTTAGCGACAGATCTCGTTCACCAACCGACGCGAGGTCGGTGGGGTCTGGGACAGCCGCAGGCCAGGCATGGGAGCCACGATGCGGATCACCAAGCGAAAGGGATCGGCCAATTTCCGCTACGTCCCCAACCAAAGACACCCGCTCGCAAGGGCCCAAGCACAGGGTGGCGGGCCCTTGCGTCGCGTTGTGTGGAGGGGAGCGGAATGGGGTTTTTGATCCAGAGGGTTTGGTCGCACAGCGGGACGTTTCTTGTTCGATCCAGGTCCAGCGGAGCGGACACGGAGGTCCGCCCCCCCACCACCCGTGGGTTGGGCCCACTCGGTGGGTTGTGTTGGGGGACGCGGATTTGAGTTTCCGATCCAAGGTTTCCGGCCAACCAACATTCGGTTTTCGTTCGATTCAAGTCCAGTGGAGCGGACACGGAGGTCCGCGCTCCCGACACTCGTCTTCCGATCCCTTTCGGCGCGCCGCGTAATTGGATGCCGATTGGGTTTCCGAACCCTCCGGTTGCAGACTGCTGGCCTGTAACGACGACCGACAGACCATCGGACTCTACCGCCGGGCCTGGGCGTTCCGCGTGTGGATCCGCTGGTAGAAGGTGGCGAAGTCGACCTCCTTCATCTTCGGTTGGCCAATTTCATTCTCGGCCTTGGTGATCAGCTTGCGGTCCGCCGCGTCGAGCTTCCAGTCGTAGCGATGTTCGGCCCGCAGGTGGGGACTGTTGCGGCTGCGTCCCTGCATCGAGACCTCCAACGGCAGCCAACCCTTGCGGCGCAGGCTCTCATCGAGTGCCAGACGGGGTCCGGGGAGCGGAGCATTTTCATGCAGCAGATAATTGAGCCGGGCCGCCCAGTCGGCGTAGTCGAGATAGGCCCGGGCATACTCCGGAGACTCCGACGCAACACACTTGAGCGTGTACTCCGCCCCGGTACCGCTCAACTTCAGAGCCAGCGACTGTTCATCGATCGACTCGGTGAAGTCCGGATTGAGCTGGAACTGGATCAGTTGCAGGCGCTCGTCATCCCGTTCGGTGCCCACTTCGCTCTCCAGCCGTTCCTGCTGCTTGCGCTCAATCGAACGAATGGTGGAGGCGATCTCAGACGTCTTGATCTCGGTCCGCAACTGGCGGGCCCCGTCGAGAATGAGGAACCGCTCCTGCGACGGCTCGTAGATGGTGATGCGATCGCCGGCGTCAATGAAGTCATACACCTTCCCGGCATGGAACACCGTGGTGGTCCGGCTGACCGGGGCCGGTTGCTTGCCCGCCTTGCGGGCGGCGGCGTCGGCCCGTTCATTGAAAATGCGGGTGTAGACCCGGAACTCCTGGGCGGCCAGAGGCAGTCCCACGGCACACAGCAAGGCGAACGACACCAGTCCGGTCAGCAAAGAACGCATGGCCAAGCTCCAGAGGTGGGCTCGTCCGATCAGGGGCTTCCCGGGGGGGCGCCCCCCCCACAGAGGTGGGGGGGAACGCCAGACCCAGAGACCAACTTCCGGACGACAGATCGGGGGAGGGAGAAACGGGGTGGGTTCGAACGCAGAGAGGGACGACGGAATCAGAAGGGAGAGAGAGCCGCGGAGGGAGGGGGTGGCTCGGAGGCCGGTGGGAAACGCAGGGGTCTGAACGACCCGGAAGGGAGCGGTGGTATACCCGCCCGCGATGCTTTGTCTCAAGAGCCTCTGCGCGGATTTTCCGGGAAGTTTGTAGTTTTTACATTGGGATATCCCAACTCTTGCCGATCAGAACCTCCAACTCTGCCTCCAGCCTGACACCGGGGGCAGACCTTGTCGCAGGCTCAATCGTGGTCGTTTGTCAGAACTGCCCCGAATCGCATCGTCTGGTCCCCCCCTGTCATCCACAGTGGGCAGCCTCTCCGGAAGACTTGCGGATTCGGTCTCCCGGATGCATTCAACTGTCCACGTCAGAAACACACGCCAACGATCGAATCACCACGCCCGCAGAATGACATCTGTAGTGGTCTGGCCCGAGGTCACGTCGCAGATTACAACCCAGCAGGAATTGCTCTCCCTTCGCGAACCGGAATTCCTTTCCCAACACCTCTCTCTGAATCCTGACGACATGTGGACTAAATGCCGTAAATTCCTGCGTCGAATTCTACGGCGTAATCACAACTGGGAAAGCAAATGGAAAGAAGGGAAACCCGCACCCTGGGAATTGCATTCGGTCTCCCGCCATTTTGTCGATGCACTCGAAAGCGGTTTGCTGAAGCCGGGCGAGCGGTGCCTCGATGTCGGGTGCGGTCTCGGATACAGCGCTGCCTGGCTGGCGGAACGTGGAATGCAGGTTCTGGGGATTGACCTCTCTCCCACGGCCATCCAAAAAGCCGGACAGCTGCATGGTGCGATCCCGCAGTTGGTATTCGAGCAGGCCGATGTCACCCAGGCATGCGATCGACTTGGGAACTTCGATGCGGTCATCGACCGCGGTTGTCTGCATGTCCTTCCAGCGAAAGCCCGGGCTGCCTACTTTCACAACCTCAACTGCTGGCTCAAACCAGGTGGACACATGCTGCTCCAGCACTACCTGCACAAGTTCACCCGAGACCAACTGGAAGCCGATGTTCGAAGCCATCTTCCCCCAACCTGCGACTTGATCCGTACAGCCGACATCCAAATGCTCGAGCACACGTCCACAGAGGAGATTCCAGGACTGTTGCTGGTGATCCGCAAGCGAGACTCCTCCACATAGACGCCGAATCGAAGACAGTTCATCGGGCCCGACTCGACCGGCAGCTGCCAGCAACCGGAGATTGGCGCCACGCTGTCTTGGAAAACGCATGGTTTTGCAGAGCGTCCAGATCACGGCAATGGCTCCGGCTCAAGAGCGACGACGGAAGCCCTTGGAAGATTCTGAATGTGTCAGTCGCTGGAGACCCAAATCCCCTTCCTGTTCTGAGTGGCTCATGGGGGACAGACAGACAGACAGACAGACAGACAGACAGACAGACAGACAGACAGACCCGTCACATTGACCGCCACACACGCGAAACCGAACGAAGTGCAGGGCGAATCGCGGGAGACTCACTCGCAATAACCACTCAAGGGCTGACAACAGTGCTGGTGGAACAAAGTTGCACCCCAACTTGCCGTGAGGTGGCCTCGCCTGTCCCATCCCGCACTGCCCCGCTCCAACAGAACCGGCCCCCCTTCTGTCGCAAGAATCACCTCCGGCAATCTGGGGAATCTGGGCAAATCCTGAGCGTCATTCCGTTTGCAACTTCGTACAAATCGGTTGTTCGCAAAAAACCGATACAGCCGTTGCCTCATGCTGTTTGATTCCAATCCGCACGACCGATTCAGAAGGCACAACGCTTCATCCAGCGATCAGGGCTGATCGGGTGAAGGTCACACATCGGCTTCGCTGGAAAGTGGGGGCGATGTCGGATTGGTGATTTGGAGCGCAAGGATGCCATCTCTTCTCAGACCTCGCTGGTGGCAGATGGCCGCCGGCATCTTGCTGTGTTCCTCGACAGTCCTCGCACAGTCGAAGTCGGTCCCCTCGGTCGCGCTCCCGCCATTGCCCGCCCCCCCTCCCGGGGGATTCGCGGCCCCCGCGATGCCCGCTGCCATGCCGGCCGCTCCCGGTTTGCCCGGGGGGATGCCCGGAATGGGTGCACCCGGTATGGGGGTTCCGGGGATGGGCATGCCCGGTATGGGGGTTCCGGGAATGGGAGTTCCCGGCATGGGCATGATGCCCGGCATGCCCTCCCAGGCAACCATCACCAACCTCATGGGGGGAATCCCGGGCATCGGCCCGATGTTCACCAACCCCGCCTCGGTCACGAAACTCGTTCCCGACCTGGGCCCCTTCCAGGTCTCGGGCTGGTTCGACTACGGGTTCATCACCAACACCTCGGGTCCCGAGTCCGGCTACAACGGTCCCTACAACTCGATCGACCAAAACACCCTGATGCTCAATCAGGCCTATTTCATCTTCGATTGGAAACTGCCCGAAGACGGCTGCTGGGGGGTGGGCGCCCAGGCTGACGTCTTGCTGGGACGCGACTACTGGCTGGCCCAGTCCTTCGGATTCGAACTGAACCAGGATGGATCAAACAAATGGAATGGTGATGACGAAATGGGGCTCGCCATCCCCCAGCTCTACTTCGAAACCGGCAACGACATCTTCCAGTGGAAGTTGGGGCACTTCTACTCCCCCATCGGTTACGAAAGTCTCCCCGCGCCGAACAACTTCTTCTACACCAAGGGATACAGTTACCAGTTCGCCGGGCCCTTCACCTTTTGGGGAGGCATCGGCACCTGGGCTGTGACCGACAACCTCACCTTCGACGTCGGGCTGGTCAATACCTGGAACACCCTCGACGCCCCCTCCGACCACCTCAACGCCCTCGCCAAGGCAACCTACCGCGGCGAGAACCGCGACTGGTACACCTCGTTCGGCATCATCACCGGCCCCGAGTTCTCCAATACCGCGCAATTGCCCGGCATCAGCAATGTCTGGGCCAACCGCACGCGGTACAGCATGATCTACTCGCAGAACTTCGGAGCCAATTGCCAGTGGGAATACGTCGCCGACCACTGGCTGGGCTTCCAGGACCAGGGGACCGCCACCCAGGGAACCGCCTGGTGGTACGGGCTCGATCAATACCTCTTCTACAAGATCAGCGAGCAGTACAAGTGGGGTGCCCGGGTCGAGTGGTTCCGCGATGAACAGGGAACCCGCGTCGGCCTCGGCCGCCGTCCCGGCAATCCCAACGGCCCTCCGTTCGCCGGAAACTTCTACTCGATCACCACCGGCATGAACTACACCCCCTACCCCAACTTCACCGTCCGCCCTGAAGTCCGCTATGACTGGTTCGACGGCACCGCCAATCCCTATGACGATGGACAGAAAGAACACCAGTTCCTGTTTGGCATCGACATGATTACGCGGTTCTAGAAACCGCCGATCGATACTCTCCGCCGAAGCCTCTGGATCGGCGGACAACCGCCCCTCAATCACGAGGGACCTCACCACAGACCCCGGATCAGTTCACTGATTCGGGGTCTGCCTTTTGAGAGGCCCGCCGGGCGCTTGATCCCGAATCCTGCCGCCCCCGCTAATTCAGATAGGTCACCGCGCGGTCACCCGCCAGCACCCCACCGACCAGCCGGGGAGTCATCCCGAACTTCGCCAGCCGTTTCGACACGGTGTCGAGCGTGTCGGGGCGAATCACCAGCAAGAACCCCAGCCCCATATTGAACACCCGGAACATCTCTTCCCGCTCGATGTTCCCCAATTCCTGCACCCAGCCAAACAGGGCCGGGGGCTGCCACAGGCTGCGGTCGATCTCGACCGCACACCCCACGGGCAGAATCCGTTCGAGATTCCCCGCAATTCCTCCCCCAGTAATGTGAGCCAGCCCGGTCACCGCCTCCCGGCCACTCTTCTTGCTCAACAGGTCGACCACCGGACGCACATAAATCCGGGTCGGAGTCAGCAGCGCCTCCCCCACCGTTTGCCCCAGTTCGGCAATGGTCTCGTCGACCTTCAACCCCCCCACGTCGAACACCGCCTTGCGCACCAGGCTGTAGCCGTTCGAGTGAAACCCGCTCGAATCGAGCCCCAGCACCAGGTCCCCCGGCTTGATCCGCGAACCGTCGATGATCTGCTTCCGCTCGACCACTCCCACACAGAACCCGGCCAGATCGAAATCGCCCGGAGCGTAGATGTCGGGCATGATGGCAGTTTCGCCCCCCAGCAGGGCACACCCCGCCTCTTCGCACCCTTTCACCACCCCCGACACCGCCTGCGAGATCAGCTCGGGATCGTCTTTGGGCAGAGCGAGGTAGTCGAGAAAGAACAGCGGCTCGGCCCCCAGGCAAAGGCAGTCGTTCACCGACATGGCGACCAGATCGATCCCCACGGTGTC
>Ga0315903_10000850_pt1 | contig 45901 bp, 61 predicted proteins | sample LakEriMetagenome_7_FD_203524 | JGI IMG/M metagenome (GOLD analysis project Ga0315903, IMG submission 203524) | Freshwater fungal communities from buoy surface, Lake Erie, Ohio, United States - Buoy 2 MA119 | ecosystem: Environmental > Aquatic > Freshwater > Lake | place: USA: Lake Erie, Ohio... | reverse complement strand
ACGAACCAGACAAACCAATGTCCTTTGGTGCTTATAACTTTGATAGCCAGACTATTGACTTAAACGTAGGATCAATGCCCTTTATTGATCAAGACCCAGTCTCCGTTATCTCTGGACTACTTCACGAATCTCAGCATTACGCACAACAAGTAGAAAATTTCTTACGTGGCACAAGCAAATCTAAGTTTTTAAAACGATATACAAACAAAGCATGGGACCAAGCTTCTAAAGCTGACAAAGAAAAAGCTACCCGTGACTATTTAAAGTCATACGGAGAGGCAGAGTCTCGTAACGTGCAGCTAAGATTTGAAGATCCTTTCTATGCAAAGACTTCTGGTTCAGTAGATAAAACCAAAGGCAAAGTATTTCCAACAACAATGGGACAAGACAAGGATACAATGGCTGCATTCAATCGTCCACTTGGACCAACAGAGTTTATTAATAACGAAGGCGGCGCTTTAGACGCACGTTTAGATTATGTTTCTCCTTTCCCTAGTACAGTAGAGGATATGCAATGAGTGACTTTCAAGAAGACCCAGTATCTGAATCAGATAAAGAGCTAGTAGCTTTTATTATTGATCATTGTGATCGGTGGAAAGAATACCGTGATACAAACTATCAGGCTAAGTGGGATGAGTACGAGCGCCTCTATTACGGCGTATGGTCTGACGAAGACAAGACTCGTGACTCAGAGCGCAGTAGACTTGTATCTCCAGCTATCCGTCAGGCGGTAGAGAATAAAACATCAGAGATCATTGAAGCCACCACTGGTCGTGGAGAGTTCTTTGAGATGGAAGATGATGCTGCTGACCAGCAAGAGATGGACATCGAGATGGTAAAGACCCAGCTTCACGATGACCTAAAGAAAGACAAGGTAGATAAGACTTGGGCAGAGGTTAATCGTAACGCTGAAGTCTTTGGCCTTGGTATAGCTGAGGTTCAAATTAAATCTACAGTTGAATTACAGCCAGCGATGCAGCCAATGCCTGATGGGACTGGTGCTGCTATTGGAGTTATAGAAGCTGAGCGTGTATCTGTTCCTGTTAAGTCGGTGCATCCTCGTAACTTTATATGGGATCCAAACTCTGAGACAATAGATGATTGCCTTGGTGTAGCCGTTGAAGAGTACACAAGTTTATTTAAAGTAGTTAAAGGCATCGAAGATGGAATCTATCGAAAGGTTAATATTGGTCCTGAGTTTAGTGACGCTGATCTCATCCCAAATCAACTGGACTCACTTTACCAAGAAGATAAAGTACGAGTCCTTCGCTACTACGGGCTAGTTCCTCGTGAGTATCTGGAGCAGTTAGAGAACGAAGGTGGTGAAGTAGAAGACCTGTTCCCAGAAGATAGCGATGCAGATAAGTATTCAGACATGGTTGAGGCTGTAGTTGTTATTGCTAACGGGCAATACCTGCTCAAGGCAGAAGCCAACCCATACATGATGAAAGACCGTCCTATCGTAACCTATGTACCTGAGAAGGTATCAGGTAGGTTAGTGGGTATGGGAACCGTGCAAAAGGGCTACAATATGCAGAAAGCTATTGATGCCCAACTCCGTAGTCATCTGGACTCTTTAGCACTGACTACGGCCCCTATGATGGCAGCGGACGCTACAAGACTACCTCGTGGCGTATCTTATAAGGTACAACCCGGAAAGACCCTGCTTACCAACGGCAATCCTAACGAGATCCTCTTTCCGTTTAAGTTTGGATCTACTGACGCAGGTAACATCTCTACTGCTAAAGAGTTTGAGACTATGTTGCTGCAGGCTACGGGCACGTTAGATAGTCAAGCTATGACTCGCTCAGTAGCTGCGGGAGAGGCTGGTGGAGCTTCTATGTCCTTGGCTATGTCTTCTATCATTAAGAAGAACAAGCAGGCGCTGATGAACTTCCAAGATGACTTCTTGATTCCTCTGATTAAGAAGGTAGCCTACCGCTATATGCAGTTTGACCCAGAGCGTTACCCGTCTAAGGACTTTAGGTTTACTCCTGCATCCACCCTTGGCATGGTAGCTAGGGAGTATGAGCAGCAACAGTTCATTGGACTCTTGCAAACCCTTGGTCCTGATAGCCCTGTACTGCCGCTAGTCCTAAAAGGTATCATCAAAGGCTCTAGTCTGTCCAATAAGGAAGAGCTTGCGGCAGCCCTAGACCAGATGAACCAGCCTAACCCTGAAGCTCAGGCTATGCAACAAGCTCAGATGCAGGCTCAGATTCAACTGGTTCAGGCGCAGATTAACGAGCTTAACTCTAGAGCAGCAGAGTCACAAGCTGACGCTCAAGAGGCAATGGCTAAGGCGCAGAAGACTATGGTCGAAGCCCAGTTGATGCCAGAAGAACTACGAGCTAAGGTTATTCAGTCAGTGTCTGCTAACTTAGATGGTTCCAGCCAAGGGGAGTTTGAGCGCCGTGCTAAGGTAGCTGAGCTTATCCTAAAGGAACGAGAGATTGAGACTAAGGAAAACATTGTCGAAGCTCAGATGAATAGAAAAGTTCAATAAGTACTTGACAAATCAAGAAAAGTATGGTATAATAAATTATATGTTGTAGAAATACAACACAGTCCTAGATAGGAGAAACTGTGGATAAAGACATTCAAGAATATTATGAGGCTAGGTTTGATATGATGGCCTCAAAAGGATGGACAGATCTACTTGAAGACATTCAGAAAATGCTGGATGCCTACAACAAGATCGAAAGATTGACTGGTGTTGAGGACTTACACTACGCCAAAGGACAGTTAGATATCCTAAACTGGGTAATAAACCTTAAGCAAACTTCGGAAGAAGCCTATAGGGAGTTAACAGATGAAACGGATATTTGAGTTCAGGTGCGTTAAAGACCACCTCACCGAAAAATTGGTCGATGATGAGGTACGCTCTATAGAGTGTCCACATTGTCGCAATGAAGCTTCTCGTATTATCTCGTCACCCCGTATCAGTCTGGAGGGCATCACAGGTGCGTTTCCTTCAGCGTGTGATGCGTGGGCTAGAAAGCACGAAGAAGCAACTAGAGTCGCTTACAAGAAACAGCAAAGCTGATTCCAAGTGACATTTTAAAGTTCCTAGAATCCGTTGTGGACAGGAGGATAATGTGGCTGCAACTTTTACCGATACGCAAGAAGAGTTATTTGAAGCAAGTGATATTACTCAGCAAGAGACTCAGCAAGTAGCTGAAGAACCTCAAGTTGAAACCGTACAGGAAGCGGTTCCTGAAGAGGAAAATCTTCCTACCAAGTACAAGGGCAAGAGTCTTGATGAAATTATCAGGATGCACCAAGAGGCTGAGAAGCTAATTGGTAGACAGGCTCAAGAAGTTGGTGAAGTACGTAAGCTTGCAGACGAACTTATCAAGCGACAACTCGACACTAAGAAAGAAGTTGAGGTCACAAAAGAAGACGAGATCGATTTCTTTGAAGATCCGAAGAGGGCAGTAAATCAAGCAGTAGAGAACCATCCTGCAGTCAGAGAAGCTAAGGAACAAACGGCTGAGATTAAAAGGATGCAAACATTAAATAGGCTTAAGACAGAATTTCCTGACTTTGAGTCTACTGTAGGAGACCCCGAATTTGCTGAGTGGGTTAAAGCCTCTCCAGTTCGTTTGCGTTTATACGCAGCGGCTGACGCAAATATGGACTATGATTCTGCAGCAGAACTTCTTAGTACTTGGAATTATGTTAAACCTAAAGCCGTAGCTCCTACAGCTTCTGCTCCTGCGCCAGAGATTAAAGCGGCACAGAAAGCAGCAGTCAAGTCAGCTACAGTGGATGTTGGTTCTAATACTGGTGCTACCTCTGCAAAGGTCTATCGAAGAGCGGATCTAATCCGTTTACAACTGGAAGACCCAGATCGTTATTACCAGCTACAAGATGAAATTATGGCTGCATACGCTCAGGGTCGAGTTAAATAAACTTAATCATTTAGGAGATTTAAAATGGCTCTTGGTACCGATCACGTAACAAAAACAACAGCGGATAAATTTATCCCTGAAATTTGGTCTGATGAAATCATCGCTGCTTACAAAAAGAACTTGGTTGCTGCTAACCTGTTCTCTAAAATGTCTTTCAAAGGCAAAAAGGGTGATGTCCTTCACATTCCTAAGCCCACCCGTGGTGACGCTGCTGTCAAGACTGCATCGAGTCAGGTAACTCTGATTGCTGCAACTGAGACAGAAGTTCTTGTTAACATTAACAAGCACTATGAGTACAGCCGCTTGATCGAAGATATTGTCGAAGTTCAGGCTCTGTCTTCACTGCGCCGCTTCTACACGGACGATGCTGGCTATGCGTTGGCTAAGCGTGTTGACGTTGACCTCATTCAGCTTGGTCGTACTGTCAACGGTGGTGTAGCTGGTACGAGTGACTACGCTACTGCTGCTGCTAGCACGAATGCTTTCATTGGTTCGACTGGCGCAACGGTGTACAACTCCAGCACGTCTAACGCTGCTGCTCTTGGCGAGGCAGGTATTCGCCGTTCAATCCAGCGTCTTGATGACCAAGACGTTCCGATGACGGATCGTTTCCTGATTGTTCCTCCTTCAAGCCGCAACACGTTGATGAGCATCCAGCGTTTCACTGAGCAGGCATTTGTTGGTGAGGCTGGTTCTAGCAACACAATTCGTAACGGTCAAATCGGTGACGTGTTTGGTGTTAAGGTATTTGTTACCACCAACGCTGACACTGCTGCTGGTACTTCTGGCACAGACCGTATCTGCTTGTTGGCACACAAAGACGCATTTGTGTTAGCCGAGCAAATGGGTGTTCGTTCACAGACTCAGTACAAACAAGAGTATCTTGGTACTCTGTTTACCAGCGATATGCTGTACGGTGTTGCTGAGTTGCGTGACGGCTCCGCTGTTGCTCTCGCAGTTCCAGCCTAAAGCTTTATAAGCTAGTGGCTCTCCTCAGCCTCACAAGGGCTGGGGAGTTTTCTTAAGCAGATACTGTCTGTTTAAGCAAACTTCACGGAGAATAAACCTTGGCTATTTATCGTGGTCCCGGCGGTCCCGGTGATGCAACAGCAGATGCAGCCAACGCCGCTGCACTAGCACTACAGTATGCTACTCTAGCTGCTAATAGGGCTGCTGACGCTGCTGATAGTGCTGATGCCGCTGAGAATGATTCTACAGGTGCGATAGCTGCTGCTGCGGCTGCTAATGCCTCTGCCGCTGCTGCACTGGCTGCAAAAGTTGCAGCAGAGACTGCAGAGACTAACGCAGAAGCTGCAGAGGCTGTCGCACAAGCTGCCTCTACAGCTTCTATTAACTTAGCAAATGGTTTTAATGTATCTGCAACTACATTAAGTCCCGGCTCTTCAGCCACTGCTGCATTCAATAACACTACCTATGAACTGTCTCTAGGACTTCCAAGAGGCGATACAGGGGCCACAGGAGCCACAGGAGCTACTGGCGCAACTGGTGCTACAGGCGCAGCAGGACCAGCTAACACGCTCTCTATTGGTACTGTTACTACTGGCACTGCAGGCTCTAGTGCCAATGCTACAATCACTGGTACTTCTCCCAGCCAGACACTGAACCTAACTATTCCTCGTGGTGATACTGGGGCTACTGGTGCAACAGGCGCTACAGGCTCCACAGGCGCTGCAGGAACTGCTGCTACGATTGCAGTAGGAACAGTCTCAACAGGTGCTGCAGGTTCCTCAGCAACAATTACTAACTCTGGCACTAGCTCTGCCGCTGTCTTTGACTTCAGTATCCCTAGAGGAGACACTGGAGCTACTGGAGCAACGGGTTCTACAGGTGCTGCTGGAGCCGCTGCAACGATTGCTGTAGGTACTACAACTACTGGCTCCCCCGGATCTAGCGCAACAGTAACAAACTCTGGTACTAGCTCTGCAGCAGTGTTTGACTTCAGTATTCCTGCTGGTCAGGGAGTCCCTACTGGTGGAACAACTGGTCAGGTGCTACAAAAGAATAGTTCTACTAACTATGATACGTCATGGATTACATTTAGTTCATTACCTTCTCAGACAGGTAATAATGGTAAGTACCTAACCACTGATGGATCTACGGCCTCGTGGGCTACTGTTGCTGGTGGCGGTCAGATGGAAGGTTCTGCTGCTGCCAAGGCAATCTTCTGGAACGCTCAAACTATCGGTGAGAATATAACAATTGATGGTACACACAATGGCTGGACAGTCGGTCCTATAACTGTTAACAATGGCTTTGCAGTCACTGTTAGCAACGGCGCAAGATGGGTGGTGTTCTAAATGGCTATTACATTAGACGGTTCAGATAACAAGATTGCTATTGGAGCCAATGCTACTGGTTCTGCTTATGTCCGTTTGTATGAGGACACCGATAATGGCACTAACTATGTAGACATTATTGCTCCTGCTTCGATAACTAGCAACAGGACGCTGACGCTACCTGACAATACTGGCACTATCCTGACCTCTGCTACTACTACGGGATTCCCTGCTGGTTCTGTATTACAGGTGGCAAGCACTTTCAAGAACGATACTTTTTCGACTGCCTCAAGCACTTTTGTAGATGTAACAGGGCTTTCTGTATCAATTACACCAACATCCGCATCAAGTAAAATACTTATTTTTGTTTCTCTTGGAAATGTCGTGGATACCGCAGATGTGGCTTACGCCATTTTACTTCGTGGTAGCACTCAAATTGCCAACTCTAGTGGTAATGATGGTGTGTTAGGTGGTGGTTTTACTGGTGGTAACTCATCAGGTGAGAGTTATTATGGAATACGAACAATAAGCCTAACTTATTTAGATTCTCCTTCGACAACCTCATCAACAACTTATAAAATCCAAATACGAAGTAATACAGGAACGGCTTATTTAAATAGAAGTACACAAAATAGCAACGCATATATTAGCAAAGGTGTTTCAACCATTACAGTCATGGAGATTGCGGCATGAGACACGAGGCCATAAGAAATCTCTACCCAACAGTAGTCTCCATTGATGATGGCGCAGGTGCGTTTGATGCACAGGGTAATCAAATCACGATTGACGAGTCAGCCGTTGCTACCGAGATTGAACGGTTAATCCCAATCCAGTTGGCAAAGATGGCTACCGAGAACCGCCGTAGTGCCTACATAGTCGAGGCAGACCCTTTGTTCTTCAAAGCCCAGCGTGGTGAGGCTACAGTGCAAGAGTGGCAGGCCAAGGTAGCAGAAATAAAAAATCGTTTTCCAAAGGAATAAACTATGGCTATTGCAATTAGTGGTGGATCAACCAGTTTCACATCCACAATATCAGCTTCACCATCGGCTAACCGTACTGTTACAGTGCCTGATGCTACCTTTACAGTAGCTGGGTCAGACGCTGCACAGACCTTCACAGCCTCACAGCGTGGTACTGTCACTACTGACAACGATGGTTCGTTTGACATGAACGTGACTAACAACTTCAAGTGTACTCCTACAGGCTCTATTACGCTGACCTTTACTAACATCACTGCTGGTCAGTCTGGATTTATCCTGTTAGTCAACGGATCTAACTACACAGTATCTGCTCATGCTAATACCAAGGTAGCCACTGGTGCGTTAGCTACTATGTCTGCTACTGGGACATACCTACTTAGTTACTTCTCTGACGGTACTAACGTGTTTGTTGTCAACTCTGGAGCACTAGCTTAATGGCTGTTCTACCTACGGGCATTGGCCCAGTCACTGGCTACAATGTTGAGCGCAGTCTCAGGTTCAATAGCGCAGACACGGCGTATCTGAACAGAACTCCTGCGGGTGCGGGAAACCGTAGAACTTGGACTTGGAGTGGTTGGGTTAAGCGGAGTGCGCTTGGGTCAATTCAAGCAATGTTTGCCGTGTTTGATTATGCTTCTGGTGGAGCAACAAATAATCAGCACGGGATTAGATTTACCTCATCTGACACAATAGAGTTTTGGAATTATTCTGGAGCATATGCTGGTCAGAAAATTACAACTCAGGTGTTTCGTGATGTTTCTGCTTGGTACCATGTGGTGGCAATTTGGGACACTCCTAATGCAACCGCTTCAAATCGCATGAGATTGTACATAAACGGTTCTGAAGTAACCGTCTTTGGAACATCTTCTGACCCAACACAAAATACAGACGGTCATATAAATCGTGCTTTTTTACACACGATTGGTACATTTTATGACCCTGACTTTGGTTCTCCAACAAATTTGCTTAACGGCTACCTCACCGAAGTCAACTTCATTGACGGTCAAGCCCTAACGCCATCCTCATTCGGTGAAACAGACTCCAACACAGGTGTATGGAAGCCTAAAGCCTACACAGGCACATATGGCACTAACGGGTTCTTCCTCAAGTTTGCTGATAATAGCAACACCACCGCTGCAACGCTAGGCAAGGACAGTTCAGGCAACGGTAACAACTGGACACCTAATAACTTCTCTGTAACCGCTGGTGCTGGCAATGACTCCTTAGTAGATTCGCCCACGGCCTACGGAACCGATACTGGTGTTGGTGGTACGGTGCGTGGGAATTACTGTACGTTGAATCCGTTGCAATCTGGAACTACAAACTTAACATTATCAAATGGAAACTTGTCTGTTTCTCAAGGCAACACAACATCAGAAATTACAAGAGGAACGATTGCGTTACCAACAACTGGGAAATGGTACTGGGAAGCAACTGTAACATCTACAAGTCCTAGTTTGCCCGGGATTGGAATTATTAATATTGCAAACACAAGTGCGGCTTTGGCGGCTGGCGTTTATACATATACGGGAGTAGCAAGTGCATCCTATAACAACGGTTCATTTGTAAATTACGGCGCAACATTTACGAATGGTGATGTAATTGGTGTTGCGTTTGACGCTGACGCAGGAACTTTGGTGTTTTACAAAAACAACTCTAGCCAAGGAACTTTTGTTTCTAGCTTGACTGCAACATACGCACCAGCAATTGTTGGCAGACAGAACGGAACTGGCGGGTCGTGCGATATCAACTTCGGTCAAAGAGCCTTTGCCTACACCGCCCCCTCTGGCTTCAAAGCACTCTGCACACAGAATCTGCCTACGCCGACTATCGGTGCAACTAGCACGACACAGGCAAATGATTACTTTAATATAAAGACTTACACAGGAACAGGAACACAACAAAGTCTTACTGGTGTCGGCTTTCAGCCAGATTTTATTTGGTTTAAAAGCAGAAGTGCTGCTGTCAATCACGCTCTAATTGACGCTGTTCGTGGACGAAGCAAGTTACTTTTTTCTAGCCTTAGTGATGCAGAAGCAACATCTACAACAACAGCAAAAGACTTAGTGTCGTTTGACGCAGATGGCTTTACTGTTGGTGTTCCCGAACAAAATGGTTCAATCAATAATAGCGGCGCTTCTTTAGTGGCATGGAACTGGAAAGCCAACGGTGCTGGCTCCTCTAACACGGCTGGCACTATTACCAGCACAGTCAGCGCAAGCACTACTAGCGGGTTCTCGATTGTTACTTATACGGGCACAGGGTCTAACGCTACGGTAGGTCATGGGTTAGGTGTAGCGCCTAGTATGGTGATTGCAAAAGTTAGGTCAAGTGCTGGTGATGATTGGACTGTGTATCACACATCTATCGGTGCAACTAATCGTGTAATGCTAAACTTAACAAATGCAAGCGCCGCAAGTACCGTTTGGAACAATACAGCACCAACCAGTTCGGTGTTTTCTGTTGGAACGATTGGCGATACTAATAGATTGAACGCCACAATCGTCGCCTACTGCTTCGCACCCGTGGCTGGCTATTCTGCCTTTGGTTCGTATACTGGCAACGCATCTACTGACGGGCCGTTTATTTACACAGGGTTTAGGCCAAGGTTTGTGATGTTCAAAAACACAACGGACAACACAACATCATGGATTATTTTTGACACAGCAAGAAGCACATACAACATCATGGGTGAGCGTCTTGACCCCGACTCATCTGCTGCGGGGAGCGCATTTAGTTCGCTTGATTTCTTGTCAAATGGTTTCAAAATGCGTGCAAACAACGGCTTGAATCAATCTGGCAACACAATCATCTACGCAGCCTTTGCCGAAAATCCCTTTAAGTATTCTCTTGCGAGGTAATTATGTTTCAACTAAACGGTAATCCAATCTCAATCGACTCTGAACAAGTCATCGGTGGTATACGCTATCCACACCTGCGTGACCCTGCCCTGCGTGAGCAACTAGGCGTGGTAGAGGTAGCAGACCCTGAGCAGTATGACCAACGCTTTTACTGGGGCGTAGGCAATCCTAAACTCCTGAATGACCGTGAGGAGTCTGACGAGGAAGGTAATCCTCTTTATGTCAAAGTCTTGGGTACAGTCAATGGTGAGCCTGCTATGGTTGACTCAGCAGAGCGTCTAGTAACCAAGGGACTCAAGAGCCAATGGACTGCACAGGTCAAGGACACGGCTGGCAAGCTGTTGGCACAGACTGACTGGATGATTGTACGCAAGGCTGAGAGAAACATCGATGTACCTGCTGCAGTGGCTACGAAGAGAGCCGCTATCGTTGCTGAGTGTGACAGGTTAGAAGCTGCTATTGCTGCCTGTACAGATGTAGAAGCACTTATTGCTGTGGTTAGCAACCAAAACTGGGGTGAATAATGTCATCAGTAGACCAAGTTAAAGGACAACTTGACACCCATGAAGCAGTGTGCGCTGAACGCTATGCAGGCATCAACGCTAGGCTAAAGAGACTAGAACAGATCCTGCTGGGAACTACTGGTTTCATCGTAATTCTGTTACTCAGTTTAGTTCTTAAAGTAGGTTAATATGAGCAGAAAAGTATCCGCTGTTACAACCAAGACCACTACTGCCAAGGAAACTATTCTTACGGTTCCTACCAAGAATACTGGTCTTTGGCAGTTAATGTATATCATTAGTCTTACTGGTAACGATACTCCAAAGGTCTACTGGTACGACTCTTCTACCAACACTGAGTACTTTATTGTTGGTGGTAAGAACTTAGGTGCTGGTGAGTTTATTAGATTAGACGGACAGGCAGAGGTAGTAATGCAAGCTGGTGATGAGATTCGAGTACAGAACTCAGGAACTAATACAGTAACTTACATAGCAACTGTAGAGTTCATGCCTGAAATGACAGTTCAGTTCCAATTCTAAAGGAGAATAGTATGCCAATGGTAGACGGAAAGAAATACCCTTACACTAAGAAGGGCAAACAAGCAGCAGCTTCGGCTAAGATCAGTAAGCTTCGTAAAGAAGGTATGCCACAGAAGCAGGCAGTAGCTGTTGGCCTAGCCATGACTGGTATGTCTAAGAAGAAGACTAAGAAAGGTTCTTCTCGTGGCTACTAAGCCGGGACTATATTCAAATATCTGGGCCAAGCGTAAGCGGATAGCTGAAGGATCTGGTGAGAAGATGCGTAAGGTCGGCTCTAAAGGCGCTCCCACAGCTAAGGCATTTAAACAAGCTAAGAAGACTGCGAAGAAATAATGGTAAAGAAGGTATATCAGAATCCAGAAGGTGGCTTAAACGCCAAAGGTAGAGCATACTTCAAAAACAAGGAAGGCGCTAACCTGAAGCCTCCAGTGTCTGCTAAAGAGGCTGCTAAGTCTCCTAAGAAGGCAGGGCGTAGGAAATCCTTCTGCGCTCGTATGAGTGGTGTGCCGGGGCCTATGAAGGATGAAAAGGGTAGACCCACCCGTAAAGCATTAGCACTAAGGAAATGGGACTGTTAAATGGCTAACAAAACTTATCTAGAACTAGTCAATGATGTGTTGATTAGGCTTCGTGAGAACGAGGTTACTTCTGTCAATGATACTACCTACTCAAAATTAATTAGTAAGTTTGTTAACGATGCTAAGAGACAAGTAGAAGACGCATATAACTGGAATGCTCTGTCTGAGACTCTTACTGTTTCTACTACAGCTAACCTGTTTAACTATGTTATGACTGACGCTGGTATTCGATTTAGAGTCTTTGATGTTTTAAATGATACAAGCGATTGGTTTATGGAAAACGCTTCTACTAGTGACATGAATAATTGGTTTCTAAATCAAGCTCCTGAACTAGGATCTCCTCGCTACTATAACTTTAACGGTGTAGATTCTAATGGAGATACACAGGTAGATCTATATCCTATTCCTAATGGAAACTATATTCTTAACTTTAACATCATTAAGCCACAAGCAGAACTAACATTAAATAGCACTCAGATCAAGGTTCCAGCAGAGCCTGTTATATTCTTAGCATATGCTAAAGCATTGGCAGAACGTGGTGAAGATGGTGGATTAAAAAGTTCTGAGGCTTATGGTTTATACTTAACTTCTTTATCAGACCATGTAGCTAATGAAGGCAACCACTATCCAGATGAATTTACTTGGGATGCTGTCTAATGGCTTCTCCTTCGCAAACCGCTAGTATTGCAGCACCCGGATTCTTTGGACTAAACATCCAAGAGTCTGCAGTATCGTTGTCTTCTGGCTTTGCGCTAGAGGCTAACAACTGTGTCATTGACCGCTATGGTCGTATGGGTGCTCGTAGAGGCTGGACACCTGTAAACTCAGCAGTTAACACAGACTTAGGCGCTGCTAACCCAGTAGAGTTTATGTTTGAGTTAACTGACAACGGATCTAGTCAGTTCCTTAGTGCTGGTAACAATAGACTGTTTACTGGTACTACGACTATGACCACTAAAGCTGTGCGTAATCAGGCTAACAGTGCAGACCTAGCATACACGATTACTGGTAACAACTGGCAAGGGGCTGCTCTGCCCTATGGTGATGGCTCTGCTGCAGAACCTCATGCCTATCTAGTTCAGTCTGCTCACCCAATGCTGATCTACCATCGTATGTCTACTCCCGGCACAGGAGCTACCTTTACAGTCTCTACTGTCTCTAGCGGTGCTATCACTGGCTTGACAGTAACTGCTGCTGGATCAGGCTACAATGTCGGAGATATCCTTACTCTGTCTGGTGGAACCACTGCCGCTACGGTTACTGTGGCTACCTTGTCTGGTACAGGTGTGGCTACTGTAACGATTACTACTGGTGGTGCTGGATACACAGTCTCTGATGCCCTTACTAGCACAGTAACAACGTCTGCTAATCCACACTCTCACACAGGATCATACGGCTTCCAGAGGCTCGGTGACATCGGGTCAATGCCTTTGGGGTATTCTGTTGGTGACTTCGCCCCTAACTGCGCTTTAGCAGCTTATGGACGTATCTGGGCAGCAGACATAGCAGGAGACCCACAGACGGTCTACTTTACTAGGTTACTGGACGGATCAGACTTCCAAGGTGGAGACTCAGGCTCTCTGTCCTTGAACACTGTATTCCCTAACACAGACAAGATAGTTGCTATTGCAGCGCACAACGGATTCCTTATTATCTTTGGTCGTAATAACATTGCTGTCTATGCTAACCCTATCGATGTGACAACACTGACCTTAGCTGACTATATCCCTAATGTGGGCTGTATCGCTAGGGACTCTGTTCAGAGTACTGGTACGGATATTATCTTCTTGTCTGATTCTGGGGTTAGAAGCCTGCAGCGGGTTATTCAAGAGAAGTCCTTGCCTATGCGGGATATCTCTAAGAATGTACGGGATGAGCTAATGACTAGCGTAGCCTCTGAGACAGCAGCTAATATCAAGTCTGTCTACTATGACAGGGATGCCTTCTACCTTCTTAGCTTGCCAATTACTAAGTCAGTATATTGTTTTGACATGAGGACTCCTCTACAGGATGGTGCAGCTAGGGTTACCACTTGGAGTAGTATCGAACCAAAATCTTTTATTGTAACTAACTCTAAAGACCTATACCTTGGTAAACCCGGATACATTGGCAAGTACTACGGTCATGCAGACAATGGGGCTGAGTATCGATTTAGCTACTATACCAATTACTTTGACTTTGAACAGCCCACCATTGAAAAGATAATGAAGCAGATTGGATTTGTAGTTATTGGTGGTTCTAATCAAAACGTAGCTGTCAAGTGGGGCTTCGATTATAATGAAAATTACTTTGCTTTTACGAAAAAACTTGACACGGCTGTAGTTTACGAGTATAATATAGGGGAATATAATATTGCTGAGTTCTCAGACGGTATTGTTCTAGACAAGTTCAAGATACAGGCTGGTGGTACAGGGTCTGTTATGCAGATTGGTCTAGAGGCTGAGATCAATGGGAACCCTATCTCTATCCAGCGGATTGATATATATATTAAACAAGGAAAACAAGCATGAGTAACTATGTAAAAGCTACTAACTTTGCTGTCAAGGATGGCCTATCCACTGGCAACCCAGCCAAGATCATCAAGGGTACAGAGATTGATACCGAGTATAACGCTATCGCCTCTGCTATCTCGTCCAAGGCTGACCTAAATAGCCCTACCTTTACAGGGACTCCAGCGGCTGCTACAGCCTCTGCAGGAACCAGTACTACCCAGATAGCCACCACAGCCTTTGTAACCACTGCTATTGCCGCTGCTACGGCTGCCCTAGTACCCGCTGGTATGATTATGATTTGGTCTGGCTCAGTGGGTTCTGTGCCTTCTGGGTGGGTACTCTGTAACGGCTCTAACAGCACCCCAGATCTACGGGATAAGTTTGTTATCGGTGCTGGTAATTCTTATGCTGTAGCTGCTACTGGTGGTTCTAAAGATGCTGTAGTGGTAAGCCACGCCCACACTGCTACCACCTCTCTTACCGACCCCGGACACACTCACCTCGCAGGTGTTCACTCTGTAACTGGTCCCGGTAACAACGGTGGAGGATGGTTTGTTGGTCCGAATAATGGCCTTGGGTTCATAGGTAACATGACTACTTCAACCACAGGGATATCTGCTTCCACCTCAGTTAGCACAGAGGGTGTCTCAGGTAACAACGCTAACCTGCCACCATACTATGCCCTTTGCTACATTATGAAGACTTGATGCAAAAGTTTCCAGTAGTAAATAGACAAGAATATATAATGTACTTGGAGTTGTTTAGTAACTTATACTGGCTTCATACTGATGTGTTTAAGTGGTCAGCAGAAATAAAGAAACATTATATTAAAGATTTAAACCAGCTTCAATCACTACTCAATGCTCCTCTATACGCAATGATAGACAATGATAAGCTTAGTAAGTTTAGTAAAACGATAGGATTCAAATACTTAAAAAATTTGATAGGAAACGATGGAAATGTTTATCAGATTGATATTAGGAGTGTATAATGGGTAAGTTGATTGGCGGTATAACTGATGCGGTAGGCTTAACAGATATCAAAGGTACACGAGAGCGTGGTGAACAATCTGCTGCTGCTCAGCGTGAAGCTGCTTTAAGGGCTGCTCAGATATCTGCATTCAGACCAGTCGGGATGACCTCTCGCTTTGGTAGCGGTCAGTTTGATATCACAGATGTTGGTGGTGTCCCTCGTGTCACTGGAGCCAGCTACACAGTAGCGCCTGAGTTAAAGGCCATTCAAGATCAAATAATGGGATTGACTGGCGGCGCTGTATCTACTGCTCAAGAAGCTCAGATGGCTGCTCAGCCTCTAGGTGCTGCTGCTCAACGCCTATTTAATCTTGGTGGTCAGTATATCTCTGAGTCTCCAGAGGCTGCTCGTCAGCGTATCTTTAATCAGCTACAAGAAGCAAGGATGCCAACACAGCTTCAAGAAGAACAAAGGCTAGCCTCTGGTGCTTTTGGTCGTGGGCGTGCTGGATTAAATATTGGTGGTATTGGTCAGCCTGAACTGTATAGCTTAGCCCGTGCTCGTGAGGCACAACGTGCTCAAGATATTGTTTCAGCAGAACAGCAAGCACAACAACAAGTTCAGTTTGGTAGTGGTTTATTTGGCCTAGGTTCTCAACGTCTTGGTGAGCAGTACGCTATACCGACACAGGCACTTGGGCCTCTACAGTCCTATCTTGGTACGCTTAGTTCTATTGAACAACTTGGACAACAACCATTTCAACTTGGGTTACAGGTTGGAGGCGCTGCACAGGGAGGAGCCAACACTGGTGCTCAGCTTCTGCAGTCTGGTCTGTCCAGTGCTGCACAGACTCAGCAACGTGCTGGTGATGCTGCATCTGCACAACTTACTAGCTTTATGAATCAAGCATTAGGTGCTGCTGTTGGAGGATTTACTGGTGGCTTTGGTGGGTTTGGAGGTGGAGGTATGGGGCCAACAACAGGGCAAATCTATGGAAGAATGGGTCCACAAGCTGCTCAAGGTTTTGCGTATTGGGGCGGGTCTGATTAATTAGGAGAAGATATGGGAATGTCATCACAACAAATATTACAAAGCGATCCAGAGTATCTGCGTAGGCAGATGGCCCAGCAGGAGATGCAACGGCTTAATCCTACTGGTGGAGCTGCAGGTGCTATCGGTGCTTTGCTTGGTAGAGGTATTGGTAATGTAGCTTCTGGACGTGGCTTTATGGACACTGGCGATGCTGGTCTTCGTAGGGTTTCAGAAGTACAGCGTATCTTAAGTAGTGTTCCTTTTGATCCTCAGAATCCTGCAACATATTATGAATCAGTAGCTGCTGCTTTACAACAAGGTGGTTATGGCGACTTAGCTCCTGAAGCTCTAAAGCAAGCAGCACAGGCAAGAACACAGGCTAAAGAACTTTCTATAAAAGAGCGTCAAGTAGGCGTACAAGAAAAAGATGTAAGAATAAAAGAAGCAAAAGCTACACAAGGTAATCTAACTAACTTTGTAACCAAGAAAGGTGATGCAATTATTGAAAGAGAAGGTAGGTTGTACGTGCAAAAAGTTGATGATGAGGGTGTAGTTTCTTTAGATCCTTATAAGAAAGCAACACATGGAGCATTTGAAACTAAAGCAGACTATGCAGCAGCACAGGCTGCAGCAGGTGGAGTAGTGCGTCAGCCTATTGTTGACCCACGTACTGGCTTTACTACTGGATACATTATTCTTGATCGTAATGGAAATGAGATTCGCCGTGAGACGTTTGGTGCTCAAAGTGCAGGTGCTGGTGCTGCTCCTCAAGGAACTGGTGGTGGAGGCGCTGTGCCTAACATCTATCAACAAGAACTTGACAGGCGTTTAAAGAATAAATAATGGCTGAGATAAATCAATCTGTTTTAAAATCTCTATCTATATCTGACTTACGAGCACTATCAGAAGGTAATCTTGAGGCCGTATCTCTCCCAGCATTAAAGCTATTAGCTGGAGAAGAGTTCGGCGCTGGAGAAACTTTTGCTCGTGGTGCTGAGCGTGGTGCTACTGGGTTTATTCGTGGTGGTGCTGACGTACTACGTAAAGCAGGTATTGATGTAGGAGCTACTGAGCAGACTGGTATTACACCAGAAGGTTACGTTGATCCTTTAACTGGTATGCTGGGTTCTCCAGTATCTCCTGAAACAACTAGCCTTGCTACTCCGGGTCAGCGACAACTAACAGACTTTGAGAGAGAGCAAGAATACAGAGCAATGCTTGAGCAAAGACCAGTAACTGCTATCGGTGGTTACTTAGCTGGTGCTATTGCAGGCGATCCTACAAACTTAGTTGCCTTTTCAGCTAAGACAGCACTGCAAGGTGCTACTCAGTTAGGCGCATTAGGTGGTGCTCAAGCAGCAATTGAACCAGTGTACGAAGAGTTTGGTGATTCTCGTCTTCGTAACATAGCCTTTGGTGCAGGTGGTGGGGCTGTCTTTGGTGCTGGTCTTGGCGCACTGGCTGGTAGGTTTGCTCGTAAGGCTGATGAAGCTGCTGCTAAGATGGAGGGTGATGCTCCTCCTGTCACAAAGACTAGAGAAGAGATTGAGGCAGAACTTCCTCCGCTTACACCAGCAGAACAGCCTGCTACCCTTCTGTCTAAGCTACCTGATGCAGACCAGTCTATCGTAGATAAGGTTCTGTCTCGCTATGAAGACGTAGATTTGCTACCTAATAAAGCATTTGATGAAGTAGCTGATGCTTTAGAATCTACTAATCCACAAGCTGCTGCACTATTTCGTGGTGCAAAAGAACCACCAGATACGGTGGCACAGCAACAGGCTGCTTTAATAAAGGCAGACTTTGACCAGAAAGCTTCAATCCAAAGTGCAAAGGTTACTGACGATGCGTTTGCTGAGTCTAGTTCATACTTAAAAGCAGAGAAGACTGGAGATTACAGAGACTTCTTAACTGATCCTATTCGTAACTATCCTCTGTCTCCTACTCAGTTTGCTAAGATGATTGCTCCTGAGAATCCATTCAAGGGACAGAATCTTAAGACTGCTCTATCAAGAGATGAGAAAATGACTGATGCTTTATCTCAACTTATTGGACCAACCTTTGGTAGGTTTAACAGAGAGAAAGCAGCAAAGACTTGGGAGCAGGTAGAGATTAAAGGAGAGTCAGTTCCTTATGAGACTGTTGTCTCTGCCTTTGTTAACCGTAAGCAAGAAGAGGTGTTAGGTGCGGAGCTTACATCTAAGATTTCCAAAGCACTTGCATCAGAACTAAACCAACTTGACCAGTTAAAAGATGTAGCTAGGCTAGCTAAAGAGCAGAATAACGAAGAGATGTACGCTTACATTGCTCAACGGTTTGCTACTGTCAATGCCTTATCATCCTCACTTGATGGCAACATCAGTAATCTAGGACGTGCTCTGGCATATACTAAACAGGTTAAGAAAATTATAAATTCAAACGGTACGTTACCACCGTATCTTGGAGGACTTAAGTGTTAAAAAACCAAGACGCTTGCAAGAAAGCTATTGATGCATACTTTGATGGGATTCGTGCAATAGATGGACTAGCTATTGATGAGGGCGCAAAAACAGCAATGAAAGCTAAGGCAACTAAAGAGGTTGCCACATCTCCCGGCTTTCGTCAGCGTATGTCTGAGATTGTAGTCAACTCATTTATCTCAGCTATTGGAACGCCGCTAGTAAACTTATACTCTACACTTGTTAAAGCTCCTTTCCTTATTGCTGAGCGTGCGTTGCTTGGACTGATGCCGGGGAACAAGGTTAAACTTGGAGAGACTACTGCTATGATGCGTGGTTTCTTTGATGGCTTGGCAGAAGGTATAGGCTTTTTAAAAGCTGGTTACATCGAAGGTATGCCTTTAGATAAGACTCTGGTTGATACGTCAACAGCATTTGGTAAATCTATATCTTCTGGTCCTATTGAAAAGGCTATAGCTCCTATTGTTACAGTACCTACTAAAGCTGCTGTTGCAGTGGACGAGTTCTCTAAAGCTATCTTCCGTAGGATGCAGCTTAATGCTAAAGCATATCGCATATCTCGCAGCGTTCCTGAAGGTAAACTTAATGGTAAGACCAGAGATGAACTATACGATTCTATTCGTACTATAGATATCTCTGATCCAACCAAGGTAGGAGCTACTCGTGCATGGCAGGAAGAACTAAAGAAGGTATCTCCTGACCTAGCTGACGAGCTTATTAACTTTGCTAAGATTCAAACCTTCCAGCAAGACTTGGGTGAGCTTGGTAACATGATGATACGTGCCAAGGCCAAAGTGCCTGAGCTTGTATTTATTGCTCCATTCATTAAGACACCTATTAATATTCTAAAGGATGCTCTATCCTATACTCCAGTCAGTCTTGCAATGAAACAATTCAAAGGCAAGAAGGACGAGGCAGCAGCACGTATGCTGTTAGGTGCTGGGCTAGGATTGATGACTGCCAAGTCTGTAATGGATGGTAACTTAACTGGTAGTTATCCTAAAGATCCGGGGCGTAGAGAGGCGATGATTGCTGCAGGTATTCCTGAATACTCTATGAAGATTGGTGATCGTTGGTATTCTTATTCACGCATTGAGCCTTTGGCTACTGTCTTGGGTATTACTGCTGACGGGGTAGAAACTATGATTGACTACCTTCGTTTACCAGATCCAGAAAAGAAGTCTGAAAAGCTAGCAGTAGATGCTGTGCTGGCAATCACAAAGAACTTAACTTCTAAAACATTCCTCGAAGGTATCACTGGATTCTTACAAGCTGTCCATGACCCTGAGAGATATGGTGGTTCGTACCTCAACAGCTTTGCAAGCGTGTTGGTTCCGGGTGCAGTAGCTCAATTTGCTAGAGGTGCAGACCCTGTCATGCGAGAGATCAATAGTTTTAGTGATGCCTTGCAAAACAGATTACCCGGATTAAGAACTACTCTTCCTGTTAAGTATGATATCGTAGGAGAAGCACGAGAGAATCCTGCATATGGACTCATGGGTACATTCGGTCTTGCTACTAAAGAAGCAACACAGACCCCATTACAGAAAGCCATTGATGATGTGGGCTTTACATACACTAGACCAGAGAAGAAAATTCGTGGTGTAGAGCTAGATGCTACAACATATGAGCGTTACTCAAAGTTATCAGGTCAAATGATTAATGAACTACTAACACCAATAGTTGAAAGTCCTGAGTTTAATAACTATACCAAAGAACAAAAAAGATTTATCATGAAACGAGTAGCAGAGCGTGGTAGACTAGCCGCTACTAACATTATGTTTGGTGAAAAGATGTCTTCAGATCCTGAGTTCGCTACTGAGTTCCGCAGACAAGTCTTGAAGAAACGAGGAGTAAGGGCAACCGAAGAAGACTTGGAGGACTAACATGAGCGAAGTTACCGGGGCTGCTAAGGCAGCAGTAGCTGGTATTCGTGAAGCACTGGCGGTAGGGAAAGAACTAGAATCAGTTACTAAGGACATACAAGACCTAGGCAAAGCTGACCTTCAGGCCAGAGCTTCATTCAGGCGTAAACAAAAGCAAAGACCATCAGATACATCTGTCTTCTCAGCAGTAGAAGAATGGCGGGGAGTCTACGAGATTAAAAAGATAGAAGAAGAACTCAAACAAGATATCATCTCTAAGCATGGACCAGCAGCTTGGGAGGAGATCATGGTAATCAAGGACAGAATCTTGAAAGACACCAAGGATCTGACTGACGAGTATGGCAGAGACCTCAGCAAGCTAGCGATGCTCAAGTGGTACTGCTTCCTAACGGCTTTTATATTAGTTAGTTTTTTCTATGTGCTTGGCTATAAACCTTAAGGACCGTCTATGATTACCCTATTTTCTACCCTTGTCTCCTTCTTGGCTGGTGGTCTCCCTAAGTTCCTAGACTTTTTCCAAGATAAGTCTGATAAAAAACACGAATTAGAGCTGGCTAAATTGCAGATGGCTAGGGAATTGGAGATGGCAGAGAAGGGGTTCCTAGCTCAGGCTAGGGTGGAGGAGATTAGGACTGACCAAATTGCAATGCAGGCTGCAGTTCAGGAGAAGGAAGCCCTTTATGCCCACGATATAGCCATAGGACAGGGAGCCAGTAAGTGGGTCATAAACCTTAGAGCTAGCGTCAGACCAGTCATTACCTACGGTATGTTCTTTATGCTGGTAATGGTAAATGTGTTTGGGTTCTTCTACGCTTGGAAGCAGAACGTCCCATTTGATGAGGCGCTGAACCTGCTCTGGGATGAGGACTCAGCCATAATCTTCTCGTCTATCATAGCCTTCTGGTTTGGGTCACAGTCTTTCAATAAGAAATGAAAGTATCCAAAGAATGCATCGAGATGATCAAGCACCACGAAGGGGTAAGGACACGCAGTTACAGGTGTCCAGCTTTGCTGTGGACAGTGGGCGTTGGTCATGTCATAGACCCCAACCATATAAGGGTTCCATTTGAGGAGCGTAAAAACCTCGCAATACCCAGTGGGTGGGACAGAGTCTTGCCTATGGCAGAGGTTGATGACATACTCGCCAAGGATCTCCTCACGTTTGAGAGAGGTGTACTACGACTGTGTCCTACTAATCTTACTCAGTCTAGGTTTGATGCACTCGTCAGCTTTGCTTTTAATGTGGGACTGGGTAACCTCCAGCGTAGCACAATAAGACAGAAGCATAACAGGGGTGAGTTTGAAGGGGCTGCAGAAGCTTTCATGCAGTGGACGAAAGCTGGGGGAAAAGTCCTTCCCGGCCTTGTTAAGCGCAGGAAGGATGAAAGCACACTCTATTTAAAAGTTGATAAGAATCCGTAGGAACGCAAAGTCTATTACGATATATCGTTCTTCGTCATCTACAACTTCGACATACTCAAAACCAAACATCAGTCCAGATATAATACATAGGTCTATATTCATATCAAATCTCACAGTGACCTGCGACACACGCTAATGTCTGTGCGCCTTCGACATTATCATCTTCTTCCTTGAGGTTATCCCACAAGATATCTGTAGGCATCTTAGATAGAAGCTCTTCGTACTGCTCTTTAGTACACTCCTCGTAAGGTGCTTGTCGATAAGAACCTCCATCCCAAGGTAGGAATGAGATACCACTAAGCTCATCGAAGTTCCTCCACACCCAAGCACCAACATCCATCCACTCATCTTCCTTGACAGAGATAGTCACTGAAGGCTTGTGCTCACACCAGTGACGCTGGTACATCAGCCACAGATCAAGGTGCTGCATAGCTGTCAGATCATCACGAGTACGAGAAGACTCTGGTGCTTTCACTGGGAAAGAAAACACAGCAGTGCTATCAGGTCTCATGACACAGTCCTCTGTAGGAATACCTGAGTCTGTGAGGAACTTAGTCAGTGGATCTTTCTTGTCACCACGAACACGGCGAACATAATACTCACTATGTCTAGTATGAATACCAGAGGCAGAATTAACAAGTTGAGACACAGTGCCGCTAGGTTTGACACAAGTAATCGCAGCAGACACAGGAATTCCCAAGCGTGTTGCAAACTCATTGTTGGTAGTAATGGAGACATCACGTAAGTATTCAAGAGATTGCGTAGTGCTTTCACAGACCCTCCCCATCCAAGGATTATCTAAGATACCAGTTAATGATACACCTAAGAGACGCTCCTCCTCAGTGTTCTTCTGCCAAATCTTACGAAGATATGGGAAGTGTGTCAGAGTGCTCTGGAACGTGCCTAAGATTGTGGCGATGCGTACTTTGTTAGCCAAGTCTGCAACGGTATCCTCGGCCCGTACAACGACTTCTGTGAGGTTACAGAACTGATAGGGTCGTAGTATGATTTCGCTACAGGGATTAGTTCCGAAGTCATAATCCTGATTACGTCTGCCGTTCTTTGCAGCTTGACTTTGACTTGCCTCTCGTGAGAAGATTCCTCGCTCTCCAGAGTGACTGTTGTAAAGGCTTGTCCATTCTTGGAGAAACTGTCCAATATCTGGCTTATTAATGTAAGCTGCGCTGTTGTTAGCAAGTGCTCTATGTCCTGTTTGTTCCCACCAGTTTCCACTCTTTGCGCTCCTCATACGGTCATCTTCGAGATCAGACAGACTGATCATTGCACTCCTTCGTACTCCACCGACAACAACAACTTCCCCGATTTTACAGAGAAGATCATGACATTCGATTGATGTAAGTTTTCTACCCACTGCTCCTCTGAACTTGGCGATAGTGAACTTAAAAAGCTCATCCAAAGGTCCGGGACCAGAGGCACGTCCTCCAAAAGTTTTGAGTCTGGCTCCTGCAGGTCGAATTCTATTAAGATCGTATTTTGCAACTTCCCCAGAATATAGTAAAGCGATGAGTTGGCGTAGTGCTTTGGCCCATCCTTCTTTTGAATCCGCAACCGAAATAGTAGTCTGAGAATCAAACAACTGATCCGGGACTTCAGGTAATTGATCGACATATTTATGCTCCACAGAAAAGCCTACACCTGTACCACACAGGAGAATGTACATAGCCTCATCGAATGCTTTAGGGTCATCGATAGGCAGGTAGCTGCAGTTATAACCAGCAGTGTTGTCACGGTCTAGGGCCTTGCCTGCGGTCATGATAGCCCTCATGGATGGCATAACATCCAGGTTCTTGACTGCACTGATAAGTTCTAGGCGTAGGTCATTGTTAGGAGAGAACTTGTACTTCTCTTCCAAGTGATTAAACATAAAGGTAAAGTATCGGTCTACTGATTCTTCCCAGTGTTCACGGCGATTCTTCTCAGGTAGGAACCTGCTGTAACGACTCTTTGCAATAAACTGTTGATAGTAATCCATATATTTTATTCTTCCCAGTTAACTAAGTTTTGTAATCTGTCTGCTTGGTCTTCTATTATATCGTCAAATCTTTCTACTATATCCTCAGACCTTAACGCTAGTTCTTCAACTAATGTTATCTCATCCCATCTCTTAAGTCTTTCCTTGATCTCTTCTAATGTTAGGGTCATATATTATATCACACCTTGTAGTACTTGTCACCAACTTTATCATAATTTTCTATTAAGAACTCAAGATAATGTTTGGCCTTCTCAAGGTCTTGCTTGCCTGCCTTCTTACGATGACGAGCTACATACTTGATTACATTACACGCCCAAGGATCTAAGCCCCAGTCGAGGAAGACATCCCAAGGTTCGATGTTAGACTTGTAATGATCTCCTCCAATCTGCTTAGACTTGATGTACTCGCCTAGTGTTTTAACATCCTTGTTATTATGATAGGCCACATACCAGTCATTAGGTGTTGCGTTATCAATGCTCATACTTCTTCCTTAAGTAGTTAAGACTAACTGGCATCTCATCAAAGCTACCGTTGTTAACCTCATGCAACATCCAGATACCACGCCAGTACTTGTTACCTTGACTACCTAGATAGTCCTCGTCATGCAGGTAGCAACAGCCACTAAACAAACCAGTAATCTGTGAACCATCAGCACGATTAGCATAAGCTATCTGTCTGTTCTGCACATGGCCCATCACTGCAGACATATGCTTCTTAGACAGCAGTGCAGCAGCAGAAGTTACAGCACGCCCCATAACGCCAGAAGTAAAATAATGAGCATACACAACACCATCAATGACAATAGGTTCAAGGTACGGTATAACTTCCCAACCACAATGTTCGTAGTTAAGGTCGCTGAGACCAATAGTTCCATCCAGTTTAGGGTCTCCTTCGATAGCTCTGGAAATTCTTTCTTCATGATTTCCAAGAGTGAGTACCATTCTGGGTCTGTACTGTTTCTCCTTGTTTCTCTTTGCTCGTTCATTATGTTCCTTGATTGGTGCTAGCAACATCTCCATTGCTTTGTTAGTAACATCGATGTCGGTCTTGTATCGCCTGCCTTCAAAACACTTACGGCCTACATCGTAGCTCGACAGGCTAGGCATATCAGCAAAGTCACCAATCTGTACAATCACATCAGGCTTCTTCTCTGCAAGGTACTTACCTACCCATGTCAGATAACTAAGATCAACACCGTCCTTAACTTGGCAGTCAGGGATTATGGCATGAACAGTCATTGTGCGTCCTTGTCTTCGTTGTCTAATGTTTCTACTTTAGCAGTAGCGATGTACTGTTCTGGTCCAATTGTTTCAAACAAACCATCAGTCTCCATACCATAAGGGTCTTTGATTACAACACGCTCCATCACACCACTGTAACCAGAGGTCTCTAAGAACTTACAGAACTCATAGAGTATCTTAGGCCATGCAACAAAGTCTGCAAAGTAGTGACGAACCTTGACAGTAGAAGCCTCTGGATATTCTGTAGGCTCTCCTTCTTGAAACTCAGAATCATAAATGAATCGATAAACTTTACTCATACTTACTCCTTAATAGGTTAAAGAAATACTCTGCATCTACCACAGCCAAGGGCTTATCTCTGTTTTGTTTGATGATGCAAACAGGTTCGTATCCTCCTGCGTTTCCTCTGGCTTGTTCGTAATAACCGTATACTGAGATAGCTGCTCTGGACTTGCATTCCAAACTAATTGGCAAGACCCGTCTGGCTGCTGGACTGAGTAACAGATCCTCCCCTGACACGCCCATACTAACTGAGCGAACATCGTCTGGCTCCAGATTGAACTTGGCTAGTATTAGATCTCTTACCCACTTTTGCAGGTGTCTTCCTTTGGACTTGGCGCTGCTCGGTTTCAAGTGTTACGTCCTTTCTTACTTTAATCCACTGCTTAGGTAGATGCATACGGGCATTGCTGTTGTCCATAGAGACTGTATTAGCGATGCATAGTGCGTCATCTGTCTCATCAATAATCCAGCCAATGCTGTGACAAAGGTGAACTTCTGCTTTAACATCTTCTTGCCACTCAACATCTGCTACTGCGTCAACCCATTGGATGTACTGCAAAGGGCAGGTGACCAAATCTGGTTTTCGTTTCTTCGTATCCATAACAATTGTCCATTCTCCAAGACTCTAGTTTCATCGTTGTCGTATGCTTCTAATACTGCGGTGTACATATCGGCTTCGGTAACACAGTCCTCTAGAATCTTTGCCGCCTTCTTTGGACCTATTCCTTTTAGACCTATAATGTTATCAACTCTATCGCCAGTCAGTAGTTGCGTATAGAAATGTTTGATAGCTTGTTGGTCATCGATCAGGTACTTCGTATCCTTAATAAAGTTGTAGTGCCAACCACGAATCATATCAAGGTCTTTGTCGATAGACATGATTATATATTCCTCAATGTCTCCAATCTCATAAGCCTTGATACCAATAGCGTCATCAGCTTCTTGTCCGTTTACTACTTCACAGCCCCAAGCTTTCTCAAGATACTCTCGAATCAGGCCATAATGTTTAGGCTTAGTGCCAACTCGATTACCTTTGTATGGTGCTGTTACTGCGATGTCCTTTCGGTAGTTGTCAGAACCAGTGAGATAACCTTGGTAGTCTCCTACCCAAGGCTTCATCACTAGCTCTTCCATAAACTCAGCACATCGTGCCAAGCACAGTTTGTCATTAACATCTTCGGAAGCGAATCCAATTCTGTAAGTGACGATGTCGGCATCGATGAGTGCTAACATTACTTCTTCAGAAACGCAGCCATAGCTTCGAGTGCCTGTGCTGCTTGCTTCTTACTGGAGAACTCGTTGTCGTTGATAGTTACAGAACCATCAGATGACACAGAGAACTTGAAGAAGTCTGAACCCCATAGTGTTTGGTTAAGGCCATCAACTTCTACCTCGAACACAGATTCTACAGGTGACACCTTGAAGTTAAACTTAGGTGACGGGGATGTTGCTTTCTTTGCTGTCATATTATATCCTTTAGATAGTTATCTATTTACAGAGCATCATCATTAGAGTCAGCGTCTGCACCAACGTACTCGATAAGTTTGGTGACAGTCAGCTTGTTAATACCAGCACTAACACCACTCTTACCATTCATGTTGTAAGCAAACGGCTTGATCAGGGCAACGCCTCGTGATCCATTGGCTACCTTGCAAGTGACCCTGTTACCTTCTGCATCAACAGTGGTGATAGGATAGTTCTTAGACTTAGCAGTAATGAAAAAACCTTTTTCTTCTTTATTGCGAACTGAGATACCAACTTCTTCCAGTGCCTTGATAGCAGGCTTGGATAGGTTGCACAGGTCTACCTGATACTTACCCGACATCTGGTTAGGGGTATCAAGAAATGCCCACATTAAATCAGCTTCAATCTTAAGAGGTTTCAAATCCATAATAATGTTCTCCTGAACAAGTTAAGTTAAAAGTTACAGCTACCATAATATTATAGCACATCAGTGTAGTTTGTCAATATCCTCCTGTTTCACCTTATGAAATGTTGCCATCATCAGGGCAGTACTGAAGACAGACTGTAGTTCATCCATGTCCCTTATTGATGTCTTCATGTGGACAGTCTTATCCTTGCGTATACAAAGGAGGACAACATCTTCCATCCCTTCCCAGAAATCATCTGTCTTATCTAGTGGGTGTTTGCCCATGTTTTTCCTTTCTTATACTCACCATCCAAAGGGCATCGTAACTTCAATACTTTACCCGCTTCCCTGATACTCTGTACTGCGAGGATGCCTACCATATCTGCCTCATCCTCAAGGCATTCTATCTGCCACTCGTCATGCACATTGGCTACGAAGTGTGCGTCAAGCTGGGTCTTCCTAAGCTTCTCATCCAACAGGACAAGAGCCTGCTTCATTACTATTGCACCAGCACTCTGAAGCAATGTGTTGAGTGCGCTGTGCTGGGAACGGATCTGTAACCTGCGTCCATCAAGACCTTCAATCGTCCCTCCCGCTGATAGGTTTTCAACCTTGGTCCTAAGCTTTTGTAAGCTTGGCGTGTTCCGAAGAAAAGCACTCGTGAGGTCTTTGCCTTCTTTAAATCCACCACCAACAATCGCCCCGATTTTGGCAGGCCCTGCACCATAGAGCAAGGCATAGATAAAAGTCTTGGCCTGCGCCCTTGTAGCAAGACCTGCAGCCCTCTGGTTTTTCGTGTGGACATCAGTTCCCAACTCTTGCGATCCTTCTGTAACAGTCTTGACATACTCTTGATCCTTCATGTAATGAGCAAGCATCCTAAGTTCTAAGGCACTAGCGTCTGCGCCCACCAATAGATAGTTATCTATTACTGTCCAACAATCCCTGCACTCGTGTCCCCAAGGACTACTACTGCTAGGAACCTGTGCCATGTTAGGACTGTGATGTGTCATTCGTCCCGTGACTGCTCCGTTGGTGATGACCTTACCGTGAACCCGTCCGTCTTCAGATACAGCAGTAAGCCACGACTTAACCTGAGCCACCCGTTTTTGAATGAGTAGGTACTCGGCAATAAGCTTTGCTTCTGGTATATCAACTCCATCCAAGACTGATTCATCTACTATCACTGCTCCTTTCTCAGTATGCTTGTTGGGTTTCCAGCCCTTGCTCATCAGACGCTTAGCAATCTGCTGACGAGAACCCGGATTGAATACCTCAACATCATCCTTTAACTGCTTGCCTGTCTTGTCGCTAACTCTTTGGGTGATGATGGGTGGGAAGATGATTTGGAGTTCATGTTCTATCTCGCAAAGCCTACGCTCCCAGTCACCTACCAAACCCATAGCCTTAGCTACGTCTAACCTAAACCCACGCTTCTCTTGGCTTGTTACAATCCACTGAACCTTGTGCTCAAGTTCGACTGACTGCTCAGAGAAATCACGTAGTTCCTTCTTCAAATAATTGTACAACTCACCACAGATTGTTACATCTTCCTTACAGTACTCAATCATCTCAGGAGTTAGGCCGCCCTCGAAATCTTCGTACTCCTTCTTGGTTCGGCTTACGAGCCTTGCTAGATTTGCTAGGCTGTGTCCCCCGTCCCTTGTAGGGTTTGACAGTCTTGACATAACCAGTGTGTCCCGAACTTGATTCATCTGAATCGTAGTCTCCCAGACCTTGTTCAATACTGGAAAGTCGAAGCTGATCCCGTTGTGTCCTACTATCAACGTGGCTTTCTTGATAAACTCTTGAAAGCTTTGTGACTCTGTCCATACCATCACTTCCTTAGTGTCAAGATTATAAGTACAACAACACCAAATAGTGTCGTGCCTAAGATTAGTTTCAATATCAAGTGCGATTCTCATCCTAATATTATATCACAGTTCTTTGTCTTCGTGTGTCTCAGTCATGCGTCCAGTAATACGATCATAGTACAAGGCACACGCTGGGCCAGTCAACCCACTGAATCGATTCTTCAGAACCCTGACTCGTGTGGTGTGTCGCTCCTTGAGATCCTCTGACTGACCATTGCGCTCAAGACCTAGCACCATGTCAGACAACTGACCTATCGAGCCAGACCCACGCAAGGCAGACAGGGACGTAGCCGCACCTTCCTCGTGACCCTTACCATCAGGACGCTTGAGATGTGACACACAGAACAGAGCAATGCCTGTACTCTGGACAATCATCCTAAGCTTGGTCATGATTTCGTCTAAGGCTTTTCGTTCATCACCATTGTCTTGTGCAGATACCACGATACTAACGTGATCAAGAAAAATATACTTGCAATCAAGAGCCTTAGCCATGAAACGAACTCTGTTGATAATGTTGTCGATTGCAGTAGAGCCAAAGTGATCAAAAAGGAAGACACGGCCAGTCCCCAGTGTAGCGTCAAAAGCACTTCGTAGTTCTTCATTCGTAGCCTCAGTGTCAGGTAAGTGCAATGGTTTGTTAGCCGCCAAGCTCATGATACTCTTGGCAGTACGCTTCACAGATTCCTCAAGGAACAGCAGACCAATGTTCTCATCGTTGCTGTTGTTCAGGATATGATACACAATCTCACGCAGGAACTGTGACTTACCTAGTCCTGAACCTGCAGTGATCGTGATCAACTCACCCTCTCGAACCCCATAGGTCAGGTCATTAAGACCAGAGAATGGGTACTGAACCTTAGCTAACTCTACTGGCTGGTTGACTACATCCCACAACCCAGCGCCATCGATGATACCATCAGGCGTGAACCTCTCAGCCTGCCACCATGCATCTATGAACGCTTTGCCTTCGCCTTGTCCGTTGTATTCGCAGGCATCCTTAAGGTCTTTGGTTCCTTTAAATATCTTGGCTTTAGTTCCAAGGATTTCAGCAACCTGCTCAGAAGCAGTTCGGCCTGCGTCATCACTGTCAAAGCATAGGACAATGTTCTCGAAGGAGTCGAGCCATTCGTAGTTCGCCTTGATATCCTGTACTGCATTACCTGCACCATTCCTAACAGAAACCACAGGGTACTTAGAACCCAGCATCTGATACGCCGCCGCAGCGTCAAACTCTCCCTCGCAAATAGTGACATACTTACCCCCTTTGTTAAATAACTGCTGCCCAAAGAGAGCACCTTGTTGCCACGAACCCTCGATGCTAAAGCGTTTATCATCAGTGTTGCGTTTCTTGTACGCAACTAATGTGTCCCCATTGTAGTAGGGAAAGTAATAGAAGTTATCCTTCACACCTATGCCATAGGTCTGGCAGGTCTCACGAGTTAGTCCTCGATCAACCACAGATCCATAGGTCAGGTCATGTACGTTAGTCATCTTAGATTGAACCTTGGTTAGGTTTGGTTTCATATCGCTCTTAGTTACTTTCTTCTCACCACACTTGAAGCACAGGCTACCCCAGTCGTAGTAGGTAAGTGCGTCACTACTGCCACAGTCAGGGCATGGTTGATGTGCCTTGAGTTGCTCAGCCATTAGTCTTCTCCTGATATGGACGGACAAACCACAGAGGACAGGCAGTGACAGTACAATGCTTCACCTCGTCCGTTGCTCCGTGACAGCAGTCATAACACTTGGCATTGATGCTCTTGCGTAGGCTCTCAGGATCTTCACGCCAGTGGTCAATGGGTGTCTTGTGTTTATACCCAGACTTCTTGGCAGCGTTGGCCTTCGCTAAATTAATCATCAGTTTCTCTTGCAATTTGAACTCCAAATAGATAGTTATCTATGGTTAGGTATCAGGATAATCAGGGACAGCACATGAAATGCAAGCCAAGGTGCAATTCAGAATGCCACATCGCCTAATTGACTGAAGTTATTAACCCTCTTATCCAACTCCTTGCGTTGCTCTAGTAGGACAGCCACATCCTTGATGACTTGTTGTGTCCCTAGTAATTCTACATAGTCTGCCACGTCATTGAGACAGAACCAGTAGTGTGCTTCTTCTTGAATCTGTTGTTGCTCTTCAGAGTTCATACTAAGTATCCTTATTAAGATAATAATAATATTAAAGAGTTCTTTAAACTACATAGTAGATATTATAGCATACTTAAATATCCACGTCAAGACTATGATCCACACACCTATCGCTATAATCATCATCATCCTGTCTACAATCTTCTTCCTCAAGATCACTCCTGTCTAAAGTTATAACATCATCTCTTATTGTAGCATAACAATTGTTACATAAGTCTAAATACTCTTCAGTCTTTAGGGTCTTTCGAGTAGCCTCAAAGTCTGTCAGTGCTGCGTTGCAGCTAAGGCATCTCATACTACAACCCACTTTCTATTGTCCCAATCAAAGGTAAACAGTTCTCCAGTAGAAGTGATACCATATAAGTTATTGTTCCTGTCAAAAGCAATTGACATAAACTTAGTACAGTCTGCAATTATTAAACCTTCATCTTTTGGTGCTTCATCAACTACCTTCTTAGTCCTCGCCATACCAGTCCCTCCGTTCTTTAAGTACATCAAGCAGCCTTAGTTTATTCTCGTCATCCATGACTGACCAGTTCTCAATCTCCATGCGTGTGCGAAGACAACCTACACACAAGCCAATGTCATACTCTATCTGGCACACATCGATGCAAGGACTATTTACGGTCATCTTCAAACCTCGCAAGTTCTTCTTCAAGTCTCTGGATTCTAGCACGAAGCATGAAGTTCTCACGCTCAAGCTCAGAGATATCGTTCATGTACTGGTCTACTAACTGCACCTCGTAAGGCACACCAGAAACCCTGTGAACATGAGGGTCTTTATCATTCATCATCATTCTCCTCAGCGATTCCATACAATACAGCAAAGATAATAACACAGGCCATAACAATAAGAAAGTTTATCATTTCATAGCCGCCATTGTCAAGCCAATATTTCCGATAGAATAACCTATAAACGCTATGCCTAAGCCAGTGTTACCTTTGATAAGTAAGTCAACACTCACCAGTGCATACACCACACCTATGATTGCGATAAGCCACGCTGACATTATTTCTTATCCTTCTCGTGTAACTCTTTAGCCTTGACATACACACTTGCCCAGTGTAAGCCAATGACATAGTCGAGTTTACCAACAACACCCCAAGCCTTCTCCTTGATAGCAGTCTCTCGCATACCAATCATCTTGGCAAGGATAAATACCTCAGCATGGTCTTGGTTCTCGATAACCTCTTCGAGTTCTGCGATGCGAGTCTTCATCCACTCCATCTCATCTTTATAGTTCTCGTAATAAACCCAGTCTTCCTTGTCTATCGTAGACATACGCTTCTCCTTGTGTTTACCTGCGCCACTACGCTGTGCGTACTTGGCTACATAGTTGCGCTGCTTCATCACACTCTTCTCTGAAATAATATACCACAGTAGATCGTAGATCCTCAATATACCTAGCAATATCAAAATTACTATAACGCTCGAAAGGTTCCCAAATTGAAATGTCATGCTCTAATACAACGTCTTCGCTCTCTGTTAATAATAAGTCTATGATATCATCGTAACACATATCATCTGGATAGTTAGATAGAAAGTTAGACAACGCTATGTTTCCTGCTTTAAATTCTAATTCTTCCTTAGTCATCACACTCCACCTCTGCCTGTGTTTCAATCCATACGTGAGCGCCGCATGACAGTGGCTTATCAGGACTGTAAACGATTTCCGAAGCACCGTGTATCTTCACACGATGAGCATACATATTACTCTTATAAGTCTTAACTGTCAAGACAGGTAAGTTATCCCCAGTCTTGCGGTTATGCTTGATGTTGTGCTGATTTACATGGATGATTGTTTTCATAGTGTCCCTGCCTGTACAATAAATATCTCAGGTATGAAGTCTATCATACTCTTGAGTTTTGTCAAGGAAGTCTTAGGCGAAACGCTATCACCTTCCTCGTCAGTGCCCAAGACCAGTGCCTTGCCACACAAAGGTGTAGGGAAACCATCAACCATGAAGAACTGCTTGTCTTCCTTATACAATCCTTCGTCATCGATATAGATAGTGTCCTTAAAACCTCTGAATCCTACACAGTCAAAGGTGTGACAGTCAATAAGTTTATAGATATCTTCATAGTTCCCTGAGTATTCTACCTCAGTGACTGTGGTTTCATACGGGTCGATCAGATATGCTTTCATTGTATTGATCCTTCTATCTTTAGAAAATATGCGTTATCAACCCAACAATCGTTAGCATCGAAAGCAACACGCATACGCTCAGTTTCTTCAATCATGCTATTAATAATCTCATCTTCTTTTGGAGTGTCTGGTTCGACATTCTCAAATTCAAAGATGACAACAACCTGCATACACCTTGGGTTTTCTTCTGCCATGTTACTCTCCTTAGATAACTATCTAAAATCCAATACGCTTGAGTTGGTCTTTAAGTTTAATCTGTGCAGGCGTGTGCTCGACAGGAAACCATTGGTCAGCAATCTGAACCTGCACAATGTCATGCGAATAGACAGAGCCAGTCTCTGTGAACTCACCATACACAGTGGCTAGGCGAGTGTTGCCTTTCATATTGTCAGCAATCTCTGCCTCCCACCCGTTTAACAACTTGACTCTACTGCCACGCTTTAGGTCGTTAGTCTTCATAAAATTTACACACCTCTTGATATCTGTTTACTAATTTACCTTCGCTATCATAGATCTCGTTAAGACGAAGGAGCCAGTCTGTAACAGAAGTAATATTATGCTTGTCTGGATTGTCAATGAGCCACAATAACTCATGATGGATCAATGTCTCAAGCATTACTTTCCTGTTTGTCATACTGCTTCCTTGGCCTGAAACAAGTCATCACACCGAACCTTCATGACAGCATCCCGTAGTGAGCGATAGGCAACACGAATGTCAATCTCAGAATGCTCCGTCCAACCACCTGACTCGATCTCTGCGATTAAGTCTTGCATATGATACAACATATCTTTTGTGTCCATCATGATTAACCTTTCATCTGAATGAGTTTAATAACCTTAGCCTTTGACTTACCGTGATATGGATACGCAATCACAGGAGTCATCTTATCCCAACATTGCCTACAAGTCAAGCACTTTCCATCCTGTTTATATGCAGGACACACATACGCCTCAGTCTTGAAATCCCTATCGGGTATGATGGTGCTAGAATTTAGATAAGTATCTAAAACAGACCCATCCACCTCGTCACTAGATGCCCTGACTGTAACATTAGGCAAGTCCTGCATAGCCCTAAGCATAGCCTGAAACTTAGGAAACTTATACATCCTAGTAGGCAGCCAGTGCCTACAATTAGGGGTGCGATTCATGACAGTGTAAATCTTTTCTGCCAATTGGATATGAAACATATCGCCAGAGTCGAACCATCTGAAGAATTTCTGCTTAGATAGGGACGAAACCATGCGATCTACCCAGTCTGAATTGCGCCAGTCTTGCAAATTAAACTCTCGCACTGCCTTAACATTGGGCATATGATACATACCCTGCCTAGCATAGCACACTTTGCAAGCAGGGACTGCTTCACCCGTGGAATCTTTAGACCCCGGACAAGTGTCCCAAGCCTGAAGACTCCACGAATAACACCCTAACTTGGATGTTCTTGATAACATTTAGACTGCTCCGTTTTGTGTATGGATCAGATGATCAGCACATACGAACCGCACTGACCAATTCTTGACACGAAACACTTGACCATCAGATGCACGCTGAACCTTAGCATACAATGGGTTAGTGGACAACACCTTACCATTAATTTTCTCACCCTTACGGTACACAGTGAGGAACCTACCGCCACGATTCTTCAACACACGATTGAATCTGAGGGAAATACGGACTAGGTGTAACATTTGAATCTCCTTAGATAGTTATCTAAAACATTAAACATAAACAACAACCACAACACAATACTACCACAAAACACAGAATTGTCAAGCATTAAAAAAAGGGAGAGGGGATTTCTCCCCACCTCCTTAGATCGTTGCAGGCTCTAACTGCTCCTCGACAACCTCGTTAGCGATTACCATCAACCGCTCTGCGAGATCGAACCGCCCATGATGGTGCAGATGCTGGGCTATCCGATCCAATTCTGCAGAGATATCGCCAAGACTGAGCAGGGTTTCTGTCGTTACCGATTCGTCCTCTGGCGCTTCGTCTTCTGGCTTATCCTTTTTGTTCAGATCTCTGGCGTATTTTGCAAGCAATTGAACCGATTTCGTGGTGTAATCGTAAAGGGCTGTCCGCTTTTCCGATTCTTTCCAATTCTTGAGAATCGCCTTCACCCTTGATTTGTAATTCTTTGCTTCTTTTTCGTCTTCACCCTGATTGATTCTGTAATTTAGATAACTATCTAAAAATTCATTCATCTGATCATCCGACGAAATACTGATTAGGCAGTCTTTAATTAATGCCACTGCCTTAGTGCCAGCCGATGTTTCGACTTTGGCAAGGTCTTTTCCTGCGCTTTCAAAATTCATGGTTAAACCTCCGATTAGTTAGTGAATGAATAGATAACTATCTATCCATGTGTGAATCTTAGCACGAAACCCTGATTTGTCTACCTAGGGATAACCCTAATGTATTTTTATACAGTACCCCTCTGTTGTTTTTTAGAGACACTCTGTAGGGTGCATCATAGACTCTTTCTATCGCCTGCTCAGACTCGATAGTTTCTGCCTATTGGCACGATTCTTGCCTAGCAAGTCCCATACCTGACTAGTCTGTGTGGTTATTTGTGGTATAAAAGAGACACGGGGGAGGGGGGACAACACAGTTACGCTACGTAAAGCACCCTACAGTACACAAGAGAAGGTAAAATAGCAATTAAATAGTGGGAAAACTGCCCTAAATAGTACAAAATAGGGCAGGAAAAAGCCTATATAAATCAAATAGTTAGTAATATGTAGGACTTTGTAGATAAAGTAGGGCTAATCTGTACACTCTGAAGCTGCTGATCTGTCCACTTTAGCTCCTAAATAGTACAAAGTACTTGACTTTTAAGAAAAAGTATGCTATAATAAATGTATTAAGAACAAACTATGTAGAAACTAAATACAATAATCATAATAATAATTCTTAATAATTTAAAACTACATAGATAATAAGGAGAAACACTAAAGTGTCCTTAGAAGCTCAAGGTGTTACCCTGTCCCCTGCTAAAAAAAGGGGCAGACCAAGAAAAGCTGATGTCGAATCCAAGAAAAAGCGAGGCGTGGTAGGTCGTCCTCCCGGCGAGGCAGCAAGAATCAAAGAGTTCTATGCCCGTCTTCTGTCCACCAGCGGTGAGAAGGTCATTGAGACCGTACTCCGCAAGGCAATGGACGATGGGGACAAGGATCAGGTGGCCTGCCTCAAGATGTGCATCGACAGACTCCTACCAATCTCCCACTTTGAGAAGCAGGGTCAAGGCAGAAGCAACTCGATACAGGTTCAGATTGTGACCACTGGTACTCCCCAGATAGCTGCGACAGAGACTGAGGAGATTGGATACGAAATTATCGATGTAGAGGACTCGGATGGCAAACCTTAGAGTCGAGCTACATCCAAAGCAGACTGAAGTATTTAATGACGAACATCGGTTTAAGGTAGTAGCTGCAGGTAGACGGTTTGGTAAGTCAAGGCTTGCAGCTTGGACCCTCATCATTGAGGCTTTGAAATCTAAAGAGAAGGATGTCTTCTATGTTGCCCCAACTTTTCAGCAAGCTAAAGACATTATGTGGACGGTTCTTAAAGAGCTTGGACACGAAGTTATCAAAACTGTCCACGAGAATACGGCGGTAATAACTTTAGTTAATGATCGAAAGATTTACCTTAAAGGATCTGATCGCCCTGATACTATGCGTGGTGTTGGTCTTGCTTACGTTGTAGTTGACGAGTACGCTGACATGAAGCCACAGGTCTTTGAGCAAATTCTTAGACCAGCATTATCAGATGTAAAGGGTGGAGCACTGTTCATTGGAACCCCAAAGGGCAGGAATCACTTTTACGAGTTGTACCAGATGGCTCAGAAAGATGAAGATGAAGACTGGGTATCGTTTCACTTTACTTCTTTTGATAACCCTCTTCTCGATCCTAAAGAGATTGAGGCTGCAAAGAAGTCAATGTCTTCCTTCAGTTTTAGACAGGAATACCTTGCTAGTTTCGAGGCAGCGTCCTCAGAGTTATTTAAAGAAGAATGGATACATTATGTTGATAGCGACGATACTCCTAGCGACGGTCAGTATTACATCGCTGTTGATTTGGCTGGCTTTGAAGATGTAAGCAAGCAAGCCACTAACAAGAAGAAGCATCTAGATGAAACAGCTATAGCTGTAGTCAAGGTTACTCTAGATGGATGGTTTGTAGATACTATAGTGTATGGACGATGGGATATCAAAGAAACCGCAAACAAGATATTAGAAACAGCAAAAAGTTACGATGTGCGGCTAGTAGGTATCGAGCGGGGAATGGCACGGAACGCCGTACTCCCGTACCTACAAGACTTGATGAAGAAGAAATCGTTTTTCATATCAGTGATAGAACTGACACACGGCAACAAGAAGAAGACGGACCGAATAGTATGGGCTTTACAGGGACGCTTCGAGCATGGAAGGATTAAGTTAGTTAGGGGCGAGTGGACTAAGCAGTTTGTAGACCAGCTTCTTAACTTTCCGAATAGCGCAGTACACGATGACTTGATTGATGCCTTAGCTTACATAGATCAGATTGGCATAACTGAGTTTACAGATATGATTGAAGACGAAGAGTACGAAGCCCTAGACGAAATATCAGGATACTAACATGGCTATTGCTCGTTTATTCCAAGGACTCCTAGAAATACCAGAGGAGTTTATCTCTGCTTCTACCAGAGGCGGGAGAGCTTTATTTGAAGAGATGCCTCCTAAGCTTACACGTCCTGAGATTATTGGAGGCGAGAAAGCGTTAATGAACTATCTTCCTAAAGCAACAGAGGAAGAGATGGAATTGATGGACTCTAGTATGAAGCTAGCCAAGGACATGGCAAAACGAGGAGCTACGTTTGAGGAGCAAGTAGCCCGTACTGGAATGGGTATTGGACCAGATGACAAGTTGAGGTTTGAAATTCCAGACACAGACGCAAGGCTGCGTTTGCCTACGGATATGCTCGAAGAAGGTGAGACTTATAGAGTTCAGGATTTATTAAGTCATCCTAAACTATATGAGTTCTATCCTGACTTAGCAAACAAAGAAGTACGTATTATTAACGAACCAGATAAACCAATGTCTTTTGGAGCTTATAACTTTGATAGCCAGACTATTGACTTAAACGTAGGATCAATGCCTTTTATTGACCAAGATCCAGTTTCAGTTATCTCTGGACTACTTCACGAATCTCAGCATTACGCACAACAAGTAGAAAATTTCTTACGTGGTACAAGCAAGTCTAAATTTTTAAAACGATACACAAACAAAACATGGGACCAAGCTTCTAAAGTTGACAAAGAAAAAGCTACTCGTGATTATTTAAAATCATATGGAGAAGCAGAGTCTCGTAACGTGCAGCTAAGATTTGAAGATCCTTTCTATGCAAAGACTTCTGGCTCAGTAGATAAAACCAAAGGCAAAGTATTTCCAACAACAATGGGACAAGACAAGGATACAATGGCTGCATTCAATCGTCCGCTTGGACCAACAGAGTTTATTAATAACGAAGGCGGCGCTTTAGACGCACGTTTAGATTATGTTTCTCCTTTTCCTAGTACAGTAGAGGATATGCAATGAGTGACTTTCAAGAAGACCCAGTATCTGAATCAGATAAAGAGCTAGTAGCTTTTATTATTGATCATTGTGATCGGTGGAAAGAATACCGTGATACAAACTATCAGGCTAAGTGGGATGAGTACGAGCGCCTCTATTACGGCGTATGGTCTGACGAAGACAAGACTCGTGACTCAGAGCGCAGTAGACTTGTATCTCCAGCTATCCGTCAGGCGGTAGAGAATAAAACATCAGAGATCATTGAAGCCACCACTGGTCGTGGAGAGTTCTTTGAGATGGAAGATGATGCTGCTGACCAGCAAGAGATGGACATCGAGATGGTAAAGACCCAGCTTCACGATGACCTAAAGAAAGACAAGGTAGATAAGACTTGGGCAGAGGTTAATCGTAACGCTGAAGTCTTTGGCCTTGGTATAGCTGAGGTTCAAATTAAATCTACAGTTGAATTACAGCCAGCGATGCAGCCAATGCCTGATGGGACTGGTGCTGCTATTGGAGTTATAGAAGCTGAGCGTGTATCTGTTCCTGTTAAGTCGGTGCATCCTCGTAACTTTATATGGGATCCAAACTCTGAGACAATAGATGATTGCCTTGGTGTAGCCGTTGAAGAGTACACAAGTTTATTTAAAGTAGTTAAAGGCATCGAAGATGGAATCTATCGAAAGGTTAATATTGGTCCTGAGTTTAGTGACGCTGATCTCATCCCAAATCAACTGGACTCACTTTACCAAGAAGATAAAGTACGAGTCCTTCGCTACTACGGGCTAGTTCCTCGTGAGTATCTGGAGCAGTTAGAGAACGAAGGTGGTGAAGTAGAAGACCTGTTCCCAGAAGATAGCGATGCAGATAAGTATTCAGACATGGTTGAGGCTGTAGTTGTTATTGCTAACGGGCAATACCTGCTCAAGGCAGAAGCCAACCCATACATGATGAAAGACCGTCCTATCGTAACCTATGTACCTGAGAAGGTATCAGGTAGGTTAGTGGGTATGGGAACCGTGCAAAAGGGCTACAATATGCAGAAAGCTATTGATGCCCAACTCCGTAGTCATCTGGACTCTTTAGCACTGACTACGGCCCCTATGATGGCAGCGGACGCTACAAGACTACCTCGTGGCGTATCTTATAAGGTACAACCCGGAAAGACCCTGCTTACCAACGGCAATCCTAACGAGATCCTCTTTCCGTTTAAGTTTGGATCTACTGACGCAGGTAACATCTCTACTGCTAAAGAGTTTGAGACTATGTTGCTGCAGGCTACGGGCACGTTAGATAGTCAAGCTATGACTCGCTCAGTAGCTGCGGGAGAGGCTGGTGGAGCTTCTATGTCCTTGGCTATGTCTTCTATCATTAAGAAGAACAAGCAGGCGCTGATGAACTTCCAAGATGACTTCTTGATTCCTCTGATTAAGAAGGTAGCCTACCGCTATATGCAGTTTGACCCAGAGCGTTACCCGTCTAAGGACTTTAGGTTTACTCCTGCATCCACCCTTGGCATGGTAGCTAGGGAGTATGAGCAGCAACAGTTCATTGGACTCTTGCAAACCCTTGGTCCTGATAGCCCTGTACTGCCGCTAGTCCTAAAAGGTATCATCAAAGGCTCTAGTCTGTCCAATAAGGAAGAGCTTGCGGCAGCCCTAGACCAGATGAACCAGCCTAACCCTGAAGCTCAGGCTATGCAACAAGCTCAGATGCAGGCTCAGATTCAACTGGTTCAGGCGCAGATTAACGAGCTTAACTCTAGAGCAGCAGAGTCACAAGCTGACGCTCAAGAGGCAATGGCTAAGGCGCAGAAGACTATGGTCGAAGCCCAGTTGATGCCAGAAGAACTACGAGCTAAGGTTATTCAGTCAGTGTCTGCTAACTTAGATGGTTCCAGCCAAGGGGAGTTTGAGCGCCGTGCTAAGGTAGCTGAGCTTATCCTAAAGGAACGAGAGATTGAGACTAAGGAAAACATTGTCGAAGCTCAGATGAATAGAAAAGTTCAATAAGTACTTGACAAATCAAGAAAAGTATGGTATAATAAATTATATGTTGTAGAAATACAACACAGTCCTAGATAGGAGAAACTGTGGATAAAGACATTCAAGAATATTATGAGGCTAGGTTTGATATGATGGCCTCAAAAGGATGGACAGATCTACTTGAAGACATTCAGAAAATGCTGGATGCCTACAACAAGATCGAAAGATTGACTGGTGTTGAGGACTTACACTACGCCAAAGGACAGTTAGATATCCTAAACTGGGTAATAAACCTTAAGCAAACTTCGGAAGAAGCCTATAGGGAGTTAACAGATGAAACGGATATTTGAGTTCAGGTGCGTTAAAGACCACCTCACCGAAAAATTGGTCGATGATGAGGTACGCTCTATAGAGTGTCCACATTGTCGCAATGAAGCTTCTCGTATTATCTCGTCACCCCGTATCAGTCTGGAGGGCATCACAGGTGCGTTTCCTTCAGCGTGTGATGCGTGGGCTAGAAAGCACGAAGAAGCAACTAGAGTCGCTTACAAGAAACAGCAAAGCTGATTCCAAGTGACATTTTAAAGTTCCTAGAATCCGTTGTGGACAGGAGGATAATGTGGCTGCAACTTTTACCGATACGCAAGAAGAGTTATTTGAAGCAAGTGATATTACTCAGCAAGAGACTCAGCAAGTAGCTGAAGAACCTCAAGTTGAAACCGTACAGGAAGCGGTTCCTGAAGAGGAAAATCTTCCTACCAAGTACAAGGGCAAGAGTCTTGATGAAATTATCAGGATGCACCAAGAGGCTGAGAAGCTAATTGGTAGACAGGCTCAAGAAGTTGGTGAAGTACGTAAGCTTGCAGACGAACTTATCAAGCGACAACTCGACACTAAGAAAGAAGTTGAGGTCACAAAAGAAGACGAGATCGATTTCTTTGAAGATCCGAAGAGGGCAGTAAATCAAGCAGTAGAGAACCATCCTGCAGTCAGAGAAGCTAAGGAACAAACGGCTGAGATTAAAAGGATGCAAACATTAAATAGGCTTAAGACAGAATTTCCTGACTTTGAGTCTACTGTAGGAGACCCCGAATTTGCTGAGTGGGTTAAAGCCTCTCCAGTTCGTTTGCGTTTATACGCAGCGGCTGACGCAAATATGGACTATGATTCTGCAGCAGAACTTCTTAGTACTTGGAATTATGTTAAACCTAAAGCCGTAGCTCCTACAGCTTCTGCTCCTGCGCCAGAGATTAAAGCGGCACAGAAAGCAGCAGTCAAGTCAGCTACAGTGGATGTTGGTTCTAATACTGGTGCTACCTCTGCAAAGGTCTATCGAAGAGCGGATCTAATCCGTTTACAACTGGAAGACCCAGATCGTTATTACCAGCTACAAGATGAAATTATGGCTGCATACGCTCAGGGTCGAGTTAAATAAACTTAATCATTTAGGAGATTTAAAATGGCTCTTGGTACCGATCACGTAACAAAAACAACAGCGGATAAATTTATCCCTGAAATTTGGTCTGATGAAATCATCGCTGCTTACAAAAAGAACTTGGTTGCTGCTAACCTGTTCTCTAAAATGTCTTTCAAAGGCAAAAAGGGTGATGTCCTTCACATTCCTAAGCCCACCCGTGGTGACGCTGCTGTCAAGACTGCATCGAGTCAGGTAACTCTGATTGCTGCAACTGAGACAGAAGTTCTTGTTAACATTAACAAGCACTATGAGTACAGCCGCTTGATCGAAGATATTGTCGAAGTTCAGGCTCTGTCTTCACTGCGCCGCTTCTACACGGACGATGCTGGCTATGCGTTGGCTAAGCGTGTTGACGTTGACCTCATTCAGCTTGGTCGTACTGTCAACGGTGGTGTAGCTGGTACGAGTGACTACGCTACTGCTGCTGCTAGCACGAATGCTTTCATTGGTTCGACTGGCGCAACGGTGTACAACTCCAGCACGTCTAACGCTGCTGCTCTTGGCGAGGCAGGTATTCGCCGTTCAATCCAGCGTCTTGATGACCAAGACGTTCCGATGACGGATCGTTTCCTGATTGTTCCTCCTTCAAGCCGCAACACGTTGATGAGCATCCAGCGTTTCACTGAGCAGGCATTTGTTGGTGAGGCTGGTTCTAGCAACACAATTCGTAACGGTCAAATCGGTGACGTGTTTGGTGTTAAGGTATTTGTTACCACCAACGCTGACACTGCTGCTGGTACTTCTGGCACAGACCGTATCTGCTTGTTGGCACACAAAGACGCATTTGTGTTAGCCGAGCAAATGGGTGTTCGTTCACAGACTCAGTACAAACAAGAGTATCTTGGTACTCTGTTTACCAGCGATATGCTGTACGGTGTTGCTGAGTTGCGTGACGGCTCCGCTGTTGCTCTCGCAGTTCCAGCCTAAAGCTTTATAAGCTAGTGGCTCTCCTCAGCCTCACAAGGGCTGGGGAGTTTTCTTAAGCAGATACTGTCTGTTTAAGCAAACTTCACGGAGAATAAACCTTGGCTATTTATCGTGGTCCCGGCGGTCCCGGTGATGCAACAGCAGATGCAGCCAACGCCGCTGCACTAGCACTACAGTATGCTACTCTAGCTGCTAATAGGGCTGCTGACGCTGCTGATAGTGCTGATGCCGCTGAGAATGATTCTACAGGTGCGATAGCTGCTGCTGCGGCTGCTAATGCCTCTGCCGCTGCTGCACTGGCTGCAAAAGTTGCAGCAGAGACTGCAGAGACTAACGCAGAAGCTGCAGAGGCTGTCGCACAAGCTGCCTCTACAGCTTCTATTAACTTAGCAAATGGTTTTAATGTATCTGCAACTACATTAAGTCCCGGCTCTTCAGCCACTGCTGCATTCAATAACACTACCTATGAACTGTCTCTAGGACTTCCAAGAGGCGATACAGGGGCCACAGGAGCCACAGGAGCTACTGGCGCAACTGGTGCTACAGGCGCAGCAGGACCAGCTAACACGCTCTCTATTGGTACTGTTACTACTGGCACTGCAGGCTCTAGTGCCAATGCTACAATCACTGGTACTTCTCCCAGCCAGACACTGAACCTAACTATTCCTCGTGGTGATACTGGGGCTACTGGTGCAACAGGCGCTACAGGCTCCACAGGCGCTGCAGGAACTGCTGCTACGATTGCAGTAGGAACAGTCTCAACAGGTGCTGCAGGTTCCTCAGCAACAATTACTAACTCTGGCACTAGCTCTGCCGCTGTCTTTGACTTCAGTATCCCTAGAGGAGACACTGGAGCTACTGGAGCAACGGGTTCTACAGGTGCTGCTGGAGCCGCTGCAACGATTGCTGTAGGTACTACAACTACTGGCTCCCCCGGATCTAGCGCAACAGTAACAAACTCTGGTACTAGCTCTGCAGCAGTGTTTGACTTCAGTATTCCTGCTGGTCAGGGAGTCCCTACTGGTGGAACAACTGGTCAGGTGCTACAAAAGAATAGTTCTACTAACTATGATACGTCATGGATTACATTTAGTTCATTACCTTCTCAGACAGGTAATAATGGTAAGTACCTAACCACTGATGGATCTACGGCCTCGTGGGCTACTGTTGCTGGTGGCGGTCAGATGGAAGGTTCTGCTGCTGCCAAGGCAATCTTCTGGAACGCTCAAACTATCGGTGAGAATATAACAATTGATGGTACACACAATGGCTGGACAGTCGGTCCTATAACTGTTAACAATGGCTTTGCAGTCACTGTTAGCAACGGCGCAAGATGGGTGGTGTTCTAAATGGCTATTACATTAGACGGTTCAGATAACAAGATTGCTATTGGAGCCAATGCTACTGGTTCTGCTTATGTCCGTTTGTATGAGGACACCGATAATGGCACTAACTATGTAGACATTATTGCTCCTGCTTCGATAACTAGCAACAGGACGCTGACGCTACCTGACAATACTGGCACTATCCTGACCTCTGCTACTACTACGGGATTCCCTGCTGGTTCTGTATTACAGGTGGCAAGCACTTTCAAGAACGATACTTTTTCGACTGCCTCAAGCACTTTTGTAGATGTAACAGGGCTTTCTGTATCAATTACACCAACATCCGCATCAAGTAAAATACTTATTTTTGTTTCTCTTGGAAATGTCGTGGATACCGCAGATGTGGCTTACGCCATTTTACTTCGTGGTAGCACTCAAATTGCCAACTCTAGTGGTAATGATGGTGTGTTAGGTGGTGGTTTTACTGGTGGTAACTCATCAGGTGAGAGTTATTATGGAATACGAACAATAAGCCTAACTTATTTAGATTCTCCTTCGACAACCTCATCAACAACTTATAAAATCCAAATACGAAGTAATACAGGAACGGCTTATTTAAATAGAAGTACACAAAATAGCAACGCATATATTAGCAAAGGTGTTTCAACCATTACAGTCATGGAGATTGCGGCATGAGACACGAGGCCATAAGAAATCTCTACCCAACAGTAGTCTCCATTGATGATGGCGCAGGTGCGTTTGATGCACAGGGTAATCAAATCACGATTGACGAGTCAGCCGTTGCTACCGAGATTGAACGGTTAATCCCAATCCAGTTGGCAAAGATGGCTACCGAGAACCGCCGTAGTGCCTACATAGTCGAGGCAGACCCTTTGTTCTTCAAAGCCCAGCGTGGTGAGGCTACAGTGCAAGAGTGGCAGGCCAAGGTAGCAGAAATAAAAAATCGTTTTCCAAAGGAATAAACTATGGCTATTGCAATTAGTGGTGGATCAACCAGTTTCACATCCACAATATCAGCTTCACCATCGGCTAACCGTACTGTTACAGTGCCTGATGCTACCTTTACAGTAGCTGGGTCAGACGCTGCACAGACCTTCACAGCCTCACAGCGTGGTACTGTCACTACTG
>Ga0315903_10000849_pt1 | contig 45990 bp, 43 predicted proteins | sample LakEriMetagenome_7_FD_203524 | JGI IMG/M metagenome (GOLD analysis project Ga0315903, IMG submission 203524) | Freshwater fungal communities from buoy surface, Lake Erie, Ohio, United States - Buoy 2 MA119 | ecosystem: Environmental > Aquatic > Freshwater > Lake | place: USA: Lake Erie, Ohio... | reverse complement strand
TCTGTTTTCATTTCTGACAGTTTTGTGGTTATTTAATAAGATTGGACTCTTTAAAAATAACCCTTAACTGTCAGATTAAGTCTTAGCTAATACAGATAAAAGGAGTGCAATTTCCTTAAAGTTGAGATTAGGGAAAATGAAAAAATAACTTAAGAGCCTAAATACTTTTTAGAATGACTATTTTTAGTTTTGATTGCCTAAACAATCCCCTCTTATTGGTTGAAACAAGGAAGGGTAAAATAAATAAGACATCCGCTATTATTAGGCGTCTTTTCTATCCACATTTCACCTCCATGGTTTTCGATTATTTTCTTACAAATACTTAACCCCATTCCTATGCCTTCATAATCCAAGTTGTTATGAACCCGCTTAAATAGATTAAAAACTCTATCGTGTTCTTTTTCCGGGATTCCTATTCCGTTATCTTGAAAACTGAACAAGTGATTTTTATTAAGTGTTCGATAAGTCAAATCGATTTGCAATGGTTGTGTGCTTCTGAATTTTATAGAGTTGCTCAAAATATTTTGAAATAATAAAACTAATTGAGTTTCGTATCCATTCACAAATGGCAAATTAGTTGGATAATTAAAACAAGCATTGCTGCTGATTAGTGATTCGCGGGTATTTGATTTTACTATATCTATAACTACATTTAAATTGATAGGCACTTTTGAGCTCATCATGCCATCCACTTGTGCATATTGTAGCATGGCCTCTAGCATCTTCTTCATTTGTTTAACACCGGAAACTGCAAATTGCATAAAATCACGAGTTTCGTCAGTTAACTGTTCTTTAGTGCGCAGCTCAATTAGTTGAATATATCCGGCAATGGTACGTAATGGTTCCTTTAAGTCATGTGATACGGCATAGCCAAACTGCTTTAGTTCATCGTTTGATTTTTGAAGTTGCTTAGTTTGTGCTGACATTTTTTCATTTGCCTCCATTAATTCTTTCGAACTTAAATCCATAGAACGTTCTGTTAATAAACGTTCTCGCTCGTAGTGATCGTAGCTTTGACTTATAACTTCTAGCAACGGTCTTAAATCCGCAGGAATTTGTTCTATTCCACCTACCTTTTTAAAAATTTGTTTTAGTAAAAGTTTATTGAGTTCTTTGTTACTCATGTTTCACTTAAGGTAGTAATTGTCATTGTTTGGTTGTGTAGTTCGCATTTCATAGATTTAGCTAAGGGAGAAATTTCACCATAGGAGTAAAATCCTGTAATTACAGCTTCTTTTCCTAGCATATGGCGTACGCTTTCCACTTCTTCGTCAACTCTTTGATTAAGTACTAATTTTCTGCCAACACAACTGATAAGTATAGCTAATTCTGTTTGCTGATTTTCAACTTGAGATAAGGTGTCATTAGCAGCTACAGATGCAGCATCAATCAATCGATCGAAATTGGCGCGCATTAGCCGCGCATAGCTACCAATAGGCATATCACCCGCAAAAGTCATGCTTTGTTCAACTTCGTTAATTCCTAGAATGGTTCGAACTAATGGTTGGCTGTCCTTTCGACTACGCAGGGCAAGCGGGAAAAGTAATGCAGTGCTAGGCAAATCGTTGGCAAGCTCACCAAGATATTCTTTATAAAGTTGGAGCGCTGATTTGCCGTCTAGTTCATACAAAACATTAGCAGATGCTTTTGTGATTTTTCTGTCGGGACCAAAAGAGTCCCAACCTCCTTTGCTACCATGACCTATACGCAAATTTGATCCATAAAATGCTACCGCAGCAATATTGCCAGACCGACAATCATCGTTTAAACTTACTATTGTTTCTTGAAAACGATCAGCATCACCCGCCAATCCACCTGTAATAGCCACACCTTCGGGGAGTACTGAATTCATGCCATTAGCTAACTCACTACCATTTACTTTTGTGCCATCACTTAAGACAAATATGTGACAAGGGTTTTCGTCTATTAATTGATTAATCAAATTCTTTCCTGCTTCAAAACTGTCTGACACATCATTAATATTGACAATAGCTGTACGCAGTTTTGTTTTGTTGAATTTTATAAGTGTAGCTACAACAGTTTCATCGTGTACTTCGCTACCGGCAATTTCTCCGGAAGTTGAAGCCATGAGCCAAGTTTCAGCGTTAATGCTCAACTTAATTGAGTTCATAAATGCTTCATCGGCTAATATATATCTGTCGCCAAATACTAAAGCCAAATCAAACTGCTCATTAGTGGGAGGTTTTTGTGGTTCTTTTTTATGGTATACATACTGAATGATTTTCATAATGATATTTGTTCTTTCTTTAACGATTAACCCACATGAATGTTACAAACTATTTTACTTTGGTTAGACTTTTCACATTTATACTATACCAAAGTATAAACAAATAACAGGGCACCATGATTAAATAGGCTTGTTGATGTCCAACTGTAGGCAAATCTGCCAACTTGCCCCAAATGAGCGGAAGGATAGCTCCTCCCGCAATCGCCATAATAAGTAATGCAGAACCTGTCTTGGTAAATTTACCTAACCCATCTATGGCTAAAGGCCATATAGCCGGCCACATCAGTGCATTCGCTAGACCTAAAAGGGCAATAAAAAGTACAGCAGTGTAGCCACTGCTAAACACCGCTGCCAATGATAATAAAACTCCAACAACAGCCGATGTTGCCAATGCTTTAGACTGAGAGATAAATTTTGGTATAAGTAAAATACCTGATATATAGCCAATCACCATAGCGGAAAGCGTGTAAGCACCAAAGTTTTTTGCATCGTCTAAACTGATGCCTTGCGATTGCCCAAACGTGCTGATGGTATCTCCTGCCATTACTTCAACACCCACATAAAGAAACAAGGCGATGACACCAAAAGTCAAGTTAGGAAATTGCAGCACACTCGATTTGCCGGTACTTGCATTTTCATCTACGGATTCTTCTTGTTGTTCGATGTTGGGAAGCGGAGAAAAATAAACCAGCAATGCTAGAACGATGAGTGAAACACCCATGATGGTGTAAGGTAATATTACTCGACCGGCTAGTTCATTTAGTCGCATAATTCTTGCCGCATCATCCAGTGTTTTTATATCATTTTCCAAGGTGCCGGCATCGGCCAAAATCACAGCGCCCATGATGACAGGAGCTAACACACCGGCTACTTTGTTGCAAATTCCCATAATACTAATTCTGCGGGCAGCACTTTCGATGGGACCTGCAATAGTGATGTAGGGATTTGAAGCGGTTTGTAATAGTGAAAGTCCAGTACCAATGACAAATAATCCAGCTAAAAACAAATAATACGTTCGTGTTTGCGCAGCTGGGATAAAAAGAAATGCGCCAACGGCCATAACTAGTAAACCCAACATCATTCCTTTTTTAAAACCGGTTTTCTCTAAAATAATCGAAGAAGGAAGCGCCATTACGAAATAGGAAATGTAAAAAGCAAAGGCTACTAACTGCGATTGGAAAGTGGTTAACTCGCAAGCAATTTTGAGATAGGGGATTAAGGTAGAATTTAGCCAGGTAACAAACCCAAAAATAAAGAAGAAGATGCCTAAAATGACGGTAGCCATAAAGGCTGTTTTTTTGTTGCTGGACATGGTTTTTTTAGTTTAGTCAGGTGAAACTAAAAATGCTTTTTGCGATACTTGTAAATTAGACAAAAAGATAGTAACGCACCGGATGTGGAAACAGCATGGAATTGGAGTAAATAAAGAAAGCCACCCTGCAATGCGCAGAGTGGCTTAGGCATGAAAAAGTAATAGATTACTTATTTACGATAATTTCTGCACCAAGTGCTTGAGCGCCAGTTCCTGCTAAGAAACCTTTAGCAAAAACCGTGTAGATTTTACCAGCTTGTAAAGTGATAGAAGGTAAATCTAGAGCTACAGTAGTTGTGCCGGCTACACGTACTTCTAAATCGTATGCACCTGCATCAAGTGGAGTGAAAGCTGTTGAACCTTTAAATGCTGTGTTACCAAATACTACAGCACCACCATCTAAAGCTACATCAACTGCTGGAGCATCTGGTGACAAGTGTACGAAACGTACGTGTGCTTTGCCTGAAGCAGGAGCTGTCAAATCATCTACCAATACTAGTGGCTCGATGTTGGCTACTGCGTTTACTGCAAATACAGAATAGTTTTTACCTTCTTCCAAAGCAAGGTCAGCATTGATTACTGTAGTTGAAGTGCCGGTTACGTTTACTTTTACGTTACGGGTTCCTGTTTCTACTTGCAAGTAGCCAGTGTTTGCAGGAAAAGTAAGCGCAGCTGAGTTTACTTTTGAATTGTCGATTAATAAATCAACGCCTGGTGCATCAGGTGAAGCGTGAGCTACCAATACGTTTGCGAAAGTTGCTTCGTCTTTTTTGCAAGAAGAAGTGGTCATAATTGCGGCAATCATCATTACCGGGGCGAAAGCCAAAAATACTTTTTTCATGTTTTGATTTTTTTGTTTTGTGTAAAGAATGCAGTTAAAACACAGCGAGTTGTAAATTTGTTTAATCTTTTTTTAAAAATGTTAAACAAATTATTTAGTTAACTGATAATCAATAGATTAAAAGTTAATTATTTTTACGAGAAATTTTTCCAAAAAAGCTAATCAGTTGATAATAAGGCTATAAACTACCTGTTCTGCCTCCATCTACCGGAATATTTATCCCTGTGATGTAAGAAGCGCTTGGAGATGCCAAAAAAGCAACAGCATTGGCTACTTCTTCGGGTTTGGCGAAGCGTTTCATCGGTATTTCCTTAATCATTTCTTCTTTGACTAAGTCAGTACCCCAGCCGGTTTTGTCGCTTTTGGTTTTGATAATGCTTTGCAAGCGATCGGTTTCTGTAGCGCCCGGCAATACATTGTTGACCGTTATACCATATTCAGCCAGCTCACTCGCCATAGTTTTGCTCCAATTAGCGACTGCTGCGCGTATAGTGTTGCTTACACCTAGGTTAGGGAGTGGTTGTTTCACTGAGGTGGAAATGATATTAATTATACGACCATAGCCGTCTTTTTTCATGCCGTCAATCATTAACTTCGTCAACACATGATTGCAAAGCAAATGTGCTTCGAAGGCTTTCACGAAATCTTCTTCTACGGCATCTTGAATTTTTCCACTAGCCGGCCCTCCGGTGTTATTCACCAAAATATGATAAGTCTTGTTGGTTTTTTTTGAATGCCTCTCCACAGCGGCTTTCACTTTTTCGGCATGGCTAAAATCTACTGCCAAATAATCGTGACGTTGTTCTCCTTTGCCAATAAAACTTAAGTCAATTAAACCCTGCATCAGAGCTGGTTCATCGCGACCCACGAGCGTCACGTTTGCGCCAAGTTTAGCCAAAGTTTGCGCCACGGCTCGTCCTATTCCTTTGCTGCTACCGCCTACAAATGCGTTTTTTCCGGTTAAGTCTACGTTCATGATTTGTTCAATTTATGCGAAGTTAAAATGACGAAGCGAGAATAGTTTGGGTTTCGTTTATAACTTCGTTTGCCAAACATAATTTACTTACTCATCTTTCGCCAATAAAAATAACGCGCTATGACAAAAAGAGCATTTAATTTTAGAAAATGGATTGATGAACATCGTCATTTGTTGAAGCCGCCTGTGATGAATCAAGTGGTGTATAAAGAGAGTAATGATTTTATAGTGATGGTGGTGGGTGGTCCCAACAAGCGCAAAGATTTTCACTTTAACGAAACAGAAGAGTTTTTTTATCAGCTAGAAGGTAACATGGTGGTGAAGATTGTTGAGGACGGAAAAATTGTGGATGTGCCAATCAACGAAGGAGAAATATTTTTGCTGCCGGCTCGTACACCACACTCTCCGCGCAGACCCGAAAACACAGTTGGTTTGGTGATGGAAGTGCCGCGACCAGAAGGCACCTTAGATGGCTTTCAATGGTATTGCGAAAACTGTTCGAACATGCTGTATGAAGAAAAAATGCAAGTGGGCGACATCGTGAAAGACTTACCGAGCGTGATGGAAAAGTTTTATGCCAATGAAGAGTTGCGTACCTGCAATAAATGTGGCGAAGTATTGTCAAAACCGTAGCATCACTTTATGCCTAAAAAGCAATCGAATAGCGACAATTTTGTGGCTCGATATTTAGCACCGCTCATTACTGAATTCGAAAAAGCGGCAAATCCTGAGCGAGCTGCTCCGATGAGCCGATACATGAAAAATCGTTTCCCGTTTTTGGGCATTACTACGCCCGAGCGGAACGAAATCATCAAGCAGTTTATTAAAACATATGGCTTTCCTGATAGAGCAGATTTATTTTTAATCATCAAAGCTTGTTATGCTAAACCTGAGCGTGAGTATCATTATTTCACCATCACTTTGGCCGGAAAGTTGGTGAAAAAAGCGGAACCGAATTATGTGGAAGTAATCGAGTATCTCGTGGTTGAAAACGGTTGGTGGGATTCGGTTGATTCGGTGTTGAGTGTGTGTTGTCGGCCGTTCTTCAAACAACACATTTCGCTGCAACGGAAAATTACTCGTCAATGGATGGATAGTGGTAATATTTGGCTACAACGCTCTGCCATTTTGTTTCAACTCAACTATCGAAGCGAAACCAATGAAGAATTGCTGTACGGTTATATTTCAGAGCTGGCAGAAAGCAAGGAGTTTTTTATAGCCAAAGCCATAGGTTGGGCACTAAGAGAATATGCCAAAACCAATCGGAAAAGTGTAGAGCAATTTTTACAAAGCCAAGCCTTGCAGCCGCTGAGTAGGCGCGAAGCAAAAAAACATTTTTAAAGACTTGCTGACTTTCCAAAAAAACTTAACTTCGGCAGACAAAAATACAACCCCATGAAAAAAACATTACCTATTTTCCTTTTTTTCGTTCTCAGCAGTTTGGCTACATTTGCGCAGCAACCGCCACTTTTGAATACATTTTCATTTACGCATGACGCGTACAATTTGACCACATGTATAACCTACACCGCCAATGACACTGGCACCATCACCGTGCAATTGCAATTGGCAAAAGATGAGGTAGGCAACATAGTAATCGATAAGTATTTCTATTCTCCTTCCGACTCTGGAGGCGGCTGTTACACCATTACAACTTTAGAACCTTGCACTAACTATCGGGTAACACTTAACATGAGTAATTCTGTTGCGTTCGGACCGGTAACTAATCCTTTGTTTTTATTTAAGTCAGATTGCGTATCTAATTTGACTACTCATTCTGGTATCAATTATGGATTGTCTTCTTATGGTAACATGGTGATGACGACTGCATCTGATCTTTCTTTGATTACATCATTAGAGTTGTATGACTTGACAGGTCGTTTAGTAAAAACCGAGAAATTAACTTCAACGAACCAATTTATTTTGGTGAATACAACACCGGGTATTTACGTAGGTCGTTTGGTGGCCGAAGGGCAGACACTTTTGGTTAATCGCTTAGTGATTGATTAATTGATGTGATGAGTTTTGATGTCGTAATCGTACTTATCGGCTTCGTTTTTTTGATATTGGGGTTGGTGGGTTGTTTTGCACCTTTGGTGCCGGGTCCACCGATGAGTTTTGTAGCGCTTTTGGTGTTGCATTTCAGTAAGGCGATTTCTTTTAGCACCAGTTTTCTTTTAATGTGGGCGGCTATTGTAATTCTAGTCACCCTCATAGAATATTTCATACCCATTTGGGGATCAAAGCAGTTTGGTGGAAGCACAGCGGGTAGTTGGGGGGGCATCTATTGGCATGTTTTTGGGCTTGTTGTTCTTCCCGCCAATGGGTTTATTTATCGGAACAATTCTTGGAGTATTGGTAGGAGAAATGTATGTGGCGAAAGCGGATTTGCCGGTGGCATTTAAAGCGGCTATGGGTGCATTGGTCGGGTTCGTATTTGGAGCAGCGATTAAGTTGACGGTGTGCTTGATTATGACGTTTTATTTCGTTAAAGAAATTATCACTGTGAAATGGTATTGATAAGCGAGGTGCTTGAATAATTACTTCATATCCTTTATTTTGCAGTTATGTTAGCAAAAACGTATGGCAGTGCTGTTTATGGCGTAGATGCGGCTACGATTACTATTGAGGTAAACGTGGGTGGTGAAGGCAAAATGAATTATGTAGTAGTGGGGTTACCCGACAATGCTGTGCGCGAAGCTATTCCTCGTATTGAAACTGCAGTGAAACAATCGGGCTTGCGTATGCCTCGTGCTCGTGTGGTGTTTAATCTCTCTCCGGCCGATGTGCGCAAAGAAGGTACAGCTTATGATTTGCCGATGGCCATTGGCACATTGGCTTCGTCCGGCCAAATCCAAAATCTAGACTTTCTGAAAGATTATATCATCATGGGTGAGCTATCGCTCGATGGCAGTATTTTGCCGATTCGCGGAGCTTTGCCAATTGCCATTCAAGCGCGCAAAGAAAAATTTAAAGGCATAATTCTTCCGGCTCAAAATGCTCGTGAGGCGGCTATTGTTAATCAACTCGAAGTGATAGGCGTGGAGTCGCTCAAGCAAGTAGTAGATTTTATTGACGACAAAGTTCAAATAGAACCTACCATAGTGGACACTCGTCAAGAGTTTGCGGCCAATAACATGCATTTAGATTGTGATTTTGCAGATGTGAAAGGCCAAGAAAATATCAAGCGCGCTTTAGAGATTGCCGCTGCGGGTGGTCATAATGTGATATTGATAGGCCCACCTGGAGCCGGCAAAACGATGTTGGCTAAGCGTATGCCCACTATCTTGCCTCCACTCACTTTGGCAGAAGCTTTAGAAACTACTAAGATACATTCTGTTGCCGGTCGCTTATCTAAAAACACTTCATTAATTTATAGTCGTCCTTTCCGAGCGCCTCACCACACCATTAGCGATGTGGCACTTGTAGGAGGAGGATCTAATCCGCAGCCCGGAGAAATTTCTTTGTCACATAATGGCGTACTTTTTTTGGATGAATTGCCAGAGTTTAAGCGCACAGTTTTAGAAGTGATGCGCCAACCGATGGAGGAGCGCAGAGTTACTATTTCTCGCTCCAAATTATCGGTGACTTATCCGGCTAGTTTTATGCTCGTGGCCTCCATGAACCCATGTCCATGTGGTTATTTTAATCATCCCGAAAAGGAATGTGTTTGCGCTCCGGGTGTTGTGCAAAAATACCTAAATAAAATATCAGGCCCGCTGCTTGATCGAATAGATTTACACGTTGAGGTTACACCAGTTTCTTTTAACGAACTGTCGGGCGATAAACGCAGTGGCAACAGCGCAGACATCCGCGAACGAGTAATCCGCGCTCGCGAAATTCAAGCCAAGCGCTTTGAAAAAAACTTGGGCATTCACAGCAATGCACAAATGGAGTCGCAAACAGTGCAGGAAATTTGCCAAATTACTGAAGCCGGGCGCACCTTACTCAAACGCGCTATGCAAAAGCTTAACCTTTCGGCTCGCGCTTATGATCGCATTATCAAAGTGAGCCGCACCATTGCCGACCTAGCCGACAGCGAAGAAATCAAAACTGAACACCTCGCAGAAGCTATTCACTTCCGAAGTTTGGATAGAGAAGATTGGGGCGGGTAAGTATTGTTATCTTATTATCATTTCCAATGATTGTACCAATGCATTTGGTAGTACCATAAGTTTTTCTTTTAAAAAGGTATTGACTTCATCTTGTTGATGAAACTGAATAATAGTTTGATTGCCTTTGATGCGTATGGCCGCTTGGCGGATGTGGTGCGCTTTGGCGAGGTAGTTGTTTTGGGTGAGTTCATATTCGAATCCTTGGCCGAGTTCTATTTTTTTGGTGCGGGTGAAGCCGAGGGTGGTGTTGTATTGATGAGCCACCAAGTTGTCGCCTTTGACTTTGGCGTAAACACGCTGCAAGCCAAAGAGCAGAAAGAAAACATCGAGCATTGCGAGAGAGGCCATTACGGGCACATCGCTAGATAGGCAATGGTTATCATAAATAAATAGGCCGCTGTAGGCGGTGCCTTTTTCCCAGTCTATGCTTGAAATGTTGATTAGGCCAACCGGTTGGTCGTGGTGGCTAATCAGAAAGAAGAAGTTGGATGTGTTGTTGACAGACAGGAACCAATCGCGCTGCTGCTCGGGTGAGATAGCGACTTTGTAGAACATGTGTTGGGCTATCTTGGGATCGTTTCGCCACTGCCGCACCAACTCGATGTCGGAGGCGGATAATCGTTTTAACGCGATGCCGTAGCGATTGATTTGCATGGCTAATATTAGCGCAAAATTTCTTGAACTAAATAGGGTGGCTTTCGATGTTGGAGCGAAAGGATGCGGTGGAGATATTCACCAATGACACCCAGACTAAATAAAATCAAGCCGCTCGATAGAGCCACAGCAGAGATTAGGGCGGTGAAACCAATGTAAGCACCATAGGCAAATTTCATGTAGAGGAAGTAGGCAATGAAGCCTAGGGAAATCCAAAACGCTGCTAAGCCAAACCAGGTCATGAATCGAAGAGGAATAGTAGTGTACCCAAACACGAGATGGAGTGTAAGAAAGATTAGTTTAAATACACTGTAGCCGGATTGGCCTTCTCTGCGCGGAGCATGGCGTACCTCTTGCCAATCTATTTTGGTGGTGTGCCACGAAAGAATTTCATCAATGAAGGCGTAAGAGTGATTGTAGTATTTTACTTTATCAATCACCGTGTGGTGAATGATTTTGAAACTAGAGCCTTGGCCCACCGTGTTGCCAAATCGCTCGAAGATGTAGGCCACAAAGTTGCTACCAAGTTTGCGGTAAAGACTGTGTTGGCGTTCGGCTTTGTAATAGCCATAAACCATGTCTGCCTTGCTTTCGCGCGCGCGTGCCACCATCAGGGCAATGTCTTCCGGGAAAAACTGTAAGTCGTCATCGAGCGTAATCACATATTCGCCTTTCGCAAATTGAAACCCGCAGAGAAGTGCGTTGTGTTGTCCGGTATTTTTGCGGAGGTTGATGCCAATAACTTTGTTGGGATGTTTGCTTTTGATTTGATGAATGATTTCCCAGCTTCGGTCAAGGCTGCTGTCATTGACGAAAATGAGTTCAAAGTCGCTCTTGATGTCAGCAAAGGTATTGGCCACGCGGTCGTAGACTTCTTCGAGTGTACGTTCGCTGTTATACACCGGCACAACTACTGAAAAAGGCAAGGTGAAACTCATTCGACAAGTATCATTTCGGGACAACAAATATTTTCGGTGTCAAGATAACAACTTCCCCAAGACAAGCCAACGCCAAAGCCCGAAAGCAAAAGGCGCAAAGATTGGTTAGCGAGTTGATGACGAAGATTAGCCACCATCGTTACCGGTATAGAAGCCGAGCTGGTGTTGCCAAAATCATGTAGCGAATAAGGTACGCGTTCGGGATACAATTGCAGTTTTTTGCGCACACTCTCGAGCATCAACAAATTGGCTTGGTGTAGTAACACATAGTCAATACTATCTTTATCAATGATGGCTTCTTTCAATAAAGTATTAATATTTGGCGCCACTTCACGCAGGGCAAAATTGAAAATCTTTAGTCCATCGAGTTTCATTTGCGCGCGATTGCGCACCACGCCCAATGTATATTCTTGATCCTCAAAACTAGTTTCGTTTATTGGTTGGCGAAATCCACCATCGGGTACTATGATATCGTCAAATCCTGCACCATCTGTTTGTAAGTGGAAAGTCATCTTTCCGCCTAGTGAAAACTCTAACGCGGTAGCAGAACCGGCATCACTGAAGAGTGGCACCGTGCTTTTATCGTTGGGTGATATGATGTGGGTGGATACATCGCCAACTAGCAATAAAGCCTTTCCACCAATTTGGCTTTGCAACAAACTACTGATAATGCTCAAACCATAAACATAACCCGAACATCCGAGGTTAACATCAAAAGCAATACAGTTTTTCGACAAGCCCAATTTGTGTTGCAACAGTGAAGCCGAATTGGGAATAATATAATCAGGCGTTTGGGTGATAAAGATTAGGATGGAAACATCTTCTACTAACCAGTTGAGGTCGGTGATTAATCTTTTTGTCGCGGCTTCACAGAGGTCGGCAGCAGTGATGTTTTTTGGCGCCACTTTGCGATAGCGAATGCCTACGGTTTTTACAAAAAGTTCACGCTCTTTTTCGTTCATTAACGCGCAGTCGAGATTATCAGCCGTAGTTGCAGGCACTGCCGCAGCCACTCCTTTTATTCGTACGTTAGGAACAGAAAAAACGCGCATGTCGAATTAGTTAGTCGGCTTGTTTTGTACTGTAGTGAAAAGCTCTTCGATGGTGTTGGCCGCTTTCAAATCATCGGCATCTACAGTTTTATTAAAATCGGAATCAATCATAGCAATCACAATTAAGGCCATCATGCTGCCCCATTCTTCGAGCTCGCGAAAGCGGGTGCTTGGTGTAATCTCCGAAGCTTCGGTTTGATTAAAACAGTCCGCCATTTTTTCAACAAAGTTGTTTAATTCCATAGCTGCAAAGTAAACTTTTTATCGCGATTTGCGCGGTGCAGAATTTCTAACACGCAAGGCATTGGCGGTGTCGCGCTGTTGTAGATAATATTGAAATAAAAACTTGTAGGGGAAAAGTTCCGGTTCGCCCAGGCGGATGTCTTGCTCAAAGTTGCGTACGGCATTGACGGTATCACCCTCTAGCATATAAAAAACGCCATAATTGTAGTAAGGCAAAGCCAGATTAGGGTAATACTTGGCCAGCGTATCGTTACAAGCCAGTGCTTTTTGTTTCTCTCCGTTTTTGTAATAAATTTTGGCTAATTCAATGAGCGATTTGTCGTGCTTGGGGTTGGCTTTCACCGCCTGTTCAAACCAAAGTTTTGCCAATGGTTCATCTTGGCGTTTGATAGCAGCATAGCCAATGTTATAAGCCGATTTGTACAGAGAAGAATCAATAGTAAATGCTTGCTGAAAAAGAGGAATGCCTTTTACCAAGTCTTTTCGTTCAATGGTGTATACTGAGCCGAGTTCTTCCATCGCCAAAGTATAATTTGGATATGCTTTCAATGCCAATTCATAAAAAGAAATTGCTCTGTCAGATTGAGCGGTCAACAGTTCGGGAGTCAGCTTTTCATCTAGGCGATACAGCCGTCTGATTTCTTTAGCAATCATATAATTGGCACGCGCAGAAGCGACTACATATTTGCTATCTGCTTCTAACAAAGAAATAGTGGTGTTCCATTCTCTATTGCGCAGAAAAGTAGCCGAAGTGTACACCAACAGTAAAGCACTCAAAACACCCCACCCTGCTGTTGAAAGTTGGAACAAAGCCAATTCTGTCGGCTTATGCTTTGCTATAGTTTTTCCGGAGAAAAAATAATGTAATGCATAGCCAATTAAGAAAGCTAACGATACGGAAGCAAAAAAAAGACCCCGCTCGGCTACCATGCCGGTTAGTGGTAAAACTAAGTTGCTGTAAAGCGAGATTTGAACGAGGAAGAAAAAAAGAAAGAAAGAGATAAAAGGGTTTTTGCGAAAAAAATAAAATGCAGCAGCGGCAATGGATATATATAACATAACAGATACCATCGGCCAAAGTGTAAAGAACGATTGCAATTCAACCAACCCGTAGCCATAGTAAAACCTTAGTGGAAAGGGAAACACCAATAACTTTAGATGAAGCAATAAAGTATAAAAAGCTGTCCCTAATTTCAGCGACCAATCGTTGAGGTAAGGAAAAGGCGTTTCGACAAACTCGTAAGGTCGCGCAAACCCTGGCAAGAGGCTTATGATGCTTGTGTAGTAAACCGCAGCTACTAAGCCAAGCACACCAAAAACAAGTAAAGCAGATTTAGTGTTACGTTGCTTCCAATACAGCATCATAGGTATAGAAGCAAAAAAAGGTAGTGCACTAATTTTTGACATAAGAGCCAGCAAGAAGAAAAAGCTAACTGATCCAAGAGACGATGCGTTTATCTTGGAAGCTGAAAGCAGTGTTCGGGCGGTAAATAGTGTAAACACAAGCACCAACAGTTCATCTCGGTTTTTTAAACTAGCCACCACTTCGGTATGTATCGGATGCACAGCATAAACTAACGTCCCTATTAAAATAGTCGTGAAATATTCCGCACCAAAAATGAGCATCAGCACCTGAAACAACAGCACCACACCGATGGCATAAAGTAACACATTTATAAAGTGACTGATGTGTGGGTTCCAGCCAAAAAAACTATACTCCACGGCATAGCTCGCTTTCACTAGTGGGCGATAATCCAAATGTAAATCGCCTTCGTCAATATAGTTGGTGGTGAAAATCTCATACAAGCCGCTAATGCCTTTTTCGATTTGTGGATGGTGATTGGTCACTAAAAAATCATCTAAACCATACTCGTTTGTTATGGTATTCGCATAGGCTAGAAAACAAACTACGGCAAGCAAAATATACATCCATCGGGCGGAAATCGGTGATTTAGAAAGAAAGGGGATATTGTATTTTAACATCTAGCTTATTCCTTACAAATCTATAAATGACAGCCAATTTCTAATTAAGAATGAATGAATTCGATTTTTCACTGTCTTGTTTAGTAATCAGTATGGTTGCATAAATTTCGCCACCACTTCACTAAATGGGTCAAATAATTCTCTAATTTGCCCCCGAAATGAATACCCCTGTCATGCGCTTAGCACACATTTTATTGATAATATTCTTATCTGTTAACACGATATTTGGTCAAGATGCCACTATTAAGGGTGTTGTTAAAGACCAAAAAAGTGGTGAAGTTTTAGAAAGCGTGTCCGTAGTACAGCCTCCGGCTAATGGCACAAGTACTAATGAAAAAGGGGAATACTCATTAACTGTAAAAGAAGGGAATATCACTTTGATTTTCAGTTACATTGGCACTAATCCCGATACACAATACTTCAAAATCAAAGCCGGGGAAACAAAGACGCTCAATATTTCATTAACCAGCGGCATGATGGAATTGCAGCAAGTGGTGATTGGGGAGAGTAAAATCGGCATTAAACTTCAAAAAGTAACCCAAAGTGTAGACGTGATGAAACCACGATTGCTCGAGGCTAATAATATCACCAATCTTCAAGGCGCAGTCACTAAAGTTCCGGGTGTGACAGTATTGGATGGACAAATGAGTATTCGAGGGGGTAGTGGTTATGCTTATGGTTCGGGAAGTCGTGTAATTTTAGTGGTAGACGAAATGCCTTTGATGTCTGCCGACCGTGGAGAAATTAAATGGGCGTTCATCCCCGTGGAGAATGTGGCGCAAATGGAGATTTCCAAAGGCGCCTCGGCCATGCAATACGGTTCGTCAGCACTAAATGGTGTGTTGAACGTGACGACCAATTATGCCCAAGACACACCTTCTACCAAGTTTACGTTCTTTTATGAAGGGATAGGTAAACCACCGGTAGACAGTTTTAAATGGTGGAAACGCGATGGAAACTTTTTCAATAATCCCAATACTGCCGGCATGAGTTTTTTGCATAAGCAGAAGTTTGGCGATATTGATTTAGTGGTGAGCGGTATGTTGCAAGGGCAGCAAAGTTATTTTAGAAGTGAGTACGACTATTTCACCCGCTTCAATACGAAGTTGCGCTACCAACCTTCAAAGCTAAAACGTGTGACAGTTGAGTTATCTACTAACCTAATGTACCGCAGAAATGGCTCCATGTTTTTTTGGCAAGATGCCGGGCATCCTTACATTTCTGCTCCGGGTGTAGACTTGAACGAACGTTTTTTCACGGCTTTCATCGACCCTAAATTTAAGTTTGTCGATAAGAAAAATAATCAACACAAACTTTATACCCGCGTATTTCGCCAAAAATCAATGGAAAGTAAGGATGGTCCTAACTTTTGGATTTTCCGGGCGGAGTATCAGTTCAGAAAAGATTTTGGAAAAATATTTCGTTTGCTCCTTGGTGTAAATAACGAGCACTGGATTGTACAAGATGGTACTTTGGGCAATCACGTGGCTGACTTTGGTGGAGGTTTTGTGCAGGGTGAAGTGAACTATAAGTTCTTCTCGTTTAATGCTGGGGCGCGCATGGAGTTTGTACGCTTAGATAGTTTAATCACACCAGCCAAACCTGTGTTTAGAGCCGGGATGAATTTTGAAATCAAAAAGTATAATTACCTTCGCGCGTCTTTTGGTCAGGCTTATCGCATTCCGACCATCGCTGAGCGCTATGTGACATATGAATTATCGGGCATCCAAATCTTACCTAATCCAGATGTTCGTCCTGAGAGCGGATTTACCGCAGAGTTAGGTTACAAACGCAGTTTGAAAATCGGCAACTGGTTGGGATATTTTGATGCAGCTTTATTTTGGACCGAGTTTAAAGATATGATTGAATTCAATTTTGACATAAAGATTGATAATACCAAATCTCCCCCGGCTATTGTACCTTATTTTCAATCACAAAACGTAACTCGTGCCCGTATTTTTGGATGGGAGGTTTCTACTTTTGGCGAAGGAAAGATTGGTCCTGTAGACTTTACTACTATGTTGGGTTACACCTATTTTTATGGTGTAGACTTGAACGATACTTCGGCTACGCGCAATGTTGGTGACTTTTTGGGTGATGCTTTCCGTAAGTTTTATATCCCTACAGCGCAGGATGATTACACTTGGGATTCATTGACTGCGGGGATGTTGAAATACCGCAATCGCCATCAGTTTAAAGCTGACTTTGATTTTATTCTTTACGACCGTGTTCGTCTTGGAACTTCACTTCAATTTTATGGTTATATGACCAAAGTAGATCGAGTATTTGAAGTGTTTATTCGCGATGTGCAGCAGCTGCGAAGAGACCGTAGAAATCAGGGCGATTTTGTGTGGGATTTAAGAGCAGGTTATGTGTTCAATCCCAACATTCAACTCAATTTTTTGGTTAAAAATGTGCTGAATAATAATTACGCTATTCGTGTGGCAAAACCTAATCCGCCTCGCTCGTTTACCGTGCAGATGGTTGTGAATTTTGGTGGCATGAATAAAAACCTCTCTGCTTCGCAACAGAATCGTTTAAGTGGAATGTAGGAGTAGTGCATCGATAGCTTCGGCTAGTTTTTTGTCTTTATTGGTCACGGTGTTTCCGGCTTCATGTGTGCGTAGAATGATGGTTACTTTGTTGTAAATGTTACTCCATTCTGGGTGATGGTTGTGTTGCTCGGCTAAGAGCGCCACTCGAGTCATAAAAGCAAATGCTTCGGAGAAATTTTTGTATGTAAATGTTTGTTGCAGGGAGTTGTTTTCTTCTGTCCACATGAGATTATGCTTTTAAATCAGTAAATAAAAAAGGCGTAAAGTGGGATGACTTCACGCCTTTAAAATATCCATTAGATAGTTTAAGACTAATTAAAACTCCAATCGTATTGGTCTAAGTTGGTTAAGCAAAGTTTGAGCAAGTCAACATTGCCTTTGATATCTGCTTTATGGGCCATTTCAATTACCGAGTGAATGTGTCGCGTAGGAATGGAAACTCCACCTGCAATGGTGCCTTGCTTAGCCATGCGCTGCATTCCGGCTGTGTCTGTGCCGCCTGCAGGCAACAATTCGTTTTGCCATTTGATGTTGTTCTTATCGGCCAAAGCTTTCATATAGCGCACCATTCGGTAATCGCAAATAGCAGAAGAGTCCATAATTTTTATGGCTACTCCATCACCCAATTTGGTCACACTTTCTTCAGGTTTTGCACCAGGAGTATCGAAAGCGATAGTGGTATCAATATTGAAACTAAAATCTGGGCTAATGTGGTGAGCCGCTACAACTGCTCCACGAATACCTACTTCTTCTTGCACGGTAAATACACCATAGAAATCGAATGGAATTTCTTTCCCTTTCAACTCGCGCAAAGTTTCAATGAGTATAAACACCGCAACACGATTGTCAATACTTTTACAGTTCACACAGTCACCCATTTCAATCAACTCACGGTCGCGGGTCACTACGTTACCTACTTCTACTATTTTGATGACTTCTTCTTTTTTCATGCCGAGGTCAATAAAATAATCGGTCAGTGAAAGATTTTTCCCGCGTTCTTCGAGTGTCATCAAGTGAATATGTTTTGACCACATCACACCAATCACATCCTTTTTACCATGCACTACAACACGTTGCGAAGTCAATGTTTTGGGATCGAAGCCGCCTAGTGGATGAAAACGCAAAAAGCCGTTGTCATCAATATGGTGAATGATGAAACCAATTTCATCCATGTGAGCAGCGGCCATCACTTTTTTCTCGCTGCTTTTACCTTTTTTAAGTGCCACTAAGTTGCCCATATTGTCTACCGAAATAGAGTCCGCAATGCTGGTCAATTCACGGGTAATTAATTCTCTCACTTTTTGTTCGTGACCCGGCACACCCGGCACCTCACAAATTTCTTTCAATAAAGCTACGTTAATCATGTTGTTTATATGGTTTAATAAATGAAAAATAGGTTAGCGAACAAACATATTGAATTTTGTGGTGCATTTTAAAATGATACTATTCTACCACAGTTACTTTCACCATGTTGGCTCGGCCTCTGTTAGCCAGAGGCATACTGCCAATGTTTACGACCAAATCTTTTGCTTTAAGAATTTGATTGTCTTTCAAAATTCGGATCACATCGCGAATAGAAGTGTCTGTGCCTGCAAATGAATTATAGTAAAAGGCACGCACGCCCCAACACATACTCAGCGTGTTGAGTAAATCTCTATTTTCTGTGAAAATAAAGATGTTGGCTTTAGGTCTGTAACTAGCTAACATAAAGGCGGTGTAACCCGAAAAAGTCATCCCTACAATAGCTTTTGCACCAAGGTCAGAACTAATGCGAGCAGCGTTATAGCAAATAGCGTCAGACACAAATGAATCGGACGCTTTGTGTGCTTTTAGTTCCTTGTCATATATAATGTCACTATGCTCTATATTGCTCAAGATTTTTTCCATAATTTCGATCGTACGCACCGGGTGTTTTCCCATAGAAGTTTCTCCGCTCAGCATCACGGCATCTGCTCCATCTATTACGGCATTTGCTACGTCAGTAATTTCCGCACGAGTGGGATTTGGATGCTCAATCATACTATCCATCATCTGTGTGGCCACAACAACCGGCTTAGCAAATTTGATGCACTTTTTGATAATGTCCTTTTGTATCAATGGCATTCGTTCTTGCGGTACCTCCACAGCCAAATCGCCACGTGCTATCATCACACCATCCGATGCTTTGATGATATCGTCAATAACTTTGAGCGCTTCTGGCTTTTCAATTTTAGCCATCACTTTCATGTAGCTACTTTTGTTGCCGACAATTTTTTTCAGGTTTAACACATCTTCAGGCGAACGGACAAAAGACAGTGCAATCCAATTGGCACCAATGTTCATGGCAAACTTCAAATCTTTTTTATCCTTCTCGGTGAGGGCCGGCACTGTAGTTTTTGTGTCGGGCAAATTTACCCCTTTGTTATTGCTAATCTTTCCGCCATTCACCACTTTTGCTGTTATCGAATCTTTGCTGTTAGTCGATAGTACTTTCAATTCTATTCGTCCGTCATCTATTAATATGGCATCACCCACTTCTACTTCCTTGGGCAGATTTTTATAGTTGATGTATATTTTTTTAAAGGTAGAAATACATTCTTTGTTGGTTATCTCTACCTCACGGTCTTTTTCCAACACTTCCATGTTGTCGCGTACCAAACCGATTCTAATTTTAGGACCTTGCAAATCGCAAAGCACAGCAATGTTGAGGTTGTGTTTTTCGTTAATAGCTTTTATTCGATTGATGCCTTCCGTGTGAATGGCATGTGTGCCGTGACTCATGTTAAATCTAAACACGTCCACACCGCTTTTGACCATATTTTCCAATATAGTATCATCATTACAAGCCGGCCCATAAGTGGCTATGATTTTTGTCTTGTTTACTCTTACTTTCATATCAACCGTTTTTTGACGCGCATTAATTTTTGCGTTACTTTTTCTTCTTCGTATTCTAATCGTTCTTTATTCTTTATTTTCTTTAGCTCTATTTCCTTACATAGCATCATGTCAGGAAGTTGTCCAATCACCTCTAACTGTTCGCTTATCTCTTCAGCACTTATTTTGCCACTAACTTTCATCACATAATCAAACTGAACGATTTCGGGTAGCAGCACATCACCCAAGTTCTTGTTAGCGAAAACGATGTAGTCATTCTTTTGTTCATTGCCTGAAGAACTTAGTACACTGAACTCCATTTTTCGAGAGCGATCACTAGTTTCAAACGTGAGGTCTTTTAGCTTTCTAAAATCTGCCTCCAAAATTTGATTCAGGTGAAAACAAAGTTTGTATTCGCGCATCGAAGTCGCAAAACCTATCAACCGATAGTCACTTTGAAGCTCATTTTTGATTTTTTTTTCGGCCATGATAAAAAATAGCGAGATTGCTCAAATGTACGATTCATCCATCAATAGCATTGTAAATCTCACCCTTTTTGGAGATAATTAAATCTTTTTGAGCTAAATGGCTAAGTTGACTGTACTTTATATCAGACGGATAACTGTCTGTTTCACCTTTGATTAATGAGGTTGAACTGCTGCTGTAAATTATTTTTTGGCAAAGGACGGGATGTTTTTATTTTCGCACCACAATAAAATTAAAAATCATGTCAAACATCGCAGAAAGAGTAAAAAAAATTATCGTTGACAAGTTAGGCGTTGAAGAAAGCCAAGTAACACCAGAGGCTAGTTTCACCAACGATTTAGGCGCAGACTCACTAGACACCGTGGAATTGATTATGGAATTTGAAAAAGAATTCAATATCTCTATACCGGACGAGCAAGCCGAAATGATTGGGACCGTAGGTCAAGCGATTGATTATCTTGAAAAAACTATCGCAAAATAATTTTAAAGTAAAATTTGTTAGGCGGCAGACTGAAAAGTCTGCCGCTTTGTTTTTTAATTCGTACCATGATTTTAAAGCGAGTTGTAGTTACCGGATTAGGCGCCCTTACACCCATCGGCAACACGGTGCCTGAATATTGGAACAGTTTATTGAATGCTGTGAGTGGAGCTGGGCCTATTACTCGTTTTGATGTTTCTAAGTTTCGCACCAAGTTTGCTTGCGAAGTCAAAAACTTTGATCCCTCACAGTTTATTGAAAAGAAAGAAGTGAAACGCCTCGACCGTTTCGCACAATATGCCATGGCCGCTAGTGAAGAGGCGATAAAAGATGCCGGTTTTGATTTAGATAAGTTGAATAAGGACCGCGTGGGTGTTATATGGGCATCGGGCATAGGTGGTTTAGATGTGTTTCACGAAGAGATTATTAGTTACGCCAAAAGCGATGGCACTCCACGTTTTAATCCATTTTACGTGGCGAAGATGATTATTGATATTGCTCCAGGACACATATCTATGAAATATGGTTTTCGTGGCCCGAATTTTTCCCCTGTTGCAGCTTGTGCTTCATCCAACGTAGCGTTTATAGAAGCATTCAATTTGATTCGACTAAATAAAGCTAGTGTATTCATCACCGGAGGTTCAGAAGCGCCCATTAGTCCGGGCGGTGTAGGTGGTTTCAACGCCATGCGTGCATTGAGCGAAAGAAACGATTCGCCCGAAACGGCTTCTCGTCCGTTTGACAAAGACCGCGATGGTTTTGTGATGGGTGAGGGCGCAGGTTGCGTGGTGTTAGAAGAATTAGAACATGCTTTAGCGCGTGGTGCAAAAATATATGCTGAGCTTGTAGGTGGAGGTTTGAGTGCAGACGCTCACCATCTTACTGCTCCACATCCTGAAGGACTTGGTGCGGCACTGGTGATGAACAACGCGCTCGAAGATGCAGAGTTGCAACCCACAGATGTAGACTACATCAACGTACATGGCACGTCTACTCCGTTGGGCGACATTGCCGAATTGACGGCTATCAAGCGTGTGTTTAACGATCATGCTTATAGCTTGAATATCTCTTCTACAAAATCGATGACCGGCCATTTGCTAGGGGCGGCAGGAGCTGTGGAAGCGGTGGCGAGTATCATGGCCATCAAAGACGGCATCGTTCCGCCAACTATTAATCACTTCACAGACGATGAAGCCATAGACCCCAAATTTAACCTAACCTTTAATCACCCTCAAAAACGCAACATCAATGTAGTCATGAGCAACGGTTTTGGTTTTGGTGGACACAATGCCACGGTTATTTTTAAGAAGTATGGAGGCTAATAGGTAAGCAAAACACACTCTGCTAGTTTGCCTTAATAATTCATCAACGCTTCAATCTTATCTTGCAATCTATTTTTCGCTAAGAAGTTTTGCTCGAGCGGAATGGCAAAAGGTACGGGAGTGTCTAAGGAGGCACAACGCATCACCGGAGCATCGAGGTATTCAAAAAGAGTTTCGTTGATGAAAGCAGAGATTTCGGCACCGATGCCGCCCACCAGCGTGTCTTCATGCAAAATCAACACTTTGCCGGTTTTTTTCACCGTGGCGGCAATCGCTTCTTTGTCGAAAGGTAACAGGGTGCGGAGGTCTAAAATGTCGGCTGCTACATCAGTCTTTTTAGCGAAGTATTCGGTTGCCCAATGTACGCCTGCACCATAAGTGATGATAGAAATATCTTCACCTGAAGTAACCAAATTTGCTTTGCCTATTTCTATTGTGTAATAATCGTTGGGCACTTCGCTCTCTATGCTTCGGTAAAGTGCTTTGTGTTCAAAAAACATCACTGGGTTGGGGTCTTCGATAGCTGCACAGAGCAAGCCTTTCGCATCGAACGAAGAACTCGGATAAACAATCTTTAAGCCCGGCACATGAAAAAACCAAGCTTCGTTACTTTGCGAATGAAAAGGTCCGGCTCCCACGCCTGCACCCGTTGGCATTCTCACCACCACATCAGCATTTTGCCCCCAACGCCAATACGACTTGGCCAGGTTGTTGACAATAGGATTAAAGCCGGTAGACACAAAATCAGCAAACTGCATTTCGACTACAGTTTTCATACCTTTTACACTCATGCCTAAGGCCGCACTGAGCACACCGCTCTCGCAGATAGGCGTGTTGCGCACTCTCGCTTTGCCAAATTGTGCTACAAACCCTTCGGTGATTTTAAACACCCCGCCATATTCCGCCACATCTTGCCCCATGATGACGAGGTCGTCAAACTTTTCCATACTTTGGCGCAAACCCTCCGAAATAGCATCAACAAAACGTTTAGTGGTCTGTTGCCCGCTATTTGTTGTTAACTGATTGGATGATGGAGCATACACTTCTGCTTGTTCAAGTTCTGATGAAGGAATAATGTCCGGCTGTTTATCGGCTGCATCAAATGCAGCGCGAACTTCTTTGTCAAATTCTTCTTTGAGAAACAATGGATAATCGGGTGAAATAATGCCTTCTTCTATTAACCAGTTTTCATAATTCGTTACCGGGTCTTTCTTTTCCCAAATGTCGAAGAGTTCTTGGGGTACGTATTTCACTCCGCTGGCTTCTTCGTGGCCACGCATGCGAAAAGTCATACACTCCAACAAGACCGGATGCGGCTCTGCAACCATTTCTTCGCGAAGTTTTTTCACTGTGTGGTACACTTCAAGAATGTTATTGCCATCTATGGTTAACCCTTTAATGCCATAGCCCACCGCGCGATCAGCCAGTTGTTGGCAACGAAACTGCTCGTTAGTGGGTGTAGAAAGCCCATAGCCATTATTTTCAATTAAAATGATAATGGGCAAATCCCAAACGGCAGCAATGTTACAAGCCTCGTGAAAGTCGCCTTCACTGGTGCCGCCATCGCCCGTAAACGCTACAGTTATCTTTTTTTCATTTTTCAATTTGCTCGCTAACGCGATGCCATCGCCCACGCAAAGTTGAGGCCCAAGGTGAGAAATCATACCAACGATGTGGTGCGCATTGGTGCCGAAGTGAAAACTTCTTTCGCGACCTTGAGAAAAGCCATTTTTCTTGCCTTGAAACTGTTCGAAGAGTTGTTGTAAATCACAATTTCGGGTGGTGAAAACTCCTAAATTTCTATGTAGTGGGCAAACATACTCATCGTTCTCCAATGCAGCTGTTACCCCTACAGCTATTGCCTCTTGGCCGATTCCGGAAAACCATTTACTCACTCGCCCTTGGCGTAAGAGTTTGAGCATTCGCTCTTCTATCACTCTCGGCTTCAGTAAAAGTTGATAAAGGTGAATGAGCTCTTCGTTGGTTAACTCTTTGCGGTCAAAATGCATATTGGTGAAATCGGAGATATAGATACTTTTTTTAAAAATTGACTATGAACATGAAATCTTAACTACTCGATTTTGGTGTCGGCCACCCTCAAATGGTGTGGCTAAAAATGCAGCTACACATTCAATAGCTGTTTCTAAAGAAATGAAACGAGCAGGTAAACAGAGTATATTAGCGTTATTGTGTTGGCGAGTAAGTTCTGCCAACTCTTTTCCCCAAGCAATGCCAGCTCGAATACCTTGATGTTTATTAGCTGTCATGGCCACACCGTTGGCGCTACCACAAATTAAAATACCAAAATCAAATTCTTTGGTTTCTAAGGCCTTAGCAACAGGATGAACAAAATCAGGATAGTCAACGCTCGCTGAAGAGAATGGACCAAAGTCCTTGATAGTATGCCCATTAGCGTTGAGGTAATCAATGATAGCTGTCTTGTATTCAAAACCAGCATGGTCTCCGCCTAAGGCTATTTTGCTCATGATTGCTTTTTTTATTAATAGTTAAAATTAAGCATTAGTGATTAAATCAGCCGCACGTTTTTTGTCATTTCTCGCTGCAATAAAAATACTCAACTCGTAAAGAATATAAATCGGCACAGCCACCAAGCATTGAGTAAACACATCGGGAGATGGTGTAATGATACCCGACACAATCAAAATAATCACAATCGCATAACGTCTGGCATTTTGCATAGTAGCGGCTTTCAAAATTCCTAATTTAGACAAGAAGTAAACCACCATCGGTAATTCAAACACCGCCCCAATAGCTAGCAGCATTACAGTAAAAAAATCTATATAATTTTCTATCATAAAATTATTTTTGATTTTGCTGCTAATAGAAAAGTTGACGGCAAAGTTGACCGAAAACGGGATGATTACGAAATAGCAAAACAGTACACCAATAAAGAAAAATAGCGAGCAAGCTAATATCACCAAGCTAGTTTTCTTTTGATCTTTTTCGCTCAGGGCAGGCGCTACAAAGCGCCAAAGCTCGAAAATAATGTAAGGGAAAGCCAACACAAATCCAATGATGATAGAATATTGAATAAGCAAAGTTACTTGCCCAAACATGGCCGTGTTTTGTAGTTGAATGGGGATATCCTGATCAATGCAAACACTATTACCAAGATTTAAATACTCGCCAATAATGCACACCAATCGGTAGGTCGGGAAATCTTTGGATGTGATGCCAAGAATGATGGCTTCAAACACAAACTCATAAAATATTCCTACCAATGAGGCGCAAACTACCACAGCAATCACCGAACGAATAAGGTGCCAACGCAACGACTCGAGATGGTCAAAAAAACCCATCTCTGCTTCGGGATTGTCGGCATTGCTTTTTCCTAACATGCCACGAAAGTAGAAGTTTATTGATTTATACCTACAAAAACAGATTACTTAGTTGCTAGTTTGCTTAGATATTTTTTGGCTGTTAATTTGTTTGTTTTCATCCACTAGCCTAAGCAGGTACAAGCCATTGGCAAAAGTGCTCAAATCAATAGTTTGCACGTTGGCGATATCAGCTTGTTGAAATATGAGTGTGCCACTAGTATTGTAAATGAATAGTTGAGTGTTTTGCGTTGGTTGGTCAAATTTGATTTCAAACTGACCGTTGGTTGGATTTGGATACACAACAATTTTTTCCGAAAAAATAGTTGTGATAGTCGATGGAGTATTTCCTGTAAAATGTGTCGCATTTGCTGGCACAGTATTATGTCCGCTTTGCGGACCGGTGTTTCCGCTCGGCAAAGTACCATAGTAAGTAGCCCCTAGTGAATATGGATAGATCGGATTGGCGTCTTCGTCAATAGTGACATAATAGGCATAAGTGCCATTCGGATAATCTGGCGTAATGGCAAATCGGCCATTGTGTTCGTCCAAGTCTCCAAGACCTTGTACGTGCTCGAAATCTTCGATAAATGCGCCTAATGGATATTGAGTGTTAACAGCCGGCCCAGCAGAACTAGCAGCAGTGCCGTTCGGCAAAGTTGTTCTATTGGCGATGTTGCGCGTACGGTAGCTTGGGGTCATTCTTTTAATTGCACCTGTTCCATCGGTGTTTGTATAGCCATAAGCTCCGTAAATAGGAAATCCGTCAAAAGCATAGCCGACAATCGGTGAGTGAACTGTGGTGGTCAGTTGATCATAAAGACAAACCGGATTTACGTGGTGGTGATATTCGCCATTCGGAGCCGGGTGCCCCAAGCAATAATCAAAAGAAACTCCCTCGAAAAAATAGGCATTTCTAAACCACACATTTTGGTTGTTGTAGCTTTGTGCATCCAACGCATTAAAAACGCTCACTCCATTTGTCCAAACACCAACGTGCCCAAGTGGCGTTTTAGTTTTTGTGCCGGTGTTCTCTTCCGGAGTTCGAGCTATCTTGAAGCAAAAATTTTGATTGGCGGGAGTATTGGGATTGGCCGTCCAAGGGCCGACATCATAACCGGGTATGCAGGTGCAAGTTACATACACATCGCTATTGGTGTAATTAACAGATTGAACGTTGGCACTAATGCCGTTATAGCCGGTTTGGCTGGCTGAGAGTATCCAAGATGTGATAGCAGGGTCTGTGATTTGTGCGCCACAAACTGATTGCAATAAAATTGCTATCAAGCAAGGAAAGAGTGATTTTTTCATATAACAAACTTAGTTTATTACATGAAAAAATACTAGTTAAAATAAATCATCAAGCATTACTTGTAAGTAAGTAGTGATTTAGTTTGTGGCGTTCAGAATATCAAAGATGCCTTTCATATCCGGTGTGAGCACTATGTCAATTCTGCGATTTTTGCTTCGCCCTTCAACGGTTTCATTACTTTCTACAGGAAAGAACTCGCCACGACCTGCGGGCGTAATGCGTTTGGCGTCCACTTTGTTATCATTCACCAATATTTTTGTTACGCTCGATGCGCGCATTACGCTCAGGTCCCAATTGCTGTTGATAGGGCCGGTAGTTGTTCCGTAAGGTTTATTGTCAGTGTGGCCCTCCACCATCATCATGATGTCATTTTGCTTATTCAATACATCAGCTATTTGTTTCAAGGCTTCTTTGCCGCGTGGTTCCACATTGTAGCTACCGGTAGCAAACAATAATTTATCACTTAATGCCACATAGATTTTTCCGTCTTTTTCATAAACCGTCAATTCGCCCGCATCGCTAAATCCTTTCAATGCATCTAACATTTTTTTCTTCAAGGCTTGAACGGCTGCATCTTTTTTCGCAATTAAATCCATCAATTCGCGCACTTTAGCGTCACGTTCGTTTAACTCGCGGCTAAGTTTATTTAACTCTTCGGCTTTTGCCATCAATGTTTTTTCTTTTTCCGCTAATTCACGAAGCAATTTATCTTTCTCAGCTGCCGTAGAATTGCTCAACGCATCTAATTGTTGTTTTACTTTTTCGCAAATAGCATCACTTTCGTTTTTAAGTTGATTGAGCTTCTTGTTTTTTTCTTCGAGCGATGAGTTATTGTCCTTTAGCTTGGCAATTTCAGCATCCAACTTAGCAATCTGTTGGTTGAGGTTATCAATTGTGGCATTTGCTTCGGCTAGTTTATCGTTGCAGTTATCGCGTTCGGCTTTCAGTTTGTCGGCCAAAGCCACTTGTTCATCAAATTTCTTTTTAGCGACTAAGCAAGAAGACATGGAGAATACGGCTGTGCCAATAAAGCACCAAACAATTATTTTTTTCATCGTCATATTAGTTGAACTACGAAAGTAGGCTTATTGAAAGTGTGCTATTGGGGAATAGTCCACCGCTTTTTGTGGCAAGTATGTTATTGTGAACAGTGTCATTTTTGCAAGGGAAACAATGTGGTTAAGTTTCTGTTAAAATGGGTAAGTGTAGCGCTTTTCCACATCGCTTGTCGGAGAAGTATATCGTCCTCGCTGCTTTAATTATTATTTTCATTATGAAAATATTTAAACCTCAACCCAAACCATGAAATTGAAAATTAATGTAGCGCTGTTTGCCAGTCTTCTTCTGACCTCAGGCCTTTCAGCACAAACGGAAACCAAAGTGGCTTTACCCACAGGCAAAATCGGAACGAAATGGAAAGAGTTGCCTTCTCCTGATAAATTGGGGTGGAAAAAGAACAGAAAACTAGGCGACAAGTTAATGCAAGTAGGCAGCGTCACCAACGCAGCAAAATATTACACTGAAGCACTCGCTAAAAAACCGACAAAGTTTGAACTCAATCAAAAGGTTGCTGACGCTTTTTTTGCGCTACGCGATTATGAGAAGGCTAACAACTACTACAATGCGCTGGTAGCTGCCGATAGTGTAAAACACAAAAATTTAACTGCTATTTACCAAAGCGGTCTAACGGCAAAGTATTTAGGCAAATACGAAGAAGCAAAAACGATGTTTGCTAAGTTCAATAAACTAGCTTCAAGCAATGATGATTTATCGACCATGCGCAGCAGCGCTTCACGTGAAAGCCAAGGTTGCGACTTAGGTTTGCAATATATTAACAGCAAAGAGGTGCCGACATTTAGAGTGAATACATTGAACGGTATCAATCAACCATTAACTGATTTTGCTCCGATGTTTAAAGATGCGAATATGGTTTACTTTGGTGCTTGGACATCTGACAGCGTGATGCTCGTGGGCAGAAGTGAGAAATATGCTGTCAATTCGAAATTGTATGAAGCAAAGCGAAATGGCAACAATTGGGCAAGCCAAGAGTTAGCAGGCGAAATCAATCAAACCAAGTTTCATGTAGGCAATCCGGCTTTGACTAAAGATGCCAAAACCATGTACTACACGCAATGTGCGCAAGACGAAACCGCGCGTATGATTTGCAATATTTTTAAAAGCACCGCGCAAGCAGACGGTTGGAGCGCAGGCGAAAAGTTGAAATTGAACAAAGATGGTTTTACTACCACGCACCCTAACTTAGGTAAAAACGAAGCAGGTGATCCGGTGTTATATTTTTCATCAGACAGAAACGCTGGTTGCGGAATGGATATTTTTTCTGCTCCGTTGTTAGCCGATGGCACTTTAGGCAGCGCCAAAACGGTAGCGTCTATTAACACGCGTGGCGATGAAATGACACCTTTTTATGAAGAAAAAACCAAAACGCTTTACTTCAGTTCTAACGGTCACATCAATATTGGTGGAACAGACATTTTCAGCACTGTTTTGAAAAATGGAGAATGGGCAGAACCACAAAACTTGGGTACTCCCGTAAACTCAAGTGTTGATGATATGTATTTCCATTGGGATGAAAGTGTGATGCAAGGTTTCGTGGTGTCCAACCGCTCGGGTGGACAAGGCTTAAAAAGTGCCACTTGCTGCGATGACATCTACCAAGTGCAATTAATGAAAATCAATTTGGCTATCAAGGGTGTAATGAAAAACGGAGCGGATAACAAAGCCATTGAGAATGGTTTGATAACATTATACGATGCAGCTAACGGAAAAGAAATTAAAACAGTTTATGCTACGGACGGTGTCTTTTTGTTTGATTTAGAAACAGATAAAGAATACCGTTTGATGGGGCGTAAGAATGGCTACGAAGATTTATTGCTTACATACAGCACTATGGACAAACGCATGAGCGATACTGCACAGTTTGATTTAAACATGGTGGCTTTGCCACAAACCGGCCCAAAAGTTGGCGACTTGATTGGTACGGTGAATTGGGATTTCAATTATGACCGATTGACTAACACCGCACCCGATGTATTGAATAAAGTAATTGAGTTTATGATGGCTAATCCGAACATCGTTATTCAAGTGGGTTCACACACCGACAGCAAAGGTACGGAAGAGTATAACATGAAACTCTCTCAACGCAGAAGCGATGCAGTTATGAAATATTTGTTGAGCAAAAAAATGCCGAAGAACCGCTTAGTGAGCAAAGCATTTGGTGAAGGTGAGCCAATTGCCGCTTCAAATGACAATCCGGATGGCACCGATAACCCTGACGGCAGAGCAGTGAATAGACGCACAGAGTTTAAAGTGTTGGAAATTGTTGTACCGGTAGCAGAACCCGCAGCAAAGTAAATTAAGGTAAATAGCACATTTTATCCTCGTAGGTTTTAATACTTACGAGGATTTTTTTACTCCGATTTTTCTAGCAAGGAAAATAACCCATCTTCGCGCCCCGATGAAACCTGTCTTGCGTGCGCATTTGTTTTTATTTATTGTCAACTTGTTCTACGGTGCGGGTTTTTCGGTGTCAAAAATGGTGATGCCGGAGTTTATTGAGCCGTTTGGTTTTATCCTCATTCGCGTGTCGGTCACCACCGTGTTGTTTTTTCTCATTCATCATTTTTGGATTAAAGAAAAAGTCGCCAATAAGGATTTTTTGCTTTTGGCGGTCTGTGGTCTTTTTGGGGTGGTCATCAATCAAGAAATGTTTTTCATGGGCTTAAAAATCACCACGCCCATCAACGCTTCGCTCATCATGATTATGACACCCATTTTGGTGTTTGTTATCTCGTTTTTGGGCGGCAGCGAAAAAGCAACTTGGCAAAAAATTATCGGATTGGTGCTGGGGTTTAGCGGAGCGCTTTTCATCTTGGCGGGCAGAGGGTTTAGCTTTTCGGGTGAAACCGTTTTGGGTGATTTTTTCATTTTGGTAAACGCCACTTCTTATGCTATCTACTTAGTGATAGTGCGCCCATTGATGCAGAAATACCATCCACTTACAGTCGTGAAATGGGTTTTTTTCTTTGGTTTAATTCCGGTTTTCGCTTTGGGTTATGGCCAATTTTCAGCCATTCAGTGGGTCACGTTCGGCACAGAAACTTGGTTGGCCGTGGCGTTTATTATTATCTGTACTACGTTTTTAGCGTATTTACTCAATATGCTCGCTTTGCGCGAAGTGCATTCGTCAGTAGTAGGTGCATATATTTATCTGCAACCTATTTTAGCTACGCTCATTTCCATAGCCTTGGGTAAAGATGCGTTGAACAGCAATAAACTCGTGGCTGCTGCCCTGATTTTTAGCGGAGTTTATCTCGTCTCTTTTGCCGGTCCCAAGAAAATGTACGACAAACCGAAAGAAGAGCCCGATTCGGACGACTTAATTTTAGAGTAGCTATTTTCTATTCGCTCTTGCCTATCGCGAGCGGAGTATTACTTTCGCCACATGTTAAAATCAATGACCGGCTTCGGGAAAGCCAGCGGACAAGTAGACGACAAAACCGTAAACGTAGAAATCAAATCACTCAACAGCCAAAAAGGATTAGACGTAAACGTCAAGTTGCCTTCTAAGTATCGCGCCTTTGAGTATGAGCTGCGCAACAAGCTCACCACGAGCCTTCAAAGAGGCAAAATAGATGTCTATATTTCTTTAGAACATAACACAGCCGTCAGCGAGATTTCGCTGAACCGCGAGTTGATTATTTCCTATTTCAACGAATTTAAAGCCATAGCGCAAGAAGTGGGTGTGACCACCGAAAGCCTTTTGCCGACTATATTAAAGATGCCCGATGTGATTGGCGAAAGTCATGAAGAACCTAGCGAAGATGAATTGAAGAAAATAGAGCAAGTGTTTTCGCAGGCTGTAAAAGAACTCGAACTGTTTCGTGCTAACGAGGGCAAATCTATTGACAAAGAGTTGCGCCTGCGCATTGGTTTGATCGAGCAGATGGCCGCGGCCATCAAAGGCGAAGACAAACGGAGAGTGGAAGAAATTAGAACTCGCTTACAAAACAATCTGGAGCAGTTTTTGGCGAAAGACAAGATTGACCAAAATCGATTTGAACAAGAAGTAATTTACTACATCGAGAAATTAGACATCACCGAAGAGCTCACTCGTCTGCGCTCACATGTAGCTTATTTTACTACCATCCTCGAAGAGCAAGACGAACTCAAAGGCCGTAAGCTCAACTTTATTTCGCAAGAGATAGGCCGCGAGATTAACACCATCGGCTCTAAAGCCAACGATGCCGTGATGCAAAAAATGGTGGTGACCATGAAAGATGAACTCGAAAAAATAAAAGAACAAACCAGCAACATTTTGTAATAAAATGGGGTTGGATAATCAACCTCGTTTTTTCATATTTGACCATTCACACTAGCAAAATTTAAACCACATATCATGGCCGGACATTCTTTCACCCGCGTACATATTCCTCCTCGCAAACTGGTAGTGATTACCGCACCATCGGGCGCAGGCAAATCATCTATCGTTAAAAAATTATTGCGCCACAACCCCGAGTTGTCGTTCTCTGTGTCGTGCACCACCCGCGAAAAACGCGATGGCGAAGTGCATGGCGAGCACTACTATTTTATTTCGGTGGATGAGTTTAAACGCAAACAAGCGGCTAATGAATTTGTAGAAAGCGAAGAGGTTTACCCGGGTCAATTCTACGGCACACTTCGCACGGAAGTGGAGCGCGTTTGGAACCACCGCAAAGTGGTGTTGTTTGACATTGATGTGAAAGGCGCACTGAATTTGAAAAAACAATTTGGCGAAGACTGCTTAACCATATTTATCGCTCCGCCTTCGACCGAAAGTTTGATTAACCGATTGAAAAATCGCGCTACTGAAAATGAGAAAAGCTTGAAAGCTCGCATCAAACGCTCGGAGGAGGAATTGAGTTATGCGGATAAGTTTGACAAAACGGTGGTGAACAAAGATTTTGACATTGCCTCTATGCGGGTCAAAAACCACATCACTGCTTTTCTCCAATCGGCCACTGTTCACGTTCACTAATTCATTATGTCCACACTCATCACACAAGGCGTAGAAGTGCATGTAGAAACCATGTATCAACCCAGTCAGTCGAAACCTGCGCTGGGCATCTATGTTTTTGTGTATCAAATCACTATTTCTAACCACAATCCTTTCACGGTGCAATTGCTGCGGAGGCGTTGGGAGATTACCGATTCAAACCTCGATTATAATGTAGTGGAAGGCGAAGGGGTGGTGGGTCGCCAGCCGGTGTTGTATGCCGGAGATACGCATCAATATATGTCGGGCTGTCAGCTCAAAACACCCATCGGCAAGATGGAAGGCATTTACATTTTCGACAATAAAATAACCGGAGAGGAATTTACGGTAGAGATACCCAAGTTTCAGTTAGTGGCCACCGAAATTCTTAATTAAGTTCAGCGCGATTTCGGTCATAGGGCATAAACGCAAAACTCATCGCCCCTTCTTCGGCAATGAACACACACATAAAATCTTTAGGGTTTTTGTAGGCTTTGATAAAATCAGCCGCCTTGTCTTTCGCCACTATGCCTTTTGTCACAAACTCTTCGAGGTGCGAGGCGTTGAAGTTCCAAGTCATGTCATAGTCGTTTCGGTTCACCACCGGCAGTCCCAAATCCACATCTGCCACTCCGCGCATCGCCACAAAAATCGGATACTTAGACACTTCTCCTTTTATCATACCACTCGAAATCTGATGCAAATAATCGCGGCAAATATCTAAGTCATCATGTATGTAGTTCAGCAACTCTTCGTCAATATTCATAGCTCGAAAATCTGAATATTTTTTAAAGTGACAAATCCTGTTGATGGAAGGCGATTCTATATGCTATTACTCGTTAATCATTTTCAAACTAGTTTTTGTCACGATTACAAGTGTTTTCGTCACGCGCACTCTTTATTGCCTGCCTGCCCAACTATGTTTGCATCACAAAACAAAAGCAATATGAAAAACAAAGTTTTTATTCTTCCCATTCTATGTTGCCTGTTACTTGGTTTGGGTTCTTGTAAAAAAGATAAGCTTAGCAAAATAGGTATAAGTGAAAAGTTTGACATTACGTCTAACAACACCGGCACCACTTACACTATGACAGTGTTTTATCCAGATAAAGAATTTCCAACCACTCCGGTTCCCGTGGTCTATGTGTTAGATGGTTTTTGGTGGAGCGATATGGCGGCAGGTGTGCTCAGTGATTTGAGCGGTGAGGGCAAAATACCCAAGTGCCTGATGGTTTCACTGGATTATAAGAAAGGGGATGGTGTATATGCGAGAAATAAAGATTTAGTTTACCCTGGTGAAGGAGTTCAGGAGCCGGCAGAAGCCGATAAATTTTTCTTGTTTTTGAAAACAGAGTTGTTGCCGCAGGTAGAAGCCAACTATAATTGCGACACTACCCAGCGGGTATTATTCGGTCACTCGCTCGGAGGTTTATTTACACTTTATTCTTTGCTGGATAATGCGGCTCAACCGCTTTTTAAAAAATGTATTGCCGCTAGTTGTAGCATAGGCATGGGAGTTGATAATTATGTTTTCGAAAAAGAAAAAGAGGCGGCTTTGCAAGTAACCGATTTACCGGTTTCTCTTTTTATTGGCAGCGGCACTTATGTAGGCAGTTCGCCAGCCATGCATCAAGAGTTTTATCAACGAATAAAGGCAAGAGGCTATCCAAGTTTTAAAGTCGGCTTTTCGCTGTATCCTGAGCAGCATGGCACCGACCCTTTCCCCACTTTTAAAGATGGAATTCAATTTGTGTTCAATAACTAAAACAAGAAATATGAAAAAACTGATGCTGATATTCTTCCCTGTGCTGTTGATGGCACAGAAGCCGGTGAAAACTATAGAGACCTTTGAAAAGATAAATCCTAAAGTGACTGTTCAAGCAGGTTTTTGTATACCGGAGTTCTATAACTTAGGTTATGAGCTAAACGCCAATTATTACCCTTACAGCAAAAACTGGGTACGGTTAGGTCCGTCTATGCAGATGAACAATTTTTACCTGGTTCAAAAAAATTGGTTCAACAGCAACAACAAAGAAAAATCACTTTCGTCCGAACTTCGCTTCAACGCCCTGTTTAATGTGGAATTTATACCATTCAAGAAAAGTTCTTTTTATGTAGGATTTGCTCCATACATCGGTTATCAGGTATTGAACAACCGAGGTTCGGTGAAAAATGAAAAGACAGATATAAATCTCGACTGGAATTATACTATACATACCTTCGATTTTGGAACACGCTATAAGTTAGGCGGTTTTTTTGGCAAGAAACAACGCTATGGTTTAGAAACTGCACTACAAATGTCGAACAGAGGAATTGCAGATAAAAATCCGCTCAGCAAATTCTTTAATATAGGTTTGCCTACTTACAAAGCCTATGTATCTCTTAACTTCATCTACAGAATAATGTAGTTTCAAATTTCAAAGCCAATAAAATGAACAATGAATTATTGCTGAAACTTTTGAAACAGCGCATGTTGTTACATGCGCTGTTTTGGTTGGTTTTTGGTTTCTCGTTCAGTTTAGGTTGGGCAGGCAAAGGATTTTCATGGCAATATATTTTCATCAACTATGTAGGCAATTTGGTGATTTATGTGGCCTACATCTACGCCACAATTTATTTTGCCTACGGCTATTTTGTGCCACGTAAACAGTATGTGTTTTCCTTGCTCAGTTTTATCGTATTGCTGTTGTGTGCCACCCAATGCACTGCCTGGCTTTACAATATTTCTAATGAGCAAGGCAAAATAATTGGATTGCAAAATTTTCTCCCGTTCTATATTTTTCTAGCTGCTTTTACACTGGCTTTAAAAATTGCACGTGGTGCTTACCTTAGTTTGCAAAAAGAAATTGAACTGAAACAGGACTTAGTGAACCAGAAAGAATATTTCTTGCGCTCACAAATTCATCCACATTTTTTGTTCAACACCCTCAATAATTTTTACGGTTTGTCTTTAGAAAAATCGGATGCGCTGCCTGGCCTTATGATTCGGCTTTCTAATATTCTTCGCCATCAGATTTACAATTCAGAATCGCCATACATTTCCTTAGAAAAGGAAATCAACTATTTGAATGATTATATTGAGTTGGAAAAAATCCGGCATGCCGAAAATCTTTCTTTTCAATTTTCGTTTCACGAAACTATTCCTCAAAACTTATTTGTTATTCCATCTGTGCTTATAGTGTTTTTCGAAAATGCATTCAAGCACAGCAATAATGTTTCGAGCCAGTTGGTAGAAATTTCCGGGGCGTTGACCATCGTAGGGAACGAGCTGAAGTTTTATTTGGAGAATTCCTATCCCGATAAAATATTTTCAAAACACGAAAAGGAAAGCGGCTTGGGTTTGGCAAATGTGAAGAACCGACTGGCGCTTTGGGGCGAAGAAAATTTTAGCTTGACCACCGGAAAATCAAACGGAAAATTTTCTGTTTCATTAACCATGAAATTGAAAACGCAATGAATAAGTTTAGCGTATTGATTGTAGATGACGAGCCTATACAGCGAAAAATAATGCGCGAGTATTGCACTCAATCGCGCTTTTTCGAAAGAATTGCAGAAGCTAAAGATGGTGTAGAAGCCTTGGAGCTGTTGCATCAAACGCCTTACGATTTGCTCTTGCTCGACATTAACATGCCGTTGCTATCGGGGCTTAGTTTGGCAAATTCAATTCAGCCTACCACCAAAATAATTTTTGTAACCGCTTACGCAGAACATGCCGTGGAGGCTTTTGAGTTGAGTGTGATTGATTATCTACTTAAGCCGGTATCGTTTGAGCGGTTTTTAAAAGCGATACAGAAACTGATCGCAGATCCGAGTGATACAGTTTTAGATGCCAATAGTTTTGTTTCTATTAAACAAGGTAAAAAGATACTTAAACTAAACATAAGCGAAATACTATGCTGTGAAGCAAAGGGAAATAGCACACTTATCTTTCTTACAGATAACACACAGCTCAAAATTTATATTCCACTATCTAAACTGTTGGCTCATTTGCCTAATGGTATTTTCAAGCGCGTGCATAGAGCTTTTATAGTTAATGCTAAAAAAGTGAAGGTTATTGAGAAAAACTTATTGCACATTGGGGATCTTAAAATACCCATTGGCGGAAACTTTAAAAACGAATTGAATAACTTTACTTAACCGTCACTACATATTCCTCTGCCTCCGACCCCAAGTCCGCGCAACCCTCCGACACCGCTCGCACTTTGCCCCTCAAGGTGTCTGTGCCCGCCTGCTTCGCCACAAAAACCAAAGCCGAAGTAGCATTGCACCCTGCGCAACCTTCCGGATAGGGCGTCACCACATTTTCGCCCACAAAATCGAGTGTAGCCAGCTCTTGTTTATTGCTGCAATACACACAGCAAGAGTTCGTAGTGTAATAAATCTTCACAGTGTCGCCCACTGCCACTTCATACTTACTTTGGTTCACCAACCCATCGGGCTGCGGGCCATACGACTACAACCCAAAAGCATCGCCACGCTTGCTGCTAGTACCCAAAAACTTGTGTAAGTAAAACAATAAACTGTACGCGCAGTATCCAATTCTCCATTTTAGGTCACTTCATTTTCTGAAACTCCATTTTGTGCCCATGCATCTAAATTAGCAATGGTGGTATTTGCTATTCCTTGCAATGCTTCATTGGTTAAAAATGCCTGATGACCGGTTATCAGCACATTTTTGTGTGCGCGAAGCTTTTGAAACAAATCATCGTTTACCCCGGTATTTGTATGATCATGAAAGAATATCGGCTTTTCGTATTCGTAAACATCCAAGCCTGCAGCGGCTATAATTCCTTTATCCAATGCTTCTATTAAATCTATAGTATTTACAATTCCTCCTCTTGAAGTATTTATAAATACTACTCCTTTTTTCATTTGTTCAAAAACATTTTTGTTGAACATATGTCTAGTTGCTGCATTCAATGGGCAATTGATAGAAATAACATCGGATTGTTTACATAAATCCTCTAGTGATGTGTATTTTATTTGAGTGTCTTTAATGAGTTGATGATTGACCTCAACATCATAGCCCAACAGGATACAGCCAAAGCTGTGCATTATTTTGGCAAATGCAGTTCCGATTTTTCCGGTTCCAACGATACCAATTTTTTTCCCATGAAGATCGAATCCGGTCAATTGGTCTAAACGATAATCGCCAGTTTGCATGAGTTGCTGTCCGAGTAAAAGTTTTCGGTTCAAGGCCATGATTAAGGCAATTCCATGTTCGGCAATTGCATAAGGCGAATAAGCTGGCACATTGGCAACTTTAATATTTAATTGTTTGGCTTTCGCTAAATCAACATGGTCATAACCTACTGAACGTAGCGCAATAAATTTTACTCCGTTGTCATATAGTTTTTGTAATACTTCCGAAGATGCGTTATCGGAAGTAAAAAGTGCCACAGCCTGATAGCCTTTTACAAGGTCAGCGGTATTCAGATTTAAAGATTGCTCTGTAAAAAACAGTTCGTGCTTATCTTTAGCGGCAGCCTCTAAAAATGGTTTGTCAAATCCGTGAATGCTATAAACGAATGTTTTCATCTCATTTAGCATTGGCTGGTTTTTGAGTGAATATCTACAAATATGATTGCAATTCTCTTCACAGACAATTTACTGCTTAATGTTTTCAGTACAAGTTGTTTTACATCTGCTTCCTGGCTAAAGTTATGACTTAACTTAAATGTAATTACACCGGAAGCCAGGCAATAGTAATCTATAGCTATTGCGCTATTTTTTAATAGTAGATCATGAGCACTTTGTACCTCTTCAGAAGTATGGTTTTTAATATTGATGACAATAGTACTTTCGTATCTATAATCCACATTGACTGCGGATTCACCACGGCTCGAAATAGATAAACTAGAAAAAATCAGAATCAGCGTTAGAAGTTGGTTTTTCATTTGATTTTATTTTTATGGTTATTAAATAGTTCCTTTTTCTGCTTCAACAATGTTTTCAATTCCCTTAATTAATGCATCAGGATTGAACGAAATACTATCAATACCTTCTTCCACCAAAAACTTCGCGAAGGTCGGAATGTCGCTTGGTGCTTGACCGCACAAACCAACCTTAATGTTGTTTCGTTTCGCTACGCGAATAGTTTCTTTTATTAATCCTTTTACCGCGGGATTTTCCTCGTTGAACAAATAACTCACTAATGCCGAATCTCTGTCTAAGCCAAGTGTTAATTGCGTTAAATCATTAGACCCAATAGAAAAGCCATCAAACAACTTGGCAAATTGGTCCGCTAATAACACATTGCTTGGTATTTCTATCATTACATATATCTCCAAGTTATTCTCTCCTTGAATTAGCCCGTTTGCAGCCATTTCTGCAATCACTTTTTCGCCTTCTTCTACTGTGCGGCAAAATGGAATCATCAGTTTCACATTAGTCATCCCCATTTCATTCCGCACTTTTTTCATGGCTTCACATTCCAATGCAAAACCTTTTCTATAAAAATCGCTGTAATAGCGAGAAGCACCTCGCAATCCTATCATAGGGTTTTCTTCATGAGGTTCAAAATATTTTCCACCAATCAAATTGGCGTATTCATTGCTTTTAAAATCACTCATCCGCACGATCACGTCTTTGGGATAGAATGCCGCTGCTGCAATTGAAACCGCTTCGGCAAGTTTGTCAACAAAATAAGCTGTCCCATCTGTATAATCTATGGTTAGTTCAGTTATCTCTGCTCTTGTTTTTTCTTCTGTTATTTTTTCAGGTTGAATTAAAGCCAAAGGATGAATACGAATGCTGTTGCTGATGGCAAACTCTAAGCGCAATAAGCCAACGCCATTATTTGGATAGTTGCTTAGTTCAAAGGCTCGGTCGGGGTCGGCAAGAATAAACATGGGATTAGTTGTTGGTATGGGCAACTGACTATAATCCTGCTCTTTTATGTTCCATTCTAAAATACCATCATATACATTCCCATCCTTTCCTTCGGCACAGGAAACGGTAATTTCCTGTCCATCTTTAATAACCTCAGTCGCATTTCCACAACCTACCACTGCTACCGTTCCTAGTTCTCTCGCAACAATAGCTGCATGGCTGGTTCGACCGCCTTTATTGGTAATGATAGCTGCTGCCTTTTTTAATACCGGGTCCCAGTCAGGGTTAGTAATGTCGGTCACCAATATTTCTCCTTTTTGCAATTGGTCTCCATCTTGCGGATGAAGAATAATTCGTGCTTTACCGGTAGCTATTTTATCTCCCAATGCAATTCCTTTTGTGAGGAGTTTGCCTTTTTCTTTGAGGGTAAAAATTTCTCTAACTTGTTTTTTTTCTTTGCCGTGTACAGTTTCCGGTCTTGCCTGTACGATGTACAGCTTCCCGTTCAATCCATCTTTTGCCCATTCTATATCCATTGCTTTGCCATAGTGCTGTTCTATTTTATAACACCATTGTGCAAGCCGGATAACTTCATTTTTTGTAAGCGAAAACTCTTTTTGTTTCTCCGCAGTCGTGTCAATATTTACAATTGTTTTTTCAGCAGATGCACTTTCTGCATTTTCAATATACAGCATTGTAAACTCTTTTCTGCCGCAATGACTTTTCAAAATCGGGTCTAATGTCTCATCAAAAATTGTGGTTTTAAACACCAACCATTCATCAGGCGTTACGCGGCCTTGTACAATGTTTTCGCCTAAGCCCCAACAGCTGTTTATGATTATACCATTTTCAAATCCGCTATCCGGGTCAATAGTAAATGCAACGCCCGATGATGCTTTGTCGCTACGCACCATTTGCTGCACACCCACCGAAATAGCTATATCTATTCCGGTAAAGTCCATATCGTGTCGATATTTGATGGCACGATCGGTAAATAAAGAAGCGTAACAGCGATGAATAGCTTCAAGCAATTGTTTTTTTCCGTTAATATTGAGGAAAGACTCCATTCTTCCTGCAAAACTTGCAGTGGGTAAATCTTCGGCAGTAGCACTGCTGCGAACAGCCACATCTAAATGTTCAATTCCGCAATTCTCGGAAAGAGTTTTATAGGCCTCATTCACTGCGTTAATCACCTCGGCTGGAAATGTTCCGGACAAAATCAAGGTTCTTGCTGTTTCGCCAATTGCGGTAAGATTGGAATAGTGTATGGTATCTAGCGACAGTAACAAATCATTGAGTTGTTGCTCTATGTCATTGTGCTCGCGAAATAAACGATACGCATCGGCTGTTAATGCAAAGCCATTCGGAATACCAATTCCCTTAGGGTTTAACTGATTGTACATTTCACCAAGCGAAGCATTTTTGCCGCCCACTTTGGCAATGTCAGCAATGTTAATCTGATCGAAGAATAATATGTGACCTACACTTTTCATCATTCTTTTTTTAGGTAGAACGTCAAGGTTCAATTAGTTAATGAATTCAATAAAGATGAGGATTACACATCAATCTAAAACATGATTTTTGTCAGTAGAAAAAACACAGTATAAGTTATGAAATGGGCTTATCTTATCTGATTGCTTGAAGTCGGGATTCCTTGAGTTAGGACGAAGCACTTTCCTGCCAAGTATTTGACATCAACTTCATGAAATAAAAGCAATGGATAATAGTTGCGTCAACTCAGGTGTTGCTAAGGTACTAATCGTAGGGAGCCACAAAGACGCCTTGAGAAATTTACTTAACCGTTACTACATATTCCTCCGCTTCCGCCCCCAAGTCACTACAACCCTCCGACACCGCTCGCACTTTGCCCCTCACGGTGTCTGTGCCCGCCTGCTTCGCCACAAAAACCAAAGCCGAAGTAGCGTTGCAATCCGCGTAACCTTCCGGATAGGGCGTCACCACATTTTCGCCCACAAAATCGAGTGTAGCCAGCTCTTGTTTATTGCTGCAATACACACAGCAAGAGTTCGTAGTGTAATAAATCTTCACAGTGTCGCCCACCGCCACTTCATACTTACTTTGGTTCACTAACTCATCGGGCTGCGGGGTCACACGACCACAACCCAAGAGCATCGCCACGCTTGCTGCCAACACACTAAGACCTACACCTTTCATGTTTGAAATATAGGAAATTTGCTATTCCACGGTTTTTAGTCGCAGCAGGGCTACGTTTTCTATGTGCGTGGTGTGCGGAAACATGTCTACGGATTGGGTGCGCACCACTTCATATTTGGCAGAGAGCAGCTCAATGTCGCGGGCTTGGGTGGCTACGTTGCAGCTCACATACACGAGTTTGGGCGCGGCCAGTTCAAGGAGGGTGTGCAGCACGTCTTCGTGCATGCCGGCTCGCGGAGGGTCAGTGATGACCACATCCGGTCGGCCGTTTTCGGCAATGAAGGCTTGGTCGAGCACCATGCGCACATCTCCGGCATAAAAGCGCGTGTTGCCCACTTGGTTCAAAGCAGCGTTTTCTTTGGCGTCAACGATGGCGGCTTCTATCTGCTCGATGCCCACCACTTGTTTGCACAGCCCCGAGAGGTAGAGCGCAATGCTGCCCACCCCGGTGTAGAGGTCATAAACATTGTCGGTGGGTTGAAGGTCGGCAAATTCTTTGGTGACGTCATAAAGCACCTTGGCTTGCACCGAGTTGGTTTGAAAAAAACTTTTCGGACCTATTTTGAAGGAGTAGTCGCCCAGTTTTTCGATGATGTAGCCGCGGCCTTTGTACACGATACTGTCGAGGTCGTAGATAGTGTCGTTGCGCTTGGGGTTGATGACATATTGCAGCGAGGTGACCTGCGGAAAAGCCTCGGCCAGGTGGCTCATTAGGGCTTCTATTTTAGGCGCATCGTTTTCGAAAAAGCTAAGGAGAATGAGTAGCTCACCGGTGGTGGTGGTGCGGATGAGCAAGTTGCGCAACAGGCCGTTTTGGTCTTTGAGGTTAAAAAACGTGTAGTCGTTTTGCAGCGCAAAGGCTTTTACCGTGTTGCGAATGGCGTTGGATGGGTCGCCTTGCAGCCAGCAGTGCGCCACATCTACCACTCCGCTGAAACTGCCCGGCACGTGGAAGCCAAGGCCATTGCGGCTTTCAAATTCTTGCCCGCTGTTTATCTCCTCGTTGGTCAGCCATTTGCGGTTGGTGAAGGCAAATTCGAGTTTATTTCGGTAGTAAAAATTGCTGGCGCTGCCCAGCACGGGCGGATAGCCGGGCATGGTGATTTTCCCGATTTTGCGAAAAGCGTCCTCCACTATCTGTTGTTTAAATTTGAGCTGCTCGGCATACTGCACGTTTTGCCATTTGCAGCCCCCACACACCGTGAAATGAACACAAGACGGGGTTTGGCGCAAAGGCGAAGGGGTGGTGAGAGCGGTGATTTTGCCTTCAGCATAACTCTTCTTTGCGCGGTGGAGCGTGACGTTCACCATATCGCCCGGCACGGCAAACTCGGTAAAAATCACTTTGCCCTCTTGGCGGGCAATGCCGCGCCCATCGCTGCTAATGGCCGTGATTTCGAGCCCTTCTGCCGTTTTCAATTCTTTCTTTTTCATCAAGGGCTAACATAACTTTTCTCGCTGTTAAAAAAAACTAACTTCGCACGGCTTTAAATTTGGCTAACTAATATTTGTGACCATCAAACCAACCATTTTATTGATTATGAAAAATACATTCCTGGCTTTATTATTCGTGTCGTTTAGTAGCGCTTTTGCTCAAGTGAGCAACGACAACCGCAGCCTCTTTACCGTGGCTGGCGAAAAAGTGAGCGTTTCTGATTTTGAATACGTGTACAACAAAAACAATGCAAACAACCAAGCGGACTACAGTGAGAAAAGTTTGCGCGACTATTTGAACCTCTACCAAAACTTTCGTTTAAAAGTAAAAGAGGCGGAAGCTATGAAGTTAGACACTATCACTTCGCTAAAAAACGAATTGGAGGGCTACCGCAAGCAGTTGGCCAAATCATATTTGACCGATCGCGAAATTTCAGACAAGTTGATTACCGAAGCTTATGAGCGCTCAAAAACCGACATCAACGCTAGTCATATATTAGTGCGCTTGGATGAAAACGCCAACCCTGCCGACACATTTACTGCGTTCAAAAAGATAATGAACTTGCGCAAGCGCATCGAAAAAGGCGAGTCATTTGAAAAAGTAGCCAAAGAAAGTTCAGAAGATCCTTCTGCTAAAAACAATGATGGAAACATTGGTTGGTTTACCGTGTTTGGTACCATCTATCCGTTTGAAAATGCTGCCTACAGCGCAAAGCCGGGCGAGTTATCCATGCCGGTGCGCACAGAGTTTGGTTACCATCTGGTGAAAGTGAACAAAACTCGCGCTGCAAGAGGTCAAATCAGAGTAGCTCATTTATTAGTTCGCTTTCCCGACAATGCCACAGCCGCACAGAAAGATACTGTAAAACGCAAGGTAGAGGGCATCATGAAAGATGTACAAACCGGTGCTACAACTTTTGAAGATGCGGTTAAAACATATAGTGATGACAAAGCCTCTCGCGTGAAAAACGGAGAGTTGCAGTGGTTTGGTTCAGGAGCAACGGTGCGCATGGTGCCGGAGTTTGAAGAAGCGGCTTTTGCCCTAGAAAAAGATGGTCAAATCAGCCAACCGGTGAAAACACAATATGGTTGGCACATTATTAAGCGTTTGGAAAAAAGAGAAATTCAGCCGTTTAATGAAGTAAAAGCAGAGATTAAGAAAAAAGTAGAGCGCGATACTCGTTCGCAAGTAGCTAAGTCGGTGTTGATTAACCGCATCAAAGGCGAAAATGGATTCGCTCAATTTCCTGATGTAAAAACTGCTTTCCTTGCCGCAGTTGATTCTAACTTAACCAAAGGAGTTTGGAAAGCAGACAGCAGCATCCGCACTAACAAAGCCCTGTTCGTCCTAGCCGGCAAAAACTATACGCAAAATGATTTTTCGGAATACATTGAAAAAACGGCTAAAAAGCGTACCGACAAAAACAAAGAAGCTTTGGTAAATGAATACTACGAAGGTTTTGTGAATGCAAAATGTTTGGAATATGAAGAAAGTATGTTGGAAACCAAAAAACCGGAGTTCCGCAACTTGATGAAAGAATACAGAGATGGTATTTTGTTGTTTGAATTGATGGATCGCCTCGTGTGGACCAAAGCGGTGAAAGACACCACCGGCTTGGAAGAATATCGCAAAAAGAATGCGCAGAAGTACATGTGGGGCAACCGCGCAGATGTGGTTATTTACAATGCTACTGACGAGAAAATTGCCAAAGCGGCCTACAAATTGGCGACTAAAGGAAAATCATTAGAGTTTATCAAAGCCAAAGTCAACAAAGAAGGTAGCACGTCTAAAGTATCTACCATCGAAGGGAAATATGAAAAAGGTCAGTATGACGTGGTGGACAAATTAGAATGGAAAGCAGGGTTTACTACGGTGCAAAAGATTGGCGAAAACAGTTATCAGTTTACGCAAATCAAATCAATCGTAAACCCCGAGCCGAAGAGCTTGAAAGAAGCCAAAGGCTATATTGTATCAGACTATCAAGAATATTTGGAGAAAACTTGGTTGGCTGATTTGAAAGCTAAATATCCTATCGTGACGGATGAAGCCGTTTTGAAATCGTTGTTTAAAAAATAGAAACTCAACAAAGAATAGAACAGGAAGTGCAATGAAAGTTGCACTTCTTTTTTTCTGTCCATCTATTCGCTGAAATGAACTGCAAAGTGCTAACTTTAACCCCATTATACATACTCGTTAAGATTTTCCATTTTTCATGAACCGGCTGCTTGGTCTTTTTTTTATCGTTTTTCTTTCGGGTTGTTCTTTCTTCAGCAAGAAAGTAGAGACCGATTCTGATGTGATAGCTCGTGTTAACGAAGAGTTGCTCTACGCTTCGGACTTACAACAGTTAACAAAAGGATTGGGCAGCAGCGACAGCTTGCAAGTGTTGAGAAACTATGCCGAAACTTGGGTGCGCAAAAAATTGCTACTTCAGAAAGCGAAAGACAATATTTCAGAAGATGATGTGAGCATAGCTCGAAATGTAGAAGACTACAAAGAAGTATTGCTTTTACATGAGTATGAAAAAGAACTGATTCAACAGAAGCTAGACACCGCAGTTTCTGCGCAACAATTGCAAGATTTGTATGAGAAAATGAAGCAGGACTTTTTGTTGCCTGAAGATGTGTATCAAATCTATTATATCAATTTTGATAACGATTCTTTGGTGAATAAGCAAGTTCGAGCTTGGATAACGAAACCAGAATCAGAAGAGGATGAAGTGCAGTTGGAGGCTTACTGCAAAGAGTTTGCTACAAGTTACACCTTAGCGACAAGTTTGTGGTTTTCGGAAGAAAACATGATGAAAAAGTTT
>Ga0315903_10000847_pt1 | contig 46043 bp, 75 predicted proteins | sample LakEriMetagenome_7_FD_203524 | JGI IMG/M metagenome (GOLD analysis project Ga0315903, IMG submission 203524) | Freshwater fungal communities from buoy surface, Lake Erie, Ohio, United States - Buoy 2 MA119 | ecosystem: Environmental > Aquatic > Freshwater > Lake | place: USA: Lake Erie, Ohio... | reverse complement strand
CCGTTCGTAGACATCCCTAATGTCCCTGAGATCAAACTGCCGAGGCTCGCCAACGGAGGCATCATCGGGGGCCCGACGATCGCGATGGTCGGCGAGGCAGGCGCAGAGGCTGTCATCCCGCTGACTCGCCCAGGGAGGGCGATGTCCCTCATGGAGCAGACAGGGCTCGCCGATCTCGCTCGAGGCTCCTCTGCTGCAGTCAGGATCGACAACGCCACATTCGTCGCCCCGGTAGATGCTGATCTCGTCGCTCAGAAGGTGCTCGTTGCCGAGAGACTCAGGTCGTTCGGCTCGTGATCTACCTGACGCACTCATCCCTCGGGCAACTGGACCTGACCGCTGCAAACGGGTTCGTCGTCGTCTCGTTCACCATCGGGTGGCCCGAGGTGCGCACAGTCATGGACAACCGCGCCCTCGCAGATGGAGTCATCGACACCACCACCTACCTCGGCTCTAGGGCTGTCACCATCGCCCTCAGGCTCGACAACACAGGATGCCCCGGCTACTCAACGCAGGATCTCATCGATCAGGTCACGCCCTATCTTTCCCCCCGCATCAGGCCAACGCTCGTCTACACAGTCGATCAGAACGATCCTGTTGTCTCCCATCAGCGGTCTCTCCTCCTCCGCGGAGCAGACGGGCCCCTGACAGTCGATGCCCCCAAGGCCCTGACGCTCGTCTGCCAGTGGGTCGCCTCAGAGTCGTTCACGCAGGCCCTCGAGGACTCCTGCGCAGTCGCCATCCTCACAGGAGGCACCGAACTCGGCAGAGACTACGATCTCGAGTTCGACCGGGACTACCCTGCCTCTCCCCCGTTTGGCATCACCTACTTCTACCCCGCAGGCAACGCCCCGATGGACTGGATTCTCACGCTGACATCACAGATCGAGGATCCGACCATCACCATCAACGGCATCCCGATCGTGTTCTCCGGCCTGACGCTCCTGCCGGGGCAGACAGTCATCATCGACACTCAGGCCCGCACCATCCTGCGCAACGGCGATCCCAACGACTCCGTGTATGGGCTCACTAACTTCTTCGACTGGACATGGGATGACCTGCGAGTCACTCCAGGGGAGAACAGCCTCCTGCTGACTGCTGTCTCCTCCGCGGGAGGCTCACCGTCGGCGACGCTGTGCTACTACGACCGTTGGCACCTCTGACCGATGTCCCTCCCCTACACGCTCGCTCTCGGGCCTGCCTCAGGCTCTGTCCCGACTCAGGAGGTGACGACATTCTCTGACTGGTCGCTTACTCGCAACCTCGACGATGGATGCACGCTCTCTATCTCGATGATGGGAAACAGCCTGCCTGGAGTGCTGATGCTCGAGTTGGAGACCGACCTGTTCCTGTATCGCTCAGGAGTCCTCATCGATCGGTTCCGCGTCGTCACAGTCTCCAACGAGTGGGGCGAAAACGGCGAGCATCGCCTGTCGGTTGGGGCTGTCTGCTACAGGAGGCTCCTGGCTGCGAGGCATGTCATCACGCCCCTCACCTATGTCGCGACATCACAGGGCGACATCGTTTGGGGCCTCATTCAGCACACTCAGGCGCAGACAAACGGCTCCCTCGGCATCACGCTCGGCTCAGCAGGGCCATCCATCCCAAGGGATAGGGCCTATCCGCCGGGACAGAACATCCTCGAGGCGATCGTCGATCTCAGCCAGATCGACGGAGGCCTGACATGGGATGTCGATGCAAACAGGCAGTTGATTGTTTCGATCCCCTCCTCGTATCCTGTGAGAGCGCAGCCTGTGCAGATGGGCACCAACGCCCGCAAACTCGCCAAGCCATCAGGCTCCGATCTGTTTGCGAATGTTGCCCTTGTCTCGGGAGATACTCAGACGACAGTCCTCGAGGTGGAGCAGGCTGCGACGCTGCCCCTCGATCCTCGAGGCAGATGGGAGCGGTTCCGGGCGTTTCCTCAGGAGGCCTCGCAGACTGCCCTCGATGAGCAGGCCCGGGGGATCCTCGAGGAGACGCAGAGCCCGCTCGTCGTCTGGTCGTTTGATCTCGTCCCCGACAGGTATCTGACTGACTCTGACTATGCCCTCGGCGACTTTGTGACGATCGTGCGCCCCGCGACCGTCGTCCCCGGGACTCCTGATCCGACAATCCCCTACCTGACTGTGCCTGGAGGATCAGTCCTCACGCAGATTCTCACCATCTCGCTCCGGGTCGATGCCGACGGTAACCTCGATGTCTCGATGACCGCGATTGAGAGCCCTGCGCCATGACTCGTCCCCGCTCGACTACATCGCCCTCTGACGAGATGGGGGCCATCCTCTCCTCTCTGAAGTCCCGGCTCTCGTCTGTTGAACTGCTCGCGCATACGCCCTGCGGAGGCCCGACTCCAGGGGGCCTGACAATCATTGTCTGCACCTCGACGACTCGCCCAGGCTCTCCTGCGACAGGGCAGGTAATCTACGAAACTGACACCGACTCGCTCCTCGTCTGGAACGGTGCCGCATGGGTTGTGTTCGCAGACGAGCAACTGCTCACGCTCGACACCGCAAACTCTCGCATCGGCATCAACGACTCCACGCCCTCGTTTGCCCTCGATGTCACAGGAGACATCAGGGCCACAGGCACGATCTACGCTGATGGCACGATCGTGTTCGAGGGCGCAACAGCAGATGCCAACGAGACGACGCTGACAGTCATCGATCCGACTGCTGACCGCACTATCTCTCTGCCGAACGCCTCAGGGAATGTTGCGCTGACCTCATCAACGACGGGCGTGATCACGCTCGGCACCGACACCGCGGGCAACTATGTCTCGAGCATCACCGCAGGCACAGGCATCACAGTCACAGGCACTCCGGGCGAGGGATGGTCGCCAACGGTCGCATCGACTAGCGGACTGATCCGCATCCTCTCCCAGACCATAGGAACAGGAGTCACCTCGATCCCCGTGACCGGGGCATTCTCCGCGACATACGACGCGTATCGGATCATCATCACCGGAGGCACGATCTCGGCCGCGGGCTCGGTGACTATGACTCTGGGAGCCTCGGCTGCGTCCTACTACTACGGGGCGACGCTCGTCACCTACTCCACAGGCGCGGTCACGGGGACAGCAGGAAACAATGTCGCCAACTGGGTAATCGGTATGGCCAACACGAACAACATCTGTGTCGTGGTCGATGTCGTCAATCCGAATCTCGCCAAGCCGACCTCGTTCGGCTCGTTTGACTCCAACGGCATCTCTCAGGCCCGCCAATGGGCCGGCTACCACAATGTCGCGACCTCCTACACCGACTTCACCATTGGCAGGACTGGGGCAGGCTCCTACACCGGAGGAGAGATCGTGGTGTATGGGTACACCATGTAGCCTGTAGCCTCAGCGAGGAGCCCTCCGCTCGGTTACACTCCCGGGCATGGCATTCGACTCCCTATGGCTTCAGAATGTGGACTATCCCGCGCGGATAGACCGCACCGTGTTCGACAACATCTGGACTGAGGGCATCCTCGGATCAGGTTCGCTCGCAGTCTCTCAGTCGGCCCCGACCGCCATGAGCGTGCAGGTTGCAGCAGGTACAGCAGTCGTCCAGGGCGACGATCAGACAGCGCAGGGCAAGTATCTCGTGCGGGAGATTCTGCCGACCACAGGAGTCGCGATCTCTGCTGCGCCCGGATCAGGCTCGCGTCACGATCTCGTCGTGCTCAAGGTGAACGATCCGAACGCAGGAGGCACTCCTGGCGACGACTCAACGATTGTCGTCGTGACAGGCACGCCCTCGGCCTCCCCTGTCGATCCTGCAGTCCCTGCCTCGGCCTTGGTGCTCGCTCGCGTGCGAGTCCCTGCAGGCACAGGAGTGATCACCAACGCCCTGATCGACGATCTCCGGGTTGCCTCCTACGATGCCCACAACACCATCGCCCCAGGCTCTGTCGATGTCGCCGATCTGTCTCCTGCTGCTCTCGCCTCGCTCACGCCGACCGGGGCCATCGTTGCGTTCGGCGGATCGGCTGCGCCCTCAGGATGGCTCCTCTGCGATGGGAGTGCGTATGCCACCGCGACATACCCTGCCCTGTCGGCTGTCCTCGCAGGGGCATACGATACCTCTGCAGGGCAGGCCTCTCCTGGCGCAGGCAACTTCCGCGTCCCGATTCTGAAGGGCAGAGTGCCTGCAGGTCTCGATGTCGGCGTGCCTGCGTTTGCAACGCTCGGCTCTGCGGGCGGTGCTGTGGATGTCACGCTGACTGCTGCAGAGTCAGGAGTCGCATCGCATACGCATTCTGTATCCGCGACAGGCACCTCAGGCAACAACTCGGTATCACACTCCCATACATTCACCACAGCCTCAGATGGATCGCACTCCCACACCATCGATCTGATGGGGCAGAACCTCGCCAATCTCGGCGAGCACAAGTCGGCCTCCTCGAGCAACTATGCAGCAGGTGAGCCTGATGGTAACAACTTCGGGGGAGGCTCAAGGAGCGGGATTGTGAACTCAGGAGGATCGCACACTCACACGGGGACGACCGCGAGCAACAACGCCAACCACACTCATGCAGTCACAGTCTCCGGCAACGCCACAGCCCCGACGACTGCCTCCGCTGTATCTGCCCACAACAACCTGCAGCCATACCTCACGATCAACTACATGATCAAAACCTGAGCCTCAGGTAGAGCCTCAGGAGAGACCTGAGGAACGCTACACTCGGTCCATCCGAGATGAGGAGGAGACATGGGGCTGTTGGACGACATGCGAGCAGAGAAGATTGTGAAGGGGCCTCCGTGCTCTGTTGGCATCATGCTCGAGAGCATGACCGCGCAGGAGCAGGAGGAGTTCGCCTCGGCCTGCGCTGACTCGACTATCGCCTCGAGCGTCATCGCTCGAGTCCTCGCTCGGAGGGGCCATGAGGTGCGCAAGGAGTCCATCCGCAGGCATCGCAAGGGGGAGTGCCGCTGTGAGTGAGTTTCGCGATGAGCAGACGATTGAAGAACTGCGTCAGGCTTTGATCCATACGCAGAGGCAACTCGCCAAGCAGAAGGCCCGGACGGACGAACTGGTGGAGGCGACGATCACCGCTGTGCGGGAGGCAGTCCTCGCACAGGGCGGAGTGAAACTGCCTCCTAAGCGGGAGCGATCGAGGAAGCGCAAGGGCGAGGTGGCCCTCTGGCACCTCACCGACTGGCAGGGATCAAAGGTCACGACGACCTACAACTCGCAGATCATGCGGGATCGCGTGATGCGGTTCTGCGAGAAAGCAGTCAGGCTCGCCGACATTCAGAGAGCCGACCATCCTGTCGATGATCTCGTCATCATGCTCGGGGGCGACATGATCGAGGGCATCTTCAACTTCCCAACTCAGCCATTCGAGATCGACGCGAACCTGTTCGAGCAGATGATGATCGTCCGGGCTCTGCTGCAGGAGGTTGTGCAGCAGGCCCTGCATCACTTCTCATCGGTGCGAGTCATCGGCGAGTGGGGCAATCATGGCAGGCTCGGCTCCAAGAGGGATGCGGTGCCTCGCTCTGACAACGCTGATCGCATGACATACGAACTGGCGAGGCAGAACCTCATCTCTGATCCCCGGGTGACATGGGAGGACTCGCCGGAGGACATTCAGAGAGTCGAGATTGGAAACTACCGCGCCCTGCTCATCCACGGAGACGAGGTTGGCAGGGGCGGATTCGCGAGCCCTGCGACGATTGTGCAGCATTGCAACAGATGGCGCAGCGGGGCCTACCCCTGGCAGTTCCGCGATGTCTTTATCGGTCACTACCACACTCATGCGGAGTGGGCGATGGCGAACGGCGAGGGGGCTGTCTATCAGACAGGATCAACAGAGAGCGACAATCGCTACGCAGGAGTGATGCTCGCAGCGTCTGCCATTCCCTCTCAGAGGGTTCACTTCGTTGATCCTGAGGCAGGGCGCACGACAGCGCAGTTCAAGGTGTGGCTCGATGGGTAGGAGGCCTGCCCCCCGCGATGAGCAGGTGACTGTCGTCCTCGTGATGTGGGCTGATGCCTATGCCGACGAGGGCGGATCGTGGGTAAATCTGCGAGATGTCGCGGATTATGGCGAGTATCTCGTGACGAGCGCAGGCATCCTGCTCAGTCCCGGCCTCGGTGCGCAGACAGGGCATGTCTCGATCGTGCAGTCATGGGGCAGGCGAGATGACTGCGGTGACCACATCATCCACATCCCGATCGGGATGGTGCGCTCTGTCCGGGTGATGTCGCCTGGGAAAGAGACCGAGGCTGTGAAACTACTGAGGGACGCAGGAGCCGACTAGACTCAGGTCATCTCTACTAAGGGAGGCCTCATGGCTGATCGAATCGACCTGTTTCTCGCAGGGGGGACAACGCCTGTCTGCAGAGCGCACCTCGAGACCTACATCGACGAGCCCGCATGGATAGCAGAGCCGAGCGACTACGATGCGTGGAGGCTGTCGCATGGCGAGGAGATGTCATGCGCGAGATGCAGAGGAGTTCACGGTGACGCAGGAGGAGATCAGATGGGCACTCACCTTCCTGCTGAGGACAGTCACGAGGGGGCCTCTCGAGGAGGCATGGCTGGAGCATCTGGTGACGAGATTGCGCGACAGTTTGCCTCCTACCTCAGACATCCATCGGTGATCGAGTAGTGCCCCAGGGGCTCTCGGCTCCACTACACTCAGGGCTGTGAGCATCGAGACTGTCCTCAGAGGCGCAGGCCTCTCCCCCTGGGTTGATGCCCGGGCATCGCATCGCAGGGGCGAGCCTCCCAAGCGTCTGAGTGTCGTCCATCTCGGCGATGCTGAGGACACTCAGCAGGCAATCTCTGCTGCAGTCGCCCTTGAGTCTCCGGCGATCCTGCTCGTCATGGCCTCAGGGGGAGTCCTCGTGCTGTCTGAGGGCGGATACGGGCCCATCGCGGTGCAGGGCAGTCAGGAGCAGATGACCGAGGGGCAGGTCGCGACGCTTGCAATCGTGAGCGAGGCTCTCTCGCGGGCCTATGGGATCGAGGGCGCAGCCCCTGCCAAGAAGCGGGCGAGGAAGCAGACTGAGGAGCCTGTCGTCGAGCAGGCTTACTCTGAGCCTGCTGATGAGGAGCCTGCTGATGCCTGAGCCGTATCGCTCCATCGCTCTCGATGCGACGCTGCGCAGGTATGGCAACGGCAAACTGCCTGCGAATCTGCTCGTGCGTGCGCACTCAGGCGAGCCCGGATACATCTGCACGCTCTACGGCCCTGCTGCGTTTTGGTGGAATGTCATGTGGTCGGATGCGCAGAAGGCAGGCATCGATCTGATCGCAACCTCCCGCGGATACCGCTCCTACGAGGCGCAGGAGTCGATGTTCCTCGACCGCTACTCGCGACTGCCAACTGCTCGCGTACCTCGAGTCACTCGCAAGTGGAGGGGCCACACCTGGAATCTCAAACGAGGCAAGAGCCCCTCGGCAACGCCTGGGTTTTCCCCGCACGGATGGGGCCTCGCGATGGATGTCCAGGTGCCTGCGAGAACATTCGCATGGCTGTGCGAGAACGCTCCGCGCTACGGGTTCTATCTGCAGGGCCCTCGTCTCCTCCCGAACGGCAAGCCAAATCCGGAGTACGAGGCGTGGCATTGGCAGTTCTGCCATCTGTGATCATGGAGGCATCAGCATGACATCTCTCAGAGCATGGGCACTCGACACCGCAGAGCGTGCTGTGTTCACCTTCCTCGAGGCTTTCCTCGGTCTGCTCGTCGTCTCTGCATCAGATGCAATCGGCGGGCTCTCGATCTCCACGATTGAGGCTGCGCTCGTCTCAGGAGTCATCTCTGCTCTCGCCGTGGTGAAGGGCGCGATCGCCTCGTATCGCGAGGGCATGTCGCCTGCCTCGCTCGTGCGATCCTCAGAGCCCTGAGAGGCCCTCAGGCCCCCTCCGGCTGAGGAGGGGCAGGCAGGGGCTCTGCGCCTCTCCTGAGCCCTCTCAGCGCATCTGAGGGACAGGTATTGCTGTTTTCTCCCCTGCTCAGGCTCTTTGGCGCATGACTTGACATGCCGACCTGAGTCGGGCATAGTACCTGCATGGACATCACAGCCAACACAAACAACAACAACATCCCTGAGGGAGCCCGCGTGCTCTACCTCGGCAAGCCTGCAACAGTCATGGTGGCCGCTTTGCACGACTGCGTGTACATCAACATGGACTCCAACAGCCATGACAACGACGAGATGTTCGCAGTCCATGTCTCTGAGGTGACGCTGATGGAGGAGGGAGCCTGATGAGCACCAACAGCACTCCCCTGTGGCTCCATGAGGAGGGACGCATCGCCTGCGCCAAGCATGGAGGCAACTACCTCGCCTGCGCCATAGAGGCCGAGCCTCAGGCTGTGGAGCACCAGACTCCCCTTGGCTTTTGGGCCCTCGCCACGCAGAGCGACATTGACTATCTCGCAGAGAACAACCTGACTGCATCCTGCGAGACCTGCGGAGCCTGCTGATGAGCGAGCAGACATTTATTGCAGGCGATGTCATCGCCTACGAGGACATGGCGAATCCGCGCATGGAGTATCTCGTGCTCGCAGTCGTCGCAGACAATGCATGGAATCCCTATGTCCTGCAGAGCCTGACGACGAGCAGAGTCATTCAGTCAGACTGCATGCAGAGAGGATGGAGCCTCGTGCGCAGAGGCGTGGATGGCATGAGCATCACTCTGACATCAGACAGGCATGCGTGGCTGATTGGCGCAGATGATTGGGAGGATGAGGCTGATGATCCTGAGCGCATCATCTGACATCTCATCCTCTGCTGAGGCCCTCTCTGATGGGCGATGGCAGGCTCGCCTGCGCATCGATGGGCATCTGACATCAGAATCTTGCTCTCATCGTCATCAGAGTCCTGAGGCTGCGCAGGCCTGCGTCAGGTCAGTCGTGAGGCGATGGGAGAGCATCCGGCAGAGCCTCATCTCCTGCGAGCAGGTCAGGCCTGACCTGTGGGAGGTGCGCTACAGCCCCCCTCGGTGCCTGCCTCAGGGCACCTGGTCGTCCATCAGAGTGATGATGGCAGAGGCAGGCTGACGATGGCACGCGAGAGCGCATGGCGATTCCTCGGGTACTGGATTTGGCCTGTTCTCAACGACGAGACAGAGGAGACGATGTTCTACGACATCATGGGGCCCTGTTCAGATCGTGAGCATCGTCGCCCGCGAGCGACCTGCGACTGCCCCATCTCCGTAGATCCCCTCGGGACTGCCTCGTCGCCTGAGGAGGCTCGAGCGATCATCAGGAGGCTCAGAGCCGAGGTAAAAGCCCTCGGAGACATTCATGCCGACTAACCTCGGCACACCGTTCTGCGATGATGCAGGCACCTAGAAAGGGAAAACATGACAGAGAATGACATCGACCATCTGCTCGCAGGCATCGCCTCGCGGGCACGCGATCTCGCAGGAGATGATGCGACAGAGGGGACGACTGCTCAGGTCGCTCACAGGCTCTCATCCATCAGGGAGGCCATCACCGCCCTGAGAGAGGCTGACGATCTGCTGAGCGACGATCTCGCAGCACGCATGGAGGAGGACGAGATCGCCATCACAGGCGTGGGCTCCATCCGGCGCAAGGCACGAACCTCCTCGACATGGATCGACGACTCTGCGCGAGAGCGCATGATGGAGGACGCGATCAGGGCCATCATCCAGGAGACCTGCGTTGATCCTGCCACGGGAGAGATTCATGGGCCTCTCGCTCAGGTCGCCCGCACCGTCTGGCGACTCACGCACGACTCGTTCTCTGTCACCGCCGATCCGAAGGTGGCGTTTAGGAGGGCCCTGGGGCTGTCGCCTGACGACTATCGCGCCAAGCGGATGACCGGGTACACCATCAGCATCGAACATGAGGAGATTCAGCCATGATGCGCCACAGCCAATCAATCACCGCCATCTCGCCTGCGCTCGTCGCAGCACTCGGCGAAATGAGCGACATCAGGAAGGGCAGGGAGGCGAAGGTGCCGACGAAGGCAGGCTCCTCCTACACCTACACCTACGCTGATCTCGCAGATACGCTCAGGAGCGTCAGGCCTGTCCTCTCGGCGCATGGCCTCGCTCTCCTGCAGTCGGCATCATCCGGCGAGGGCGAGACAGTCCTCATCTCGACGATCATCCTGCACTCGTCAGGCGAGTGGATCGAGATGGAGCCCCTGTCCCTCCCCTCAGGCAGGTCAGCCCAGGAGACAGGCTCTGCCATCTCCTACGGGCGGAGATACCATCTGCTCGCCTCGCTCGGCCTCGCAGCAGAGGATGATGACGGCGCATCTGCGAGAGGGCGAGGCGCATCTCAGCCTCGTGCTCCTCGCCCGAGGCCTGTCACGCCGATGGCCCCGTCGCCTGCTGTTGCTCGCACGCCCTCTGAGGCTGTCATCCGCGACCGCATCGGCGATCTCGGCGACGCAGGGGCCCAGGTGAAGCAGGCGTTCGTCGCAGAGTTCGGCAGGCTCGTCGATCTCTCTCCTGATCGTCACGACGAGGCCCTGACATGGCTCGAGGCGTTTATCGCACAGAACGGCATCCAGTCATGAGGCAGAGGATCAACATCGCAGTCTCGATCGAGATGGATGCAGAGGACTTGGCCCTGCTTGACGATGATCTCGGCGATCATCTCGTCATTGCTGCAGGCAACGGGGCCCTCGCGATGATCCCTCGAGCAGTCGGGGCAGTCATCGCAGCCTCGAGATTCAATGTCTCGCCCCCCTACAGCCCGGAGGATGCGTCGTGAGCGAGAGAACTCGCATCACCATCACGATCGAGATCGAGGTGGACGCAGCAGAGGCTGATGCCCTCGAGCCTGTGGAGGGATTCATGGCGAGCCCGACCGAGGCTGATCCTCCTGTCCCCGGCATCCTCGCCCTCGGCAGATGGATGGCAGGGATGATGGCAGGTGATGCTCTGTCAGGGCTCGCCCCTGCTCTCGATCCTGCAGTCGGCCTCATCCGCGTGACAGTCGATCCGGTCGAGCAGGATGACATCCTCTGATGCATGCAACAGCCCCGCGCGAAAGGGGAGAACGCGGGGCTGTTGCGGTCGCAGATGGACACCACGAGGGTTGCGACAGTCGCACAGTAGCACCTGTCTGCGCCCCAATCAGAGGCTATGGTGCCGAGCCTGGATGGACATCAGGAGGAGCGCATGAGCGAGATTAGAGCAACGGAGTATTTCGCTCTCGTGCCTGAGTTTGTGATCTACGGGGACATCTCAGCCAACGCTGTCAGGCTGTTTGCAGTCCTGCATCGCTATGCCAACAGCCAACTGAGGGCATGGCCCTCGAGGAAAACGCTCGCGGAGGCAATGCGGGTCTCGACTGCGACAGTCGATCGGGCCAAGGACGAACTGGTGGCACTCGGGGCCCTGACTGTCACCTCGAGGACGAGCGATCTCGGCGATCCGACATCGAATCTCTACACGCTGCTGATGGCCCCCTCAGGGGCATCCTCTGCCTCCCCTGCGTCATCACAGGTGATGAAGGGTCTCCTCACAGGTGGGGGGACGGGTCTCCTCACAGGTGCTGTTCTAAAGAGAGACAGTAAGAACGAGAGACAATCAGGGATGTCATCACTCGAGAGAGTTCACGGCGACAAGGCAGGGCAGGTCGCGGGCCTCATCCGGCTCGGCAGACCGCAGGAGGCTGATGCCTACATTGCGGATCAGGAGCCTGCCATCAGGGAGTGGCTGCAGGCAGTCGCCGAGCAGATGCGAGAGCAGGGACAGCCCTAATGAGGCGCACTCCGCTCAAGCGTCGCACGCCCCTCAGCCCAGGAGCCCCTCTGCGCAGGCAGACGAGCCTCAGCAGGGGCACGAGTCTGAGGCGCAGGGCTCGAGGAGTTGCTCGCGATCTCTACGAGCAGGTGCTCGCCCGCGACGGAGGATGCATCGCCCGAGGCCTCGTGCCTCAGGTCTCCTGCATGGGCAGGATTGATCCTCATCATCGGCTGATGCGCTCCCAGGGAGGAAAGGACTCCCTCGACAATCTCATCTCTGTCTGCAGGGCGCATCACGACTGGATTCACGCTCATCCGGCGCGATCGTATGATCTCGATCTCCTGCGCCATCCCGACCGCTCAACACAACGATCCGAGGAGGACTCATGCGGAAACTAACAACACTCACCATCATCGGCGCACTCGCCCTGTCGGCATGCACGACAGAGCGCATCGTCGAGCGAGCCCCTGAGACATCCTCGAGGCCCGCTCCGGCTCCTGCTCCGCAGGATCCCTCAGGCGACTTCCTGGCGTATGTCAATCAGACAGCAGGAGATGCGATCTACTGGAGCGACGACGATCTGCTCGAGGTTGGCCTGCTCGTCTGTGAGGCTCTCGACAGCGGGGCAACGATGCGAGAGGTTGCGCAGACGATGGAGGACTCTGCTGTGACCAACGGCGATGTCGAACTGTTCGCAACAGTCATGTATGCAGCAGTCATCAACCTCTGCCCGCAGTATGAGCAGGCCCTGATGGCCTACATCAACAGCATCTGACATGGCTGACGCATCACCGACGCTGTTTGATCTCCCTGCAGACATCCCTGCGCTCCCCTACGGGGGCTCCTCAGGATGGGCAGGCTCAGAGACATCAGAGGAGAGAGCCCGCTCTGCTGATGCTGACGGCACGACAGGGCGCAGACAGAGGCGCACACTCTCGCTCCTCGCATCAGCAGGCCTGCAGGGCATGACATGGAAGGAGATCGCGCAGGAGACCGGATGGCATCACGGCACCGCATCAGGGGCTCTGTCGGTGCTGCACAAGGTCGGCGCGATCGCCCGCCTCGCAGAGACTCGATCCCGGTCGGCTGTCTATGTCCTCCCTGCTCATGTCGCAGGCAGGCCAGTCTCAGGCAGACGCACGACCGCGGGATCGCGTCTGCTCCGGCAGGTGCTCGCAGAGATCGACGCTGATCTCGCAGAGGGGCGATCCTGGGAGGCTCGGCGACGCATCCAGGCGACTCTCGAGATGCTCGGGGAGGACGCATGACTGCCCTGTGGGGCCTCACGATCGTCGCAGTCGCGATCCTGATCGGATGGGCAGAGGCATGACATCCCCCATGCTCATCTTCGATCTGTTTGCAGGCACAGGCTCCTCGACGAGGGCGTTCGCTGATGCAGGCCATCAGGTCATCTCGTTCGAGTTGGATCCTGCGTTTTCTGCGACCGAGAGCGTTGATGTCACGACTCTGCGAGCAGATGACCTGCTCGCCCGCTACGGCAGGCCTGACTTCATCTGGGCATCGCCTCCATGTACATCGTTCTCTGTCGCCTCGATCGGCAGGCATTGGAGGCTCGAGGATGGAGTCCCTGTCCCGAGGACAGATGCAGCAGTCATCGGGCAGATCGTTGTGGGCGCAACTGTCGCCCTGATCGAGGCTCTCGCTCCCCGCTTCGGATGGCTGATGGAGAACCCGCGAGGCATGCTCAGGAAACTCCCAGTCGTCGCAGGCCTGCCGAGGAGCACAGTCACCTACTGCCAGTACGGAGACTCCAGGCAGAAGCCGACTGACCTGTGGGGAGATGTCCCCGGATGGGAGCCCCGGCCTGTCTGCGATCGCGGAGCCCCATGCCATGAGGCTGCGCCGAGAGGATCGCGCACAGGCACGCAGGGCCTAGCATCAGCCCGCACTAAGGCAATGGTGCCATACGGCCTCGGGATGGACATCCTGCAGGCCATCGAGGAGAGGAGAGGCTGATGAGGAGACTGCTCACGCAGGGCGAGATCGAGGAGATGATCCTCGCCATCTCAGCGCAGATCGAGGAGGAGACATACGCATACGCATCGCTCTCCGACGAGAGTGCATCAGCAGAGGCTAACTACAAACTCGCAGCAGCCCGACAGATGCTCGCCATCGCAGCATCGGATCGGAAGATGACTGCCCCTGAGAAGCAGGCGACAGTCGATGTCGCATGCTCCGAGGTTTTCCGGGCATGGCGCATCGCAGAGGCGAGGAGAGCCTCATGCAAGGAGGCTCTGAACTCCCTGCGAGCGAGGCTCGACGCTCAGAGATCGCTCGCAGCCAATGTAAGGGCGCAGACCTGATGGGCGCATCAGCCGACTATGCTCGGCGACCGATGAGGAAGAACACAGCCCCTGCCATGACCGACCTAGATCGCCTCGAGCAGACGATCATCGAGGGACAGCGTGCCTACGAGGAGCGCAACGCCCTGATCGTCGCACTCGTCGAGGCAGGAGCCTCGCAGGCCTCGGTCGCTCGCCATCTGAACTCTCTGCGGGCATCATGGGGGGCCCCGAGCCTCACGCCTGATGCGATCGCAGCAACAATCAAGCGAGTCAGGCAGAGCCGTGTCTGATCAGCCTCTGACATTCGGCTCCCTGTTCGCAGGAGTCGGGGGCATCGATCTCGGGCTCGAGAGAACAGGTCGATGGGAGTGCCGATTCCAGGTCGAGTGGGATCCTGCATGTCAGCAGACGCTCGCCTACTGGTGGCCCGAGGTGCCGAGATGGAGCGATGTCGCGGAGACATCAGGCAGAGACCTGCCCCCGGTCGATCTCATCACCTTCGGCTCTCCATGTCAGGATCTGTCAAACGCAGGAAAGCGGGCAGGGCTCGAGGGCAGTCGATCATCGATGTTCTTCGAGGCAGTCAGAATCATCAAGGAGATGAGAGATGTCACAAATGGAACTTTTCCCCGATTTGCCCTCTGGGAGAATGTCGCGGGTGCCCTCACTTCTAATCGAGGGCGGGACTTCGGCGTCGTCCTCGACTCGTTGGCAGACATCGGGGCTGTGGCTCTCGAGTGGCATCTCTTGGACTCGCAGTTCTTCGGAGTCCCCCAGAGGAGACGGCGAGTGTTCGTCCTCGCTTGTTTCGATCCTGCAGTCGCCGACCGAGGTGGACGCGAGATACTCCCTGTCGGCGAGGGCCGCAGCAGGCATCCTCAGAAGGGCAGACAATCGGGGGCGGGCTCTGCCGGAGAGGCTGAGGATCGCTCTCGAGATCATGTCCCGTTCGTCCTCGACCACGCCTGCCTCTCCCAAGGGCTGAACGCCAAGTACGACTTTGTTGCTGATCAGCGGGATGTCATGCCATGTCTGATCGCAGGCGGGCCTCATGGAGTCGGTCAGCCTGTCGTCAGCCTCATCGATGGCACGCGGGTAAACGATGTCAGGGTGTATGGCGAGCCTGTGCAGACTCTGCAGGAGCGCATGGGCACAGGAGGAAACACGGTGCCGATGGTAACGATTGACTCAGGCGAGCATCAGATGGAGATGTCGTGGTGGGATGGCTCAGACATCGTGCCGAGCATCGGGACTACATCGTCGCAGCAGAGGATGCCTGACAAGGGCCAGTTGTTCGCAGTCGTCGGCTTCTCTCACACTCAGGGCCTCGACCCGCAGGCATCTGAGACCGCATGGCCCACGTTGCAATCAGAGGGAGGAGGGCATGCGGTGATGGTCGATGCAGAGGCTGAGATCCGTCCGTTCGTGTTTCAGCCAGGGACGATGATCCGGCAGGGGATGCCTGGGAGCGAGGAGACTGCGCCAACGCTCCGCGCACAGGTCAAGGGAGGCGACAACGCCCCGCATGTGCTCACAGAGGATGACAGCACAAACATCTCTGCTCCTCTCATGCTGTCGCCATCAGTCATCGTCAGGAGACTCACGCCGATCGAGTGCGAGCGTCTGCAGGGATGGCCCGACAATCACACTCTGCCTCGCGCTGATGGCAAGACAAACCCTGACAGCACTAGATACAAGATGGTCGGCAACGGCGTGACATCCAATGTCGCAGAGTTCATCGGCACGCATCTCGCCATCGCCTGCGATGAGGCCCAGACATGAGCCCATGCGAGTGCATCAACTGCGACGATCCAGGCGCAGGAGGCGACTGCCTCGCCGGATGCTGCGCCTCCTGCCTCTGCTCTCTCGGCTCTGACGAGCCCTGGGGAACGCTCTGCGACGACTGCCAGTTCCTCCTCGAGGAGGAGCGTAGGCTCTGAGCATGATCGTCGATCCCGAGACCATCGCAGAGGTTCTCCTGCAGGGAGCAGTCGCCATCCATGATCGCGACGGGGAAGTCGTCCCGACATCGTTCGCAATCGGGCACGCCCGCACCATCTTCGCGCAGCCCTTTGATGACTCGGGCCTGAGGATGTCTAGAGAGGCGAGGATCGCGATGGATGCCCTGCTCATCTCTGCGACCGGGGCTGTCTGCCTCGGCAGGATTGACGAGTCGTACATCCAGGAGCGAGGGCTCAATGATCCTGCGCCGAGCAGGGACGAACTCATCGAGCAGGCTGATGTCGATCCGACTATCGGCACAGCCCTGACCGTTCAGGCGATGAGCACTCGCTCGCGGAGAGCGACTGTCGCCCTCGCTCGGCATCATCTCAGCCCTGAGGGGGAGTCAGTCTGGGATCAGGGGCTCTACACGATGGTCGAGGGGGACGCGATCGTCGCAGCAGTCGAGGCCTGCGCGATGGCTGCAGGCATCACCAATCCGATCTCTGATGAGCAACTGCGGGAGGAACTGCTCAACATCGGGTGGTCGATGATCGACTCAGACGACATCGATGGCGACGAGGAGGCATCCCTCTGATGTGGTGGATAATCATGGGGGCTCTCCTCATCTCGTTCCTGATTGCCCTGCTCATCGCAGACGACAGCGATCATCGATGCGCCTGGTGCGGGGATGGCATCCCCGAGGGGGAGGATGCCCGATGGCGCAGGCCCTATCGCCTCCACACTCTGGAGACGACGCTGTACGGCATGCATCTCTACTGCTCGCGAGGATGCGCTCTCTCGCACGCTGAGATGCTCGAGGGATCTGATGTCTGATCAGGATGCTGTCATCAGAGACCTGACTCAGAGCATCGAGGCCCTGCAGAGGGAGCGTGATGCTGCGAGGAGCGAGTTGATCCATTGGCGAGGCCTTGCCCGGGCACTAGGCATCGCGATGAGCGACTCGTATGAGGGCCCTGCTGCGCTCGAGCGCGAGGAAGGCGACAGATACCGCAGAGCCGTATGGGTTCTAGCATCTTGGGTTTACGCCTCATCAGTAGATCGCGCTCCTGAGGGCACGACTCCTGATGTATGGGTTCGATGGGCTCTGGAGCAGACAGAGAGCCCTGTGCCCCCTCCCTGCCCCTCGGTGATAGCCTGACCTGATCCCCTGACCGACAGATCTGATCAGCCACGCCCCGATGGAGGGCACGAGACATCTCGGGCTGTGGGGATCGCCGACAAAGGAAAGCAGACTGTTGAGACGCTCTCTCATCGCCTTCAGCATCTCCATGATCGTCGCTGCGACTGCAGCGCACGCTCTGAGCCCGCGAGAGGAGGCGATGACAGATGACGCGACTCTGCTGAACCTCCCGGCTGATCAGCCTGTGTTCCCCTCATGGGAGCCCTCGGCGACAGAGGCTGAGTTCCTAGCCTACGCATCCCTGCCTGAGGCCCCGCCGATGGACTACTGGATCAGGCTCGCTCAATGCGAGACGAGTCAGAACTGGCAGAACGAGGGCAGGCATGGGGGAGGCCTTGGCTTCTTCACAGTTGGCAGGTTTCCCTCGTCGAGCATGGGGGGATGGGAGCGCATGGGAGGCGAGCAGTTTGCCGACCATCCAAAGGATGCGAGCCCGACAGAGCAGATCATCATCGCGACTCGCACCGCGCTCCTCGGATGGGGCCCCATCCCCCTGCAGAGAGATCCTGCGATGGCGAGGAGCAAGGGCATCCCGATCGACTACGCCTGGGAGACTGATGAGCATGGATACTGGACATGGGGCTGCGCCAAACGGGTCGTGGGCGATCCCTGCGGGTTCCTTTGGGATGGATCGCGCATCGCAGTCCTCCCTCATGTCAGGCCTGCCTACTGTCGATACATGAAGGGCAGAGACTACGCATCCCTGCCGACCAACGGCAGATACGCCCACAATCGGGACACTCGAGAGGCGATCGCGAGAGCGAGAGCAGAGGGGGCGCAGTCTGTCGCCCTGCCATCAGCCGTCGAGTGGCTGTATCCGACCCGCCTGACGACTGCCCCGGTGCCTGAGGATGCTCGATGCCCTGCGCTCTGGCAGCAGGCCCGATCAGTCGGCTTCTCTGATGATGAGATCATCATCCTCGAGGGCATCGCATGGAGCAGATCGCGATGCACAGAGAACGCCAAACAGAGGCGACCTGATGGCGACATCCTGAGGGGATACACGCTCATCGGGCCCGAGTGGACGCAGTATCTCCGTGACGCAGCCATCCTGTACTCTCCGCAGGATCTGCTCGGATGGGAGACGCATCTCGAGGCTGTCCGGTCGATCTATCTGACAGAGGTGAGGCTCAGAGGATGGGGATGGGGCCCCTGGGGCGTGAGCCCACCTGCCGACTAGAGTCCCGGCTGAGGAGGAGACATGATCCACGGACGACAGTCTGCGTATGTCGCAGGATGCAGATGCGAGACATGCCGAGAGGCGAATCGCGAGGCGCAGGCCCGCTACAGGAGCACAGCCAAAGGAAGGGAGCAGGCGAGGCGCAACGCCCGAGTGCAGCGCAGAGCGCAGGCTCTCGCCCTCGCTCATCTCAGAGCCACCGACCGGAGGGCATACTTCGCGGTCTACGATCAGGCTAAGGAGGCATGCAGATGACAGGCGAGTGGAGGCCCCATGAGCATCCGCACTACGAGAGCGCACTCCTGATCGAGCATCTCCAGGAGGAGGTAGCGAGGCTCAGCAGGGACATCACCGCCCTGCAGACGCTCATCGCCGTCTACCTCGATCCCGACTCGGAGGAGGAGCAGGAGCAGGCTCTCTCATCGCTCGATCTGATCGTCCCGCTGCGCCCCCGGTGATGCTCGTCCTCTGGCAGATCGCGAGGTTCCTCGATCCCGAGGGCAGGCAGATCAGAGTTCATCTGTGGCAGTCGGCAGAGGACGCTCGTCCTCGCATCGAGGCAGAGATCATGATCGACGGAGCCTGGGAGCCTCTCGAGGAGCAGGCATCGCGCAAGTAGCATCTCCTCGTGACTCTCGAGAGGGACTTCGCGAAACAGGTCGAGATGATCCTGGACTTCAGAGGATGGCTGTGGAAGCACGACGAGCCTGCGAGGAGGCCCTCCGGCGGATGGGCGACAGCGTTCAGAGGCACGCGGGGATTCCCTGACTACATCGCAGTCAGAGGAGATCGAGTCGTGCTCGCAGAGATCAAGTCGGAGCGAGGCAGGGCCTCAGAGGATCAGCAGACATGGCTGACAGCCCTCGAGCAGTCAGGCCGAGTCGAGGTGTATCTCTGGAGGCCCTCTGATCTGCAGGCGATCGCAGAGATCCTCAGATGAGCAGATCCCTGCCGTATCTGCTGTCAGATGAGTGCCCTGACTGCGGTGCTCCCCTCACAGCCATCGTCCATCAGGTCGTAGGCACGCCTCGCGCGACAGGAGGCCTCATGCGAGTCCCGATCTCGACAGGCCTCGCCTGGATGCAGGCCTGCGCCCATGTCTGGGATCCTGATGAGGGCGCAGAGCAGGCGTAGACTGCCTGCTGACATCCAGGAGGACTCCATGATCGCAGACGATCTCAAACCGCTCGCCCGCCCCATCTCTAGCCTGCACTCCCTCGATGGCAATCCGCGGAGAGGCGATGTCCGGGCTGTGATGCGCTCCTACGAGCAGTTCGGGCAGAGGAAGCCCATCGTCGCCCTGAGGGATGGCACCGTCATCGCAGGCAATCATCAACTTGAGGCTGCTCGCCTCCTCGGATGGGCAGAGATCGCTGTCGTGTATGTCGAGGATGACGACCGGACAGCCAAGGCCTACGCCCTGGCAGACAATCGCACAGGTCAGTTGGGATCATACGACTACGACGCTCTTCGCGACCTGCTGCAGGAGGTATCCATCGATCCTGCTCTCTACGAGGCGACCGGGTATCAGCCTGTCGCGATCGGGGACATCTCCTCCCTCGTCCCTCCTGCCCCTCAGCCCTCGTCCGATCCCATCGTCGAGACCCGGGAGATCGCAGTCGAGCAGAAGCCGACGCTCGCAGACCGCTTCATCTTCCCGCCGTTCTCGGTGCTTGACGCACGCTCAGGCCCCTGGCGAGAGAGGAAGCGCAGGTGGCTGATGACAGGCATCCAGAGTGAGCAGGGGCGTGCAGACAACCTCGCAGGCGTGAGCGAGTTCGTCCTCGACACTTTCTATGCAGGCAAGAAGCCTCAGCCCCTCACCATCCCCTCCCTGTCGGGGCGCATCCCGACCTACTACGAGCAGAAGAATCAGGCAGAGGCGCAGACAGGCAGGAAACTGTCCAACGAGGAGTTTGAGCGCGATCATCTCGTCATCCCTGAGGGCGCAGCCACGCTCTCTCGGGGAGGGACATCCATCTTTGATCCTGTCCTGTGCGAACTCGTCTACAGGTGGTTCTCCCCCCTGGGAGGCACCGTCCTCGACCCGTTCGCCGGGGGCTCGGTCAGGGGAGTCGTCGCAGGCCTGACAGGCAGGTCGTATGTCGGCATCGATCTCAGGCCCGAGCAGGTCGAGAGCAACCGTCAGCAGTGGCAGGCCATCAGGTCGGCTGAGAGGGCAGAGCAGGTCAGCGTCGAGTGGCTTGCAGGAGACTCCCGCGAGATCCTGCCGACAGTCGCTCATCCCTCCATCGATCTCGTGTTCTCCTGCCCGCCCTACGCTGATCTCGAGGTTTACTCAGAGCATCCTGCTGACATCTCCAACATGGAGTGGGAGGACTTCCTCGAGGCCTACCGCGAGATCATCCGGGCCTCGGTCGCCCATCTCGCATACGATCGCTTCGCCTGCTTCGTCGTCGGCGAGGTTCGTGACCGCAAAGGCAACTACAGGAACCTCATCGGGGAGACAGTCAGGGCGTTCACAGACGCAGGATGTCACTACTACAACGAGGCGATCCTCGTCACGCCTGCAGGCTCCCTGCCTGTCAGGGCAGGCAGGATGTTCTCCTCAGGGCGCAAGGTCGGGAAAACGCATCAGAATGTTCTCGTGTTCGTCAAGGGCGATGGCAAGCGTGCATCGCAGGCCTGCGGAGAGGTGGAGGTTTTCCTGCCTGAGGAGGCTACGGCAGAGGGCGACGACCTGCAGGCGTAATCTCCATGATGCGCCATGCGACTCCGCGCTCGCCTGCAGGAGCAGAGGCGACAGCCTCCTCCTCGCTCTCATGCGCCCTCTGGATGTCCTTCCATGCGAGGCTGCGAGCCTCCCATGTCTGCACCTTGTAGTACGCTGTGAACCTGACCGAGGACGGTGATCTCATGGAGGAGACAATAGGGGAGCCGACAGCAGTCGGCAAGTCATGGCAGAGGGGCATCCCCCTCGAGCGTCTCCGGGCAGTTTCCCGCAGATTCCAGGCCCATGATGGCCCCCGATGCCTCGGGGCGTTCTCCAAGATCAAGGAGAACATCGTCGCGGGATGGATCGCAGAGGAGCGTCTCCTCGAGACTCCCGACGCAGCAGTCGCGTTCAGATGGCTCAGGAGCAGGCAGACAGTCTCAGACTTCCGGGGCGAGCCCGCCCTCGAGATGCCCCCCGGGGCTCTCTCCATCGAGCGAGTCGCAGGCACAGCCCTCGGCATTTCCTCCGCGATCGAGAGCCTCGCTCAGGGAGCCCCTGTCATCTGGCGATCCTGGGCAGATCATCCTGAGGAGATCGAGGCATCAGCCCTGCTCGGCCTGGAGAGGAGCGGGACGCTCATCAGGGCCTCCTCAGAGGTGCTCGCCCTCAGGAGCCGGGGCGCATCGACTGTCTCCCTGCCCCTGCCCCGCAGGGATTTCGTCGGGATCGCTCCGCTCGCGATCCCTGTTGATGAGGGGCATCTCGCCCTCGCAGCCGGATGGCCCTCCATCGTCGAGAGCCTCTGGATTGATCACTACTCCTCCTACAACAAGCGTCAGTCATGGCACGCGGTCGCCCTGCGCTCATTCGGAGGCGACCCGGCGTTCATCGAGAAGCCTGCTGAGATGAGCAGGCGGTATCAGCAGGAGCATCCTGAGAGGCTGTCCTGGGAGATCGCAGACACTCCCCTCCTCGACTCTCTCCCCGGAGCGAGGGCCCTCCTCGGCTCCCTCGGATGCGGAATCGAGCGAGCCCGCCTGATGCGCCTCACAACCGGAGGAGAACTGTCCCGGCATGCCGACATCACGGATCGCTCTGCAGGGACTCGCCTGGGCGCGATCGCCCGCCTGCATCTCCCCCTGATCACGCACGAGAGCGTCCGGTTCACCACCTGGAGCATCGATGATCAGCCGACGACTCTCCACATGGCCCCCGGATCATGGTGGTATCTCGATGTCAGGAAGCCCCACATGGCTGAGAATCCCTCAGGATTCGACCGCATCCATCTCGTCGTGGACTGCATCGTCGATCAGGCCCTCGCGGAGAGGATCGAGCAGGCCCATCCATGAGATACCCAGTCACGATCACCGAGCATGAGGGCATCCGCGTCGTCAGAGACGACCTGATCCCCGGAGGATCGAAGCAGAGGATTCTCGCCCCCCTGATGGAGATGCTCGCAGAGCAGGGATACCGCAGGTTCGTGTTCGGAGGCCCTGCAGAGGGATACGCCCAGTTGGCCCTCGCGTTCTCAGCCCAGGAGACAGGCCTCGGCGCGACCTACTTCGTCGCAGAGCGCAAGATGCTGCATCCCAACACGATCCGGGCGCAGGAGGCAGGCTGCGAGATCAGACAGGTCAGGCATGGCAGGCTCAATGTCGTGCAGGCCCGAGCCCGGGCGTTCTGCCAGGAAACAGGCTCATACTTCTTCCCCCTGGGGTTCTCGACTCCCGAGTTCGAGAGGATGCTGACAGCCGAGATCGCGGAGGCTCTCGCCCCCATCGATGTCCAGGAGATCTGGTGCGTCGCAGGCTCAGGGCTCCTCTCCCGATGCCTGCAGCAGGCCAAGCCCTCCGCGACTGTGAACGCAGTCAGGATCGGATTCGAGCCGAGCGTCGGCCTCGCCCGCCTCCATCTCGCCCCGGAGACATTCTCAGAGCAGGCCGAGATTCTCCCTCCGTTTCCCTCCTCAGCCAACTACGACGCTAAGGCATGGCGGTTCATCCGCGAGCAGGCATCCCCCGGGGCCCTGTTCTGGAATGTCGGTGCCTAGAGCCGACTACACTCCTGCCCATGACCGCAGAGGACTCTCCTCGCCCTCGCGCCCCGATCGGGAGGCGCACGCTCCTCACGCCTGAGGTGCAGGAGGCCATTGTCACCGCAGTCGGAGTCGGGGCGTATCTCGACGACGCAGCCTCGACAGCAGGGATTGGGCCATCGACGCTCCACCTCTGGATGGCGACAGGCAGGCAGGCGAGAGAGCGATCCGACGCAGGGGAGCCCCTGACTGACCGCGAGGCCCTCTGCCTAGAGTTCATGGAGGCGGTAGAAAAGGCCCGGGCAGACGCATCCCTCAGGAACATCCACATCATCCAGAGGGCAGCGCAGGAGGGGACATGGCAGGCTGCAGCCTGGTATCTCGAGCGCACCAACCCTCGCAAGTGGGGCAGGCACGAGACCTACGAGGTGACAGGAGCCGAGGGAGGGCCCATCCGCGTCGATGTCTCGAGCAAGGACGCTCTCCGGGCCAAGTTCGAGACTGCTCAGAGAGTCGCCCTGGAGAGGCTCGGGGCCCCGATCGAGGATGCTGAGATCATCGAGGAGAGACGAGAGGCCCTGTGACGATCCTGAGGCAGAACGCTGAACTGAGGAGGGATCGCGTCTGGAACTTCTCGATCCCGGCATGGCATGTCACGCTCCCTGATGGGAGCCGATTCATGACCTGTCCTCATGCAGGGCCCTGCGCACAGGTCTGCTACGCCCGGAACGGCACCTACCGCTTCCCTGCTGTCCTCGCGTCGCACACTCGGAACCTCCTGATGTTCCTCGACGATCCTGAGGGATGGGAGCAGGCCCTGATCGCAGAGTTGCAGGCTCGACGGTTCCGCCCGACCGGGGAGCCTCGAGACCTGCCGATCCAGGGCGATCCCTGGATGCAGGCATGGGCTCAGACTGGGGGCGCAGCGGTGCGCATCCATGACTCAGGCGACTTCTTCTCTGCCCCCTATCTGCAGGCATGGCTGAGGATCGCGGAGGCGACTCCTGATGTCCTGTTCTATGCCTACACGAAAGAGATCAGCCTGTTCCGGGCAGAGCCCCGAGTCGATCAGGTGCCCAACTTCCGGTATCTGTTCTCGACCGGGGGCCTGGAGGATCACCTGATCGATGAGCAGGCTGACCGCTTCGCGGATGTTTTCCCTGACGAGGAGGCGATCAAGAAGGCAGGCTTCTACTCGCAGACAGCCTCCGATCTGCTCGCAGTCGCAGCCCCATCCCGGCTGATCGGCATCCCTGCCAACAACATCCCTGCGTTTCGCAGGAGGCTCTCAGGGCGCAGATTCTCCGACCTGACAGCAGAGCGGTCAGTCGCGATCAGGAGACGAGCAGGCTCATCGTGACGCAGGCCCCTGATCTCAGGGCCATGTCTCCTCAGCAGGTCATCGCCCTGGGAGGCGAGTGGGAGCCCCTCCTGGACTCCCTCGATGAGCAGGAGGCTGAGAGCCTGCTCTACGACTGGCAGTTCTGGAGCCGACCTGTGCAGCGCATCCCGGAGGAGATGGGCACGCGGTACCGCATCTGGCTGTTCCGAGCAGGGCGAGGCTCAGGCAAGACCCGGGCAGGAGCCGAGGCGACCCGCTCCATGATCGAGACAGTCTCGAGGATCGCGCTCGTCGCTCCGACAGCCTCCGATGTCCGCGATGTCATGATCGAGGGCGAGTCCGGTCTCCTCTCTGTGTTCCCCCCGGATCAGAGGCCCGAGTATGAGCCCTCCAAGCGTCGCGTGACATTCCACAACGGGGCGAGGGCGTATGCCTACTCTGCTGAGGAGCCGGAGCGTCTGCGAGGCCCTCAGCATGGATGGGCATGGATCGACGAGCCTGCCTCGATGCCCCTCGGGCAGGCCTCGCTCGACAACCTCCTGTTCGGCCTGCGCCTCGGCGATGCCCCCTGGACGATGATTACAGGCACGCCCAAGCCTGTGAGATGGCTCCGCGATCTCGCAGCCCGCCCAGATACCATCACGACGACAGGATCAACCTACGACAACGCCTCCAACCTCGCCCGCGGATTCATCGACGACATCCTCTCCCGGTATGAGGGCACCCGCCTCGGGAGGCAGGAACTCTACGCCGAGTTCCTCGAGGATGTCGAGGGGGCCCTCTGGACAGAGGCGATGATCGACCGCACGAGGCTCGCAGGGCTCGAGCCTGCCCATCCTCTGCGAGCGATCAACGGATGGCAGGCAGACAACGGCATCCCTGCGACGCTCGACCGCAGGCCCTGGCGCACCATCGTCGCCGTCGATCCCCCAGGAGAGACTGCTGAGTGCGGGATCGTCGTCGCGATGGCCCCTGTGAACGGGCAGGCAGGCATCGACCGGGCGATCGTCCTCGAGGATGCCTCCACAGCAGGCAGGCCCGAGGAGTGGGGAGCCCGCGTCGCCTCCGTCGCCCGGAAGTGGCGAGCAGAGCGCATCGTCGTCGAGTCCAATCAGGGAGGCGACATGGTAAGGGCGACCATCCATGCAGTTGATCCGACGCTCAGGATCGACAAGATCACAGCCCGCATCTCAAAGGGAGCACGAGCAGAGCCTGTCTCTGCCATGTATGAGCGCAGGCTCGTCCATCACGCCGGATTCTTCCCGATGCTCGAGGCGCAGATGACGACCTATGTCCCGGGCGAGTCTCGCTCTCCTGATCGCATGGATGCCCTCGTGCATGCGATCAACAGCCTGCTCCCTCCCCGACCTGTGCAGCGGGCCTCTGTCGCCTCAGCAGTCTCGAGGCGCATCTGATGGAGGCGTGGTCGTGGATCCTGACTGCCTGGGGAGCGACAGGTCTCCTGCTCGCAGGGCGCAGAGTGTGGTGGGCATGGTATGTCGGCCTCGCAGGGCAGGGCCTGTGGCTGACCTATGGGCTGACGACCGGGCAGGGAGGCTTCATCGCCTCTGCGTTCCTGTACGGATTCGTGTACGCTAGGAACGCACGACGATGGACGGAGGAGAGATGATGAGCCCGCTGTGGATGCTGATTGGCGCACTCGCGACATACAGGCTGACTCGACTGATGACTGCTGACAGGATCACCGAGCCTCTGCGCTCGTGGATTGAGACGCGATCAGCGACAGCAGGGTATCTCGTTACCTGCGACTGGTGCCTCTCGATCTGGATCGCGCCGTGGCCTGCTCTGCTCCTCGTCGTCGCCCCTGATGCCCCTCTCGTCAGATGGGGGCTGTCGCTCCTGGCTTTCTCTGCCCTCACAGGGCTGATGTCTCTCGCAGAGCGCAGGCTCGACCGCTGATTCAGCCTCTCTGCGCCTAGAAACAGCGTTTACAACATGACTTGACCTGCCGACTCAGGTCGGGCATGATTCTCTCTGTCAGGGATCGCCTGACGCAGAGAGAGGAAAACATGGACATCAACAAGCCCCTGAGGAACGCTACAGAGCGAGTGCAGGAACTGATGGAGCAGGGCATGACGATGGTGGATGCCATCATGGTGCAGAGGGCTGAGGCCATCGAGTGGGGAGTCGCCAACGGCAGGCTCGCCACCAAGCCGGGGAGGAAGAAGTGATGAGCACGACTGCGAACATCAACCTCTCCTCGCAGGCACTCACAGCGAGGCTCAAGCGAGCAGGTCTGCGATGCGAGGCAGGCTCCATGTACGAGGGGGGCTTCTCCTGCAGGCAGTATCGTGACCGAGCAGGAGGCCCTGTGAAGCAGGTCAATGTCTACTTCTCGCGAGGTCATGGCATGCCAAATGCCGACGCTGCCCTTCTCCTTGCCTCGGTCGTCCTCGCAGACGCAGGCTACGAGGTGGAGATCATCACGCCCAACAGGCAGTTCTTTCATAAGTCCTACCTGACTGTGACGAGGCCTGAGGAGGATGCGTCATGATAATCCACGGGATGCGCCTCATCGAGGCAGAGGGCATGCTCTACCCTGTCACGCCCTGCTGCGAGGCTCTCGCAACCGGGACGACTGATGGCATCGCCTGCAAGACATGCTACGAAATCGTCGGCGACGAGTACGGGGCAGCCTGGACTCCTGAGGAACTGCAGGCAGAGCAGGCCCTGATGCACAGAGATGCGCTCGTCAGCATGGGAGGAGGAGCATGAGAGGGCGTACAATCACCGTTCGCATCCGCGAGCATTCCAACGCACGATTGGATGAGGAGTTCACCATCACTCGCTCTGCGAGCGTCGCAACCCGGGCTGAGGCGCAGCGTTGGCTCAAGCGTCATCTCGCCCTCGTTGATCCTGAGTCGTCATACGGCGTGGGAGAGGCGACTGAGTACCAGGATGATCCTCTCGATGGGGCTCATCCTGTCGCTTGGGGATACATCGCCCGAGACGATGAGCGAATGGAGTGGTTCTGATGAGCAGAGCGAGATACTTCGTCGTGCTAGGTCGCCCCTCAGAGCCGTGGCTCCTGACAGGCACAGAGAGGAGCATCGCCTCTGCTGAGGCCTGGGCTCTCAAAGCCTCGAACGCTGAGGCCAACGAGGCTCAGGTCATTGACCTGAGGACAGGACGCACCATCAGGGCCTACCGCGAGGGGCAGGAGATTGCCATTCACGATCTGACGCTGACTGTCACGATCCCGCAGAGCGGGCTCGACCTGATGTGGACTCGCTCCTGCCCATCCTGCGGATGGATCGAGTTCACAGACGAGATGCAGGGAGGCATGCCTCGATCGCTCTCAGGAGGAGACTCCTGTCAGGAGTGCGAGGCAGACATGGAGAGCGCAGAGTGGATGGTCGCGGATGAGCCTCATCCGGCATCCCTGAGCAGAGGAGAGATGAGATGAGCAGCATGACTGTATGGGAGTTCCTCGAGGAGAGGGACGAGAGAGTCGAGGCGACGCAGGCTCTCTACGAGTGGAGTCTCAACTATCATCCGGGGGAGGGCCCGTTCTCGTGCCTGCTCGATCTCGTCGGATGGTCGGACGAGCACCTCGGCGAGCCCTGCTACCGCGGGGGCAGGCTCGGATGGAGCGAGATACGCCTCCTCTCAGATGCCCTCCGCGAGTGGGTCTACGACCCGCCTCGCGTCGATGACTGGATCGACCGCGTGATCGCGCTCGAGATGAACGACTGACGCTCGCAATCTGCCTGCACTCCGACTAGAGTCGGGCATCCTGGGGGCCTCATCAGGCTCGCAGCACAGGTCTCGAGGCCATCCGGCCTCAGAGGAAAGGGAAACAATGACCACAGCAACCGAGCCTCGGCTCACAACACTCCAGAGGAAAATCCTCACCTACACGGCGACGCTCGAGGGGCCAGTCACCGCAGAGGATCTCCATGCCCGCGCCAATAAATCAGCAGTCGAGGAGGCTCTCCTGACTCTGATCACCCACGGCCTCATCGAGTACCGCTTCGATCAGAAGGACTTCATCCTGACTGATGAGGGCAGGGATCGCGCCGAGCGCATCCGGGCCTTCAACCCGCAGAGGGGCATCCACTGCAAGGCATGCATCAGCGTCGCCTGCGTCTGCGTCGTGCGCCTCGAGTGCATCAGCGATGGCCCCCACTCCCTCGGATGCCACGGGAGCCACGAGTGAGCGCGGGGCTGACCTTCGAGGAGGGATACGCCCAGGGGGCGCAGGCCTGCGCACAGGGCCTCCCTCGGGCCCCTGCCCTCGATGCCTCGGCGACGCTCGCCCTGCTCGGCGGGTCGATCACAGGTCGCCCGGTCGGCGCAGCAGAGCCGTTCCTCCAGGGATGGCTTGCAGGATGGGATGAGGCAAATCTCGCCGATCGCGAGGAGGACGACGCATGAGGCCCGGGCTCCGTCATGGCACCGAGACGCTCTACCACCGCGGATGCAGATGCGACGACTGCCGAGAGGCATTCAGCATCAGGAGACAGGAGCGCAGGCAGGGCATCAGGCGCAGGGGCCTCCCTGCCCGCTACGACGCTCGAGCCCTCCTCAGGTTCTTCGATCCCGAGGCGACAGACATCACAATCGGCGAGGCCCTGGGAGTCGGCAGGCGACTCATCGGCGAGTGGCGACAGGAGCACGACAACCTGCTCAACGACTACCGCGCTGACGATCTCGCGACTCGCATCGGAGCCCATCCCTGCGAGGTGTGGGGCGATGACTGGTGGCGACTTGCCCCTGACGAGGAGGAGATGCATGAGAGTCGCAGTTGATCGCCCGAGCAGGGCAGAGCCCCGCATCTTTGATGCCCGGGCCCTGCTGCGCTACTTCGATCCTGAGAGCGAGGATGACGCGATCGCAGGAGCCCTCGGGATCGGCAGGAAAACAGTCGGCAAATGGCGCAGGGACGAGCGGTATCTCGTCTCTGCCTATCGGGCAGACAGGCTCGCGACGAGGCTCGGGACGCATCCCTGCCTCGTCTGGGGCAGGCTCTGGTGGACGAGCGTCGAGATCGAGGAGAGAGCATGAGCGAGAGCATCCCTGGGGCTGAGGCAGTCCTCGAGGCGTATGGCCTGATCACAGGCCCGAGGCAGACCGCCTACAGCCATCCGAGCGACGACTACCGGAAGGTGACAGACATCTTCGAGGCTCTGACAGGCATCCGCCTCACCGTTGATCAGGCCCTGATGTTCATGATCGCAGTCAAGATGGCCCGCCTGCGCACCAACCTCTCGCAGGGGACGCTCCATCGCGACTCGCTCGTCGATGCGATCGGATACCTCGGATGCCTCTCAGCGCATCTCGAGAGGGAGGCAGTCCCGGGCTCCCTCGCAGACAGGCATCAGACAGCAGAGGCTCAGGATGATCCGGAGCACTCTCAGATGTGGCACGAGGTTCGCAGGCTCTACGACCGCGGGGGATGAGGCAGACGCTCTGAGGTAGCATCAACTGGGCTCATCAGTCCTGTACGCTCTCAGCGTGCCCGACCGCCGTCGCCGATCTCGATCCCCTCAGCCGAACTCCCTCGTCGCAGCAGCGCAGATCATCTCCGCGCCAAACGCCCGAGTGGCGCAGTCCTCTGTCACTCAGAACAAGGAGTGGCAGAGGACAGCCTGGGATTACTACGACTGCATCGGCGAACTGCGGTTCGGGATCAACTGGATCAGCAATGCGATGTCCCGCGTGAACCTCGTCGCAGCCCGCGCCCCTCTCGCAGCAGGAGACGAGCCTGTCCCGATCAGCCTCGACGATCCTGACATCCTGCCTGTGCATCGTCGCGCAGCAGAGATTGTCTCCATGATCGCCCACGGGCCTGCAGGGCAGGGGCAGATGCTCGGCTCGTTTGGCACGCACCTCTCTGTCGTCGGAGTCGGATGGCTCGTCGTCGAGCCTCCCCTCGATGATCCGATCTCCGATGAGTTCACTTCCTGGACTGTCCTCTCCTCTGACGAGATCAGACGCTCTCCGGCAGGTCAGATCGAGGTTCGCGTCTCAGAGACTGAGTGGCGCGAGGTGCATCCGAACGCAGTCGTCGTGAAGGTATGGCGCAGGCATCCTCGCAGATCATGGGAGAGCGACTCCCCGGTCAGAGGCACGCTCTCAGTCCTCCGCGAGATCGACCTGCTCGAACGCCACATCCAGGCGACAGCGCAGAGCAGGCTCGCCGGGGCAGGCCTCCTTGCCATCCCCTCAGAGGCTGTGTTCCCCCCGGGGCAGGGCCCTCAGTCCTCGACAGGAGTCGATCCTGATGATGAGGACATCACCGCGCCGGAGGACAACTTCGTCGAGACGCTGATCGAGACGATGACAGTCCCCCTCATCGACCGAGGCTCTGCAGCCTCAGTCGTCCCGCTCGTCGTAAAGATGCCTGGGGAACTCGTCGGGCAGGTCAAGCACCTGACATTCGCAACGCCGTTCGATGATCGCGCCCGCGATCTGCTCGACAACGCCATCCGCCGTCTCGCTCTTGGCCTCGACATCCCGCCGGAGATCCTCACAGGCACCGGAGGGATGAATCATTGGGGGGCATGGCAGGTCGCAGAGGAGGCCATCACGCTCCATGTCGAGCCCCTGACCGAGACTGTCGCCCATGCCCTAACGATGGGCTTCCTCGTCCCTGCCCTGATCGCAGAGGGCTTCGATCCCTCTGATGTCCTCGTCTGGTACGACACTTCTGACCTGCGAACCCGCCCGGATCGCTCCGCCAACGCTGTGGCTGCATACGATCGGAACGCCCTCTCCCGCGAGGCCCTCCTCCGAGAGATGGGCCTCTCCGTCGAGGATCTCCCGAGCGACGAGGAGCGCAGGGAGCAGATACTCCTCTCGATCATCCGGGGCGTGCCTGCGCTCGCGTCGCCTCTGCTCGAGGATCTCGGCCTAATCGGCGCAGATCTCGCAGTTAATCTCGACATGCCCGACGAGGCTCTGATGCCTGCCCTCCCTGTCTCTCAGCCGGAGACTCAGGGGCCTCCTGAGCCTCAGGTCACCGCCTCAGCCCTGACTGCAGCCTGCGATGTCATCATCCGGCGAGCCCTGGAGCGGGCAGGATCGCGTCTGCGCTCTGCTGCAGGCAAGGGACAGCCCGGAGGCGCAGCCTCAGTCCAGGTCGGCGATCCCTGCTCCATCCATACCATCATCGACGCATCAGCGCACTCAGACTTCGCCTCCCTGCTCGATGGGGCCTGGAGCCTTGTCCCCGAGATCGCAGAGCGGTATGGGGCTGACTCCGACAGCCTGATCGACAGCCTCGAGACCTACACGCGAGCCCTGCTCGCAGCGCAGCAGGAGCACTCGTATGCCCGCCTCTCCCTCGCCCTCGGCACCGCCTAATCCCCGCGACGCGGAGGCCCTCGACGACTGGCTCGAGGCTCGAGCACAGAGGCTCGCCCGCCGGATCGAGAGGGCCCTGTCCCGAATCGTCTCCCAAGTGTTCGGGCAGTTCATCGAGTCCATCGAGGACACCGCGCTGACTGCAGCAGGCGACCTGTCCATCATCGACGACATCATCCCCCTGTGGAGGCTCGTCATCCCTGAGATCGTGCCCGACATCGAGGAGACCTATCTCGAGGGAGGCATCTCGGCGTTCACCGTCGCAGAGGGATACGCCGTCATCCCTGAGGCTGTCGCTCAGGCATGGACGCAGGTCATCAACACTCAGGCGATCGACTACATGGCCCGGGCGAGCAACAGGATGCTTGATGTCGGGCAGACAATCTGGACAGATGTCTCCCGCACCGCGACGCGAGCGATCGAGCAGGGCCTCAGCCGGGACAAACTCGCAGCGCAACTGCGCGAGGTTAGCGACCGCTTCGCAGGCTACCGAGCCGATGTCATCGCCCGCACCGAGGTAAACGCTGCATACATCAACGGTGACTTCGACGGCGATCTCGCCCTCGGCGAGTATGGGCCTGTCGAGAAGGTGTGGGTCGCCTCGATGCAGTCGAGGACATCGCCTCGCCCTGATCATGTTGATGCGAACAATCAGGTGAGGGCGTTCGCGGAGCCGTTCTCTGTCGGGGGAGTGCAGATGATGATCCCGCATGCAGCAGGGGCTCCTGCGTCGCAGGTCGTAAACTGCCGATGCCACTACGAGGCTCTGTATGTCGGAGATCGTCGCCCCAACGGCACGATCGTCGGGCAGGATGATGTCGTCGTAGTTGATCCGAGCGCAGGGCAGTCAGACATCCTCAGGCTGAGCGAGTAGCATCTCCTCGGGCTCAGGCCCCCTGGATGCCCCCGCCCGCGTCCTCCTCCTCCCCGGGCGGGGCATCCCCGGGGCTGTTGGCTGTGGATGCGCCTGTCTGAGCCTTTTCCGATGATTTGACATGCCGACCTGAGTCGGGCATGATTCTCTCATCGAGGACGCACCTCGAGGAAAGGGAAACATCCAATGGAACCGCGAGTCATCAAGATTCGGCAGAATCACGCTACGGGGCAGAAGGTCATCCTCCCCGATCCGCAGGTCATCGAGACCCGGGAGAACAGGAAAACAGGAGCGACCATCCTCCTCGTGAACAACGGTGGAGTATGGACGACGACTTGCGAGACCCACGGGGCGATGGCAGAGCATCCGACTCGTCGCATGGGCACCTCATGGATGGCAGAGCCGATGGTGTGGTGCGCGGGATGCGCAGAGGAGGAGGTGGCACGATGAGTACCACTACGCCCAAGAAGATTGAGATGCTCGTCAGGGCACTCGCCGATGCGCATGATCGTGCATCATCCCTGATGGATGGAGATGAGTCGTTCTCGCAGGTGGAGGCTCTGGTCCACGAGGCCCTGCAGCAGGCGATTGACCTGAAGCGCAAAGCATCAACGCAGAGGATGCTCGAGATTGCCTCTCGCCACAACATAGATACCACAGCACAGGAGGCCCGCTCATGAGCGCACAGCCCTGCTCACGATGCGAGGCCCCCACAGACTCCCTCGCCTTGTTTCCTGGAGGTATCTGCCTCGCCTGCTACGAGCAGGATCATCAGGACGACTCCCCTGAGGAACTGCTCCGCGCCATCACAGAGGGATTCGGAGGACGCTCGTGAGGCACGAGATGCATGAACTGACTGCTCATGGCGATGCCTGCAGAGGCTGTCGCATGGCCCTCGAGGAGGCTGTCGCGGTCTACCGGGAGACATCTCGCCGAGCGATCGCAGGCGACCATCCCTCGCATCCCTCCCATCGTGGAGGCTGTTGGGCTGAGTACGAGACGACGATGAGGAGCGCACGATGACGCATCAGGTCACAGACGGGGCCCTCCTGCTCTACGGGGCTGCAATGGGCATCATCGGCGCAGTCATCGGGGCTGTCGTCGTGCTCGCCCTCGTCGCTCGCCATCTGCCCCCTCCTCGCTCGCGATCAGGGAGACATCTCCGGCGATAGAGATGCGCCAGGGCAGAGCATGGGATACACTCCCGCTCATGCCCTTCGGCCCCTACTCCTCATTTGACGATTGTGTTGCCAAGAACGGCGACAAGTCCAATCCCTCTGCCTACTGCGCCTCCCTGGAGAGGCAGATCAAGGGGGCCTCAGCGCAGGCCTCCCTCGCCTCCCCGCGGTTCCGCCTGCAGATCGTCCCTGTCGAGGAGCAGACGATGGCTGCAGGCGATCCCTACGCCTACATCATCGACATTGATGGCACGCTCCTTGACGATGAGGGAGCCCCAATCGAGTCGCGCATCATGGCTGTCAATGGGCTCGAGGGCGAGATCAACATCGTCTCAGGCAGGCTCGAGGCTGACCGGGACGCGACTGAGGCTCTGCTGACTGAGGCAGGCCTGCGCCCTCATCGCATGTTCCTGCGCTCCGGGGAGGATGTCGGAGTCCTGGAGCACAAGCGGGCTGTCGCCGAGATGCTCCTCGAGGAGCGCGATGTCAGGCTCGCGATCGAGAATGACGACTCTGCCCGGGAGATGTATCTCAGCCTCGACATCCCGACTGCAGAGCCCGCGATCCTGGATGTCGTCGAGGCCGAGGAGATCGGCGAGGCCGAGGAGGCCGACGAGATCGAGGACATGGAGGACGAGGGCGAGATGGCCCTCATCGACATCGAGATCAAGGACGAGGATTGCGAGGGCATGGAGCCCGAGGAGGAGATGCCCCAGGATGCCTCCTACGACTTCCGGGCGATGCTCGTCATCGAGGGAGTCTGGACAGGAGATGGGCGATACATCGACGAGGGGGCCCTCGGATGGCGCGATCTGCCCCTGCCCCTGATGGCGACTGATCGGACGACCGAGGGCCACATGGACGCGGTGCTGATCGGCTCGATCCTCGAGATCGAGCGCGAGGGGCGTGAGATCAGGGCTCTCGGGCGATGGATCCCCTCTGAGGACGATGATGTTCGCAGGCTGCAGAGCCTCATCGGCAGGGGCGACCTGCGCGGAGTCTCAGTCGATCTCGATGGCATGGAGTACGAGGTGCTGATCCCCTCGACCGCCTCTGAGGCTGTCGTCGAGGAGGATGGCACCACCGTCATGCCTGGTGAGGAGATGAAGATGCGGATCACCTCTGCCCGGATCATGGGCGCGACAGTCGTCCCGTTCCCGGCGTTCCAGGAGGCCTACATCGAGTCCCTGCCCGCAATGACTGCGAGCCTGCTGACCGAGGACACCGCCTCAGGATGGATTGATCGCCTCGCCTCGATCGACGACATCGATCTCTCCCCGCCTCAGGGCGCACGCGAGGAGGCTGAGCGAGGCCTCGCCTGGAGGCAGGAGTATGGGCGCGGAGGCACCGAGGTGGGAGTCGCTCGCGCCCGGGACATCTCCAACGGCAAGAACCTCTCCCCTGAGACGATCGACAGGATGGTCTCCTACTTCGCCCGCCATGAGATTGATCAGCAGGGCGAGGGATGGAGCCCCGGAGAGGACGGATTCCCCTCAGCAGGCAGGATCGCATGGGCCCTCTGGGGAGGCGATCCCGGTCGCCGATGGGCAGAGTCCATCCAGGGGCGCATCCGCGCCCGCAGAGAGCAGGGCTCGATCATCGCGTCAGGCCATGCCATCGAGGCCCCTGTCCTCCCGCCCTCCTCCTGGTATGCCGATCCTGCTCTCGAGGGCCCGACTCCCCTGACCGTTGATGACTCAGGCAGGATCTACGGGCATCTCGCAGTATGGGGCCAATGCCACATCGGGCATGCAGGGCGATGCGTGCAGCCTCCCTCCTCGAGGACTGCCTACGCCCACTTCCTGACCGGGGAGATTCTGTGCGACGACGGGGCTCGCTTCCCGGTCGGGCAGATCACGATGAACGGCTCGCATGCCCCGCACTCCTACGGAGCGCAGGAGACTGCTCGGCACTACGACGACACCGCTCTCGCGGTGGCTGATGTCACCGCAGGCGAGGACGACTGGGGGATCTGGGTATCAGGCTCCCTGCGCCCGGGTCTCGATCCGGCGACTGTGAGGGGCCTGATGGCCTCTGATGTCTCGGGAGACTGGCGCAGGATTGGAGGCAACCTCGAACTCGTCGCAGTCCTCGCGGTCAATGTTCCGGGATTCCCCAAGATCAGAGTGCGAGAGGCTGAGGGCCTCGTCGCATCCCTCTCCCTGCCTGCCTACTCTCAGGAGGAGGCGATGGAGGACATCAGAGCCCTCGCAGCCTCGATCGGACGCACCGCTGAGGATCGCATCAGGGAGGCTCGCCTCCGGGTGCATGGCGAACGCATCGCGAGCCTCGTGCAGCGAATCAGAGGAGGAGCCTGACATGGCCTGCGGATGCCGGAAGGGCAGGAGCAACGACTCCAGGAGTCCCTCGTCCTCCCTGCGCATCGGGCCCTACGAGGTATGGCGCAACGGGGCGTTCACGGGTCGATCCTTCGCCTCGCTTTCCTCAGCGCAGACATACGCAACCCGCATCGGCGGAGAGGTTGTTGTAGCAGGCTGACCTGTCTGCTACACTCGCTCCCATCCGGCGACTGCCTAGCATCGCCGGAGCGAGGCCCGGGTCGCACTCGGTCGCATGAGATAACCGATTCCTGACTCATGGAGACCGAATCCCAATGAACACCATCATGCCCGAGGACATCAACGCTGTGACCGACGAGGAACTGACCGCGCTCGAGAGCGATCTCGTCGCCGAGTTCGACTCGCTCGTCGATGCAGGCTCCAACGATGTCGCCACTCTGACTCAGATCGCCGAGGCTGTCGAGGCCGTCCGTGCTGAGAGCACCGCCCGCATCGAGGCAGTCGCTCAGGCTGAGCAGGCCGTGGCTGCGCTCGCCGATCGCGTGCGCGGAGCAGAGGAGATCGACGAGGCCCCCGAGGCTGTCGTCGCCGAGACCGAGGATGCCGATGAGGCCTCCGACGACAACCACAACCCCGAGGCCGTGGAGGCCGAGGCAACCGAACAGGAGAACGAACTCGTGACTGCGAGCGCATCCCCCGCCCCCAAGGCTCCCTCCGCTCGTGCGGTGGCCCGCCGTTCCACGACTCCCGAGGTTGCCGAGGCGCAGCCTGAGGTGGTCATCACCGCTGCAGCCGACATCCCCGGCTTCACGAGCGGATCGAACATCGACACCGTGGGTCTCGCCCGCGCAATGCATGCCAAGGCCCGCACTCTGTCGAACGGCTCGGGCTTCGTCCCGGTCGCCTCGATCAACCTGCCCCTGCAGCACAAGGTCGGCTCCGACATGGCGACGAACCTCGAGGTGATCGAGCGTGCGACCGCCCCGGAGGCTCTGACCGCTGCAGGATGGTGCGCCCCGTCGCAGAACATCTACGACCTGTTCGGCGTCGATGCAGGCGATGGCCTCCTCGATCTCCCGACTGTGCAGGTCTCTCGCGGTGGTCTCAACATCCCGGGCTTCATCGGCATCGGCGAGGCGAGCGATGCTCTCTGGTCCTGGACCGAGGCTGACACCGAGGATCCCGAGGCGACCAAGCCCTGTCTCCAGATTCCCTGCCCGACCTTCGAGGACTACCGCCTCCAGGCTGCAGGTCTCTGCCTCACCAACGGCAACCTGACCGACCGTGCGTTCCCCGAACTGACGGCCCGCTTCATCGCCCTCGCAATCAACGCTCACCTGCACCGCCTCTCGGGCCTGATGATCGCCGAGATCTCGGGCAGCGCGACGGGCGTGACGATGAGCGCTGTGGCCTCCTCGGCTGCGGGCTCCATCCTGCATGCCCTCGATGTCCAGGTTGCTGACTACCGCTCGCAGTACCGCATGAGCGTGAACGCCGTCCTCGAGGCTGTGTTCCCGCTGTGGTCGCGTGAGGCCATCCGCGCCGATCTCGCGATGCGCACCGGGGTTGATCTGGTGAACATCTCGGACGACCGGATCGACGAATACTTCCGCACTCGCAAGGTGCGTGCGCAGTTCGTCCACGACTATCAGCCCCTCTACACGACTGGTCCTGCAAAGACTGCGTTCCCGACGACGGTGGACTTCCTGCTCTACCCTGCTGGTGGATACATCAAGGGCGACGGTGGCACCATCGATCTCGGCGTGGTGCGTGACAGCGTGCTCAACGCGACCAACGACTACACGGCTGCGTGGACGGAGCAGTTGTGGCTCGTCGGTCAGACGGGCCCTGCTGCTCGTGAAGTCACCGTGAACTACGCTGTGGACGGCGTGACCGGATGCTGCGTCGAGGCCCCCGCGGTCTGATCCCCACATCATCCTGACCGACCTGCGACCGAGAAGATAGGAGCCGACCTGTGGGAGCATCCCTGGATACATGGCATCTCGTAGATGCCCCCACAGTCGTCCCTCAGCCCTACGGCATCTTCTCGGTCGCAGAGACTCGGCTCACCACCGACGAGCATTGGCGACTCGGCATCAGATGGCAGTCTCAGGCCTGCTCGCAGGTCAAGGAGACGACTGGCGAGTGCATCATCCCGCGAGAGGGCGAGGCCCTCGAGCCTGATGACTACTGCTATGTCGCAGAGTTCGAGCCGTTCACCGTCTACGCCTACGACAACGACTCGATTCCTGGGCATACGCTCGAGGAGCATCGCGCTCAGGTTGTTCAGCGTCTGATCAACGGCGAGCAGAGGGCTGTCGAGGAGCGAGTCTGGGCTGCGATCACCGCAGACGCAGGAGCCCCGCTTGATCTGTCGGCCTATGATCTGCGGTTCGCCCTGGGTTATGTCGAGCAGCAGGTCTCGCAGAACTACTCCGGGACAGGAGTCATCCACATGAGTCACCTCGTCGCGACTCTGCTGTGGGATGCCCTGTTCGTCTCGGGTGGTCGCCTGCAGACGCTGCATGGCACTCCTGTCGTCGTCGGCGCAGGATACGACACGGCGACCGATCCTCTGACGCGGGTCGGATACATCTACGGGACGGGCGCGATGGTGCTCTACCGAGGAGACATCGATACCCGCGAGTCTGCGATCGACAAGGCGGTCAATCAGGTCTCCTACATCGCCCAACGAGACTACGCAGTCGGTTGGGATTGCTACTCTGTCGCGGTCAAAGCGACCACCGATCCTGCGTAAGGAGACATCATGGCCACCAAGATTCTGAAGTCCATCAAGGGCAAGACTGTTCGCATCACTCGCCTCGATGCGTGTGGCGAGCCTGTCGTCGGCTCCTGCACGACGCTCGTCTCCGACTGCTTCATCTCTGTCACGCTCGCAGGCGAGTACGAGGCAGGCGAGGAGTTCATTCAGAAGAACGCCTGGGGCGATCTCTGCATCAACGACAAAGATCCTGATGTTCTCAAGCGAGTGACCACGACTGTTCAGTTCGCCGAGATCAACCCCGACGCTCTGGACATCATGGCCCTCGCCAATCCGGTCATCTCTGGATCGGACACCATCGGCTCAACATTTGGCCCGACTCCGAACACAGACGCATTCGCTCTCGAGGTTTGGACAAAGCGCACAGGCGTAGACTGCACGACTCCCGGGACGCAGGAGTGGGGATACTTCGTCCTGCCGTTCGTGCGCAACGGAAAGATCGACGGAGACATCACCATCGAGAACGCTGCGCTGACCTTCTCGCTCGTCGGTGATGCGTTCGCGGCATCCTCGGCATGGGGAACCTCGCCCTACACGCCGAACGCATTCATCGAGCCGTTCCCTGATGGCGAGATCTTCGGCATGGTGGTGACGACTGAGCAGCCTCCGACCGACACGGGCGGATGCGTTGCATACGCTCCTGCTCCCCCGCCCTGACGCTCGTCTCTGAACGGACGCAGGGTAGGCTCGATCCATGACTTGTGAGGCCTGGACTCCGATCCTCCCCTGCGATGTCTCGGGAGATGATCCTGATCTCGTTGATGCAGCCGTGGCTGCAGGGACATCGATCCTGTGGGCGATGACAGGCAGGCGATTCGGCCTGTGCTCAACGACCGAGTGGTATCGATCGCCCTGCTCTACTCCCTGCACCGCGCCCTACGCTGACGAGTTTGGCCCGGGCGTTGAGTGGAGGCTTGGGGCAGGGAGGCGGAGGGCGTGCTGTGCGATCGCTCTCGAGCAGACTCCTGTGCGCTCCATCGATGAGGTTCTGATCGACGGCGTAGCAGTTGATCCTGATACCTACTATCTCGGCAGGAGCAGGCTCTATCGCATCGGCGAGTGTTGGCCCTGCGAGACCGACTGCGAGGTTCCTCCTGTCGCGGTCTCCTACACCTACGGCATCGATGTCCCTGTTCTTGGGCAGATGGCCCTCGGCGAGTTGGCCTGCGAACTCCTGCGAGGATGGACAGGGGCTGACTGTCGCCTGCCCTCCAACGCTGTAGCGGTAACTCGCCAGGGCGTGACTGTTGATCTCGGCACGCCCGAGGTTCTGTTCGAGCAGAACCGCCTCGGTCTGCCGATCTCTGATCAGTTCATCCGGTCGGTCAATCCTGATCGCCTCCGCTCGGCCTCTCGCGTCTACTCGCCCGATGTCGCGCGGAGAGTCCGGTGATCTCAGTCTCTGCCCATGATGTAGCCTCCTGGGCTCTCGCAACTGCGAGACAGGCCCTCGAGGACTGCGGTCGCGATGCTGTCTCGACTGCGTATGTCGGATCAGGCGAGATCGCCTGGGATGACTGCTGCGGCACGCTTGTTGTCGTCCCTGATCGCGTCTACCGCTCGCAAGAGTTCCCGGCTGAGGATACGAGCGAGGTAATCTGCTTCGACGGATACATCGCAATCGATCTCGTCGTGACTCTCCTCAGGTGCGTCCCTGTCGTCGATGATCGCGGGCGAGCCCCCTCAGAGACCGCCCTTGCGACTGCGTATCAGGATCTCCTCGGCGATGCTGCAGTCATCTACAACTCCATGACAGGGCCTGTTCCTGATGACTGGGAGCGCACCAATCCGGCGCAGACATTCCTCGGAGCGCAGGGCGGATGCATCGGAGTTGAGACTCGCATCACCATCGGCCTCGAGCAGTCGCAGTTCGGCATCTGCTGCACCGTCCCTGAGCCTCACGAGCCCGGGGATCCTGTCTGCCTCATCACCGCCTCCTCTGTTAGGTTCGATCCCTGCGAGGGGCTTGTCTCGACGAATGTCCAGGATGCGATCTGCGAGATTGCTGCTGGCGGTGGAGGCACTCCTGGTCCTCCCGGCCCTCCGGGCCCGCAGGGAGACACGGGGCCTCAGGGACCGCAGGGCGATACTGGACCGACTGGGGATACAGGGGCGACAGGCCCGATCGGGCCTCAGGGAGATACTGGGGCGACTGGGGCGACTGGTGCGACTGGAGCGACTGGAGCGACGGGTGCAGGTGGTGCTCTCGGCTACTACGGGTCATTCTTCGACTCGACTGATCAGATCACGACGATCAACACACCGACGGCGATGCTCATCGGAAACACCGCAGAGGCAAACGGCGTGTTCATCACCGCGGGTTCGGAGATCAACTTTGCCTACAACGGCACCTACGACATCCAGTTCTCTGCCCAACTCCACCACAGGGGCGGGGGAGGATCTGGTGAGACTGTCGAGATCTGGCTCGCCAAGAACGGCACTCCTCTGCCTGATAGCAACACGCGACTGATCGTTCCGAACAGCAGGTTCGAGGTTGCTGCGTGGGACTTCCTCCTGACTGTGAACGCCGGGGACTATCTCGAACTGTTCTGGACGACCGACAACGCGAACATCGTCCTCGAGCATCTCCCTGCTGTCGGTGCGATCCCTGCGATCCCGTCGCTAATCGTCTCGGTGATGCAGGTCATGTATACACAGGTCGGTCCTCAGGGTATTCCAGGCCCAATCGGCCCTACTGGCGCGACAGGAGCCACAGGGCCTCAGGGGCCTCAGGGCGACACCGGAGCGACCGGGGCAACGGGCCCTCAGGGCCCTCAGGGGGACACGGGCGCGACCGGAGCCACAGGCCCTCAGGGCCCTCAGGGCGACACGGGAGCGACCGGGGCAACGGGCCCTCAGGGACCGCAGGGGGACACAGGCGCGACCGGAGCCACAGGCCCTCAGGGACCGCAGGGCGATACTGGACCTGCTGGACCGACAGGCGCGACAGGAGCGACCGGGCCCGCCGGAGCGACAGGCGCGACAGGTGCGACAGGAGCGATCGGTCCGACAGGTGCAACGGGTGCGACTGGTCCTGCTGGTCCCCAGGGCCCGCAGGGCGACACGGGAGCGACCGGGGCAACGGGTCCACAGGGACCGCAGGGCGATACAGGCGCGACCGGACCTGCTGGTCCTACCGGGGCAACAGGAGCGACGGGCGCGACGGGTGATACGGGTGCGACGGGTGCGACGGGCGCGGCTGGTCTGATTCAGGACTTCGGCTACGACTCGGGGGACTACTACGGGCCGACGATCACCTCCACGACCAACCTCACCGTTACCGAGGACCGGACCTACTATGCGCCCGTCTATGTCACAGGCACGAGAGCGTTCGACCGCATTGCCATTCGCACAGGCGCAACCTTCTCGGGTACCGGAACGATCCGGCTGGGTGTCTACAACAACTCGGGAGGCATACCGACCACGGTTCGGTTCGATGCGGGGACTGTTTCGGCAACAGCCGCCAACACGACCTACACGATCACTATCACCGAGACGCTGGACAGCGGGTGGTACTGGCTGGCATTCAACTCGCAGACGAACGCCACAACATCCAACTTCATCTCCTCCTCCACGGTGACCTATCCCACGATTCAGAAGTACGCATCCAACGGGTCGTTTGGTTTCTTCAACTCTGGCTGGTACGAGGCGAGCATCACGGGAGCGTTTGCGACCGCTGGAACCCTGCTGGAGAACAACAATGTCCCGATCGTCACTCTGAGGGCGACATGAGAGTCGTCACATTTGGTCTCGGTGGATTTGATCTGACGAAACCGAACAACAACATCGTTGAGGACATCGAGATACCAGATCCTCCTCGTCAGCCATTGTCCGAGGTAGGGGCTTTGGCAACCCTGCTCGCTGTGACGGAGACTCTCACGGTGGAGGACGCAGCCAATGCGGTCGGGCTGTCTCCTGAGGATCTCATCGCCGAGGCTCAGGCATGGGAAGCCGCGAGGCTAGGCTGATCTGCTGTGACTATTCCGCAGGATCCTGCTGTCGCCGTCGCCGTCCTCTACGAGCGGATGGGCCATGTCATCGAGAAGATGGATGCCCTGTCACGGAAGTTGGATGCTCAAGACAAGCGACGCACCGCTGCGCTTGATGAACTCGAGGAGCGAGTTGAGAGGATCGAGGCGCAGGTCTCAGGAGTGCGGTGGTTCCTCGCAGGCATTGCTGCAGCAGGAGGAGCACTCGGGGGCTCTGTCGCAGCAGGAGTCGCCCGCATGATCGGCGGAGGCTGATGGCGCAGAGCATCAGGCTCAACCGCCGGGAGATCGCTGACCTGCTCGCAGGCCCCGCAGGCCCTGTCGCAGCCGATCTCAGGCGCAGGGCAGAGAATGTCAGGAAGGAGGCTCGCAGGCTCGCCCCGGTGCAGAATGGCACTCTCAAGAACTCGATCTCCTGGGAGATGCGGATCGAGGGGGGCTCCCTCGTCGCCCGGGTCGGCACCAACATCGAGTATGCCCTCGCAGTCCATCAGGGGACGCAGGCCTACACGCTGAGGCCTCGCAACAGGCAGGCTCTGGCGTTCTCTCGATGGCCCAACGCCCCGGCAGGTGCTCGCAGGAGCAAGCAGGGCAGGTATGTCTACAAGTCAGTCAGGATTCCTGCCCGGGCAGGGAGGCCGTTCCTGGCTGATGCTCTCCGCGCAGCCCGACTCTGACTCAGGGCCCTACTACAGTCGCAGGCATGACGCGACAGAGAGCATTCGAAACAGCAGCCTCCCGACGACGGCGCGATCCGATCGTCTGGATCATCGATGGAGTCCAAGTGCGCCTCCGCGCATCCGTGGACATGATCGAGATGGGCGAGATCCTCGAGAGGCTCAAGGACGAGAAGCCTGCAGGGATGAGCGACATCGCCTGGACTGCTGATCGCAGGCGAGTCCTCGAGGAGGTGCTCCTTGGCTTCATCGAGCCGGAGTCGCATGAGGGATGGGAGACAGTCCTCCCCGACATCGATTTTCCGATGATGAACGAGATGCTGTCTGACCTGATCGAGGAATACACAGGGCAGGCAAACCCTACGCAGGCACAGTCATCCTCGGGTGGATCGTCTCTGACTGGGGGCGGTTCGATGGCTGGTGCTCCTCTCGAGGCGTAGACGCAGCATCGCTCCCCTGCGATCGTGCCTGCCACGCCTATCTGTTCGCCATCCGCGAGTATGCCGATGAGGACACTCTCGCCAGGATCGAGAGCGCACTAGAGCCTCCTGCCTCGTATCGCGTCGGAGGCGTTCCTGCATGGTATGGGAGCGATGATGATGCATGGGCCTCGTGGCAGGCATAGGTCGGCGGGTCTCCGGGGCGAGCGTCATGCCCTGGAGGCTCGCCTCCCCTCGCCCCTGCTGTCAGGTACACTCCTGCCGTGGCCAACCCAATCGCAGAGGCGTTCGTCGAGATCCTGCCCGACTCGTCCAAGTTCACAAAGGAACTCGAGGAGCAGGTCGGCCCTGCGATCAAGGACGCGGAGAAGCAGGCCTCGTCTCTCTCAGGCAAGGTCTCCAACTCGTTTGATGAGGCCGGGGTATCTGCTGACAGGCTCGCCAGTCGTGCAGCAGTCGTCTCGACTGTCGCGATCGGCGCGATCGGCGCGGTCGGGGGCATGGCGATCAAGCAGGCATCTGATCTCTCTGAGTCGATCAACGCAGTCAATGTCACCTTCGGCGCAGCGTCTGAGGGCATCAGGAAACTAGGGGAGGATGCTGCGACATCTGTCGGCCTCTCCAACGCTGAGTTCAACGGGCTCGCGGTACGGTTCTCCGGGTTTGTGAAGCAGGTCGCAGGCGATGGCGGTGATGTCATCGGCACGATGGATGACCTGACGACGAGAGCAGCCGACTTCGCGTCGGTGATGAACCTCGATGTCAATGATGCTGCACAGATTTTCCAGTCGTCTCTCGCAGGCGAGTCTGAGTCCATCAGGCGGTTCGGCATTGACATGAGTGCTGCAGCGGTAGAGGCGCAGGCTCTCGAGATGGGGCTCGGCACAGTCACCAAGACAGGCCTCTCGCTCACCGAGTCAGAAAAGGTCATGGCTCGCTACGAGTTGCTGATGTCCTCGACTGCATCAACAGCCGGAGACTTTGCAAACACTTCAGATGGGCTCGCCAACTCGCAGAGGATTGCGTCAGCGCAGATCAAGGACGCGGGCGCAAAGATCGGGAACGCTCTGATGCCTGCGCTCGCCAAGGCAACGAATCTCCTCGCATCGTTCGCAGGATGGGCCTCGCAGAACACCGGGCTCATCCTCGGGCTCGGCATCGCAATCGGCACCATCGCGACAGCAGTCCTCGCGGTCTCGACTGCCTACAAGGTGTATCAGGCCTATCAGAAGTTCATGCTTCTCTACACGGCGTTCCAGGAGAGGGCCAACTGGCGACTCAACGCCTCGTTCCTCGCAAATCCTGTCGTGCTGATCGTCGCAGGAGTCATCGCCCTCATCGCAGCCCTTGTCCTCGCCTATCAGAAGGTTGAGTGGTTCCGGAACGCTGTTGATGCTGTGTTCTCCGCGATCAAGACAGCCATCGGGGCTGTCGTCGATTTCTTCGTCGCAGCCTGGGATGTGGCGTTCGCAGTCGTCAGAGGAGGCATCGAGTTCGTCGTCTCTGTGTTTACGAGATGGTTCGACTTCCTCGCAGGAGTCGTGCGCATGTATGTCGATGCATGGAGTCGCATCTTCCGCACGCTCTGGGATGGCATAAAGGCGGGATTCGGCGCGGTGCGAGATGTCGTCGTCAGAGTGTTCGATGGCATCTCCGGGGCGTTCAAGGCGGTCATCAACGGCATCCTCGGGGCTCTCGAGTGGGGCGTGAACATGGCGATCAAGCCCATCAACAAACTGATCGATGGAGTCAATCTCCTGCCGTTCGTAGACATCCCTAATGTCCCTGAGATCAAACTGCCCAGGCTCGCAAACGGAGGCATCATCGGAGGCCCGACGATCGCGATGGTCGGCGAGGCAGGCGCAGAGGCTGTCATCCCGCTGACTCGCCCAGGCAGGGCGATGTCCCTCATGGAGCAGACAGGGCTCGCCGATCTCGCTCGAGGCTCCTCTGCTGCAGTCAGGATCGACAACGCCACATTCGTCGCCCCGGTCGATGCTGATCTCGTCGCTCAGAAGGTGCTCGTTGCCGAGAGACTCAGGTCGTTCGGCTCGTGATCTACCTGACGCACTCATCCCTCGGGCAACTGGACCTGACCGCTGCAAACGGGTTCGTCGTCGT
>Ga0315903_10000844_pt1 | contig 46156 bp, 42 predicted proteins | sample LakEriMetagenome_7_FD_203524 | JGI IMG/M metagenome (GOLD analysis project Ga0315903, IMG submission 203524) | Freshwater fungal communities from buoy surface, Lake Erie, Ohio, United States - Buoy 2 MA119 | ecosystem: Environmental > Aquatic > Freshwater > Lake | place: USA: Lake Erie, Ohio... | reverse complement strand
CTGCGGGGCGCAACCTCGTCGCGCGCGCCTTTGCGGCCCGCAAGGCGGCGCATGCGGCGTGGCAGCAGCCGGGACGCGACGCGCTCGATGCGACGCTCGGCCAAGACGCGGTGCAGCGGCTCTTCGCACAGGCCGAGCGCGTGGGCCGCGGCCCCACCGCAGCGCGCATCCTCGATGCCGTGCGTACCGGTTGGGAGCAGGGTGTCGCCGCCGGGCTTGCGCGCGAGGCGCAGCTGTTCGCCGAGGCGGTGATCGACCCGCAAGGCGGCAAGGCCGGCATCCAGGCTTTCCTCGACAAGCGCAGCGCGCCGTTGCCGGTGCGCAGCGCGGCGATGCCGTCGCCCGCGGATGCGGCAGCGACCGCGGCCCTGGTGCGCCGCGGTGAGCTGTTGCCGGTCGGCGCCGCGTTCTTCCCGGGCCTGACGCCAGTCCCGCGCTGGCAGTACGGTCACGCGGTCACCCGTGATCCCGCCACCGGCGCGCCGGACCACGGCCTCCCGAAGGACAAGGAACGCGAGATCCTCTTGCCGGTGCCGGAGCCGGGGCCCAACGAGGCTTTGGTCTACGTGCTCGCCTCCGAGGTCAACTTCAACGACATCTGGGCGATCACCGGCATCCCGGTATCGCCGTTCGAGAACCACGACCTCGACCACCAGGTCACCGGCTCGGGCGGCGTCGCCTTGGTCGCGGCCGTCGGCAGCGAGGTGAAGCGCGAGGGCCGCATCAAGGTCGGCGACCTCGTCACCGTGTACTCGGGACAGAGCGACCTTCTTTCGCCGCTCGCGGCGCGCGATCCGATGTACGCCGGCTTCTCGATCCAGGGCTACGAGACCGACACCGGCAGCCATCAGCAGTTCCTCGTGGCGCAGGGTCCGCAGTTGCATCCGCTGCCGCCCGATCTCACCTTGGAAGCGGCCGGCTCCTACGTCCTCAATCTCGGCACGGTGGTGCGCGCGCTGTTCACCACGCTGCGCATCCGCTCCGGCAAGACGCTGTTCGTCGAAGGCGCGGCGACCGGTACCGGTTTCGAGGCGCTCAAGAGCGGCGCGCGCAACGGGCTCACCGCGGTCGGGCTGGTATCGAGCCCCGAACGCGCGGCGTTCATCCGCCGCAACGGCGCCGCGGGCGCGCTCGACCGGCGCGATCCGCGCTGGGCGGCGGCGTTCACGCCGGTGCCCGCGTCGCCCGAAGCGATCGCCGCCTGGGAACGCGCGGGTGAGCCGCTGCTCGCCGAGATGCGCGCCCAGACCGGCGGTCGGCTCGCGGACTTCGCGGTCTCGCACGCCGGACAGGAATCCTTCCCGCGCTCGTTCCAGCTGCTCGCGGAGCACGGCACGCTGACGTTCTATGGCGCGACCAGCGGCTACTGGTTCTCGTTCTCCGGCAAGCCCGGCGAGGCCTCGCCCGAGGAGATGCTGCGCCGCGCCGGTCTGCGCGCCGGCGAAGCGGTGATGCTCTATTACGGCGTCGTGCCCGGCGAGGACGGCCGTACCGGGATCGGCCACGGCGCGCTGCTCGACCCCGTCGGCCTCGAGGCCATCGAGGCGGTGCGCGCCGCAGGCGGACGGCTCGTGGTCGCCACCTTGAGCGATGCGCAGCGCGAGTTCGTGCAGTCGCTCGGCTTCGGTGATGCGGTGCGCGGCGTGGTGTCGCTCGAGGAGATCCGCCGCAAGGAAGGCGCGGACTTCGATTGGCCGGACGCGCTGCCCGCGATGCCCGATGCCAAGCGCGAGACGGGCCGTTTCAAAGAATCCGTCCGGCAGTTCCAGGACCGCACGATGAAGCCGCTGGGCGGCGCCATCGGCCGCTGGCTGCGCTCGGCGGACAACCCGCGCGGCTATCCCGACCTCATCGTCGAGCGTGCGGGCCATGACGCGCTCGCGGCCTCGACTTCGTTGGTCAAGCCCTTCACCGGTCGCGTCGTCTATTGCGAGCCGATGCAGGGCCGGCGCTACACGTTCTATGCGCCGCAGGTGTGGATGCGCCAGCGCCGCATCCTGATGCCGACCGCCACCATCGCCGGCACGCACCTCTGCAACGCCTACGAGGTCGCCAAGATGAACGACATGATCGCGGCGGGCCAGCTCGAGGTCAGCCCGCCGACGATGGTGCCGTGGGAAGGGTTGGCGCAGGCCCACCAGTCGATGTGGGACAACACCCACGCCGGCGCCAACTACGTGGTCAACCATGCGCTGCCGCGCGCCGGCCTGCGCAGCCGTGATGAACTGTTCCAGGAATGGGGAGCCCGCCCATGAGCCCTGCCGCCAAGCCCAAGAAAAGCCCTGCGAAGAAGTCCGCAGGCGCCAAGACGCCCGCCGCCATGAAGAAGGCGGCCGCGCCTGGCAAGCCTGCAGCGGCGCGCAAGCCCGCCGTGCCGATGCGCCCCGGGCGCCTCGTCGGCAAGGTCGCGATCGTCACCGGCGCCGCCGGCGGCATCGGTCAGGTGATCGTGCGCCGTTATCTCGAGGAAGGCGCCAAGGTGGTGCTGACGGGCCGCAACCCCGCCAAGCTCGAGGCGGCACGTGATGCCCTGCTCGCCGCGACGGGCGCACCGGCGGCGCATGCCATGGTGCTGGCGTTCGATGCCGCCGATCCGGGGCAGGCCCGCTTCGGCATCGAGGCGGTGATGCGCGGGTTCGGTCGCATCGACATCCTCGTCAACAACGCCGGGTCGGCGGGGCCCAAGCAGCCGATCCACGACCAGCCGCTGACCGCGGAGGAGCTCGAGGCGCAACGCGCCGCGGGGTCCACCGACACCGAGACGGTGCGTGCCGCCGCCGGCAACCTGCTCGGGCTCACCTGGAACATGGTGCGCGCCGCCGCGCCGCATCTGGGGCGTGGATCGAGCGTCATCAACGTCTCCACGATCTTCTCGCGCACCAAATATTACGGCCGCTCCGCGTACGTGATGCCCAAGGCGGCGCTCAACGCGCTCTCCAAGCAGCTCGCGCTGCAGCTCGGCACGCGCGGCATCCGCGTCAACACGGTCTATCCGGGTCCGATCGAAGGCCCGCGCATCCGCAACGTGTTCAGCGCCATGGACAAGGTGCGCAACACGCCGCAGGGCACGACAGCGAACGACTTCCTGTCGGTGATGGCGCTGTCGCGGCGCGACGAGCCCTCCGGCGAGGACTACACCTTCCCGACCATCGACGACGTCGCCAACTCCGTGGTGTTCCTCGGCAGCGACGAGTCGCGCGCGTTCAGCGCGCAGGGCTTCGAGGTCACGAACGGCATGCAGGTGCCGCACGAGTCGCGCTCGACCTGGGCGTCGCGCCCGGAGCTGCGCACCGTCGACGGCACCGGATCCACGGTGCTGGTGGCCGCGGGCGACCAGGTCGCCGACGCGCTCGCCATCGCGCGCGCCCAGGCCGGATGCGGTGCGCAGGTGATCCTCGGCCTCGGTTCCGAGGAGTCGGTCGAAGCGGCGCGCGCAGGTCTGCGCGACACCGACATCGACCGTCGCATCCGACCGGCGCTGTTCGACCGTCGCCGGCCCGAGATCCTCGCGCAGGCGCTCGAGGCCATCACCGGCGAGCAGCTGCTGCACGGTGCGATCATCCTGCCGGCGTTCGGCACCTGGCGCTTCAATGCGCCCCTCGCCGAGGCGAGCGATGCCGATGTCGATGCTTTCCTCGGCGATGAGCTCACGGGCGGGCTTGCGATCGCTCGCGCGCTGTCGCGGCTGTGGCGCGAGCGTTCGCAACCGGGCGCGTGGCTGCGGGCGATGTTCATGTCGAACGGTTCCGACGGCGCCGGCAACGTCTACGCCGACATCCTGCGCGCGGGGCTCGAGCAGCTGGTGCGCGTGTGGCGCGACGAGAGCGAGATCCAGTGGCGCGCCGGCGAGCGTCCGGCGGCGGCCTGGTCCAACCAGGTGGTGCGTTGGGGCAACGAGGAGGACCACAGCCTGTCTTTCGCGGCGAACCAGGCGGCGCGCCTGCTGTTCACCAAGCGCCGGGTACCGCAGGTCAACCTCTACGTGCCGGCGACGCTGGTCGATGCCACCGGATCGGCGCGTCCCGATTTCGGTTGGATCGAATCCTTGATGGGCCTGCACCTCGGCAAGTGCGTGCTCGTCACCGGCGGCTCGGCGGGCATCGGCGGCCAGCTCGCACGGCTGCTCGCCGTGTCGGGTGCGCGCGTCATGCTCGCGGCGCGCCGCGCAGGGCCGCTCGAGGGGCTGCGGGACGAGATCGTCCGCGAGCTCGAGGAGATCGGCTACAACCGTCCGAAGGAGCGCGTGCGTCTGCTCGCCGACATCGACGTGGCGGACGAGCGCGCGTTGGCGCGCGCGGTCACGGCGACGCTCGAGGCCTTCGGCCGCATCGACTACCTCATCAACAACGCCGGTGTCGCCGGCGCCGAGCAGATGGCGGTCGACATCCTGCCGGAAGACTGGCGCAACACCCTCAACGCCAACCTCACCTCGAACTATTCGCTGATCGAGAAGGTCGTGCCGCTGATGAAGCGGCAGGGGTCGGGCTACATCCTGAACGTCAGCTCGTACTTCGGCGGCGAGAAGTACATCGCCGTGCCCTACCCGAACCGCAGCGATTACGCGGTCTCGAAGGCGGGCCAACGCGCCCTCGTCGAGAACCTCGCGCGGTTCGTCGGACCCGAGATCCAGATCAACGCCATCGCACCGGGACCCGTCGAGGGCCAGCGCCTCAAGGGCAAGGACGGCAAGGCCGGGCTCTTCGACCGACGCGCCAAGCTGATCCTCGAGAACAAGCGGCTCAACCAGGTGCACGACGCGGTGCTGCGCACGCTCGCCGCCGGCGGCAGCCTCGACGATGCCTTGGAGGCGCTGCGCGCCAACGATGTCGGTCTCTTGCAGGCCGAGGGCGTCCCGGCCGCGTTGCGCGAGGCGGGCGCGCGCATCCGTGGCGCGGTGCATCATCTCGAGGAAGCGACGCATTCGTCCCTCCACTATGTGCTGACGCGCCCGATGGCGACGCGGCTGGTCGCGCGCTTGCGCAACGGCTGTCTGCTGCTCGATCCGGCGGCGCAGGCGAGGGCCGAGGCCTGGCTGATGGCCTTGCCCGAGCCGCCCGAGCCGTTCGTCGACCCGGCGCGCATCGACGAGGAGGCCGGGCGCATCCGCGACGGCGTGCTCGGCATGTTGCACCTGCACCGCATGCCGACCGAGATCGACGTCGCGCTGGCGACGGTGTTCTTCATGGCGGACCGTGCGATCTCCGGCGAGACCTTCGAGCCCTCGGGGGGCCTGCAGCAGGAACGCACGATCACCGAGCGTGAGCTGTTCGGGCGCGCCAAGCCCGAGCGGGTGCGGCGCATGGAAGGCGAGACGGTCTGGCTCATCGGCGAGCACATGACCGAACCGCTGGCGGCGGTGGCGCGGCTGTTCCTGGCGGAAGGCCACGTCGGCAGCATCGTCACGCTCACCCGTACCACGGAGGCGGGTGAGAGGATCCGCGTCCTGCTCGGGCGGGCGCTGGGCCACGATCGCGTGTCCTACCGGACCGTGGGCGATGATGGTCTGGAGGCCAGCATGGATGCGGCCTATGCAGAGGGCGGTGCACCCGCCGCGGTCATCTCGACGCCGTTCGCACCGATCCCCCAGGCCTTGTTCGGTGTCGCCGGCAAGGACCACCTCGATGCGGCTGGATTTGCGGAACTGGTCGAGACCAATCTGACGCACCACTTCCGCGTCGCCCGCAAAGTTTCGCTCTTCAAGGGCGCCCGGCTGATCCTCGTCTCGCCCGATGTCCCGGTCGGCGGCACGCTGCCGCAGTTCGCGATGGCCAATTTCGTGAAGACCACGCTGCACGCCTTCACGGCGACGCTCGGCGTCGAGAACGAGCGGCTGCCGACGTCGGTACCGGTGAACCAGGTGAACCTCACCCGGCGCATGCGCAGCGAAGAGCCGCGCGATGCCGCCGAGCAGGCCGAGGAGTACCAACGCTTCGCGCATGCGGTGCTGCTGGCCGCCGCGCCGATCGTCGAGGCGCAGGAGAGCCGCTACCGCGCGCGCATCTACCGAGGGCTTGCGATCACCGTGTAGCGGGACACCGCGTGGTCGGACGGTACTGCGCCGGCAGACGTCGCTGCACCGTCGGACGGCAGCGCGGCGCGGGTGGCGGTATCATCCGCGCATGCGCCTCGAAGTCGTCCCGGTCACGCCGTTCCAGCAGAACTGCTCGGTGCTGTGGTGCGAAGCCACGCGCCGCGCGGCGGTGGTCGACCCGGGCGGGGAGATCGACCGCCTGCTCGAGGTGGTCGCGCGGCACGGGCTCACGCTCGAGAAGATCCTCATCACCCACGCGCACCTCGACCACGCCGGCGGCACCGCGGAACTCGCGCGCCGCGCGGGCGTGCCGATCGAGGGTCCGCATCAGGACGACCTCTTCTGGATCGAGCAGATGCCGGCGCAGGCGCGGATGTTCGGCTTCCCGCCGAGCGAGGCGTTCGTGCCCGGGCGCTGGTTGCAGCACGGCGACCGGGTCACGGTGGGCGAGCTCGAGTTCGAGGTGCTGCACTGCCCGGGGCATACACCGGGACATGTGGTGTTCTTCCAGCGCGCGGCGCGTTATGCCTTCGTCGGCGACGTGATCTTCGCCGGTTCGATCGGTCGCACGGATTTCCCGCGCGGCAACCACGCGCAGTTGCTGCAGTCGATCCGCGGTCGGTTGTTCCCGCTCGGCGATGATGTGCGGTTCCTGCCGGGCCACGGACCGGAATCGACCTTCGGCGAAGAGCGGCGCTCCAACCCCTTCGTCGCCGACCGCCTGTTCCCCGGCCGCTGATCCGCAGGCTGGGCCGCGTCCGGCGTCAGGGCCCGTAGATCGTCGGACCGGTGCCCGGCAGCGGCGGCGTCGGCAGCTGCGTGGTCGGGATGTAGTGGTCGAGCAGCAGCGCCGCGAACAGCCACATCAGGTACGAGATCGAGAAGCGGAACACCTGCATCGGCAGCTCGGCGCGATCGGTCAGCTTGAGCGCCAGTGCGTAGTACAGGAACCGCGCGTTGAGCACCACGGCGGCGGCGAGGTACACGAGCCCGCTCATGCGCGTGAGCCACGGCAGCAGGGTGACCAACACCAGCAGCACCGTATAGAGCAGCACTTGCAGGCGCGTGTAGGGCACGCCGTGGGTGACCGGCAGCATCGGGATGCCGGCGCGCGCGTACTCGTCCTTGCGCGCGATGGCGAGCGCCCAGAAGTGCGGCGGCGTCCAGATGAAGATGATCAGGAACAGCAGCAGGGCGTTCGGATCGATGGAGTTGGTGACCGCCGCCCAGCCGAGCACCGGCGGCGCCGCGCCCGCCGCGCCGCCGATCACGATGTTCTGTGAGGTCGCGCGCTTGAGGAACACGGTGTAGACGACCGCGTAGCCGATCAGCGAGGCGAAGGTCAGCACCGCGGTGAGCGGGTTCACGAGGTACCAGAGCACGAGCATCGACGCCGCGCCGAGCACTGCGGCGAAGCTGAGCGCCTGCCGTGCCGCAAGACCACCGGTGGGCAGCGGCCGGCCGCGCGTGCGCGACATCTGCTCGTCGATCTTGCGGTCGAGGACGTGGTTGATGGTGGCTGCGGAGGCCGAGGCGAGCGCGATGCCGAGGTTGCCCCACAGGAGCGCCGACAGCGGCGGCCAACCGGGGCTCGCGAGCAGCGTGCCGACGATCGCCGTGAAGACGATCAGCGCGACGACCCGGGGCTTGGTGAGCTCGAGGTAGAGCCGCCATGGCGCCCGGTGGGCGAGCTGCATCTCAGGCCTCCCGCAGGCGCCGGTTGAGCACCAGCATCGCGAGCAGCAACAGCGCGGCGCCGCCGTTGTGGGCGGTGGCGAGCGACAGCGGGAAGGCCTTGAGGATCATGGCGAAGGCGATCAGCAGTTGCAGCGCGAGCGCGCCGATCGCCCAGAGCCCGGCGTTGCGCACGAGGCGGGTCGGCGCGTTGCGCATCGCGAGCCAGGCCGCGAACAGCACCGCCAGGGTCGCGACGATGGCGCCGAGACGGTGCGTGAAGTGGATCGCGATCCGCGCCGGGTGCTCGAGCACGCCGCCGGTGTAGTTGATGTCGAGGCCGCGCCAGAGCACGAACGCGTCCTTGAAATCCATACCTTCGGGCCACCACTGGCCTTGGCAGGTGGGCAGGTCGGGGCAGGCGACGGCGGCGTAGTTGGTGCTGGTCCAGCCGCCGAGCAGGGTCTGCATGCCGACCACGGCGGTGGCGACCACGGCGGCCCGTCGGGCGCCGTCGAGCGCGGTGATGCGCGTGGCGCCCGGCGTCGGTTGCACGGCGCATGTGGTGCGACGCATCGTCAGCCACAACCAGAACAGCAGAGACAGCGTGGTGAGGCCGCCCAACAGGTGCAGCACCACGACGGTGGGTTTCACCAACCACCACACCGTGAAGGCGCCGAGCATGCCTTGGAAGACCACGGTCGTGAGCATCACCACGGCATAGACCACGCTCATGGGCCGCTCGCGGCGGTACGCGATCGCGATGGCGGTGATCAGCACGATGATGAGGCCGAGCACGGTCGCCGCGTAGCGGTGGATCATCTCGCGCCAGGCTTTGCCGGAGTCGTACTCCCAGCCCGGCGAGTAGGACTCGATCTTGCCTTCGTTGCGCTCGGCGCCTGCGGGCGTGACATGGCCGTAGCAGCCCGGCCAGTCGGGGCAGCCGAGCCCGGCGTCGGTGAGGCGCACCCAAGCGCCGAGCACGATGACGACGAGGCACAACAGCACGCCGATGAGCGACAGGTTGCGCAGGGCGACGGCGCCGGGCGGCACGGCCTGACGCGGAGCGAGGGGGACTGCGGAGGCGTTGGACATGGGGGTGGGTGCCGGTGTCGAGTCAGCCGATGTGCGAGAGCTTGAGCAGCTTTTCGAGGTCGGACTTGAGGCCCTTGGGGTTCTGTCGCAGGTCGAAGCGCATCATGAGGTTGCCGAGCGGATCGATGATGAAGACATGCGGTTGGCCGGCGATGCGCGGGAAGCCGTCGATCCAGGCGCGGGCGGGGTCCACGGTCGGCGCGCTGCCGTCCGGCGTCGCGGCCGTCGCTGCGGATGTCGTCAACACGATCAGACCGGGATGTTCGCGGCCGAGGAATCCGCGGTCGCAGCAGTTCTGCTCGGCGACGAACACGCGCTGCACGCGGTCCATGTCCTCGGCGAGCAGCAGGCGGGTCTGGCGCAAGGTCCAGAGCGCATTGCGGCACTGCTGCGATGCGCAGGCGCCGTCATCGACGTAGAGCAGCGTCCATTTGCCGCGCAGCAGGTCTGCGGCTGCCGGTGCGCCGTCCGCTTGCACGAGCGGTGCCGAGGCGGCCAGCGGCCGCACGGGCGTGATGAGCTCGCCGTGGTTGGTGCTGCCGGCCGGTCGCCAGCCGCCCGCGTAGTACAGCCAGGACGCGCCGAGCAGCGGCACGAAGAAGAGCGCCGCGAGGCCGATCAGCGTGCCGCGCCCGGAGGGCGTGGCCGCCGGGCCGGACGGGTTCGAGGGTGTCGATCCTTCGGTCGTCATGTGTCGTCCTTCCGCTTCGTGTTCAACACGCCGTACAACACCAGCAGCAACACCCCGAAGCTCCACCACTGCAGAGCGTAGGAGTAGTTCTGCTCCGGCCCTCTTGCGAAGGGCCGCCAATCGCGCCGGTACCCGGCCGGTTCCGCCGCATCCATCAGCAGCACGCGCGGCTCGAGGCGCACCTCGGTGGCCGCATCGACCGCCGCGCCCGCATCGCTGCCCGCAAGCGCCGCCGCGAGCTCCGCCGGCGACGGAAAACTCGTCACGCGCGGCCAAGCGCCGCGGGTCGCCGGTGCCGCGCGTCCGCTCGCGAGGCCCGCCGTGGGCAGTTCGTCGAGCCGACCTTGCACCGTCGTCGCTGCGCCGCGCGGCAATCCCGAGACGACCTCCGGCAACTGGTCGCGACGGCCGCCGAACGGCACCCAACCCCGGTTCACCAACACGCGACGGCCATCTTCGAGCCGCAGCGGCGTCAAGACCTCATAGCCGGCGCGCCCGTCGCGCGTACGGTTGTCGAGCAGGAACTGCCGGTCCGGCTCCCACTCGCCACGCACGCGGACCTGCGCGTAGCGCGGCAACTCGCGCGTGCCCTGCGAGGTGAGCGTGACGACCGCTCCGCCACCTTGGGCGAACTCCGCTGCCAGCACGTCCTTGGCCTCGCCGCGTCCCCACTGCCATCGACCGAGCGTGATGAACACGCACAGCACGACGATCACGAGGGCGGTCATCGGCCAGGAAGGCGAGAACTCCCGTCGGCCGATGGCGATACGCAGGGGCACGGGACTATGATACCCGCAACATGGACATCTTTCGGACCCTCGTCGCCATCGTCATGATCGGCATCTTGCTGAGCCTCGGCTCGGCCCTCTTCCACCTGATGACCGACAAGGGGGACTCCAAAAAGATGGTCCGTGCGCTCACTTGGCGCGTCGGCCTCTCGGTGGCGCTGTTCCTCTTGCTGATGGCCGCGTGGGCGGCCGGGATCATCCAGCCGCTCGGCACCGGGCGCTGACCGGGATCCCGGTCAGATCCGGTACCCGGTCAGACCCCGTATCAGACCCAGTAGACGAAGATGAACAGGCCGAGCCAGACCACGTCCACGAAGTGCCAGTACCAGGCCACGGCCTCGAAGCCGAAGTGGCGCTGGGGCGTGAAGTGGCCCTTCATGGTGCGCAGCCAGATCACCACCAACATGATGGCGCCGAGCGTCACGTGCAGGCCGTGGAAGCCCGTCAGCATGAAGAACGTCGAACCGTAGATGCCGGTCGAGAGCTGCAGGCCGAGGTCGTTGTAGGCGTGCGCGTACTCATAGATCTGCACGCCGAGGAACAGGAAGCCGAGCAGGAACGTGGCGGCGAGGAAGATGTTGAGGATGCGGCGGTTGCCTTCCTGCAGTGCGTGATGGGCGATGGTGAGGGTCACGCCCGACAGCAGCAGGATGGCGGTGTTGATGGCCGGCAGGCCGAAGGCCGGGATGGTCTCGAAGCTGCCGTCATCGCGGGGGCCGAGCGCCTGCGGCCCGTTGGTGGGCCAGGCGGCGTCGTAGTCCTGCCAGAGCAGCAGCTGGTTGAAGATCTTGACGCCTTCGCCGCCGGCCCAGGGCACGGACAGGTGGCGGGCATAGAACAGCGCGCCGAAGAACGCCGCGAAGAACATCACTTCGGAGATGATGAACCACATCATCCCCATGCGGAACGACTTGTCGACCTGCATGTTGTACATGCCCTTCTGGTGCTCGTCGATGACGACGGCGAACCAGCCGACGAACAGGCCGATCAGCATCAGCGTGCCGATCGCGAAGATCCAGGGACCGTACCACTCGTTGAGCCAGCCGCAGAGGCCGAACATGAGCACGAACAGCGTCGCGGAGCCGTAGATCGGCCACGGGCTCTCGTGCGGCACGTAGTATTTGTCGGCGGGATGGGCGGAGGCGTGGGCGTTGGCCATGATGTCAATCCTTCAGCGCGGCGACCCGCGTCGAGTTGTCGTAGAAAACGTAGGACAGGGTGATCCGGTCGATGCTCTTCGGCAGGTTCGGGTCGACCACGAAGCGCACCGGCATGACGCGCTCCTCGCCCTTGGCGAAGTTCTGCGGCACGAAGCAGAAGCACTCGGTCTTGCGGAAGAACGCCGTCGCCTTGCCGGGCGCGACGTTCGGGATCGCGTTCGCGACGGTGTCGCGGCCCGTGAGGTTGTGGGCGACGTAGTCGACCTCGTAGAGGCGGCCCGGGTGGACCTTCATCTCCGCGAGCACCGGGCGGAACTCCCAGTTGCCCACCGACGGCAGGTCCGCGACGAACTCGACGGTGACGAGCCGCGACTCGTCGGCCACCGCCTTGTCCGCCGGATCGACGACCGAGGCGCGCAGCAGGTCCTTCGGGTTGCCGACGCCGGTGATGTCACAGAGCACTTCGTACAGCGGGACCAGCGCGAAGCCGAAACCGAACGCGCCCAGCGCGAAGCCGAGCAGCTTCAGCGTGAGCCGCGAGTTCGCGCGCTCGCGACCGGCCTGCGCCGCCGTGTCCGGCGGTGCGTCCGGGGATGTCCCGGGTGGCGGGTCGACTTGCGGCGTGTCCATGTCAGCTCCGGTATCCGAGCACGGCCATCAATATGAAGGTCACGTAGAACGCGAACGCCACCAGCCCGAGCAGGATGGCGCTGCGCTTGACGCGTTTGGCGCGGTCCGCGTCCATCAGTGCATCGCGCCCTTGGCGATGACTTCACGCGGCGGCGGGGTGTCCCAGCTGTGGTAGGGCGCCGGGGTCGGCAGTTCCCACTCGAGGCCATGCGCGCCTTCCCACGGACGCTGCGGCGCCCGCTCGCCCGACCGCACCGCCTTCCAGATGATGTAGACGAACAGCAGCTGCGAGAAGCCGAAGAAGAAGGCGCCGACCGAGGACACCATGTTCCAGTCCGCGAACTGCGTGGCGTAGTCCGGGATGCGGCGCGGCATGCCCGCGAGGCCGAGGAAGTGCTGCGGGAAGAACAGCACGTTCACGCCGATGGTCGACAGCCAGAAGTGCAGCTTGCCGAGCCGCTCGTCGTACATGCGGCCGGACCACTTCGGCAGCCAGTAGTAGACGCCCGCCATGATGGCGAACACGGCGCCCGGCACCAGCACGTAGTGGAAGTGGGCGACCACGAAGTAGCTGTCGTGGTACTGGAAGTCGGCCGGCACGATCGCGAGCATCAGGCCCGAGAAGCCGCCGAGGGTGAACAGGAACAGGAAGGCGAGCGCGAACAGCATCGGTGTCTCGAAGCTGATCGAGCCTTTCCACATGGTCGCGCACCAGTTGAAGACCTTCACGCCCGTCGGTACGGCGATCAGCATCGTCGAGAGCATGAAGAACAGCTGGCCGGCGAGCGGCATGCCCACGGTGAACATGTGGTGCGCCCAGACGATGAACGACAGGAACGCGATCGAAGCCGTGGCGTAGACCATCGACTCGTAGCCGAAGAGGGGCTTGCGCGCGAACGTCGGGATGATCTCGGACACCACGCCGAACGCCGGCAGGATGAGGATGTAGACCTCGGGGTGGCCGAAGAACCAGAAGATGTGCTGGAACATCACCGGGTCGCCGCCGCCCGCGGCGGTGAAGAAGGCGGTGCCGAAGAAGTGGTCGGTGAGCAGCATCGTCACGGCACCGGCGAGCACCGGCATCACGAGGATGAGCAGGTAGGCGGTGATCAGCCAGGTCCAGCAGAAGAGCGGCATGTTGAGCAGGCCCATCCCCGGGGCGCGCATGTTCATGATCGTGACGATCACGTTGATGGCGCCGAGGATCGACGAGATGCCCATGAGGTGGATCGCGAAGATCGTGAGCGGGAAGCTGTCACCCGCCTGCAGCGACAGCGGCGGATAGAGCGTCCAGCCGCCGGCCGGCGCGCCGCCCGGGACGACCAGCGTCAGCAGCAGCAGCGTGAAGGCGAAGGGCAGCAGCCAGAAGCTGAAGTTGTTGAGGCGCGGCAGGGCCATGTCCGGCGCGCCCACCTGCAGCGGGACCATCCAGTTGGCGAGGCCGGTCCAGGCCGGCATGACGGCGCCGAAGATCATCAGCAGCGCGTGCATGGTCGTCATGGAGTTGAAGAAGCCCGGGTCGACGAACTGCAGACCCGGCTGGAAGAGCTCGAGGCGGATGACCAGCGCCATCGCGCCGCCGAGGAAGAACAGCACGCAGGCGAACACGAGGTACATCGTGCCGATGTCCTTGTGGTTGGTCGCATAGAGCCAACGCTTCAGGCCCTGCGGCTTGTGGTCGTGGGCGTCGTGGGCGTGGTCGTGGGCGGCGGAGTTGGCCATGTCGTATCGCTCTCTTGCAGGATTCTTGGGTTCGGGTCGCGCGGTCGCCGGCGTCAGCCGGCGGGCGCGGTGGCGGGCACGAGGGCCGCGGTCGCGGCCGGCTCGGCGGCGGCCGGAGCCGCCGCATCGGCGGACTGCGCCGGCGCCTTCTGGCCGGCGAGCCAGGCGGCGTACTCTTCCTTGGTGACGACCTTCACGACGACCGGCATGAAGCCGTGGTCGCGGCCGCACAGCTCGGCGCACTGGCCGCGGTAGATGCCGGTCTTGCCCTTGTCGACCTTGAACCACAATTCATTGACGTTGCCGGGGATGGCGTCCTTCTTCATGCCGAAGTCCGGCACCCACCAGGCGTGGATGACGTCCTGGGCGGTGAGCAGCACGCGCACCTTGGTGTCCTCGGGGACGACCAGCGGGTTGTCGACGTCGAGCAGGTAGTCCGGGACGGACTTCGGGTCGATGCCGGACTGCAGCTGGCGGGCCTCGTCGCTCGAGCGAGCGAGCGAGGAGAAGAACTTCACGTCCTGCCCGAGGTAGTCGTAGTGCCACTTCCACTGGTAGCCCGTCACCTTGATGCTGATCTCGGTGTCGCGGGTGTCCTCGATGGCGATCAGCGTGCGCGCGGCAGGGATCGCCATCAGCACCAGGATGACGACCGGGATCACGGTCCAGATGATCTCGGCCTTGGTGCTGTGCACCATGGTGGTGTCGGGCTTCGCGCCCTTGGATTTGCGGAACGCCACCAGCGACCAGATCATCCAGCCGAACACGAAGACCGCGATCGCGACGCACCACCAGAAGATGGTCATGTGCAGCGAGTAGATGTCGCGCGACAGCGGCGTGACGCCCACCCGCATGTTGAGGTCGCCCCAATTGGCATGCGCCGTGAGCGGCGCGAGACCGGTGAGCGCGAGGACGGTGAGGGAGCGGAAGGCATTGCGGATGTGGCGGGTCATTACTTTTGTCCGGCTGACGTTCAAAAATCCTGCCCGTCTCCGGGCAGACAGCGTCGTCGCCGCGTCGGCCACCGCATTCAGGCGGGACCGCCGAGGGACAACGGGGGTGATTCGTTGGCGCGCCCGATGAGACGCTTGAGCTTGTCCGCGAGGCCGATCCGTTCCTGCTCGTTGAGGAACGATCCGATCTCGTGATGGCGCCCATGCGATCCGACGGTCAGTCGGGTCGGTTGCAGCGGCGAACCCCCACCGCGGATTCTAACTTGTGCCCAGTGTCGCGGGAACACGACGCGCTCGAACTTCGGTGGTTCCGAGTCCTCGATGGCGACGGTCTCGTCGGTCACGGTGATGATCTGCCGGTGGTCGCGGCGGGCCATGCTGGTGCGCAGCGCCCACCACAGGAGGCCGAGTTCGAGGCCGGCAAAGGGCAGGACCGGCCAGTACCCCATGACGGTCAGCGGCAAGGCGATGGCGAGCGTGCCGGCGCAGAGGCTGCCGAAGAACCACCGGGCGCCACGCGGGCTCAGGGAGCAGTTGGGGGCCAGGACGATGCGGGCGGTATCAGTCACGGGAGACATCCTGAGTATAAAAATCAGTTATTTCAGAGACTTACCTATTTTACCGTCAGGTTATGCTGTCCACCAGGCGGTCGAACAGCGCGAACCCGTTGCCCAGGACGGTCTCGGGGGGGTCGCCGAACCCGAACCGCGCGAGCGGCGGCTCCCCGAACCGGAGGGTCAGCATGCTGACATTTTCCTCGCGACGCATCATCGCCGGGTCGACCGCATTCGCCACCCAGCCGGCGAGCGGCAGTCCGGCGCGGCGGACCTCCCGGGCGGTGAGTTCGGCGTGGTTGAGGCAGCCGAGGCGCAGCCCGACCACCAAGAGCACGGGCAGTCCGACCGCAACCGCGAGGTCGGAGATGGCCTCCCGGTCGCTGAGAGGCGCAAGCCACCCCCCCGCACCCTCGACCACCAGCCAGTCATTTTCCGGGGACGGGCCGGTGATCCGGCTCCGGGCGAGCGCGGCGACCCGGGCGAGGTCGGGGCTGACGCCGGCATCGGCGGCGGCGATGTGCGGAGAGACCGGTGCCGCGAAGCAGTAGGGGTTGACCCTGTCGTAGTCGGCGGACGGGACCGGATCGTCCGGTGAGCCACCGCCCGCGGCGGCGATCAGCGCGAGCGCGTCGTCGTTGCGCAGGCCGAGCGGCGTCTGCTCGGCACCCGCTGCGAATGGCTTCATCACGCCGATGCGCCGCCCACGCAGGCGTGCCGCCGCGACCAAGGCGCGCGACACGTGGGTCTTGCCGATCTCGGTGTCCGTGCCGGTGACGAACACGCCCTGGGGTGCGCGGCTCATGTCTTGGACCCGTCTGCCGGGTGGCGGTCCGCCGTCTGCCGTCCGCGCCGGCGCAGCGCGTCGATCGGGACGAGGGTCTCGCCGTCGTCACCGGCACGACCCAAGCCGGTGGCACGACGCGTGTCGCCCGCGAAGGCCGCGGCATGGATGATCTCGTAGGCCGCGCCGCTGTCCCGCGTCGCGGCGCCCGCCGCATCGTAGCGGTCCACATCGAGCACCGGCTCGAGGAAGCCCGCCCGCGCGAGCGCGCTGCCGAGATCGTGCAGGTCGATGGGCTCCGGCGAGGCGCCGAGGCCGGGCGTCGTCCAAAGAAAAAGACCGCCCGGTGCGAGCACGCGTCGCAGCTCGGCGAGCACGCCGTCGAGCGCTGCGATGCCGGGCGCGAGCCAGTGGCCGAGCACGAGATCCACGCTGCCCTCATCGAGCGGCAAGCGGTCGGGTGCGGCGTCGAGGTGTTCGATGTGCCGCGTGCCGCCGGGCAGCCGCCCGCGAAGGGCGCTCCAGGCGCCGAGCGCGCGGGCGAGCGCGCCGGTCGCCGCTCCTGCCGGAATGCGGTCGGCGCCGGGGTCGCGCGTGGCGATGATGCGCGAGGCACGCAGACAGTCGCGCACCGCCGGGCCTGCAGCGCTCGTCGGTGCATCCGTGACGCGACCGCCGATGTCGAGCACGGTCCGCGGCGCAGGCGCGAAGTGCGCCAGCCGTCCGAGCAGCTCGATGCGGGCGGTTTCGGCGAGGACGTCCATCAACTACCTCGTGCGGTCCACGTGAGTTCCGGATGCGGTGCGATCATGGTACTCCCGCTCCATCAGCGGCCGGGGTCCCGTTCGCCGGACGGCGTCCCGAACCCGAGCGTGAGCTGCGGCGACGGGGCGTCGGCCTCGCGTCGCCGGTCGCGGCTGCCGAGCTTGCGGTACACCTTGCGGGCCTCGTCGCGGAACCCCTCGCCGCGCCAGTAGGGCGCCATGCGCCGTCGTGCCTCGCGCGCCGCCTGTGCCGGGTCGACCACCGGTGGCGGATAGCCGGGCGGCGGCGCGTCGAGACGCCACGGCTCGTGCAGCGCAGTGTCCGGCTGGTCGCGCAGTTCCGGCAGGTAGCGGCGGATGAACCGGCCTTCCGGGTCATGATCCAAAGACTGCTTGACCGGGTTGTAGATGCGCACGGCGTTGATGCCCGTCACGCCCGATTGCATCTGGAACTGGCTGTAGTGGATGCCGGGTTCGTAGTCGGTGAAGAGCCGCGCCAGCACGGGCGCGGTGCGTCGCCAGTCGAGCCAGAGGTGATAGCTCGCGAATGCCACCAGCATGGCGCGCATGCGGAACGTGATCCAGCCGTTCGCGTGCAGCGAGCGCATGCAGGCGTCGACGAGCGGATAGCCGGTACGCCCGTCGCACCATGCGGTGAAGAGGTCGTCACGATGGTCGGCTTCGCGCATGCCCTCGAATGCGGGATGCATGCAGCGGAACTCGATGGATGGTTGTTGCTCGAGCTTCTGCACGAAGTGGCAGCGCCAGGCGAGCCGCGAGCGGAACGCCCGCAATTGGCGCGCCCAATCCGCACCGCCGGGATCGCCGGGTCCGTATGCCCCTGCGGCGCCCTGCAGCGCCTCGATGCGCGCTGCGGTCGCTTGGTCGATCTCGCGCACCGAGAGTGTGCCGAAAGCGATGTGCGCGCTGAGCCGCGAGCAATGCCGCGCCGAGACGCCGGGCTTGGAGATCGTGCGCATGTAGCGGCTGGAGCGCGACTCGAGGAAGGAGCCGAGCACGCTGAGCCCTTCGCGCCGCCCGCCGCGCTGCACCGAGGCGGCGGCGGGGCTCGGCAGCGGGTCGAGTGCGCCGTCGGCGAGCGCCGCGACCGGGCACGCGGACAGGGACGCGAGGGCGGTTCTGGCCGGCTCTGCGGCGACCCCGGAGACGAAGCGGATCCTGTTCGGTGGTGGCCGCTGCCGCGCGCGCATCACCGCATCGCGCCGCGCTGCCCAGCCGTCACGGCTGCCGAGGCGGCGCACCACGCCGTTGGCGGGCGACTCGGTCCAGCCGATGCCGCGCTCGCGACACCAGTCGGCGACCTCGCGGTCGCGGGCGAAGCTCCACGCGTTGCCCGTCTCCTCATGCGACCACAGCGCGAAGCGGCCGAGCACGCGCTCGAGTCCGGCGAGCGCCTCGACCGCTTCGCCGCGCAGCACGACCAGCGCACCGCCGATCCTGCGCAGTCCATCGTCGAGGTCGACGAGCGAATCGCGGATGAATCGCCAGTGGCGGAACGAGGCGTCCGGCTGTCGCCAAAGATCCGGTTCGATGATGTACAGCGGGACCACCGGACCGCGCTCAGCGGCCTCGCAGAGCGGCGCATGGTCGTGCAGGCGCAGGTCGCGCTTGAACCAGACGACCTGCGCGGTCGCAGCGCCGCGTGTCATGTCGTCGTCGTGGGCACCGTCGCGGGCGCCGTCGCGAGCCTTGATCGGACGAGCCCGACGACCTCCTCGGCATGCGACAGGAAGGGCGCATGGCCCGCGCGCGCGATCTGCACGAACTCGCCCCGCGGCAGCAGCGTCGCCAACGCGCGGGAGGCTTCGGGGTGCACGAGCCGGTCGTACTCGCCGGCGATCACGAGCGTCGGCGCCTCGACGAGCGCGAGGCGCGGCCGCTGGTCCACGGCATGCAGCATGCGTGCGGCGCGGCGCAGCGTGTCCGGCGGGCACTCGCCCTGTGCCTGGAGCGCCGCCTGCAGCGCGGCGAGCGTCGCCTCGGCGTTCGCGCTGCCGCGCACCTGGAGTTCGAGGAACTCGCGCACCGTGCGGCGATAGTCCTGCGCCAAGTGACCGGCGAAGGCGCCGAGCACCGCGGCCGGCGTGCCGTGCGGCCAATCGTCGGACTGCGCGAAGCGCGGCGTGGCGCAGAGCAGCACCAACTGCTCGATGCGATCCGGCGCGCGCGCCGCGATCTCGAGCGCGAGCTTCGCGCCGAGCGACCAGCCGAGCAGGGCGCAGCGCGGCGGCAACTGCGCGAGCAGGTGCTCGGCGACGGCGCCGATGTCCCAGCCCCCTTCGGGGTCGCCGCCGTAGAGGGACGGGGGTTCGCTCGCGCGGCCATGACCCGGGAGGTCGAGCCGCAGCAGCTCGCGCCGCGGCTCGAGCGGCGGGTGCAGCAACCGCGTGACGAGGTCGTCGAACACGCGCAGGTTGAGCGCCCAACCGTGCAGCATCACGAGCGGGGCAGCGCTCATGACACCGCAGCCTCCAACGACGCGAGCAGCCCTTCCACTTGCTGCGGCGTGTGCGCAGCCGACAGCGTGATGCGCAGCCGCGCGGTGCCCGCGGGCACGGTGGGCGGGCGGATCGCGGTCACGCGATAGCCGGCTTCGGCGAGGCGGTGGCTCGCCGTGAGCGCAGCGGTCTCGCTGCCGAGCACCAGCGGCTGGATCGGCGTGGACGAGGGCATCACCGCAAGACCGCGTCGCGCGGCGCCGTCGCGGAACTGCGCGATGCGATCCTGCAGCGCTTCGCGCCGCCAGGGCTCCTCGCGCACGATGCGCAGCGCACGTCGCGTCGCGGCCGCGACCGGGGGCGGCAGCGCGGTCGTGTAGATGTAGGTGCGCGCGCGCTGGATCAGGAGCTCGATGACGTCGTCATCGCCTGCGACGAACGCGCCGAACGTGCCGAGCGCCTTGCCGAACGTGCCGATCAGCACCGGCACCGCACGCGCGTCGAGCCCGAAGTGCTCACAGCAGCCACGGCCGGTCGCGCCGACGACACCGAGGCCGTGCGCGTCATCGACCACGAGCCAGGCTTGATGCGCCTGCGCCGCCGCTGCGAGCTCGGGCAGCGGTGCGAGGTCGCCGTCCATGCTGAACACGCCGTCGGTGACGATGAACGCGCCTGCCTCTGCTGCGGCGTCGGCGGTGGCCGACGACGCCGCATGCGCGTCGAGCAGCGCCCGCGCTGCCGCCGCGTCGCCATGGGCATACCAGTGGTTGCGGGGACTGCGCACGAGACGCGCAGCATCGATCAGCGAGGCGTGGTTGAGCTCGTCCGCGAGCAGCAGGTCGGTACGCCCGGCGAACGCCGCCAGCACCCCGAGGTTCGCCATGTAGCCTGTCGAGAACACCAACGCGCGTGCGCGGCCCGTGAACTCGGCGAGCTCTTGTTCCAGCATCTCGTGTTCCGCCCCGTGGCCGCTGACGAGGTGCGAGGCGCCGGACCCGGCGCCGTGGCGCTGCGCGGCCTCGGCCATCGCGGCGGCGACCGCCGGGTCGCGCGCGAGGCCAAGATAGTCGTTGCTGCAGAAATTGACGCGACCGTCCTCGGCCGGCGTGCGGCGCCGGCGCAGGTTGCGGTCGTCGATGTCGCGCAGCGCGGCGGCGCGGGCCTCAGGCGTGCAGCGCACCGGGCGCTCCGGCGGCGGTGCGCATGCCGAGCCGCGCGAGCAGCGCGCGGTCGTGCTCGACGTCGGGGTTGCCGGTGGTGAGCAGCTTCTCGCCGTAGAAGATGGAGTTGGCGCCCGCGAAGAAGGCGAGCGCCTGCAGTTCGTCGGACATCTGTTCGCGCCCGGCCGAGAGCCGCACCGCGGAATGCGGCATCAGGATGCGCGCGACCGCGATCGTGCGCACGAAATCGAACGGGTCGATCGGCGCCTGTCCGGCGAGCGGCGTGCCGGGCACGGCGACCAGCTGGTTGATCGGGACGCTCTCCGGGTGATGCGGCAGGTTGGCGAGCACCTGCAGCATGCGCGCGCGGTCGCGCACCGTCTCGCCCATGCCGACGATGCCGCCGCAGCAGACGTTCATGCCCGCCTCGCGCACCGCCTCGAGCGTGTCGAGCCGGTCCTGGAACTCGCGCGTGGTGATGATCTCGCCGTAGAACTCGGGCGAGGTGTCGATGTTGTGGTTGTAGTAGTCGAGGCCGGCGTCACGCAGTTCCTGCGCCTGCTCGCGGGTCAGCATGCCGAGCGTGGCGCAGCTCTCGAGGCCCAATGATTTGACCTCGCGGATCATCGCCGACATCACCTCGATGTCGCGCTTCTTGGGCGAGCGCCAGGCGGCGCCCATGCAGAAACGCGTGGCGCCCGCCTCGCGCGCGGCCTTGGCGCGCGCCGCGACGTCGGTCACCGCCATCAGCGTCTCGCGCTCGAGGCCGGTGTCGTAGCGGATGCTCTGCGGGCAGTAGGCGCAGTCCTCGGGGCAGGCGCCGGTCTTGACCGACAGCAGCGTGCTCATCTGAACCGTGTTCGGCGCCTGGTGTTCGCGGTGCACGCGCTGCGCCTCGAACAGCAGGTCCTGGAACGGAAGCGCGAACAGCGCTTCGACTTCATCGGGCGTCCAGTCGTGGCGTGCGGTGGTGGTCATCGGTCGGTCCCTTGGGCAGCGAAGGCGACGGCGGGAGGGCCGCATTTCATCGCGAACACGCCAGAAACGGCGGATGCGCGCCGCACCCCGCCGTGGCGCAATGCGAACCCGAATGGTGGTGGCCGGCGGGGAGGGTGTCAACCTGCAGGCGGTAGAGAGGTCGACAATCGCTGCCGATGCGGTCGCGGGCTGGCTGCGGGAGCGCTCGCCGCAGTTGCCGTGGCTCACGCGGGCGGGTTTTGCCTGTCTGCCGCCCCGGTGCCTGTTGTGCGGCGGAGAGGGCGACCTCGGCGCCATCGACCTCTGCGCCGAGTGCCTCGCGATCTTGCCCTTCGAGGACCGACCGGGTGGAGCGCGGTCGGCACCGCGGGCGGTGTTCGCGGCCTTCACCTACGACGATCCGGTCGGCAGCGGCCTGCGGGCGCTCAAGTTCAACGGCGATCTTCGGCCTGCGCGCGCTTTGGGGGCGCTGCTCGCTGCGCGGGTGGCGCTCGCGGGTGGCGTGCCCGTGGATCCCGCGCCTGTGCTGCTGCCCGTGCCGCTGCACCCGGGTCGCCACGCCGAGCGCGGCTTCAACCAGGCCGAGGTGATCGCCCGCCATGTCGCGCGCTGGTTGCGCCTCGAGGTGTGCCGGAACTGGCTGCAACGGACGCGGCACACGGCACCTCAGACGGGGCTGCACCGTGCGGCGCGGCGCCGCAACCTCGCCGATGCGTTCGCCGTGACCGCGAAGGCGCGGGCGTCATCGGCGCAGGCGCGGGTGATCCTCCTCGATGACGTCTGGACCACCGGCGCGACCTTGGCGGCCGCGCGCTCGGCGCTGCGTGCGGGCGGGATCGATGTGGCGGGGGCTTGGGTGGTGGCGACGGCGCGCCGTGCCGGGGTCGCCGCTGCGGATCAGGCCGCGCGCAGCGCGTGATCGACGACGGTGCCGACGAAGACCGCCAGGCCGACGTGGTTGTTCAGCCGGAACGCCCGCAGACATTCGGCCGGTTCGCGGTCGCGCGCGATCCACAATTGCCAGCCGAAGAGCGCCGCCGCCACGGCAAGTCCCGCGAGCCAGCCCGCGCCGAACCCCGCCTGCTGGCCGGCGAGCCACAGCCCGAAGATCATCAAGGCCTGCAGGCAGCCGACGGCGAGCAGGTCCATGCTGCCGAACAGCAGCGCGGTGGAGCGGATGCCGAGACGCCGGTCGTCCTCGCGGTCGGCCATCGCGTACAGCGTGTCGTAGATGCAGGCCCACACCACCGTCACCAGGAACAGCAGCCACGCCACGCGCGGGATCGCGCCGAGCGTCGCCATGAACGCCATCGGCACCGCCCAGCCGAAGGCGACGCCGAGCCAGGCCTGCGGTGCCGGGAAGAAGCGCTTGAAGAGCGGGTAGGACACCATCAGGAAGGCCGCGACGAAGGCCATGCGCACGGTGTCCCGGTCGAGCAGCATGACGAGCGCGAGCGCGGCCAACATCAGCGCCGCGAACAGCACGAGCGCCTCCTGCGGCGAGACATGCCGCGCGGCGAGCGGCCGGTCGCGGGTGCGCTGCACGAACGGGTCGATGTCGCGGTCGAGGAGGTCGTTGACGATGCAGCCCGCCGAGCGCGTGAGCACCGTGCCGAGCACGAACACCGCCAGCAGCGTACCGTCCGGCGGTCCGCCCGAGGCGATCCACAGCGCCCAGAGCGTCGGCCAGAGCAGCAGCAGGATGCCGATCGGCCGGTCGAGCCGCATCAGCAGCGCGTAGTCGCGCAGGCGGCGGCGCAGCGCGGGCTTCATCGGCCGCCGCCCATGCCGGGCAGGAACACCTCGTAGAGGTCGAACGGCGCACCGCCCGCGCGGAACGCCGAATGTCGTACCCAAAGATATCGCGGCGGCAGCCCGGCGTGCGCGAGCGCGCGCCCCACCAGCCAGCTGTCCGCGCCGAGGGAGGCGTAGCACAGCGGCTCGCGCTGCAGGACCGTGTCGTGGGCGGCGAGCGCCTCGCCGAGCGTGCGCGTCCCGACCGCGGCGAGCCAGGGCTGCGCGGCGAGCGTGGCGGCGGGCACGCGCGTGTGCGCGAACAGCCAGACCTCCGCGCCGCAGCGCATGTCGATCTCGCGCACGTGGGTGCCGTCGGCGGCTGCGGTGCCCTCGTCCAGCACGCGCATCGAGAAGTCCGCGCCGGCGGCTTCGCGGATGCGCTGCGTGAGCAGCCCGGGCGTCAGCAGCCAGGAGCGGCGGACGGCGTCGGACTCGTAGCAGCCGAGCGCGCTGCCCGGCAGCCACATCGTGGCGGACGGCACGGCGGGCGGCAGCGCAGCGGGCAGGGCGGGCGGGGCGTCAACCGATGCGGCCATATCTGTCGTCGTCGCCGATCCAGCGGGCGGTGAGGGGAGCGATTCTATCCGGATGCCGCGCGATCAGCGCTTCGGCGGCCTGCTGCACCCGCGGCAGCATCGCCGCATCACGCACGAGGTCGGCGACCCGCATCCGGGCGAGGCCGGTCTGGCGGGTGCCGAGCAGCTCGCCGGGGCCCCGCAACTCGAGGTCGCGCTCGGCGATCACGAAACCGTCGTTGGTGTCGCGGATGGCGTTGAGGCGCGCCCGCGCCAGCGGCCCGAGCGGCGCCCGGTAGAGCAGCACGCAGCCGCTCTCGTGCGCGCCGCGCCCGACCCGGCCGCGCAGCTGGTGCAGTTGGGCGAGCCCGAGGCGTTCGGCGTTCTCGATGACCATGAGCGTGGCGTTCGGCACGTCCACGCCGACCTCGATGACGGTGGTCGCGACCAGCAACTGGATGCGCCCCGCCTGGAACGCCAGCATCGCGGCGTCCTTCTCGCGCGGCGGCATGCGGCCGTGCACCAGACCGACCTTCAGGGCCGGCAGCGCGGCGGCGAGCGTGGATGCGGTCTCCTCGGCGGCCTGACAGCGCAGCTCCTCGGATTCCTCGATGAGCGGGCATACCCAATAGGCTTGCCGTCCCTCGCGGCAGGCGGCCTCGATGCGCGCCACGACCTCATGCCGGCGCGTGTCCGCCGCGACCACGGTGCGCACCGGCGTGCGTCCGGGCGGCAGTTCGTCGATCGCCGACACGTCGAGGTCCGCATAGGCGGTCATCGCCAGCGTGCGCGGGATCGGCGTCGCGGTCATGATCAACTGGTGCGGCAGGCGGCCTTCGCGCCCGCCTTTCTGGGCGAGACGCAGCCGTTGCTGCACGCCGAAGCGGTGCTGTTCGTCGACGATCACCAGCGCGAGGTCCTTGAACTCGAGCCCTTCCTGGAAGAGCGCGTGCGTGCCGACGACGACCTGCGCCTCGCCGGAGGCGATCAACGCGAGCGCGCTGCGCCGCGTGCGTGCGGGCTGCGAACCGCTGACGAGCGCGACCGTCACGCCGAGCGGCCGGAACCAGGCATCGAAGTTGCGCCGGTGCTGTTCGGCCAGCAGTTCGGTCGGCGCCATGAGCGCGGCTTGCCGGCCGCTGCCCACCGCGCGGGCCGCCGCTGCGGCCGCCACCACCGTCTTGCCGCTGCCCACGTCGCCCTGGACGAGCCGCACCATCGGCTGGTCGCGCGCGAGGTCGGCATCGATATCGACGAGCGTGCGCCGCTGCGCGCCCGTCATCGCATAGGGCAGGCCGGCGATGAAGCGCGCCTCGAGCCCCGCGGGATCGGCGAGCGGCCACGCGGGGTCGTGGTGGGCGCTCGCGCGCAGCCGCCGCATCACCACCTGGTGCGTCAGCAATTCCTCGAACGCGAGCCGCTGCTGCGCGGGATGCGCGCCGGCGTCGAGCTCGTCGAGCGGTGCATCGAGCGGCGGCCGGTGCACGAAGCGCAGCGCGTCGCGCAGCGAGGGCAGGCCGGGCGGCAAGGGCAGGTCGGGCGGCAAGGGCAGGTCGGGCGGCAGCCAGTCGCGCACGCCCGCGGATTCCAGTTCGCGCAGCGCTTCACCGATCAGCATCCGCAGCCGCCCCTGCGTCACGCCTTCGGTCATCGGATAGATCGGCGTCAACGAATCTTCGGGCGGCCGCTCGTCCGGCGCGACGCGGCGGTACTCGGGATGCACCATCTCGAGCCCGAGCGGGCCGCGCCGCACCTCGCCGAAACAGCGGATGCGCGTGCCGCGCGCGAGGCCCTGCTGCTGCGCCGCCGAGAAATGGAAGAAGCGCAGCGTCAGGAAGCCCGAGCCGTCGGCGATGCGGCTCACGAGCTGGCGGCGCCGGCGGAAGGTGACCTCGGTGAGCTGCACTTCGCCCTCGACCACGCCGCGCGTGCCGCCGACGAGCCCGCCGATCGGCAGCACGCGGGTGCGGTCCTCGTAGCGTGTCGGCAGCACGAAGAGCAGGTCCTGCACCTGCTCGACGCCGAGCACGGCGAGGCGCGCGGCGAGCGCCTCGCCCACGCCGCGCAGCGCGGTCACCGGGCGTTGTTCGCGCGGCTCGCTCATCGGGGATCGTGCATGTGCGGGCGGTCGGCGGGGGCGGACACCCCCGTCGCCGTGCCTCCGCGCGTCAGTCGAGGTGCAGGATGCAGTCGATCTCGACGCGCGAGCCCCGCGGCAACTGCGACACGCCGACCGTCACGCGCGACGGCCAGGGCTGCGGCAGGTACTGCGCCATGATCTCGTTGACCTTGGCGAAGTTGGCGAGGTCGGTGAGGTAGATCGTGACGCGCACGGCATGCGCCAGCGAACCGCCGGCGGCGGCGGCCACAGCCTTGAGGTTGTCGAACACGCGGCGGATCTCGACCTCGATCTCGCCGCTGACCAGCTGGCCGGTCGCGGGATCGAGCGGGATCTGTCCGGAGATGTAGACCGTCGGGCCGACGCGCACCGCTTGGGAGTAGGTGCCGATGGCGGCCGGGGCGTCGGGCGTGTTGATGATCTGGCGGGTCATGTCGGGGTCCTCATTCGTCACGGGTCCGGGTCGCCAGTGTACGCGACAGGCGCAGCACATCGGGCATGTGCCGCACCACCCGCATCACCTGCGCGAGGTGCTTGCGGTCGCGGACGCGGATCTCGAACAGCAGCTCGGAGGTCTCGCCGTCGCGTTCCTGCAGGTCGACGTTGTCGATGTTGGTGTCGGTGCCGGCGATCGCCGCGGCCACCGCCGCCAGCACGCCGACCCGGTTGGCGACCTCGAGGCGCAGCCCCGACCCGAAGAACTTGGTGCCGTCCGGCGCCCAGGTCACCGACAGCCATTTCTCGGGATGCCGGCGGTAGTCCTCGACGTTGGCGCATTCCTCGCGGTGCACGGTGATGCCGCGGCCGGCGGTGAGGAAGGCCATGATCGGGTCGCCCGGCACCGGATAGCAGCAGCGCCCGTAGGTGACGAGCATGCCTTCGGTGCCGGCGATGGCGAGGGGTGCCGGCGCACCGCCTGCCGCCGATTCGTCGTCCGCTGCGCCGCTCCCCGGCGCCGCCGAGCCGAGCCGGTGCGCGATCAGCGGGCCGAGCCGCTCGCCGAGTCCGACCTTCTCGAAGAGCTCGTCGGCGTCCGCCATGCCGAGCTCGCTCGCGGTGGCGGCGAGCGTCGCGGGCGGGATGTCGGTCAGGGACAGCCGGAACTCCGCGAGCGACTGGTTGACGAGGCGCTGGCCGAGCTCGATGGCGTCCGAGCGGCGCAAGCCCTTCAAGTATTGGCGGATCGCGGCACGCGCCTTGGCGGTGACCACGAAGTTGACCCAGGCCGGGTTCGGGATCGCGTTCGGCGAGGTGATGATCTCGACGGTCTGGCCGTTGCGCAGCTCGCTGCGCAGCGGTGCGAGCCGGCGGTCGACCTTGGCGGCGACGCAGCGGTTGCCGACGTCGGTGTGCACGGCATAGGCGAAGTCGACCACGGTGGCGCCGCGCGGCAGGCGCAGGATGCGGCCCTTCGGCGTGAACACGTAGACCTTGTCGGGGTAGAGGTCGACCCGCACGCTTTCGAGGAACTCCTCGGAGGAGCCGCTCTCCTGCATCGCGACGAGGTTGGCGATCCATTCGCGCGCCTGCGCGGGTCCGCCGGCGACGCTCGTCTCGCCGCTCTTGTATTTCCAGTGCGCCGCGATGCCGGCCTCGGCGACGGTGTGCATGTCGCGGGTGCGGATCTGCACCTCGATCGGCAGGCTGTTCGGGCCGAAGAGCGTGGTGTGCAGCGACTGGTAGCCGTTGACGCGCGGGATGGCGATGTAATCCTTGAACCGGCCCGGCATGGGGCGGAACGCCGCATGCACCACGCCGAGCGCGCGATAGCAGGCGTCCGGGCTGTCGACGATCACGCGCAGCCCGTAGACATCGATGATCTCGGCGAGCGAGGTGCGCTTGCGGAGCATCTTGCGGTAGATGCTGTAGAGGTGCTTCTCGCGCGAGTCGACCTCGGCGGCGATGCCGGTCCGCTTGAACGCCTCCCGCAGCTGCTCGGCGATGCGGGTCAGGAACTCGCGCTGGTTGCCGCGCGCGCGCTTCAGCGCCTTCTCGATGACGCGGTAGCGCTGCGGATAGAGCGCGCGGAAGCCGAGGTCCTCGAGTTCGAGCTTCATCGCGTAGAGGCCGAGGCGCTCGGCGAGCGGCGCGTAGATGTCGAGGGTCTCGCGCGCGATCGCGCGGCGGCGCACCGTGCTCATGCCCTCGATGGTGCGCATGTTGTGCAGGCGGTCGGCGAGCTTCACGAGGATCACGCGCAGGTCGCGCACCATCGCGAGCAGCATCTTGCGGAACGACTCCGCCTGCGCCTCCTCGCGGCTCTTGAACTGCACCTGGTCGAGCTTGGTGACGCCGTCGACGAGCTCCGCCACCGGCGCGCCGAAGCGCGCGGCGAGCTCGTCCTTCGCGATCGGGGTGTCTTCGATGACGTCGTGCAGGATCGCGGCGACGATGGTGTCGGCGTCGACGCGCAGTCCCGCGAGGATCTCGGCGGCGGCGACCGGATGCGCGATGTAAGGCTCGCCGGTCTTGCGCTTCTGGCCGCGGTGGGCGTCGGCGCCGAACTCGGCGGCGAGGCGGATGCGTTCGACCTGGTCGGCGGGCAGGTAGGCGCCGGCCGCGCTCAGCAGGTCCTTGAGGCCCGGAGTGCGGCGGGCGCCGCCGGGGAGCAGTCCGAGCAGTCTGTCGGTGTAGTCCACGGCGGCCTGGATCGAGCCGTCGCGGGGATCAGTCTCCGAGGCCGTACTGCGGCGCGCGGAAGCCGGGATCCGGCTCCGTGATGTCGGGCAGCAGGCTCGGCGGCGGCTCGGGCTCCGGCTCCGGCTCGAGCAGCATCTCGGGGGTGACATTGCCCGCGGCGATCTCGCGCAGCGCGACCACGGTCGGTTTGTCGTTCTCCCAGGGCACGGTGGCCTCTGCGCCGTTGGCGAGGCGACGGGCGCGCCGCGAGGCCAGGATCACGAGCTGGAAGATGTTGTCGACGTTCTGGAGGCAGTCTTCGACGGTGATGCGGGCCATGGGATGCGCCTTTCTGCGGGCAGTCTTACCGGGTCGGCCATCATAGCCGACCGGGGGGGTATCCGCCAGCCGCCTCAGTCCGCGAGCAGGTCTGCGAGCAGCGGCGTGAGCGCTCGCCGCCCGCCGCGCAGCGCGTCGCCGCGGCCGGCGAGGATCTCCTGCAGGTCGGCGACCGCCTGGCCGAAATCGTCGTTGACGACCACGTAGTCGAACTCGGCGTGGTGGCGCATGTCGTCGACGGCATCGCGCAGCCGCCGCGCGATGACCGTGTCGTCGTCGGTGCCGCGGCCGCGCAGGCGCGCCTCGAGCGCGCTTCGTGAGGGCGGCAGGATGAAGATGCCGGTGCAGCCCGGCAGTCCGGTCACATGATCGTGCGTGCGCTCGCGCACCTGCCGTGCACCCTGCCAGTCGATCTCGAGGATGACGTCATGGCCCGCGCCGAAGGCGGCCGCCAGCGCGCCGCGGCTGGTGCCGTAGTAGTTGTCGAAGACCTTGGCCCACTCGAGGAAGCCGTCGGCGGCGACCAGTGACTCGAAGGCCGGCACGGTGACGAAGTGGTAGTCGCGGCCGTCGACCTCGTTCGGCCGCTGCCGGCGCGTGGTGTGCGAGACGCAGACGCGCAGGTTCGGCTCGCGCGCGAGCAGCTCGCGCACGAGGCTGGTCTTGCCGGCGCCCGAGGGCGCGGCGATCACGAACAGGCGGGGGCGGCTCATGGCTCCATCTCCGTTGTCCTGACGCTCACTCCACGTTCTGCACCTGCTCGCGCAGCTGCTCGACCAGCACCTTCATGTCGACGGCGAGGCGCGTGGAGTCGATCTCCTGCGACTTCGAGGCGAAGGTGTTGGCCTCGCGGTTGAGCTCCTGCATCAGGAAATCGAGGCGGCGTCCGGCGGCCTCCTCGCCATCGACCACGCGCCGGATCTCGGCGAGGTGCGCATCGAGGCGGTCGAGCTCCTCGTCGACGTCGGCGCGCTGCAGCAGCAGCGCCACCTCCTGCTCGAAGCGCGTGGCATCGACCGTGGCGCCGAGCTCGGTGAGCCGCGTCTGCAGGCGCGTGCGCAGCCGCTCGCGCATCTCGGGGGCGCGGGCGCGTCCGGCGGCGAGCAGCGTGGCGAGTCCCTCGACCCGCTGCAGCACGAACTCGCGCAGCCGCGTGCCCTCGCGCTCGCGCGCGGCGGCGAGCTCGCGCGTGGTGTCGGTGAAGAGGGCGCGGCAGGCGGCCGCGAGCGCATCGGTGTCGGGCGCGCTGTCCTGCAGCACGCCGGGCCAGCGCAGCACATCCATCGGGTCGAGCGAGACGGCGGTGCCGCCCGCCCGAGAGGCGATGTCGCGGGCCCGCTCCAGCACGCGCTTGAGCGTCGCCTCGTCGACGCGCAGTTCACGCTCGGCCTCGCGCGCGGCGCGCAGGTGCAGCGTGCAGTCGACCTTGCCGCGGCGCAGCTGCTTGGCGAGCAGCTGTCGCAGCTCGCCCTCGAGTCCGCGCAGTTCTTCGGGCAGGCGGAAGCCCGGTTCGAGGTAGCGGTGGTTGACGCTGCGCAGTTCGCAGGTGAGCTGGCCCCAAGGGCCGCTCGCCTCGCGGCGCGCGAAGCCGGTCATGCTGTGGATCATGGGTGTGCCTCGCGCGGATACGGAGCGGAGTGTATAAAGCGCGCAGTGTAGCCGATGCACCGTCGTCCGACCCCGCAGTCCCCGTCCCCGAAAGCCACCGCCCCCGAGGCCACCCCAGCATGTTCAAACGACCGAGCGGCCGCGCCGCAGACGCCCTCCGCAGCGTGACCTTCGACCGCGGCTACACGCGCCATGCGGAAGGTTCCGTGCTGGTGTCCTTCGGCGACACGCGGGTGCTCTGCACCGCGAGCATCGAGGACGGCGTGCCGGGGTTCCTGCGCGGCCGCGGCCAGGGATGGGTGACGGCGGAGTACGGCATGCTGCCGCGCGCCACGCACAGCCGTTCGCCGCGCGAGGCCGCCAAGGGCAAGCAGACGGGCCGTACGCAGGAGATCCAGCGGCTGATCGGCCGCAGCCTGCGCGCGGTGATGGACATGACCGCGCTCGGCGAGCGCACCGTCACCCTCGACTGCGATGTGCTGCAGGCCGATGGCGGCACGCGCACCGCGGCGATCACCGGCAGCTATGTCGCCCTCGCCGATGCCTGCGCGGCGCTCATCGCGCGCGGCGCGCTCGCGGCCTCGCCGCTGCATGGGCAGGTGGCGGCGGTGTCGGTCGGCATCTGCGGCGGCCTGCCGCTGCTCGACCTCGACTATGCCGAGGATTCGCAGGCCGAGACCGACATGAACGTGGTGATGAAGGACGGCGCCGCCTTCGTAGAGATCCAGGGCACGGCCGAGGGCCATGCCTTCCGCCGCGACGAGCTCGACGCGCTGCTCGCGCTCGCGGCCGACGGCATCGCGCGCCTGCACACCGCGCAGGCCGAGGCGCTCGCGACGCCGCTCGCCGTCGCGCCGGCCGCGCCACGCAAGAGATGACCGCGCTGCGCGTCGTGCTCGCCACCGGCAGCGCCGGCAAGCTGCGCGAGTTCGCGCAACTGCTCGCGCCGGCGGGTTTCGAGTTCACGCCGCAGTCGGCGTTCGGCATCGAACCGCCGGAGGAGACGGGCGACACCTTCCTCGCCAACGCGCTGCTCAAGGCGCGCTACGCGTCGCGCCTCTCGGGCCTGCCGGCGATGGCCGATGACTCCGGGCTCGAGGTCGACGCGCTCGGCGGGGCGCCCGGCGTGCGCTCGGCACGGTACTCGGAGGATGCTGTCGCCGCCGGCGCCGCTGCCGCTGCCGCTGCGGATGCCGCTGCGATGTCCCGCGACGAGGCCAACTGGCGCAAGCTCCTGGGTGCGCTCGCCGGCGTGCCGGACACCGCGCGCACGGCGCGCTACCGCTGCTGCATCGTCCTCGTGCGCGAGGCCGACGACCCGGCACCGCTGGTGGGTGAGGGTGCCTGGGAAGGCCGCATCCTCGAAGCGCCGCGCGGCAGCGGCGGGTTCGGTTACGACCCCGTGTTCGCGCCGGAGGGTCCAGCATCCGGTGGCGGCAGCGTCGCCGAGCTCGATGCCGCCACCAAGAACCTGCACAGCCACCGCGCCGCGGCGCTGCGTGCGCTGCTCGCGGCGTGGCAGGCGCAGGGCGCCTCGCGCCCGGCCTGAGCGCGCAGAGGGCGTGCCATGACCGCATCGCCACCTCCGTTCGGCGTCTATGTGCATTTCCCGTGGTGCGTGAGCAAATGCCCGTACTGCGACTTCAACTCGCACGCGATGAAGGACGCCGTCCCCGAGCGGCAGTACCTCGAGGCGCTGCGTCGCGACCTCGAACATCAGCTCGCCTCAGGTGTCGCGGAGCCCTCGCGGCCCGTGGTGTCGGTGTTCCTGGGTGGCGGTACGCCGAGCCTGTTCGCGCCGCAGGCCATCGGCGAGGTGCTCACGATGTTGCGCGCGGCCTTGCCGTTCGCATCGGAGGCCGAGATCACGATGGAGGCGAACCCCGGTACGATCGAGCGCGGCCGCTTCGCCGAGTACGCCGCGGCGGGCGTGAACCGCGTGTCGCTCGGCGCCCAGAGTTTCGATGACGCAGCGCTGCGCCGCCTCGGTCGCATCCACGCCGCCGACGAGACGCGCGTCGCGGCCGCCGAGCTGCACGCGGCGGGCCTCGCCAACTTCAACCTTGACCTGATGTACGGCTTGCCCGGACAGGATGCCGCGGGCGCGCTCGCGGACGTCGAGTCCGCGCTCGCCCTAGCGCCGGCGCAGGTCTCGCACTATCACCTCACGCTCGAGCCCGGTACGCCGTTCGCGGCGCGTCCGCCGCCGGCCTTGCCCGACGACGATCTCACCGAGCGCATGCTCGAAGGCTGCCAGTCGCGGCTCGCGGCGGCGGGGCACCTTCGCTACGAGGTCTCGGCCTATGCGCGGCCCGGCCGCGAGTGCGCGCACAACCTCGTGTACTGGCGGTATGGCGACTATCTCGGGCTCGGCGCCGGCGCGCACGGCAAGCTGAGCGTGCTCGATGACGAGGGTCGCGTGCGCGGCATCCATCGCACCGAGCAGGTGCGCGAGCCGCGCCGCTACCAACGCGATCCTGCCGCGACGCTGAAGGTCCGCGAGGTCGAGCCCGCGCAGCGTCCGTTCGAGTTCATGCTGAACGCGCTGCGGCTCACCGGCGGTGTCGAGCAGCGCCTGTTCGAGGCGCATACCGGACTGCCCTGGTCGACCGTCGTCGCGCAGGTGCAGCGGGCGAGGGCGGCGGGCTACCTCGACGAATCACCACCCGGAGCCGCCGTGACGGGGGATTTCTTGCGCCCGAGCGCCCGCGGACTGCAGTTCCTGAACGACCTGCTGGTCGAATTCCTGCCAAGCGAATCGGGCACTTAGCGCGATCGCAGCCTCGAAACCGCGTCATTCATTCACAGTTGCGGAAAATGCTTGGCAGGAAGTCCAGAAGCGCCACTTTTTTCATGCCTTAATGAAATTGAAACCTGTAAGTCCATGATTAAAATGGACTTAATGCGATGTGAATTTCAGGGTCGGCCTGGGGGAAAACCGAAATCCGCGCGGGAAAACGCTGTTTTTCGTGCAAGGCTCCACAGAGTTATCCACAGTTCGGTCACCGCTGCGGCCGGGGCGGGGGCGCACCCAGACCCCGGCGCACCGGCCGGGCCCCGCCGCGCTTGTTTACGACCCGCCCTGTCGTTAGACTGCGCGACCGTTTTTCACCCGCACCGCCTGGAAGTCTGGCCATGAAAGCTTCGGTCCACCCCGAATACACCGAAATCGCGGTCTCCTGCACCTGCGGGAACACCTTCAAGACCCGCTCGACCCTCGGCCAGAACCTGCAGGTCGAAGTCTGCTCGAGCTGCCACCCGTTCTACACGGGCAAGCAGAAGATCCTCGACACCGCGGGCCGCGTCGACAAGTTCCGCAAGAAGTACGCCGCCGCTGCGGCGCGCTGAGACCGCTCGCGGGGCTCCCCCGCCGACCGGGAACTTTGGTAGCGTGAGGTCCTCTCACCTACCGATGATCCCCCGCATGCGCCGCCTGCTGCTCCTGCTCCTCACTGCGCTGGCGGTGGTGGCCGCGCCCGTGGCCACGCCGCAGTCCGCCAAGACGAGCTCCGCCTCGCGCGAGGCCCACGGGAAGATCCTCAAGGCCTACGGCGTCTACGCCGACCAGGGGCTGCAGGACTACATCAACGAACTCGGCCAGCGCATCGCGCGCCGCAGCACCTTGCCGGACGCCGAGTGGGTGTTCGTCGTGCTCGACGACGACTCCATCAACGCCTTCACCACCGGCTGCTGCTATGTCTACCTGCACCGCGGCCTGCTGCTGCACCTGAACTCCGAAGCCGAACTCGCCTCCGTCATCGGCCACGAGATCGCGCACGTCACGCAGCGGCATCCGCAGAAGCGGCAGACCCAGGGCCTCCTGGCCTCGCTCGGCGCACTGGCGGCGACGCTCTACACCGGCTCCAGCGCCGTCGCGCAGCTCGCGAACATCGGCGCACAGGCCTGGATGCAGGGCTACGGCCGCGAGAACGAGATGGAAGCCGACCGGGTCGGGCTCTTGTTCTCCACCGCCGCCGGCTACCGCCCGGAGGCGATGGCCGAGGTGTTCGAGATGTTCAAGCGCGGCGAGCGCTTCGAGATCGACCGCGCCCGCGCCGAGGGCCGCCAGCCGCGCGTGTACCACGGCCTCTTCTCCTCGCACCCCGCGCCGAATGCGCGCGCCATCCAGGCCGCCAAGGCCTCGGCGAAACTCGAGCAGGGCCCGCCCGGCGGCTGGATCGACAACCGCGAGGCGTACCTGCGCCGCCTCGACGGGATCACCTACGGCTCGAGCCGCGCCCAGGGCATCGTGCGCGATAACCGCTTCTATCATGCGGAACTCGGCATCACCCTCGCCGTGCCGCGGGGCTGGACCCTCGACAACCAGCGCGACCGGTTGCTGGCCTATACCCCGACGCGCGACACCTTCATGCAGGTGACCGTCGAGGGCGTGCCGCCCACCCAGGGCCCGCGCGAGTTCCTCTACACCATGCTCAAGGGCGCGAGCGTCCGCAACGCCGAGCCCTTCACCGCCAACGGCATGCAGGGCTTCACCGCCGTCACCGCCACCGGTTCACCGCTCGACAATGGCGCCGGGCCGGTGCGCTGGGCTGTGCTCTATCGGGGCAACACGGCCTATCTGTTCGCCGGCGCGAGCCGCGCCTCCTCCCGCGGGGTGCCGGAGGCCGACGGCCTCTTCAAGTCCGTGGTCGAGACCCTGCGCGGCCTCAAACCCACGGAATTCCCGCTCGCCGAGCCGTTCCGGTTGCGCATCAAGACCGCCGACGCCGGCACGCGCCTCGAGGACTATGCGGCCGCCGTGCCGGTCGAGCGGTTCCAGAAAGAAGAGCTGCAACTCATCAACGGCCTCTATCCGAACGGCGTCCTGAGGCCTGGGAGCCTCTACAAGGTGGTCGAATGACGCGATAGCGCGCCGAATTGCGACGCGCTGCCTTGAATTCGGCGCGCCACCGTGTCAACTTTCCGCCATTCCGTTGCGCGCCCGCGACGGAGACAACCCGATGACGTGACACCATGGCCACCAAGACCTTCGAGCTGATCGATACCGCCTCCGGAAAGAAGTCCATCCTGCCGGTCCGTTCCGGATCCGTCGGACCCGATGTCATCGACATCGGCGCCCTCAACAAGGACCACGGCGTCTTCACCTTCGACCCGGGCTTCATGGCCACGGCCAGCACCGAGAGCAAGGTCACCTACATCGACGGCGATGCGGGCGTGCTGCTCTATCGCGGCTATCCCATCGAACAGCTGGCCGCGCAGAGCTCGTTCATCGAGGTCGCCTACCTGCTGAACAACGGCGAACTGCCGGACGCCAAGCAGCTCGCGGATTTCACCGTCAGCATCCAGCGCCACACGATGATCAACGAGTCGTTGCTGCGCATGTACAACGGCTTCCATTACGACGCGCACCCGATGGCGATGGTGAGCGCGATCGTGGCCTCGATGTCGGCGTTCTACCACGACTCGATGGACATCCATAACCCGCGGCACCGCGAGATCTTCATGCACCGCATCATCGCCAAGCTGCCGACGATCTCGGCCGCGGCGTACAAGCGGGCGCTGGGGCAGCCGTTCATCTACCCGCGCAACGACCTCGACTACTGCAGCAACCTGCTGCACATGTTCTATGCCGTGCCCTGCGAGCCCTACCACGTCGATCCGCTCGCCGCGCAGGCGCTCGACCTGCTGCTGATCCTGCACGCCGACCACGAGCAGAACGCCAGCACCTCCACGGTGCGCCTCGCCGGCTCGACCGGCGCGAACCCGTACTCCGCGATCTCGGCCGGCGTCTCGGCGCTCTGGGGTCCGGCGCACGGCGGCGCGAACGAGGCCGTGCTCGAGATGCTCGAGGAGATCGGCAGCGTCGAGAACATCCCCAAGTTCCTCGCGCAGGTGAAGGACAAGGCGAGCAACGTGCGCCTGATGGGCTTCGGCCACCGCGTCTACAAGAACTTCGATCCGCGCGCCAAGATCATCCGCGAGATGTGCCACAAGGTGCTCGCGAAGATGGGCCGCGCCGACAACCCGCTGCTCGAGCTCGCGCAGCGCCTCGAGGAGATCGCCCTCAAGGACGAATACTTCGTCTCCCGCAAGCTCTACCCGAACGTCGACTTCTATTCCGGCATCATCTACAGCGCACTCGGCATCCCGCGCTCGATGTTCACCGTCATGTTCGCGATCGCGCGCACCGCGGGCTGGGTGGCGCATTGGCAGGAGATGATCAGCGATCCGGGCATGAAGATCGGCCGCCCGCGCCAGCTTTACACGGGTCCGGCCAAACGCGACTACACCCCGATCGGCAAGCGCTGACGGGGAGCGGTCAGCCCGCTTCGAGCAGCGCCGCCACCTCGGCGGCGTCGGCACGGCGCATCGGCTTGCCGTCGACCGGTGACACCGGCGACTGTCGGATGCCGTCGAGCGGGAACACCACGATCTCCACCGGCTGGTCGTCGACCTCGAGGCGCAGCGCGGGCTGCTGGACGACGCGCTCGGCGGTGTAGCGCAGGCGCCTCTCGCCCACCTCGAACGGGATCCCCTGGTCCATCAGCCGCAGGCTGAGGGTCTCGACGCGCTCGGCGAAGGCGTGCAGCAGCACGTCGTCGTGCTGGGTCGCGGTGCCGGCGAGCACCGGACCCACGAGCCGCGGCTGGAAGTCGCGCAGGCGCTGCATCACATCGAGCGCCACCTGCCGTTGCGCGAGCAGCGATTCCACATGCGAGTCGCCGCCGAACAGGCGTTGGTATTCCTGCAGGGCTTCCTCGATCTCGGTGTTGCGCGGCAGCATGGAGCCGTCGACGACGCCGAAGCGCTCGGCGGCCTTGCGCTTGGCGAACAGGAAATCCCGCACGCCGTGCTCGGCCATCACCCGCGCCGCCTCCTGCGCCAGGGCGCGTCGCAGGTGCTCCGCGCGCGGCGAGGCTTTCTTCAAAAGATCGGTTCCGCGGTCGTCGGGTCGACGGTGCCGACGCCGGTCGCACCGACGCCCGCCATCTCGTTGCCGCCCAGGATGCCGCCGGTCGGCATGCGGTCGGTCATGAAGGTCTCGAAGATGCCGCCCGGATCGTCGACGCTCGCGAGTTCACCGGTCGCCGGCGAGACGCGCGCCTGCACCAGACCCTCGGGCATCGGCCAGCCGCGCTGCGGCACGCCGGCGAGCGCGTCGCGCATGAAGTCCGTCCAGATCGGCACGGCGGTGCGGCTGCCTTCCTCGCCTTCGCCGAGCGGCTGCGACTGGTCGAAGCCGACCCACACCGTGGCGATGACGCTGCGGTTGTAGCCGTTGAACCAGGTGTCGCGCGATTCGTTGGTGGTGCCGGTCTTGCCGGCGATGTCGCTGCGGCCGAGCGCGCTCGCCCGGATACCGGTGCCGCGCGAGACCGCCTCGCGCATCATGTCGGTCATCAGCCAGGCGTTGGCGGCGCTGATCGCGCGCGGCGCGCGCTGGGCCTCGGGCAGCTTGCAGCCCGTCGCGCCCGCGGCGGCGTCCTCGGCATCGCAGCCTGCACGGCGCGGCGCGGCCTGGAAGAGCACCTCGCCCTTCGGGTCCTCGATGCGATCGATGAACCAGGGCTGCACGCGATAGCCGCCGTTGGCGAACACCGCGTACGCGCTCGCCACCTGCAGCGGCGTCGCGCTGTTGGTGCCGAGCGCGAGCGTGAGGTTGCGTGGCAGGCGCGACCGCTCGAAACCGAAACGCTCCGCCCAGGCCATCGTGGGCGACATGCCGACCGCCTGCAACAAGCGGATCGAGACGAGGTTGCGCGACTTCACCAGCGCCTCGCGCAGCCGCGTCGGGCCGTAGAACTTGCCGCTCGAGTTCTCGGGGCGCCAGGCCTCTTCCATGCTCGAATCGTCGATCACGAACGGCGCATCGAGGATCAGCGAGGCGGCCGTGAACCCGTTCTCGAGCGCTGCGGAGTAGAGGAACGGCTTGAAGCCCGATCCCGGCTGACGCTGCGCCTGCGTGGCACGGTTGAACTTGCCGACCTTGGGGTCGAAGTAATCGAAGCCGCCGACCAGCGCGAGGATCGCGCCGTCGTTCGGCTTCAGGGCGACCAGCGCCGAGGCGGCTTCGGGCATCTGCGCGAGCCGCGCGTCCAGCGCCGTCGGCGCGCCTGCCGCAGCCTGGGCGGCCTGGGCAGACTTCACGAGGGTGACGTAGACGATGTCGCCGCGCGTCAGGACATCGCCTGCCGACTTCGGCGCCGGCCCGGTGCCGTAGCCGACTTTCTTCCGCGCCCAGGACAGGCCATCCCAGCCGATGTTGGCGAAGCCCTTGCCGCGCACGTAGACGCGCGCGGCCTTGGGGCCGACCTGCACCACGACCGCTGGCAGCAACGGGTCGCTCGACGGCCGGCCCTCGAGCAGGTCTTCGAGGGCGTCCTCGGAATCGGTGCCGGGCAGCGTGACCCGCTCGATCGCGCCGCGCCAGCCGTGGCGACGATCGTAGTCGATCAGCCCGGCGCGCACCGCGCGGTTGGCCGCGGTCTGCATGCGCGAGTCGACGGTGGTGTAGATCTTGAAGCCTTCGTTCTGCGCCGCGGCGCCGAAACGCTTGACGAGCTCGAGCCGCGCCATCTCGGCGAGGTACGGCGCCTCCACGTCGAAGCTCTGCGCGTGCTCGCGGGCCCGCACCTTCTCGGCGACCGCACGCTGTTCGGCGGCTTCGTCGATGTAGCCGATCTCGCGCATGCGCCGCAGCACGTAGCGCCGCCGCTCGGCCGCGGCCTCCGGGTTGCTGATGGGGTTGTAGCGCGAGGGCGCCTGCGGCACGCGGGCCAGCGTCGCGGCCTCGGCGAGCGTGAGTTCCTCGAGGTCCTTGCCGAAGTAGTAGTCCGCGGCCGCGGCGACCCCGAAGGTGCGCTTGCCGAAGCTGATGACGTTGAGATAGAGCCCCAGGATCTCCTGCTTCGAGAACTCGCGCTCGATGCGGTAGGTGAGGAACATCTCCTGCACCTTGCGCCGCCAGGTGCGATCCTGCGTCAGGAACAGGTTGCGCGCGGTCTGCTGGGTGATGGTGCTCGCGCCCTGCAGGCGCTTGCCCGGGACCACGTTCACGAGCAGCGAGCGCGCGATGCCCGGGTAATCGAAGCCCGAGTGCTGGAAGAACTGGTCGTCCTCGGCGGCGATGAACGCCTGGCGCACCATCTCCGGCACCTCGTCATAGGTCACCGGGATGCGGCGCTGCTCGCCGATCTGGGCCATCAACCGTCCGTCGGACGAGTAGACGCGCAGCGGGACCTGCAGCTCGATCTGCCGCATGGCCTCGACGCTGGGCAGCGAGGGTTGCAGGAAGACATAGGCGCCCGAGATCAGGGTGGCGACGGCGAGCGCCAGACCCGCGAGCGCCGCGCCGACCCAAAGGGCCAGTTTCTGGAAGGAGAGGTTCACGGCAGTGGTGATGTTACCGGATTGCAGGGGTCGTCGGATTGCGGGGGCGTCGCGTCGGGGCGCCGTCCGGGGCGGGCGTCGTCGGGCTGGGATATCCTCCCCGCATGGGGGACGCCCGGAACATCTTCCTCGTCGGGCCGATGGGCTCGGGCAAGACCGCGGTCGGCAAACAGCTCGCCCGTCGGCTGCGCCTGCCGTTCGTGGACTCGGACCTCGAGATCGAACGCCGCACCGGGGTGGACATCCCGCACATCTTCGACAAGGAAGGCGAGGCCGGGTTCCGTGTCCGGGAGTCCCTCGTCATCCTCGAGCTGGCGGCGCGCCCCGGGCTGGTGCTCTCGACGGGCGGCGGGGCGATCCTGCGGCCCGACAACCGTGAGGCGCTGCGCGCGGGCGGCACGGTGGTGTACCTCGAGACCTCGGTCGCGCGCCAAGCCGAGCGCGTGCGGCGCAGCAACCACCGCCCCTTGCTCGCGGGTGCCGCGGACCCCATGGCGCGGCTCGCCGAACTCATGGCCCTCCGCGCGCCCCTCTACGAGTCCGTCGCCCACCTGACGTTGCGCACCGACGGCACCCGGGTGCAGGACCTCGTCGACCGGATCATCGCCGCCCTGCCGCCGCCGGTGCCTGCGGCGCCGGCGCCCGATGGCGCGAGCCCCGGTCGTATACTCGGACCGTGACCGCTGCCATGCCTGCACTGACGGTGCCCCTCGGCGACCGTTCCTATCCGATCCACATCGGCGACGGGCTGTTGGGCGATGCGGCGCTGCTCGCCGCCGTGCTGCCGGCGCGCCGGATCGCGGTGGTCACCAACGACATCGTGGGGCCGCTCTACGCGCCGCGCCTGCAGGCGACGTGGGCGGCGGCGGGCGCGACCCCGCTGCTCGAGATCGTGCTGCCCGACGGCGAGCGCCACAAGACGCTGCCCACCGTCTCGCGCATCCTCGACACGCTGGTCGCCAACCGCTTCGCGCGCGACGATCTCGTCGTCGCCCTCGGCGGCGGCGTGGTGGGTGACATGGCGGGCTTCGCCGCCGCCTGCTATCAGCGCGGCATCGGCTTCGTGCAGATGCCGACGACCCTGCTCGCACAAGTGGACTCTTCCGTCGGCGGCAAGACCGGCGTCAACCACCCGGGCGGCAAGAACCTGATCGGCGCCTTCCACCAGCCGAGGGCCGTGATCGCCGATACCGCGACCCTCGCCACGCTGCCGCCGCGCGAGCTGCGTGCCGGCCTCGCCGAGGTCGTCAAGCACGCGCTCATCTGCGATGCAGCGTTCTTCTCGTGGCTGGAGGCCAACGCCGATGCCTTGCTGGCCCTCGACCCGGCGGCGCTCGCCCATGCCGTGCACCGCTGCTGCACCATCAAGGCCGGTGTCGTCTCGCGCGATGAGCGCGAGACCGGCGAGCGGGCGCTCCTCAACCTCGGCCACACCTTCGGCCACGCCATCGAGCAGGTGACCGGCTTCGGTCCGTGGCTGCACGGCGAAGCGGTGGGGGTCGGCCTCGCGATGGCGGCGGGGATGTCGCAGCGCGCCGGTTGGCTGCCGGCTGCCGATGCCGCGCGCCTCGATGCCTTGCTCGCAAGGCTCGGTCTGCGCACCGAGGCGCGGGGCGCGGTCACGCCGCAGGCCGCGCGCGCCGCGATGCAGCTCGACAAGAAAGTCCAGGGCGGCCGCGTGCGCCTCGTCCTGCTGAAGGGCATCGGCCAGGCCTTCGTCACGGCGGATTGGCCGACCGACGCCTTCGATGACACGCTGCAGGAGCACCTCGCGTGAACGACGCGCGCAACAGCGCGTCGATGAACGACGCGCCGCTCGCGCCGTATGCCGCGAAGGACGAGACCAGCCGCGGCCGCCGCTTCCCCGAACCGCCGCCCGCCACGCGCGGCGAGTTCCAGCGCGACCGCGACCGCATCATCCACTCCAACGCCTTCCGCCGCCTCGTCTACAAGACTCAGGTGTTCGTGAACCACGAGGGCGACCTCTACCGCACGCGGCTCACGCACTCGATCGAGGTCGCGCAGATCGGCCGCAGCATCGCACGCGCGCTCGGCCTCAACGAGGCGCTGACCGAGGCCATCTGCCTCGCGCACGACCTCGGCCATACGCCCTTCGGCCACGCCGGGCAGGATGCGCTCAACGAGTGCATGCGCGAATACGGCGGCTTCGAGCACAACCTGCAGTCGTTGCGCGTGGTCGACCTGCTGGAGGAGCGCTACGCCGATTTCGACGGCCTCAACCTCACCTACGAGACCCGCGAGGGCATCCTCAAACACTGCTCGGCGGCCAACGCGCGCGGGCTCGGCGAGCTCGGCGAGCGGTTTTTGCAGCGCCGACAGCCTTCGCTCGAGGCGCAACTCGCGAACCTCGCCGACGCCATCGCCTACAACAACCACGACGTCGATGACGGCCTGCGCGCGGGGCTGATCGAGGTCGAGGCGCTGCGCCAGGTGGCGCTCTTCGGCCGCGCGCACGACGAGACGCTCGCGGCGCATCCCGGTCTCGGCGGGCGGCGGCTCATCCACGAGACCATCCGCCGCATGATCGGGCGGGTGGTGGGGGATGTGATCTCCACCACCGGTGCGCGCCTCGCCGCCGCGGCGCCGACGTCGATCGACGCCGTGCGCGCGCAGCCCGCGCCGCTGGTGTCGATGAGCGAGGCGGTGTACGCCGAGCATCTCGAGCTCAAGCGCTTCCTCAACGCCAACCTGTACCGCCACAGCCGCGTGCTGCGCATGACCGAGAAATCGCGCCGGGTGCTGCGCGAGCTCTTCGAGGCGCTGCTCGAGGACATCGACCTGTTGCCCGCCGAGCATCGGCGCGCGGCGGCCGAGGCCGAGGCCGCGGGCGGCCGCGCCGCGCGAGCGCGGGTGGTGGCGGATTATGTGGCCGGGATGACCGACCGCTTCGCCATCCTCGAGCACCGGCGGCTGTTCGACCCCGACGCCAGGTCTTGAGGCGCCGCCCCGCGCGCTAGACCAGTTTCGCCGCCTCGTCGCGCAGTTCGCGGCGCAGGATCTTGCCGACGTTGGTCTTCGGCAGGTCCTTCCTGAAGTACACGTGCTTCGGCACCTTGTAGCCCGTGAGCTCGGTGCGGCAGTGTTCGATGACCGCCTCTTCGGAGAGCGCCGGATCCTTGCGCACCACGAACAGCACCACGGCTTCGCCCGAGTGCTCGCTCGGCTGGGCGACCGCGGCGGCTTCCAGCACGCCCGGGTGCGTCACGGCGACGCTCTCGACCTCGTTCGGGTACACGTTGAAGCCGGACACGTTGATCATGTCCTTCTTGCGGTCCTCGATGTAGACGAAGCCGCGCGAGTCCATGCGGCCGATGTCGCCGGTGCGCAGCCAGCCGTCGGGCAGCATCACCTTGGCCGTCTCTTCCGGCCGGTTCCAGTAGCCCTTCATGACCTGCGGGCCGCGCACGCAGATCTCGCCCGACTGGCCGATGGGCAGCATGTTGCCGTCGTCGTCGGCGATGCCGATCTCGGTGGAGGAGATCGGCAACCCGATCGAGTCGTTGAACTCCTCGGTGATCGGGTTGATGCAGGCCGCGGGCGAGGTCTCGGTGAGGCCCCAGGCCTGCGTGAGGATGCAGCCCGTGACCTGTTTCCAGCGCTCGGCGACCGCGCGCTGCACTGCCATGCCGCCGCCCAGCGTGCAGCGCAGCGCGCCGAAATCGACCTTGTCGAAGCCCGGTGTGTGCAGCAGCGCGTTGAAGAGCGTGTTGACGCCGGAGATGAACGTGAACCGGTGCTTCATCAATTCCTTGACGAAGGCCGGGAAGTCGCGCGGGTTCGTGATCAGCACGTTCGTCCAGCCGATGCGCATGAACAGGATGCAGTTACCGGTGAGCGCGAAGATGTGGTACAGCGGCAGCGCCGTGATCGCGATGCCCGCCTGGCCCTGGGGCCAGGCGGGTTCGGTCCAGGCCGTCGACTGCAGGACGTTGGCGGCGATGTTGCCGTGGCTCAGCATCGCGCCCTTGGAGACGCCCGTCGTGCCGCCGGTGTACTGCAGGAAGGCGAGGTCGTCGTGGCCGAGGTCGATCTGGCGCAGCGCATGGCGCGCGCCCGCGGCGAGCACGTCGCGGAAGCGGTGGTGCCCCGGCAGCGACCATGCCGGCACCTGCTTGCGCACGCGGCGCACCACGAAGTCGACGATCGCGCCCTTCGGGAAGCCGAGCATCTCGCCGACGCTGGTGACGACCACGCGCCGCACGCGGGTGTGGGCGATGACCTCCTGCAGCACGTGCGCGAAGTTCTCGAGGATCACCACCACCTCGGCGCCCGAGTCCTTCAGCTGGTGCTCGAGCTCGCGCGCGGTGTAGAGCGGGTTGGTGTTGACCACCGTGGCCCCGGCGCGCAGCGCGCCGAACAGGGCGATCGGGTACTGCAGGAGGTTCGGCATCATGATGGCGACGCGGTCGCCGCGCTTGACGCCTGCCTCGTGCTGCAGCCACGCGCCGAAGGCGCGGGTCTGGGCGTCGAGCTCGCGATAGGTGATGCCGCGGCCCATCTGGATGAAGGCGACGCGGTCGGCGTAGCGCGCGAAGCTCTCTTCGGCGAGGTGCGCCACGGAGCGGATCTGCCCCGGATCGATGTCGGCCGGCACGCCGGCGGGATAGGTAGCGGTCCAATAGCGGGAGTACGTCATGCGGTGGACTCTAGCCGGGGGTCAGCGTCTCAGCAACGGCTTCAAAGCCGGCCACATCGTGTCCAGCATCACGGGCTGGGCTTTGGCCGTCGGGTGCAGGCCGTCGGTCTGGATCATCCCCGGTTCGAGGGCGATCTTTGACAGGAAGAACGGTTCGAAGGCGAGCTTGTGCTGGCGGGCGAGGTCGCGGAAGACCTTCTCGAAGCCCTCCGAATAGCGCGCCCCATAATTGGGCGGGATCTTCATGCCGAGCAGCAGCACCCGGGCGCCGGCTTCCCTGGACAGGACGATCATCCGTTCGAGGTTGGCGCGCGAGGTCTCGAGGGGCAGTCCCCGCAGCCCGTCGTTGCCCCCCAACTCGAGGATGACGATGGCCGGACGGTGTACGGAGAGGGCCCGGGGCAGCCGGGCGAGCCCCCCGGTCGTGGTCTCGCCGCTGACGCTGGCATTGACCACGCGGTACCCGTAACCTTGGGACTTCAGGCGGCCCTGGAGCAGGGCGACCCAGCCCTCATCGGCCGCCAACCCGTACCCGGCACTGATGCTGTCGCCCACCACCAGGATGGCGGGGGCGCGTGCAGGTGCCGCGGGCGTGGTGGCCGCCGCAGGGGCGGACGCCAGGCACACCCAGAGTCCGAGCAACAGGGAAGCGACCGACTTGACAGACGTGGCAAACAAAGAAATCGTCCTCGAGGCACAAAGCTTGGGCAAGGAGGTTAGCAGCCCCGAGGGGCCGCTCGCCATCGTCCGCGAGGTGTCCTTCCAGGTGCAGAGCGGCGAATCGGTCGCCATCGTCGGCGCCTCGGGCGCCGGCAAATCCACGCTGCTCGCCCTGCTGGCGGGCCTCGACCTGCCCACCTCCGGCCGGGTGCTGCTGGCCGGCCAGGACCTCAACGCCCTCGATGAGGACGGTCGCGCCCGCCTGCGCGCCGAGCGCGTCGGCTTCGTGTTCCAGTCCTTCCACCTCGTGCCGGCGCTGACCGCGCTCGAGAACGTCATGCTGCCGCTCGAGCTCGCCGGGCGCCGCGATGCCCGCGCCGGTGCCCGCGAGGCCCTCGAGCGCGTCGGCCTCGGCAGCCGCGTCGGCCACTACCCGCGCCAGCTCTCGGGGGGCGAGCAGCAGCGCGTCGCCATCGCCCGCGCGTTCGTGGTGCGTCCGGCGGTGCTCTTCGCCGATGAGCCCACCGGCAACCTCGACACGACCACCGGCGGCCGCATCGCCGACCTGCTGTTCGACCTGAACGCCGGCTCCGGCACCACACTGCTGCTCGTGACGCACGACCGCAGCCTCGCCGCGCGCTGCGGTCGCATGCTCGTGATGGAGGCGGGGCGGCTCGCCCCGGGCTGACATGGCCGCCGTCAACGCCATCCCGCTCGCCCTGCGCCAGCTCGCCCGCGAGTGGCGATCGGGCGAGCTCGGCATCCTGCTGCTCGCGCTCACCGTCGCGGTCGCCGCGCTCACCGGCGTCGGCTTCCTCGTCGACCGCATCAAGCAATCCGTCGCGCTGCAGGCCAACGAGGTGCTCGCCGCGGACCTGCGCCTCGAGTCGCCGCGCCCGATCGGCGATGCCTACGAACAGGAAGCCCTGCGCCGCGGCCTCACGGTCGCGCGCTCGACCTCGGTGCTCAGCATGGCGCAGTTGGGCGAGGCGACGCAGCTCTCCAACGTCCGCTTCGTCGGCGACGGCTACCCGCTGCGGGGCACGGT
>Ga0315903_10000842_pt1 | contig 46169 bp, 22 predicted proteins | sample LakEriMetagenome_7_FD_203524 | JGI IMG/M metagenome (GOLD analysis project Ga0315903, IMG submission 203524) | Freshwater fungal communities from buoy surface, Lake Erie, Ohio, United States - Buoy 2 MA119 | ecosystem: Environmental > Aquatic > Freshwater > Lake | place: USA: Lake Erie, Ohio... | reverse complement strand
CCAGCGTTCCGTTTTCTTCTTTCCACATACGCTCGTTTTCTGTAATTTCTTCTTGACTTAATCCTAAGAAGCGTTTTAGAGCAAAGCGTTTACTCATAAAAGGAACTTCCTGTAGTGCTGCGAATGTCTGTACTCGAGCATTATCAAGTTCACTCTGACGATAGGCCGCAAAGTTTTGCGGAGGATTAAACTTTAATTCAAATAAACTGTTGTCAATATTAATGCCAGTATCGATCAACCATGTTTTAAATTCTAAATCGAATTCTTCAATTAAATTTGTCTGTAAACGTTTACAGTATTCATTAAAACGTAGCTCTTGGATGTAGGCTGTGCCTACTTTTCCGTCTGTGAATGCTGCTTGGCTATCGTCAGGCATTGTAGGAAGATAGCTGCTAGGAATACGTAACGCACGGAATAATTTATTAGTGAAATAACGTAAGTCGTCGATTTCACCTAGGTTAGTACCGCCTGGTAAAGTGTCGACTTTTGATCCGCGGCCTTCTGCTGTCTGCGGGAAAAAGTAATCTTCTGATATGCTTAATGGATTATAACTAGCATCGATCATATTAGCACCGCCGCCAGACTGACTAGGTATGCGTCTTTGATTAATTTCGTTTTTAACACGTTCTACAAAGCTCATAGCCATGTGTGCTGGCATGTTACCAACGTCAATATAGAACACTCTGCGTTCTGGAGCACGTTGTACACGATAGATAATAATAGCGTCTTCAAGCAGTTCTTTCTGCTTGTAGACTTTGAATACTGATTCTAATAATGAATTGCCGAACGGATAGTTATTGTCTAACCCTTCTGACAAACTCAAATGTACAATATGTTTAGCATCAATGGCTAGTTCTTCTTGAGTAGTACTAAACCTAGTACCTGTCTGTGTAGGTGCTGTGCCTACCATACCTCGCCCAAAAGATCCGCCACTGACATATGAAGCAGAACCTGCTGGAGTTTTATTTGTATTATTCAGTAATGAAGTTGCTACTAGATTTCTAAAATTGAAATTCATATCACGAACTACATACTGCTCGGGCTTTTTACCTTCAGATTCGTTGACTATAATTTTTACTAGTTTAGCAGGATCGACATAATGAAGTTTTTGTGTTTCTGGATCTCTAATAAAAAACGAATCGCCGTATTTGAAAACGTTACGCACAATGCGGAACATACGTGTTTCAAATTGTTGGAACTTATGCCACTTCTGTAATCCATCTTTAAGGATTTTAACTTCTGTAGCTGTTGGTTGTCCTTTGAAATTAATTTGGAAAGCTGTGTTGTTTTCTCTGTTAGTTTGTGTACAGAATTCTGCTAGGATGTCTAGGGCAGCATTAACTTCTGAATCCATGTCCATAGTTTCATACTGCATGTATCGTTCTACACGATTTGGAGTACCAGCATATACATCAGGTAAAAAACTAGAATAGTTTGAGCGTGCCGGGCCTGGTCTAGAACCATTCCCTAATGGGCTCATGGATCCTGCTTGTTTAGCTACAGGTACAGGCGTAAAATATTTTTTCCAACTCAATTTATTCTCCAGTGCTTGACCTTAGGTCATAGCTAACAGTTTAGAACGCTCTAATCCAACATCTTGTTTTGCTACATCAATCATGCGATTAATATTACTATTTAAACGTTTTACTACATCTCTCATCGAGATCTGAGCACTTGTATTGATCACATTTTGAAGTTGTCCTGGTGATACTACTGCTTCTTTTCCGTGAAGCGTGGCCATTGTACCGCGTTTAAAGTTTCCAAACAATCCTCCAAGGGTTCCAAGAGTACCAGTATTCATACCCATATAAGTTGAAGGATATTCTTTGCGTAACCTTTCTACTTCATCAGCATACTCTTTTCTCTCCATAATCCTTTGAATTTTAGGGAGATTTCTATTTTTTGTTTGGGCAAACAAAGCAGGATCAAACATTACTTGTCTTAAAGGATTTAGGTTTGTGCCTATTCCACGGATGCCTTTGTTTAAAAGATTAGCCACTGCTTCTCTTTGTAACAGCGTTAACCCTCCAAATTGATCTCTATCGTCTGGCATCGAAGCACCTGCCTGTGCTTTACGTTCTCTAAGTGCTAGAATTGCTGCGGTAAGAGCAGCATCTGTAACTCGACTGCCGCTGCCTCCTTCATAAGTGCTGTCGTAAGATCTAAAACGTCCATCTGAGCCTCTTAATAAATCTCTAATATAATATGTTTTGCCATCTATAACAACTTTTTCATCTTCTGGACTTACCGGCATCCTTCTTTCTTCTTTAGGCAAAATTAACTGGTCTCTATTTTCTCTGGCAAATCTAAGCCTAGCTTCAGCTTCTGCCGCCATCCGATCAAGGTCTGGACCAATTCCTATTTTTGCTAACCACTTTGCTGCACCTTCAACATTAAATGTTGAATATATTGCTTTTCGCATGTACATATGAAAATATATAATGGCCGCTTCAAACATGCTTTCAAATATATTTTTCATGTATACAAGCGTGTCATCATCTGTGAGATTTGCAAAAAAGTTTTTTACATACGGTAACGCATCATTAGCTAATTGTATTAGATATTTGCTAAACGCTCTTAGTTGGTCGGGTATCATAGCTATTTTAAATTCTTTGGCTAGTTCTTTCATGATAGGAAAGAATCCTTTTAATAGTGCTCGATAGACACGATATACCGATCTTTGAAATTTTCTTAGAGTATCTGTAAACGCATCTGTTTTTCCTTGCTCTTTTTTAGCTGCTTCAACCATCTTAACAAATTGACCTTCCATGTCTTTGCTTAGACCGCCTTGTTTAATCATAAATTCCATTGCTGGTGTAAGAGCCTTAACTAGCTTTTTAGAACTTTCATTTCCCGATACTGAACCTTTTATTATACCTTCCAAATCTTTCATAGCTTCTTTAGAATTAGCTAATTGACTGCCTATGGTATTATTAACATAATCTTCAAATACTTTAGGACTAACACTGGTGTCTTTGGCCATTTTAATAATAGTATCCATAGACCTTTCAAAACTTGGCCCTAACGCATACTGTAATGCTATTACAGTATCATTGATAGATTGAACACCTAATTCTCTAGATTTAAATAATTCTGCTCCTTGAGCACCAAATACCATAGAAAAACTCTGTAAAGCTGTTTCCATCCTAGCCTGCTGAGCAGGTAATAATTTTCCAACTTTTAGTTTATATGATAGGTCTTGGTTAGCTGCCGCTGCGGCTTCTTGACGCTGCTCTTTACCCATGCCTGTTATTTTTTGAAAAGCATCTATTTGACTAGCGTATTGTAAAAATTCGTTGCTAGTGCTATTAAGATTGTTTTCTGTTACAGCTTTTCCTCTTCTAGTTGCAGCATAGAATTCTAATAGTAAATCATTTTGTTGATATGTGTTATATCCCCATCGATCTAATATATCTGACACTCGATCAGAATCCATAAACATAGCAGCAGATAATTTTCGTAAATTATCTATACCGGTAGTCATTGTACCTCCGCCTAACGATACTAACGTTTCTGCGTTACTTCCAACCAACGATACAAGCTCGTCAGTAGACAATCCCATATCTAAAGCAGTTTCTTTAAATTTAAAAATACTATAATTAAATGTTGCTCCGTGTTTGTTTGCTTCTCGCAGCCCGTCGTTCCAAGATTCTAAAGCCACTATAGTTTCTGTTACAATGCCGGCAAGATCACCTAAAGTGTCTCCCACAACTGGAAGTTTTTTAATTAAATCATCTTGTATAAATTTTCCGTAAGCACTGAGTTTATCTTCACCCCTAGCTATCATAGAGATAAAATTCTTACCAGCACTAACTGTATTTGATAGTCCGGCAGTTAATGTAGTAAAACTTTTTTTTAGTAATTTAAGTGATGTACCAGCAGCACCAGCTTCGTCAGATACGTCGTCGCCGCCTCTATTATTGTTAGAGTTATCTTTATAGTATCTAACAATTTCTTGAAGCGTGGTTTCGGACGCAGCGTTGTTAATTACTCCGCTACCTAATTTTGAACTAAAGTATTCTACAGTATTTTTAGCCATTATGCTATCGTCATTTGATTATTTTCTATGTAGGAAAGTTGAGATCTTGATAGATTAGTGCGTTCTCTCATTAACATTTCTAATCTTGCAAAATTTACATCTATAGATTCCAACAATTCTTTAGTGGCCATATTGCCAGCACCTGTCATAACATTATTCATTTGCTCAGGAGTCATAACAGCTTTTGTACCTTCTAACATAACATCTGTAGCTGATCCAAAATCTTTAAACAAACTACCATAAGTTCCTAAAGTTCCTGTACTCATACCTGGCTTTATTAACGATGTAGGATCAAATTTTACTCCGTTGCGTCTAGCTTCTAAATGTAAATGTCGACCTGTAGAAGTTCCTGCTCCCGGATCGCCCTTGCCGCCTCCTGATATTCCTATCTCTGTGCCAGCCGTTACTGTACCGCCATGTAGTTTTCTAGTAAATTGGTCTTGTGTGTCTGTTTGGTGTAAATGACCGTAAAGTAATTCAACACCGTCAGCACCTAAAATTTTTGCATAGTATCCGTAACCTGATTCATATCCGTATGAAACTTTTCCGTCTATGCCGGCTCTTATTTTTGCTTTATCTGCCTTTACATCCACACCCGGATGTACACTTTCACGCATCACGTTACCATCAGCATCGCGATATTGACGTATATTACCAAATTCGCTGTTTATTGCTAAAGATGATCCTTTTCCTACGGGATTAAAAATAGCTAGTTTATCTTTTAATTCAGCAACTATTTTATCTGAAGCAGCTACTACGCCCTGATCTTTTTTACCGGTTTCGGTTACTGAGCTTGCCCTACCACTCTTATTTGGTACTGCTGCCCCTCTTTCTGATTGTGGTGTATATCTTTCTGGTAACTTTGGACGAAGTATATTTTGTCTCTGTTCGTGATCTTCTAGGGCTTTTGCTAATGCGTTATCTCTATCTACAGCAAAATCGCCCATCCTATCTTTATCAAACATGGTTTTAGCATGGTACATAAAATTAATGCCCATACGTTCAAAGAAATATGTTACTTCGTTCCAAATAAAGTCTCTGCCGTTTTCATCTCCTAGATATTTGAAAAATGTTATCACATCAGGCAGATACTTTTCAACACTATCTTTGATCCAGTTACCAAACGCTTTTACTTTACCTGGTAAATCTTGTCTTTCTAAAACTTTTCCTAAATCATCCAACAATGGATATAAAAAATCCATTAGCTGAAATTTTAAATCCTGCATAGCCATTTCAAAGTCATTGAGGAACTTAGTAATTTCGTCTCTAGCTTTTTGTTCGTCTCTAGCTTTCTTAAACATGGCTCTAAGATCTTTTTCAGTTAACTTAGATACATCTCCGTATTTTACTAATTGATTTAGAATAGGATTTATAGCAGCGGTAAGAGATTTAGCATCACCGTAACTAGCACCGGCAGCAGCTAATAATCCTTCTAAACCGGATGTTGATTTAGCAGATTTTAGCATCACTGAAATAATATCATCTTCTATCCTACTAGACATTTTATCTATAGTAACATTAGTATCTAAAGCAGTGTTGATAGAATCTTTCATAGACCTAACTAATTGCGGTTGTAATACCATTAAGTTTCTAGCACCTTCATCGCCCGGCGGCATTTGAAGATACAATGATTTAAACAGTTCAGCACCAGACTGGCCATACATAGCGGTGTAATTGGCTAACGTGTTAAGTAACTTAGATCGTTCTTTTTCATCTAGTTTTTGTAAAGCCATTTTGAATACAACGTCTTTAGTTGCTACAGCCATTTCTTCTTCTAATTTTTTTACACTTTTTCCTGTTAATGAAGTCAATCTCATTATGTTGAGTTGAAACTTTTCATAACTGTCTGCAACATCGGCATCTGAACGTTTATCTCTAAGTAATCCCCCGCCCATAATATCAATGTAACTAATCAATCCTTCATTAACATTCCTAGCATTCATACCCATTTGTCTTAGAGTTTGTGTTGCTTTGCCGCCATCTCTATTCAACAATCTGGATATTTTACTAAATCTCTCAGCACCTTCAGTAACTGTTTTTCCTAGGTTCAGCATCACTGATGAGTTGCTAGAAATCATTTTCATATACGAATCAATATCCATAGCCGCATCCGTTGCTGCTTTTGAAGCTCTAAGGATACTGTTACCAAATGTTGCTCCAGTTTGAGTGCCTGTTTTTAAACTCTCATTCCAATCTTCAAACACTTCAATGCTGTCACTGATTATTCCACCTAGTCCACCTAACAGGCCTCCAACGATAGGCAATTTAGCAATAACTTGATCATTTAATGTTTTGGTATAAGAACTCATCTTGGTGTTGCCTGTTAGCAACATTGCTCCCATACTGCCCACGGCACCTATTACGTTGCCAATCTGATTACCTAGACCGTTGGCTAATTTTGACATTACATCTAGATTTTTAGCTGGATTTTTTGTCTTGCTCGATCCGCCGCCGCCGCCACCACCTGGAGATTTAGATTCTGATTTAATTGCGGCCAGTAGTTCACGCATAGTAGCCTCGCTAGCTATGTTGTTTAATACTGTACCGTCTAGTTCTCCGCCTAGGATTTCTACTGTAGTTTTTGCCATTTGAGTGTCCGGAATTATAATACCAGAAAATCTGTGTATATAAATATCTTGCTACGTTTATTTATAGGTGGAAAAACATGCCAGATTTTGATCCAAGTAAGTTTCAGTCTCAACAAAATGCTGCTCCAGCAGTTAATCCTCTAGCGGCGTTTTTTAGACAACCAAAGATCTATGTTTCTCTGCCGTCAAAAGGTGAATTTTATCCGGAAGGGTCGTTAAAAAAGACCACTAACAACGAATATCCTGTGTTCGCCATGACGGCCAGAGATGAATTGTTATTTAAAACCCCAGACGCATTGATGAACGGGGTAGCAACTAGAGAAGTTATCAGTAGTTGCATCCCTAACATTTTAGATCCTTGGAAGATTCCAAGTCTTGATGTTGATGCGGTGTTATCAGCAATTAGGATTGCCACATATGGCGAGGAAATGGAAGTTTCTGTTAGATGCCCGCAATGTGAAAATCTTAATGACTCTATGGTTGATCTACGTGATGTGTTGGATAGATTAAACAAAATTAATTTTGATACCAAAGTTGAAATTGGTTCAGACATGATTGTGTATCTGCGTCCGATGACTTACGAAGAAATTACTAAAACTGCGTTGAAAGCGTTTGAGCATCAGCGAATTTTTCAAGTAATCAACGATGATACAATTGAAGAGCAGGAAAAATTAAAAATTTTCCAAGAAAGTTTTATTAAGTTAACCGATTTAACTATAGATACTGCTGTAAAGTGTATTACAAAGATTGAAAGTTCTGCTGGTATGACTGAAGATCCTGCTTTTATAAAAGAATTTTTACAAAAGACTGATAAGTCTGTGTTTGAACAGATTAACACCGCAGTGAGCAAAACTAGAGAAACTGGAAACCTTAGCAGCTTTCATAGTAAATGCCAAAAATGCGAACACGAATGGGACGTTGAGCTTACTATGGACCAATCGGATTTTTTCGGCAACGGCTTTCGACGTTAAGTATCCCCGAGGTATTAGCCGAGTCGAAAGCCCTTGATGAACAGGCAAAGCAGATCAAACTGGAAGCTATGCGTTCAGTTTGGTATATGCGTGGCGGATTGTCATTTGCCGAAGCCATGAACCTCAGCTGGGACGAAAGAGAGTTAGTCCTTGAGATAGTCAAGGACAACATGGATATTACTAAGAGTTCTGGACTACCGTTTTTTTAACCAGCACGTACAGCTTTTAATAACTGAAGTGCTTTAGCAGTCTGAGCAGGATCCATCTTAACCAATTCTCCAAAAGCATTAGACATTACATTCATTTGCTCTCTAGTTAATGGATTACCAGCCATATAGCTAGTAACTGATTTTCTTAATTGATTAGCATCGATACCAGGAAGCAATTCTGATAGTTTACCGTAGTTAAGGCTACCTTTGGTTTTAGTTGGTTCTTCACCGCCTGACATACCTTGTTTAACTCCACGAATAAACGATGATCCTACACCGCTGCCGCCAGCGTCATCTCCAGCGTCACCGCCTGATCGGCTAATGTCTTGAGCTGAAGCACCTTGCCCACCAATGACCGCATCAAGTTGTTGACCCATTTTGGCTTTAAGGATATCAGTAACTGCTGCTTTGATAATACTGTCTACTGTTGAATTCTTAAGTTCTACTTCGTCAATGATTGTTTCACTAACTGGGTTGTATCGTAATCCTGCTAATTGAGCAATGCGTGATAATTCACCAATGCTCTCAGCTGATTTGTTCTTTTTTCCTTTAGGAGGAACTTCATCGGCAGGTGCTTCAGGAGCACCTGGAGCTGCTGTATCAGCGGGAGTTTCTGGAGCACCTGGAGCTGCTGTATCAGCGGGAGTTTCTGGAGCACCTGGCTCAGCGGGTGTCTCAGGAGCAGCATCACTGCTTGGATCTGCTGGAACTTCTATCGTACCAGTAGGTTCAACTCTATCTGCCCCAAGTTCTTTGGCAATATCACCAGTTGCTGCACTACCCGATGCCATAGCTGCTTGTTTTAACGCAGCTTCGGCTCCTGCTGTAGGAAAACCGTTGGATTTTAAAAAGGCAATTAACGCATCCGAATTAGGTTTTTGATCTGTTTGACCTAGATAAAAGTCAAATTGTTTTCTGAGGCCATTAGCATACTTGGCCATGTCAAGAGCACCCTTAGCAGAACTACTTCCAAACTTAGAAGCAATACCTAGACCAGCCCTTTTTAACATACCTACAGGTGCTTCAGATACCTGTTGTTGTTGTTTTTGAGATAATATATCAGTGATTTTCATTTAAAAGTGTCCTAAGAACTTATAGAGTTATTTATATGTTTAGGAGTGAGCCAAGCTCACTCGTGTCTATCGCTAACGCTCAGACACATTTTTTTTAGAGTTAACTGCGAAGCAGTTTTAACTATTATCCAGATCGTTCAGTCACACTTAGCCCTTGCGGGCTAAAAGATGAACATTATCCGAGTCGAACATTGTCACACAGCAGTAGAGCATTACAGAGGCGGTCAGCCGGTACCTCGAGCTCCGTCTTATTCCTGACGGCGAACTATAATTTGCCTGCTATCGCATATTATAGTCGTGGGTTTTTCTCCCTCATTAGCCTTTTAAACTTGTCTTTTCGTACAGTAAACCGGTTATAGGCGTATCCGATCATCGTCCTGTTAAGGATAGTACTGTAGTTATCCTTCGCCAATTTAGGATCCTTACCGTGCGACATCACCACGGATTTTGGGCACCATATTAGTCACCGGTGCGGGTTTTTTTGGCGATTATTTTGCCTTTTTATGTTCTTCTAGACGCTGTCTAAGTATGTTTGATCCGCCAACTCTGACGTTTATAATGCCATTATAATAGTCATCTGTTTCTAAAACCCTGCGTTCAAACTGCTCTCTTGCCTCTAGATATGACATTTCTGCCTTAGATTTACAAAGATAAATGATTTCTCTGGTGAAGTTTTCCGGACCTAGTGCTTGGACATCTGCTTGTAGCCTATCAGAAGAACTCCAGTAGTCACGCCAATCGCTTTCTACTACAGATCTTCTTTTAAGTTTTTTGCCTTTGAGTGGTGGTTTTGTGCGTTTAAACTGTGTTAGTTTCTTGCCTATGTATTTTTGTCCGGTCTTAAGATTCGTGATTAGATAAACAAAGCCAATGTAGCCTTCTGGAATTTCATCTACAGGTTGATTTTGATATGTCCACAGCACTCACTTAGTTATTTTTGGGGGTCTGCCTAACATGCCTTTTCTGGCTCGCTTACGTGTTTGCCTTTTTTCTTGAATTTCTACTCGTCTTATACTTGCTTCGTTGCGTATTTCTGATAGCCAATACCGTGCCTTTATGCCTGCCTCGTCAGATCCTTTGTACTCAAAGCGGTCTTGCCACTTGAAGTACTCTTGGAATGCTTTAATCATACGATCGTGAGCATCTGTGCTCAAGCTACGATCTCCACATCATTTGAATAACTGGTAAAACCGTTTTCTTTTATTACTTTCAGCACATGATTTACCCTGCTGGTTAGATCATCCCTGTGCGATATTAAGAATACATTCTTGTTACGTTCACGGGTCATGCGTTTCAATACTGCAATAGAACTTTCAACACCGCTGGAATCCATGCCGCTATCAACTAGTTCGTCAATAAACAACAAGTTGATGGGCTGATATAGGTTTTCCCATACATCGCGGAACGCCCAACTTAGACTTAATATAAGTCTATTACGTTCTCCACGGCTGAGATTATCAAAGTCTAGGTCTTGTCCTAGTTGTGTAATGATTACTGATAGATCGTTTTGGAATTCTACTATATGCGGTAACCCAATTTTGTCTAGATAATAAGTCAAACGCTGATTTAAGAACGCTAGATTTTGATCAATAATACGTTTGCGTACAAAACTGTCTTTGTTAGTCAACAGTTTGTATAAAAACTCTTGATGATCCTTAAGTTTTGTTAACTCATTAACTGCTTCCCAGTCTATTTCTTGTACTGCGGTATTTTTTAAATCATCGATTTGTTCGGCATAGGGATTGGTTTCTGCTTCTTTTATAGTGATATCTTTTTCTAAACCTGAAAGCGTATTTTTGTGATTTAATGCTTCTTCAAGATTATCATAACTTACCTGCGGACACGCATTAAGTTCGCCCAATAATCCTAGTGCTTCTTTGAGAGTATCTAATTCTTTTTGGTGTTCGTTAACAGAATTAGTACTGTCTTCTAACTGTTTGGTTTTAGTAGAGACCATACTTTCATGTTTTTCGTCATGTAAGTCTTGGCCACAGCTATGACATTTATGATCAGCTAAAAGATTTAATTCTTTTTCTAGCTTGTCTAAGGTTTTTTGTTCTTTTTCAAAAGTAGTAACCTGTTTTGCGATCATCGCAGTTAGATTATCGTGTTCTTTTTTGTTTTTGTTCCACTCTATTAGAGCACGTTGATTAATAATTTCCTGATCAATATCGATAGTACCTAGTATGTCAATACTTTTTCTAAGGTTCTCTAAGGCTTTTTCTTTTTGATCTTCCCACAGTTTTTGTTTACGTTCTAAACTTTCAATACTCTGTTGTATTTTTTCGTTAGAGATCTTAATAGTCTCTATCCTTGTGTTTTCTGTGGCAATAGCATCTTTGGTCTGTTTGACTTGTTCTTTGAGATTTTCGGCTTTCTCGCTGAGTAAAGTAATTCCCAGCAGTTGCTCAATAATACTTCGTTGATCAGCAGCCTTCATTGACAAGAACGGCTCAGTGTAGGTATTCAAAGCCACAAGATGTTTGAACATTTCGTGTGTCATTCCAAACATTTCTTCAATGGCTTTTTGTGTTTCTCTAGAATCGCCCTGACTCTCGTCTAGGTCATCTAACTCTTGTTCTTGACCGTTAACACTAAACTTTAATAAGTTGGGCTTACGTCCACGTTCAATATGATATTCAATACCGTCTTTTTCAAACGTTACAGTAGCTAACATTCCTTTGCCGTTGATCTTGTTAACGAGATTGTCTTTCTTAATGTTAGTTAAAGCATTGCCGTAGATAGCATAACTTAGTCCATTAATGATTGTAGTTTTACCAGTGCCGTTACGAGCACCGCTGTCATCTCCGCCTAGGTCTAAATTTTCACCTAACACTAAAGTTAATTGTCCGCGGTCAAAATCAATAGCTTGGGTTTGATTCCCCACACTCATAAAATTTTTAACAGTAAGATTTTTTATTTTAATCATAAGTCTCTGTAAATGTCCAACAATAATTTTTTGTCATAGGAATCGCTTTCAATAGCATCAATCTGATTCATCACAATCGTATCAACTGATTCAAAATTAACGTCTATGGCCACTGCATTGCTTTCTACCTCTACTTTTTCAGGTATAAGCATAAGTTCTCTAAGATTATACTGAGGTATAAACTGTTCTTTGATAAAGTTAGCCTCTTCAAATGTAATAGGTAGATCTATAGTAACTCTACAGTGCATTTTTTCTTTAAGCAAAGAATCTGGACTATCTATAATTTGGCTTAACTTGTAGGTTCTAAACGTAGGCTGTCCGGGCCAAATACGATATTCTGGTTTTCCGCCCCACTCTAACATCATCATGCCGCGGTCGTCGTCTCCGGCATCGGCATAGTTGTGCGGAAAAGCATTACCAATGTAAGTGATATTCCTGCTAGTCTGACGCTTATGGAAGTGTCCAGAGAATACATATTCTTGATTTACAAAATGTGTGCTCTGTAATTGTCCATGATCGGGCATCTGTACCATAGCATTCATGTAGAAATTTGGAAGCTCAAGATGTCCAAAAATATAACGACTCTTGATCTTAGGAACCTTTTGCCATTCATCACCTACTAGCCACGGTAGAATAGTAACATCGCCCTCAGTGAACGGATCTCTAATAGGTACTACATTAGGAAACAATCTCATAAACTCTATAGAGTTAATTTCACGTTTATCTTTATAAAATAAATCATGGTTTCCTAAAATAAAATATACTTTTTCAAAGTTTTGGCTTAGACGTTCTAGATTTGAAACGGTATAGTTCATGGTACTGACATCAGTGGTCGCACGATTGTGATGCCAGTCACCTAAAAATATAGCAGTTTCACACCCTTCATCTTTGGCAGTGTCGCAAAACCATTTGACAAACTCTTCACAATCGGCATTATGCGTTCGACTGCCTGATTTTAATCCAAAATGTATATCTGTAAAACACGCTGCTTTTTTGAATAGACTCATAAAGTTATTATACTATTTTTGTTATAAAAGATCAATCCCAATCACCGCCTTCGGTTGTAACTGGCCCAGGAGCAGCAACTCCGCCGCCACCGCCGCTGTTCTGTCTAGTCCATGAAGGATTCATACCATTCATTTCGAGAATGTCGTCTCGAATGTTTTGATTGCGTTTTTCAATGTTGATAATTCTAACGAATGAGTTAGTAACAGCAGCGGTATAATAAGCAAAAGGATTATTAGATTTACTTTCATCAAATTGTAGTCCTATCTGAGTTAGTTGAAGAATGGCTTGCCCTTTCATTTCGTCGTTATAGGTATAACCTCTAACGTTACCGCGGGTAGCATAGCGTTCACAGAGTTTGATAAACATGCGAGCTAGGTCATTGGTCATCTGACCGTGATCCTTACAGAACTCTCCAGAGTCAATGCCGCCCTTCCAATGACTTTTTCCTACACATATAAGATTGTTATTCTCATCATATTTCCAGTGCTGAAATGGCGGAAAGTTGACCTTTTCATGACTGTCTGCTCTAGACTTAACTGTCTTCTTACGCCCTGGTGCTAGAGGTATATGATCAAAGGTCATGATTCTAAACACAAGGTCGTGTTTGTTAATTTTTTTATAATCTATTTCTGAATCTTTAGCAGATGCTTTTTTATTGGTCTGCTGTGCTATTTCGTGTGCTTTCTTGCTTTCTTTAGCAGCTCTGTTTCGTTTGGCCTCTGCAATAGTTCTCACATTTAGTTTGTCAAGATTGGGTACTATTAGATCATAATCTGAATATTCTGGGCTGGTATAAAAACAAAATGTATTTTTACTTCTGTGTATTTCTGCTAGTAAATCCTTGTTTGTTAAGTACTTTACTTTTGGTGGTTGTATTATTGTCATCTATTGATTCCTCTGGAAATATAATAATAGCACATTTTTAAGAAAATAAATAGTCTAAAGGATACCAATTTATGCCATTACCATTAAACACGGAAACTACTATTGGCGGAGTAGCAGTTGTTGTGAAGTCAGCCCCGGAAAGATCGTCAGGACCAAATAGAAGTGGTTCCAGCGATACTCCTCAGAATGCTGCCGATCAGGCGGTGAGTGCGTATGCCGCCCCGGGTGGTAGTAATAGTTATAACAATAGGCCTAAGGGACTGAATATTCCTGATTTCAGTGGCTTAGACAAAGCGTTGGGAACTCTAGGATCAATAGCTGCTTTAATATCGCTTGGAAAGTCTGCTTATGAAAATGTCAAAGATCTAAAGTTTGATCTTGGTGCCTTATCGTATAAACGATTAACAACTACCTCGGTACCAACTTTAAACATGTGGACGGCTGGGGTTGATCTCAACGACAAAGAACCAACTAGACGCAGTGTTACCGGCGATTCTCGTATACGGTTGAACACTGATTTTACTGTATTTAATGGCTTTTCAGAAAATCCATATTTTAAACGGTTAATAGAAACCGGAGGTTTAATATTTCCCTATACTCCAAATATTTCTTTAACATACAAAGCTAATTATTCAAGCACTGAAGGAATTGTTCATTCAAATTTTCCTTTCCAAGCATACAAAAATAGTCAGATTGAAGATATAACTATACAAGGCGAATTTACTGTACAGAATGCTTCTGAAGGTCAATACTGGATGGCAGCAAATCATTTCCTGCGTTCAGCTACCAAAATGTTTTATGGTAAATCAGTCCCTGCCGGATTTCCGCCGGTTGTGTGTACGTTAACTGGCTACGGGCCAGAAATGTTGCCTTCTCTGCCAGTGGTAGTTAAATCTTTTCAGGTAGACCTTAAAGATAACGTACAGTATCTAACAGTTCCGTCATTGGTACAGTCTGGAGCAAGCGGAAACAACAGTGTTCCAATGCACAGTACTATAACGGTTGTTGTTAGTCCTATGTACAATAGAGAACAAGTACGAAGAGAATTTAATCTTGCTGAGTACTCAGCAGGTAGACTAACAGGATTTTAATAATGGCCACATATAAAAATACATCACCTTGGTTTAAGACTAGACAAAATTCTCTTTACTTAGATATCTTAAAGATTAGACCAGTGCCATCTAGCGATACTGATTTTACCTATATCATAGATACAAAATATAAACATAGACCCGATCTATTAGCCTATGATCTTTATGGAACACCTAAGCTGTGGTGGGTATTTGTACAAAGAAATATGTCTATTATTAAAGATCCTATATATGATTTTGAACCGGGATTAGAAATAAAAATACCTCAAAAAAATAATTTAATGAATTATTTAGGAATATAAGATGGCTAATCAAATAAATGCCGTAGTGGGGGGTACGTTGCCAGACCGGGCAATAGTTGACTTACGAAAAGAACTAGACAGCGGTAGTCCTGCTAAACAATTTGGCAATGTAGAAGATAATATTTTAAAATATTATACCAATGTTATTCCTGTTTTTACCTTAGCACCATTGACACCAACAAATTTAGATTCTTTGCAATCTAACGGAACGTTTGGTACTGCTTTACAAAATGTAGTGCTATCTTCTGCCGGGCGGTACGATGCCGAGCGGGTTGCTACTTTTTATGGTTCTCCTGAATATTTTATCAACAACGTTGAAATTTACACGTTTGCTACGCCAACAAAAATATCTGGCCTGTCTGGTAATCTTACTATAAATTTTGATGTTCATGAACCTTACAGTCTAGGCCTATTCATGCAGAGTTTACAGACTGCTGCTATTAAGTCTGGATATACAAATTATATAGAATGTGCTTGGTTATTAAGAATAGAATTTCTTGGATATACACCTAACACTTTTAAACAACAGATAATTCCAGGCACAACAAGAGATTATCCAATAAAATTACAACAAATACAGTTTACGTCTAACGAAGGTGGCAGCAAATATACTGTGAGATGTTTAGATTTTAATCTTGAAGCATTTAATAACGTATATGGAAGTGTAGAAGGTAGTATAACAGTCGAAGGCGGCACCGTTGGAGAAGCTCTAGCAGATCTAACTAAGAAACTAAACGAAGCACAATTAAAATTAAAAGACAGTAAGTTGATAGTTAATGAAGACACATATAAAATTATAGTATCCGGAGCCGAACCAGATAAAATTTTAAAATCTAAATTTGTCAACGCAGACGGACAACCTGCTGAGCGTGGATCAAACAGTACTACTGTTAAAAACGAATCTGCGGACAGGGATCAAAAACAAGGAGGAAAACGAAGTTTTCCTTTTCCTGCGTTAGAAGGTCGTCCTCGAAAAATTGAAGACATCATTAAAGAAATAATGAAAACTTCTGAGTACTGTGTTAACGCTTTAAAAAATATTCCAAAGGACGGTTATGTTGTTTGGTATAGGCCTTCGGCAAAATTAAAATATAAAGGCCAAAAATTTCAGTTAGATACTGTGCAAAACAGACCAGCATACGACATAGAATATTATATTAGGCCTTACAGAGCTCATCATTCAAATTGGAAACTGCCTTCAGACGAAACCAAAGGATTTGCCCCTGACGACATTCCTGCTCAAATTAAAAAGAAATATGATTATCTGTACACTGGACAAAACGATGATATTATTCGCTGGGAACTAAAATTTGACAATACCTTTTATACTGCTATGTCAGCTCAAGGATATAATAGTCAACGAGGAGCTATAGACAGCGACGGAAAAACTATTAAACCCGAGGATGTAGGTGGAAACACACCTGGTACTAATATTAAAGGATTAACTTTAGAAACTCATGCGGGAAAAATGTTAAGAGACAAAAGATCATCTTATGCTGCTCCACAAGGCGGCGGCACCAAAGATACGGCAGAAATAAGAGTAGCTAGAGCATTTGAACAGGCTATGTTGTTAGATACAGAAATGATAATGTTAGATCTTACCATACTAGGTGACCCGTACTATCTAACTAAATCTGGAGTTTTTATAGACAATGTAGCACCAGTAGCACCAGGAGCTCAGGTCAACAGTGACGGAACGATGGCCAGCGAAGAAGTTGAAATTCGACTTTATCTAAGATTTAAGAGTCCTGTTGATGCTCCTCCTAAAGGAAGGTCGCTGTTCCTATTTCCAGCAGCTGGTTTTACGGACAGTCCTTACAGCGGCTTGTTTAGAATCAGAACAGTTAAAAGTAAATTTATTGACGGAGTTTTTACACAAGAATTAAATTTATTTAGAGATCGAGGACAACAGCCTGAAGAATTAATCAACCAGAAATCAGACCCATTCTTACAAAGTCCAGGACTATCACCTACTCCTGATCCTAATAGAGCTCAGCTAAACGGAACTCCGGCAGCAGCAGCAGTTGAACCTGCTATTGCAAGCACTCCGGAGGTATCTGCCGCACCTGCGGCTGCCGCACCTGCGGCTGTCTCCAGTGATAAGTTTGATGTCCAGTCGAATTCACCAGTTGTTAAAGAATCAGCTACAGTGGAAGTACAAACATTTCCAGTAACTACTTCTACAGTTGAAGTTACTCGTGAATGGCGAGCTACCGATAATCAACCTCCGCCTTTTCAAAAGGAAGGTAATGTTAAAACTGGACCTCAGGGACAAAAACTAGAGTATAGTGAAGATTTAGAAAGACAGCTCAATAATGGCAATTAAATTAGGAAATAATAATGGCACAGACGCATAGATTAAATGAAGAGCGATATCAAGAACAGAGGTCGCTAGGAATCCGTTTAGCCAAAGTAGTTGCCCATAAAGATCCAAATTTTATGGGGAGATTAACAGTAACTCTAATTACTACAGATTCTGATCCAATAGGCCTAGAAGGTCAAACAGTGGACGTATATTATTGTCCTCCATTTTTTGGCTCTACAAACTATGTGTTCAATGGTTCTAATACTGGCAACGAAAACGCATTTAATGACACACAAAAATCCTATGGGATGAGTTTTATTCCGCCAGATATTGGAGTAACTGTATTATGTGTATTTGAATCAGAAACCGGCAAGGGATTTTGGGTAGGATGTGTTCCTGATACCTATATGAACAATATGGTCCCTGCTATAGCTGCTTCATCAGCAGTCGACTTATCACCCACTCAAAAAGAAGATTTTGGAAATATTCCGCTTCCTGTAGCAGAATATAATAGGGCAATACAAAGAAAAGAAGGCCCCGACGAAACTAAAAAACCAGTCCATCCTATAGCAGGATTTATGTTGGAACAGGGACTAATCGAGGATGATATACGCGGTAGAACTTCATCTACTATGCGAAGAAATCAAACACCATCTGTGTTTGGTATATCAACACCAGGGCCCTTAGACAAACGTCCAGGTGCTAAAAGAATGCCCACTGGAACTTCAGATGATAAAACTAAACCAATACCAGTAAGCAGAGTAGGCGGCACACAATTTGTCATGGATGACGGCGATGACAGATTTGTAAGAAAAACGCCAGCAGCAGAAGGTCCTCCAGAATATGCCAATGTTCTTAAGGGAGAAAAAGGCGATGTTAGAATTCCCATCAGCGAATATTTTAGAGTAAGAACTAGAACAGGTCACCAGATACTATTACATAACTCTGAAGATTTAATTTACATAGGAAATTCAAGAGGAACATCGTGGATTGAATTAACCAGTAACGGAAAAATTGATATCTTTGCGGCAGATTCTGTGAGTATACATACTCAAGGAGATTTTAATTTTAGAGCAGATAGAGATATTAATTTAGAAGCTGGACGTAATATTAATGTCCGTGCTGAAAAAAATTACACCCAAGATATTGAAAAAGATTTTTCATCGTATATTGGCGGTACCGTTAACAACTATGTTGGCGGAGAAATACAAAATGTGTTTGAGGGATCATTATTACAAACAGTAGGAGAAAGCCTAGAATTAACTGTTGGGTCTGATCAAAAAATTAAAGTTGCTGGTAACAGTCATCTAACAGCTGGTACAAGTATATTTTCAACAGCAGGAACAGACAGTCATTTTTTAAGCGGTAGTAAGCATGTACAATACGCCGAACGCATAGAAATTAAATGTGATCCAGCAACCCCTGCTCAATCTCCGATATTAGCGGAGCGTATTGTAAAAGAGGAACGGATCAAACTTCATCCTAACGAAGTAGTTGATGCTTCGCAAAAATATGCTCAAACAAGATATCAATCATTTAATCTGGTACAAAGCATAATGAAACGTATGCCTATGCACGAGCCGTGGTACAAACATGAAAATGTAAATCCTCAAGAGAGTGCGTTAGAAAAGACTGATAGAGAAACTCGTCAAGCTCTTCCGCCCGCTACATAAAATAAGGAATAAAAATGTCTAATAAAATTTATAATGTAAAAAAAGTTGATTCGATCAAAGCGTCAACTGGAAATGATAGGATCAGCGGAGGCATTGCTTACAAGGGATTTGGCAGCAGGGCTATTCGACAAAAATTTAAATTATATGATATAGATCTTGTCAAACAAGATATCATGAACGCCTTTAATATTAAAAAAGGCGAAAAGATGGAAAACCCAGAATTTGGAACTATAATTTGGTCTATGATATATGAACCGATGAATGATAATAATATCAAGGTAATAGAGGATGATGTTATAAGAATACTTAAAGCAGATCCTAGAATTGAAGTTAAAAGTATAGCAGTTGTCCCTAATGAGCAAGGAATAAGAATTGAAGCTGATCTTAAGTATATAGAATTTGATATTACAGAAGAAATGTTTATTGCCTTTAATCGAACCGATATTCCAAGATTCTAAGATAATATGCGTATATTTTAAAAAAAATAAATATTACACAGGACACATTAGATGACTACAACTACTAGACAAAATAACCTAATTTTAGCTGAAGACTGGACTAGAATTTATCAAACTTTCCGTAATGCGGATTTTCAAAGTTACGACTTTGAAAACCTTCGCAGGGTAATGATTAACTATATCAAAGAAAATTATCCAGAAGATTTCAACGATTTTATAGAAAGTTCCGAATACGTAGCATTAATAGATCTGATAGCTTTTCTAGGGCAGAGCCTAGCATTTAGGATTGACTTAAACAGCAGAGAAAATTTTATTGAATTAGCTGATAGAAAAGAAAGTGTATTACGTCTAGCTAGAATGCTGTCTTACAACGCCAAGAGGAACAAATCTGCGTCGGGGTTGTTAAAATTTGAATCTGTTTCAACAACAGAAGGGCTAGTTGATAGCAACGGAACAAATCTATCTAATCAAATTATTGTATGGAACGATCCAGCAAACTCTAATTGGTATGAGCAATTTATATCAATTTTAAATGCTGCTATGATACCAAACGTTGAGTTTGGAAAAGAACAATCAAATAAAATTATAGATGGAATTAGAACAGAGCAGTATAGACTCAATTCTTTTAGTTCTGGACTGCCAATTTTTTCCTTCAGCAAATCTGTAGCTGGCAGATCTATAGGGTTTGAACTAGTTAGTACAGGACTAGCTGAGTTTAGAGATTTTATATTTGAAGAAGCACCAGTTCCAAGTCGACAAGTAGGATTTGTTTATAGACAAGACGGCAAAGGTACAGCAAGTAATAATACTGGATTCTTCATGATGTTTAAACAAGGAACATTAGAAAGTGCGGATTTCAGTATATCTCGCCCAACGCCAAATGAAATAGTTTCTATTACTACTCAAAATATTAATAATGATGATGTGTGGTTATATTCTATTGATGGTTCAAGTAATATCACAAACGCTTGGACAGAAGTTTCATCAGTTGCTGGAAACAACATTGTTTTTAATAGTTTAAGTAATAATCAAAGAAATGTTTATTCAGTAATCACACAAGCTAACGATGCTGTAGATTTACAATTCTCAGACGGGGTGTATGGAAAATTACCTCAAGGAACTTTTAGATTTTATTATAGAGTAAGCAACGGTCAAAGTTATGTTGTAAATCCTTCAGAAATGAAGGCAATTACTATATCAGTTCCTTACATTAATAAACGTGGAACTCAACACAGTCTATCAATAACTTTAAGTTTAGAATATACTGTTGACAACGCTTCATCATCGGAGACTATAGATTCTATTAGATCTAAAGCTCCGGCTTTGTACTACACTCAAAACAGGATGATTACCGGAGAAGATTATAATATCGCTCCATTGTCAAGCTCGCAGGAAGTAATAAAAGTCAAAGCCATTAATAGAACTAGCAGTGGCATTAGTAGAAATTTTGATATCATCGACGCTTCTGGAAAATATTCTAAAATAAACATTTTTGCCGATGACGGATTAATTTATAGAAAAGACGAAGAACGATATTATTCTTTCAAATATACTAATTCTGCTACAGTTTTAAATTTTATAAGAAATATAGTTCAACCAGCACTGAGCTCTTTTCAAACGTATAATTTTTATCTTACAAATTTTGATAAAATTTTTACAGCTGACGTGAATGTCAAATGGATTAAATCTACTACAGAAGAAAACGCATCAACTGGATATTTTGGAAACGTATTTGATTCGTTTCCTATCAAAATTGGATCTTATACAAGCAGTAATTTAAAATATATAGAGCTAGGAAGTCTCATTAAATTTATTCCACCTTCGGCAGACAAAGCATTCTATAACGGAGAAATAGTTAACTATGATCCTTCAAATGCCAATCATAAAAAATTTATATGGACTAAAGTTGTTAAATTAATAGGCGACGGAACCAATGCTGGAAAGGGAAATCTAAGTTCGGGTAAAGGGCCTATAACCTATAGTGAAAATATTCCCACAGGATCTCTGCCTAGTCAAGTAGTAGCTAAATTTGTAACAACATTGCCAACAGATATTGAAAATGAAATTTTAAATCTAACATTTAGTTCTGAGACGTTTGGTTTAAGATACGATGTATTAGATGGTATGTGGAAAGTAATAAGCTCTACAAACATCGATTTAGAAAATGATTTTAATTTAGGACAAGCTGGTAATACCAGCAACGAAGCTGTTGACACCTCGTGGATTGTGGCATTTGTTTATGACGGTGATGAATATAGAGTTAGAGTAAGAGGTACAGAATATATTTTTTCTAGCATTTTACAAAACAGATTTTATTTTGATAGAGGCGAAAAAGTATACGACAGTCGTGCTAGAACCGTAATTAAAGATCAAGTTAAAGTATTGGCCATTAATACTTCGCCTTTAAGTTCTATATTAAGCAATACAGAAATAGCCAACGAAATAGTAAATTTAAGACAGGTAAATCCGTTATTTTCCGTAGCAGACGTATTAGCAATAGTGGACAGGCAGCAAACACTAAAAGATGATATATCTTTTGAGATAGCTGATTCTGTGAGGTTTCAAGACGGTTATAAGAGCTCCGATTCTGTTAAGATATCGTTCTATGATAGCGACAACGACGGAGTTATAGACAATCCTGATTCATTTGATGAAATAGTAGGATCTAATATCAATAACAAATATGTGTTTTTCCAACAAGTGCAAGATGAGAATGGATTTGATGTCTTTAATTATATTCCAAATGTTAATAACAAGTTTATTATTGTAGACAAAGAAGTTAATGCTAACGTTAATGATTACGATCATAACCAATTAATTTATTTTTATGATAGGGCTGAAAATTTAATTAAAAAAGTTGACCTTATAACTCGTTCTTTTGTCCTAGAACCTAGTTATGTAGGATATATCGGTAGAGATAATTTAAAATTTCAATACATTCATAATGCCAGTGAAAATAGAAGAATTGACCCTAGTGTCAGTAATATTATTGACATATATCTTTTAACTAGGTCGTATGATGACAACTATCGATTATGGCTCACTGGCGGTTTACCAACTAAACCTGCAGAGCCCTCTTCTGAAAGTTTAAGCATACAATTTGGATCTACGCTCGGCCCAATTAAATCTATCAGCGATGAAATAGTTTATCATCCTGTAAAATATTTTCCTTTATTTGGGGACAAGGCAAGTCCAGAGTTTCAGGCAATTTTTAAAGTTGTAAAAAATCCTAACCGAGTTATAAATGATAACGATCTCAAAGTGAGAATAATTAATAGTATCAATGAATTTTTTGATGTAGGCAATTGGGATTTTGGCGATAGATTTTTTGCTAGCGAATTGATCACTTATATTGTTTCTAATAATTCTCCTAATATTAGTAATATTGCGTTAGTACCAAAACAAGAAAATCAAGCGTACGGAAGTTTATCAGAAATAAGAGCTCAGCCAGATGAAATTCTAGTAAGTGCTGCTACAGTGGATAGTATTGAAATATTATACAATATTACAGCTACAGAATTAAATCTTTTGAATAGTCAGGTTGTAACTAGGACAGCAAAATAATGTCAAATAAAATTTTCAAAAAAAGCGAACTACCAGTAAGAAGAACCGTTGATCTACTTCCTGATATTTTTAAAACAAGTACTAATGATAAGTTTCTTTCAACTACGCTAGATGCGTTAGTCCAACCCGGTACTTTAGAAAGATTGTCGGGATTTGTTGGTCGTCGTTATGGAAAAACATTTAATTCTCAAGACATTTATGTTGATGTAGAAAAATCTTTAAGATCATCTTATCAACTAGAACCTGCGGTAGTAATAGAAAGCGGTCAGAAAGTAAAGAAAGTATACGACTATGTTGATTTAAAAAATCAATTAAAATTTTTTAATAACTTATCTGAAAGAGACGATTTAGCAACTTATCAAGAACAATATAGTTGGAACCCTCCTATCGATTGGGACAAGTTTATAAACTATAGAGAATATTATTGGTTGCCAGTTGGACCAGAAACAGTCTCAGTAGCCGGCCAAGCAGAAAATGTTATATCTAGCTATCGTGTACGTTCAGACGGCCAGAACGAATGGTTGTTCTACCCAGACGGATTAAAAAGAAATCCTCAACTTACTCTTTACAGAGGTCAAACATATATTTTTGATGTTAATAGTCCCGGTGATCCGTTTGTTATCAGATCCGGAAATCTCAAAGGTAATCAAGAAAATTATAATAAAGGTGTAACTAATAACGGAATTGAAGTTGGTACTATAACATTTGAAGTTCCGTTAGATGCTCCAGAATTATTATATTATCAAAGCGAAAATAATATTAATCGTGTTGGCAGTTTTGTAATTGCGTCTGTTTTAGAAAATTCTTTTATAGACGTTGAAAAAGAAATTCTTGGTAAGGTAAATTACACAAGTTCTAATAATATAAAATTTACCAATGGATTAAAAGTACAATTTGTAGGTAAAGTACAGCCTGCTATCTACAATGATAGTTTATGGCTAGTAGAAGGAGTTGGCGAATCTATTAAATTAGTAAATTTTGCCGAACTAGAAATTCCGCCTATTATTTCTAATGAGATAGAAATTACTTTTGATGATGGCGGCTTCGATACTTTGCCTTTTGACGATGCTTCGTCATATCCTACACAAAAAGACTATATTACCATTAATAAAAGTAGTAAAGATAAAAATCCGTGGGCACGTTATAATAGATGGTTCCATAGAGATGTTATAGAATATGCTGCTAATATAAACGGAGTACCGCCGTCGTTAACAGAAACTGACAGAGCCAAGCGTCCTATAATAGAATTCCTTCCAAATATTCAATTGTTTAATCATGGGTCAACGCCTAAGAAAACAGTTGATTTGATAGACGATTTTACTAAAGATGTATTTTCAACTATAGAAGGATCTGCCGGTTATAATATTGACGGGCAATCGGTTGAGGATGGCGATAGAATTTTATTTTTAAATGACACTGATCCATTTGTTAAGAATAAAATTTTTGAAGTAAAGATTATAACTGTTCAAACTAGTACAAACACTATTAATAGAACCCAAATTAGTTTAGTTGAAACCAATGATACTGATCCTATTATAGGTGAAGCCATAATCATATCCAAGGGTAGTGTGCTAAACAAAGGTAGGATGTATCATTATGATGGCGAACAGTGGGTACGTAGTCAAACAAAAACTTCTATAAATCAATTTCCGTTATTTGATTTGTTTGATGACGAGGGAGTTTCGTTTTCCGACAATCAAAAATATGAAACATCAACCTTTGCTGGAAGTGAACTTATTAGCTATAAAATAGGAAACGGACCGGTAGATAAAGAATTAGGGTTTTCGTTGTCCTATTTGAATATTAATAATTCTGGAGATATTTTATTTGAAGTTGATTTTGAAAAAGATTCATTTTTATATCAACAGTCTGGACAAACTATTAATAAATTATCAGCGTCCGGTTTTTTTAAAAATCATCAAACTGAAGAATTTTTTAACGGGTGGATTAAAACTAATCCTAATTTAAGACAACCTATCCTTGACACTTTTATTATAGAAAGTGATACAAATTCAATAACATCGTCGGCGTGTATTTGGTCAGGCAATGCTACAGAACATATATTATTCTACATCAACGGTAAAAAAATTAACACAAGTTTTACCAGCACGTTTGTAGCAGATACAAGAACTTTTGTTTTTGACCAAACTTTAAAAGCAGGGGAAACTGTAACTTTAAAAATCTTTACGACCGACGAGCCAAATTTAGGTTATTATGAAATTCCTAATTCTTTAGAAAAAAATCCCCTAAATGAAAACCTAGAACAATTTACTCTAGGCCAGGCCAATGATCATTTAAAAACTATGATTGAAGTAGACACCGGATTCCAAGGAGAATTTCCAGGAGCTAGTAATATCAGAGATATAGTGAATTATAGACAGAACGGTTCTAGATTTATGAAACGAGCTAGTCTAGGAGTATTGGCATTTCCATTATTATGTGATAAAGATATTAATCTAATAAAGTCTATTAGACACGCAGCCAACGAATACGAAAAGTTTAAAAATAATTTTATTACTCTAGCTAGCGAATTAGATTTTGATCAACGTAGTATTGTGGAATTTGTAGATAAAATTTTAGATAAGATGTCTAAATCTAATGTTATTGATTTTCCTTTTGCTACATCGGACATGATCGGTAGCGGTGCTTATAAAGTAATTAATTATACTGTTGAAGATGAAGGCATTACAACTTTTGCTTTAAATGAAAAATTTGACTTAGATACAAATTCATCTCGTGCTGTCTACGTGTATGTTAACGATATCCAAATGTTACATGGGTTTGATTATGTATTTGATTCTACCTTTGGATTTGTAAAATTATTAGTAAATCTAAACGAAAATGACAGAATCGAGATTAGAGAATATCTAACAACAACTTATAATTTTATTCCAGAAACGCCTACTAAATTAGGGTTGTACAAAAAATTTACTCCTAGAATTTATCTTGATGACACTCTGGTAGAACCTACAGAAGTAATACAAGGACACGACGGCAGTATTACGATTGCTTTTGGTGATTTAAGAGATGATATTATATTGGAATTAGAAAAGAGAATCTATAATAATCTTAAAATAAAATATGATACAGAAATTTTTGATGTTGATAGATTTTTTAAAGGATATCACGGCCAAGCAATATATGATGTATCTACAATAGACGATGTTATAGAGACAGATTTTTTAAAATGGTCTAATAATTTAGGAATTGACATTTATAAAAATGAAGTTTATCAGTCCGAAAATCCTTTTACATACACATATTTTAGAGCCACTGATAGAAACAAAAAACTTAAACTTCCGCAATATTGGAGAGGTATATACAAATTTTTATACGATACTGATAGACCTCACACATGCCCCTGGGAGATGTTAGGGTTCAGCGAAAAGCCCTTATGGTGGGAAGAAGAATATGGTCCTGCTCCTTATACCAAAGGTAACCTATTATTATGGGAAGATTTAGAACAGGGAATTATAAGACAAGGCCCAACTACGGGAGCAAACCCTAGATATGCTAAGCCGGGTCTATTAGATTACATTCCTGTAGATGATCATGGAAATTTATTATCACCGCAAGACGCTTCTGCGATTATAGATTATTCATTGAATAAAATAAATGAAGATTTTCAATTTGGAGATTACGGTCCAGTTGAAAATTCTTGGAGAAGAAGTTCGCTGTACCCGTTTTCTATAATTACAGCCGCGTGTCTCCTAACTCCTTTTGAATTTATATCTACAAATTTTAATAGGAACAAAATTGTAAAAAACAAATTAGATCAATTAATTGACAAAGATACTGGAACATTTATCGATAAGCAAACCTTAACGTCTAGTGTAGACAGTGACCCATCGGGTTTGTTTACTTACATTCAAAATTATCTAAAATTTAACGCTATAGATATTTCGCTATTGTCAAATACAATAAGCAATTTAGATGTAAGAATATCTCATAAGATAGGCGGATTTGTTGAAAAAGCAAGACAACGATATATTTTAGATAGTAAGAGTCCAACATCTAAATCTCCAGCAGTCTTTATACCGCCAGAAGATTTTCAAATTATTTTTAATACTGGTTCTGTAGCTAAATCTATTAGCTATTCTGGAATAGTAATAGAAAAAGTTGACGGCGGTTTTAAATTATTCGGCTACGATAAATTAAATTCGTACTTTAGTACGTATGAACCGTACACCAGGGTTGACGATCCGACTATATCTGTAGGTGGTGTGAGCGAAAAATATGTAGACTGGGATGCTGAAAAATTTTATGGCAAAGGCTCCCTAGTACGGTATCAAGGATTGTACTATCGTTGTACAGTTAATCATCTTTCCGCTAATAGTTTTCAAAATGAAAATTTTACAGTATTGCCAGCATTACCAATAGTTAATGATGTTACGGCAATAAAAAGGACTACCTTTAATAAATTTTTAGTAAAGCGTATTCCATATAATGCCTTTTTTTCTACAATACAGCAAGTAGTCGATGTAATACTAGGTTATAGTGAATGGTTAGTAGATCAAGGAATTGTCTTTGATGATTTCAATAAAGAATTATTAGTTCCTAACGATTGGATGTTGTCAGTTCAAGAATTTATGTTTTGGACTTCTCATAACTGGGCCGTGGGTGCGTTAATAACTTTAAGTCCTGCTGCAACATTATTAAAAATTGTCAATGCCGGTAGCGTAGCAGATAATATTTTAGATAATTTTTACGAATATAATATTTTTAAAAATGACGGAACTAAAATACCTGCTTCTGATATCCAAGTTTACAGAGGATATAATGAATTTATTTTAACTCCGTTAGATACACAAGCTACTGGAATATATTTTGCTAAGATTAATTTTGTACAAAAAGAACATGTAGCAATCTTTAATGATAGAACTATGTTTGGAGATGTTATATTTGATAAAGGTCCGGGATACAGACAAGATAGAATGAAATTAGTAGGATTTAGGACTACTGATTGGGATGGAGACTACACCAGCCCAGGCTTTATATACGATTCTGCTGACATTAATCCGTGGCAGGCATTTACTGATTACAAATTAGGGGATATTGTTCAGTATAGAGAATATTATTATGTTTCTAAAGTTTCGCAAACTGGATCTAGCGATTTTAATTTTAACAATTGGGAAAGATTAGATTCAATCCCTACACCTAGTTTAGTTGCTAACATTGATTATAAGATTAATCAAATTGAAGATTATTATGAATTGGGTTATCAAGGAATAGATGATACTGAAAAAGAATTAGCTAGACATTCTATTGGATATCAAAAACGTGGATATCTAGACGAGTTAGCTCAGGACGAAGTTACACAATTTAGAATTTATCAAGGATTTATTAGAGAAAAGGGAACAACAAATTCTATTACTAAAATTTTTGATAAACTAAGTTCTTTAGATCAAGATGCTATTGAAATGAATGAAGAGTGGGCATTCTTAATGGGAACATTTGGAGGCTCATCTCAATTTAAAGAATTAGAATTATTATTAAATCAAAAGGATATAAGATTAAATCCTCAACCAATTATTATTGATAGCAGAGGGTTATCAAAATCAAATTATCAAAATTATATTTTAATAGGATCTAATGATTTTACTATTGGTGGCCCAGAATATACCTTTCCAACAAAATCTTATCCTGTAACCGAATCATCGGCAGGTTATGTATATTCTGGCGATGTAGACTTTGTAGTAAAAACTAGAACCAACCTATATGCTTTAGATATAACTGAATTAAAAGATGGTTCTAAGGTGTGGGTAACTTTTGATAACCCAGGCTGGTCTGTATTAAGATATACAATTACAGATATTATTATAGGAGCAGTGGCAGTAGTTGATACTACATCGGTTGCTTTAGAGTGTAATAAACCACACGGATTGAAAGTAGATGATATTATAGGAATTAATAATATCAAATACTTAGAAGGATTCTGGAGAGTTAAAGCAGTTGATCCTAATACAGTAATCATAGAAATAGCTGGATTTGACGAAGAACCAGTTATCGATCAAAGTTCTTTCGCCACAATATCTATTTTTGAAACTTTACGAGTGGGTCAATACAGCGACTTAATTTCTGACAGATTCGCAGCTTATAAAGAAGGAACTAAAGTTTGGTTAGATGACAACGGCGAAGGCAAGTGGGAAGTCTTAGAAAAGAAAAGAATTTATAAACCTGTTGATGTAGCTAATTATGGTGTAGCATTTCCTACCGGTTCAGGAAAAGATGTTTTATTTTTAGAAGCAAGAAATCAAATTATTTCGTCAAATCCTGGTCAAGTGGTACCTGCTGGAGAAGTAATTAGAGAATCAGCAGTGGTTGTCTACGGCCAGAGCGAAGAAGGATTAATTCCTTTACAGATATTAAATCCTAATTCAAATTTAAGATCAATATTTTTAGGATCTTACGGAGAAGTATTAGCATCGAGTAAAGATGGTCGATGGCTAATGGTAGGATCGCCAACTGTTTCTTATATCCCTAGCAATTATAAAGAAGTCTTTAGTCCTACAGCAACATATAATCCGGGCGATACTGTGTTATTTGCTGGTAAATTGTACCAAGCACAAACCACAGTTGTGGGTGACGGGTCAACGATTAACATAGACAGTCAAGATTGGAAACCAGCTACGGAACATCTTGCTAACCCCTTAGGTATAGGATTGTATGACGTTAATCAAGGATACAGACAGCAAGGTGCTTTAGAAATTTTTGAATATGATGAAATTTTCAGCCAATATCAATTAAGACACACAATAATAAGCCCACGTCCGGCACACGGAGAAAAATTCTCGTCTACGATTAGTTTATCAAAGAGAGAAGGAATAGAAGGAACCAGCGGAGACGTAACCTTAACAGTGGCCTCTATAGACAGTGTTGGCGGAATTTTAGAAGTATCTGCTCAAGGAGAAAGCGGTTTAGAAGACGCTAGATTTTCAAACGTCAGCGGATCAGATATCAGCTTGCCGGGATCTAATGCTACGTTTGATGTCCAAAAAACTAATAATACCTATAGTGTTTTAGTAAGAACTGGCGGATCTAGATATGCTATAGGTGACAGAATAAAAATTACCGGTAGTAATTTATTAGGGCTTACTCCTTTTAATGATTTAATTATAACTGTAGTAGCAGTCACAGCGACTGGGGAAATAGTTGGATCGGCAACCTATAATAATATCAAAGGTATTAATTCAATATTGCCTGACGAGGAAGCTACTTTTAGAGTAACTAAATCTGGAAACAGGTACGCAGTCACTCGCACTAGTGCTGGTAGTGGATATAGCTCAAGAAGTATTGTAAGATACTCTGGTAGATTATATGCTTGTATCAAAGATACTAGAATAGATTTAGGTGTATGGAATCCTAGCCGAACATACCAACCTGGAGATGTAGTCAAATATCCAGCTAACTCTACAGCATATTACACAGCAACTGGACTAAACACTGGGATCGTTCCTACAGATACTTCTAAGTGGGAAAATGCTTTACCAATATTCCCAACTAATCAAGCGTACTGGGAACAGGTGTCTGGTGCTGTGTTTGCCGAAACAGCAGTAGAATGGTCAGATTTAGATTTAACAGGAAATAAAATTAGATACACCGCAGGGTCTATCATAGTTATTCCTGGCAGCGAGTTAGGTGGCGAAGACGGTGAACATAACATTACTATTCGAGTAAATTTAGTTACAGCAAACTCTGCTATTGATAATTTTTCTTTTAGAGGAACTGCGTCGTCGGGAATTATTTGGTCAGGAACTGCTACTGCTGGCGAAAGACAATTTAACGATCTACAAGGTGAAGATGTTAGCGACCCAGGTCAGGGTGCTATTTTTGATCTTGTAAGAGAGGATGGAAGATATAATGCTATAGTTAATGTAGCAGGCACAAGATACAATGTTGGAGACCAAATAAGAATTTTAGGCAGCACGTTAGGTGGTGTTGAAGAAGCTTATTATATGGTAGTGGGTGCTCCAGGATCTAAAGACGATATGGGCCGTAGCTATCTTTATAAATTTGATGGGGTGAGCTGGAAGCATCTTGACGATCCTAATTTTGTAGGAATATATTCGTCAACAAAAAATTATCCTATAGGATCTAGAGTATGGTATAATTCTGATTATTGGCAAGCATTGTCAAATATACCCGCTGTCCCTAATAATCAACCCGGTGCCGGCGATTGGGAAAAAATTGCGGAGGTTACTAATAGTATACTTCCGCCTTCATTAGCCTATGCTGATGATGGATCTACTATACAACAACCCGCCAACGGCGATATAGAATTTTTGAATATCGGCAGCTCTTACGGAACTTTCTCAGCATTTAATAAAGACGGTTCTTTAATGGTAATATCAGCTCCAGCAAATGATACAGCTAGCTTTGAAAATTTTAAAGGTGTCTGGAGAAACAATATTAATTATCTAGCCGGTGATACTGTAAGACGCGGCACTTTTTATTATAACTGTCTAGTAGATAATATTAATTCTATTCCAGAATTTTCTTCATCGACTTGGCAAGAAAACTCAGATTCCACATTAGGGAAAACTGGTTCAGTTTTTGTATACGAAAAAACTTCTAATGAAACATTTACTCTTATTCAAACAATAGATAGCGATGAAATTGAATTAGAAGCAGGTGACGAGTTTGGTCACAAAGTAGTATTGAATCAAGAAGGTACTCGATTATTTGTATCTGCCCCCAACTTTGATTATCTAGGCAAGGATCAAGGCAGTGTATTTGTTTTTGATAAAACAACCTCTGGATTTGTTTTAAAACAAAAATTAAATGGCCTAATTATGGAACCTGGAGAAAGGTTTGGGTCTAACGTATCTGTATCACCGGACGGTGTGACTTTAGCTATTTCGGCAGAAGGGGCAGCAAGTTATAAGACCACTATATTTGACCGAGGCAATACTGCGTTTGATAGATTCGTAACTAGATTTAGAGACAGTCAAGGAAAAACTGGTAAAGTCTATGTGTATACAAATTACACAGGATCTTTTGTATTGTCAGAAATTTTAGATCAGGGATTAAACACTGATGAAGATTTTGGTAGAGGGCTGTCTGTTTCTAATAATTCTATAATAGTTGGTAGCCCGTCATTTATATCTGAAGATCCTGCGTTCGAAGCTGTTAGGATTGGTAGACTTCAAAAATTTGATAAAATACCTAATTCAAAACCTTGGTTCACTATTAAACAACAAGATGATCAAGTAAACATTGATTTGCTTAAGAATTTTTCTTTCTACGATAAATTTAATAACGTAAAACTAGCAGATGTTGATATTTTAGATCCTGCTAAAGGAAAAATTTTATCCCTAGCTGATCAGTATATTGATTTTAAAACATCATTTGATCCTGCGGTTTATTCTGTTGGAACTGAAGAATCTGCTACTGATCCTAAACAATCATGGCAGTTAGATAAAGTTGGCACAATTTGGTGGGACTTATCTGCGGTTAAATGGGCGTTATACGAACAAAACTCTTTATCTTTTAGAAACGGAAACTGGGGTTCTACAGCAGTTGGTAGTAGCGTAGATGTTTATGAATGGGTTGAAAGTTCTTACAGTCCCAGCGAGTGGAATGCTCTTACCGGAACTACTGAAGGATTTTCGTTAGGAATAACTGGAACAGCCCGATATGGTGATGATACTAATTACAGTGTCAAAACTAATTTTGATACTATTACAGGATTGCCATCTGGATCAATGTATTATTATTGGGTAAAAAATAAAACTACTGTACCAGAAGATTTAGATAGAGACCTCAGTGCTAATCAAATAGCCAATTACATTTCAGCTCCTTCATCTGCTGGGATACCTTATGCTTTATTAACCTCTAAAAACACATTTAGTTTAGTAAATTTCAACAGTGTAATAGACGACGATGAATTTTTAGTTAATATACAATTTTATGATCAAGAAAAAGAAATTAATCTAATTCACAATGAGTATCAACTATTAGCTGAAGGCACAATACAAGTACCTAATTTAGAATTAGAAAATAAATGGATTGACAGTCTAATAGGTGAGGACATTGCTGGACAAGCTGTTCCAGATAGAAAATTGCCAGTAAAATTAAGATACGGCATTTCTTCTAGACCAAGACAGTCAATGTTCATAAACAGGAATAAGGCTGTTAGTTTAATAATTGATTATGTTAACGATATTCTAAAGAAAAAACCATTTGCTGAGATAATAGACTATGGCAATCTTAATTTACAAGATGAAAAACCTGCGTTAACAAAAAATCTCTATGACCAAGTATTAGAAACTGAAAAAGAATTAAGATTTATTGCTACTTCTAAAATTAAAACAGCAAAACTTAAAGCAAACATAGTAAATGGTCACATTAACACTGTAGATGTTATTGATGGCGGGTACGGATATAAAACCGCACCTGATATAAAAATTCTTGGTTCGGGGTCTGGGGCAAAATTTAAACCAACCCTAGATAATAGAGGATCTATAACTTCTGTAGAAGTAATAAATCAAGGAAAAAAATATCTAACTGCTAACTTAATAGTTAGACCATTTTCTGTTCTTGTTTCACAAGATTCTAGTGTAAACAATTTTTGGAGCATTTATTCTCTAGATGAAAAAAATAAAGAATTTTATAGAACAGCTACACAGTCCTTTGATACTAAAAACTTTTGGAAAAAGGTTGATTGGTGGCTACAACCATTTAATGAAAAATCTAAAATTAAAAAAACCATTGCTGGTCTTTATGAAGAAGCTAGTGTAGATCTAGCAATTGGTGATTTATTAAGATTAGAAAATTATGGAATTGGTGGTTGGGCTGTTCTTGAAAGAGTCAATGCCACCGATGCTGACATAAGCGGAAAATATAAATTAGTAGGAAGAAAATTAGGTACTATTCAAATTATTAACGGTTTTTATAATACTGATGTTGAATCTACAGGATACGACTTAAGCCAAGCCTTTGATAGTAACAAATACGATAGTTCGGCATCTATTGAATTTAGAAATATCTTAAAAGCTGTAAAAGAAGATATTTTTAAAGAAGACTTATCTGTAGAGTGGAATAAACTTTTCTTTGTAAGTTTACGATACGTATTTTCAGAACAACTGTATGTTGATTGGGCATTTAAAACTAGTTTCTTAAATGCTGTACATAACGTTGGTATTCTTGAACAAAAATTGAATTATAAAAACGATAATCTTTCTAGTTATCAATCTTATATTGAAGAAGTAAAACCTTATAGAACTAAAATTAGAAACTATATCAGTAAGTATTTCAATGTTGAATTAGCTAATCAATTAACTACTGATTTTGATTTACCACCCGTGTGGAATCCCGAAACTTCATCTATTGATGTTATTGGTAGTAATTCTAACCAATTATCTCAATATCCGTGGAAGCTTTGGGTTGATAATAATCATTATTCTGTTGTAGATATTAAGATAGTAAGCCCGGGAAAAAATTATTCTTCTGTGCCTCAAATTATATTTGATGGTGGAAATGGAACAGGTGCTCAAGCCCAAGCATATATTTCAAACGGCAAAATTTCTAAGATTGTAGTTACTAATCCGGGTAGTGGTTATATTTCTGCTCCTACTGTTATGATCGTGGGTGGTGTAGGCAGCGAAATACAAAATGCTGCTCGTGCTGTGGCTATCATTGGGGATTCAAAAGTTAGAACTTTTGATATGAAGATGAAGTTTGATAGAATTTCTAAAACTCCTAAGTTTAAATCTTACAGTTTCAACGAAAAGTTTATAGAAATTGAAACATTCAACGCTTCAGCAAAACAAACAACTTATAAATTAAAATATCCTTTATCCTTAGATAAATCTACAATCACAGTAACATTAGACGGATCTAGATTATTGTCTAGTCAATATTCTGTAACATTAACTGAAGAATTAATTAATTCTAAAACAGAACTCATTGGAAGATTAATTCTTAATTCTGCTCCTGACGAGGCAAGTATAGTTGTTATTGAATATCAGAAAAACAATGAAATACTAGATAGTCTAAACAGAATAGACAAATACTATAAACCTAAAGACGGACAGTTAGGTGTAGAAAAAATTAGAATTGATGATACTGAAGGCAGCGAAGTAGTTTCTGATTATTCTCAGTTAATCACAGGTATTGATTACGGCGGCACTATTGTTCAAGGAGCCACTTTTGACATTGGTGCGGGCTGGGATGCTCTACCTTGGTTTACTGAAGGATGGGATAGTTCCGAAGTTAACGAAACTGATTTCTACTTCCTAGTTGACGGAAGCACTACTTCGGTGTTATTACCCGAGGTTCCTAAACAAGGCATAGACATCAATATCTACGTTAAAAGAGTAACTACAGGAAAAACAGTAAGATTAGATTTTGAAACTTATAATGAATATCAGTTAGGTGATAGTTCTTATAGTGGTGAAGTTCCGCCCGAAACAGCAATAATGAATACATTTGTTGGCGACGGTTCTACAGCATCAATAATAATTCCTCAAGCAGCAAATTTAGAATCTGGAGATTTATTAATCTTCCGTCCATCTACCAGCGATGGCAGTTTAGTTATTGGCGGACGTAACAGCATAGACGCTTATATATCAGGCGGCTCTTTATCGGGAATGTCGGCATATTCGACTGCTACAGGAACCACTGCTGCTGAGATAGTACTTGACGGGGATAGACTTATTAGTCCTGAACAAGTTCCTGCTCCTGAAGAAAATGTTCCAGGTCAGGTCTTGGAAGCATTGAGCATCAAGGTGTTTCATTCTTCAAGAAGCGGCTCTTCGGCTGTTAAATCTAAAATTTATATAGCTGACGGAAATACTGTTATTTTTGATATAGGACAAAAAATAATTGAAAAAACAAATATACTTGTATTTGTAGATAAGTTTAAAAAGGATATCGATACAGAGTTTGTTATATTGTCAGAAAATAATTCTATTAGATTTATTGGAACAATACCTACTGCTGGTTCTGTTATTGAAATTTTCACTATGGGAACAGGCGGCAAGGGAATATTAGACTATAGAGAATTTACCGGCACAGGCAACGATAGATATTTTATTACAGGGGCATCATTTAACGAAACGGTTACAGTATTTGCTAGTGTGGATAATCAGCCAGTTGATGTTGGATTTATTAATAGTGCTCAACTTACTGACACTCAAGATAAAACTCTTGTAGAATTTGGAGTAGCACCTACCGAAGGTTCTAGAATAGTATTAATAGCTTTGAATACAGACCAACGCCCGTTAGTTAAAATTAATCATGTTGAAATACCCCTTGACGAAGCAATTAAAGAATATGCTATACCGACTTTTAGCGGATTAGATATTGATCCAGCTGGCGACATGTTGGTAGAAATAAATGGTGAATTATTACGAACTGTTGAAACAACCTATAAGATTTATGACGGAAACAATAATATACAAATAGGTGTTGATACTCCGAGAGATCCAGGAACAGTTATTTTTACTGATTTAAAAGTATTTGTTGATAATCAACTAAAAACATTTGGTATTGATTTTACATTTACGTCTGAAAACAACACAGTTACTTTTATTAAACCAATAACACTAGGAGCTGTTATACGTATAGAAGATTCGTCTGGTAGACAATATTCTATAGCAGATACAAATATTGTTTTAGAGCAGTTTACAGAATACTCAACTGGCGATACTTTATCTATAACTTGGTTTGAAAGATATACAGAATTAGATATTGTTAAAGATGAATTTAATGGCGGAAAAGTTAGTTTCTCTTTACAAAGACCTCTAATAGGAATTTCATATGTATGGGTATACAAGAACGGTATTCGACTAACGCCCGACATTGACTTTTATGTAGAATTACCAAGGGCTATATATCTAAGACAAGAAACAACTGAATCTGATATAATTGAAACTATTAGTTTTGGAGATCGTTTATACAAGCAGCCGTTATCTTTTGAAATATTCAAAGATGTGCTGAATAGAAATCATTACAACAGATACAGAGTACTTGATCTAAAACTTGATAAAGATTTTAACTATTTTGATAATGAAATTACGCTTGTAGATGCTAGTCCGTTAGCAAGTCCATCAAAAGATCAGCCAGGTATAATAACTATACAGGGAGAAAAAATTCAGTACTACGAAAAAATTGGAAATGTGCTAAAAAATATTAGAAGAGGACTTTTTGGAACTGCTATTAGAGCAGTCTACCCAAAAAATACTCTTGTAGTTGATACTGGTTTCTTAGAGTTTATTCCTTATCAAGAAGCACAAGAAAAAGAAGATTTTATTTCGGACGGTACATCCCTATTAGTAGGGCCTTTAAATTTCCTACCAGGAAAAGCTAATATCAGTAACTGGTACAGAAATACTATTCCTACAAACTTTGGAAGATGTGATCAGATTGAAGTTTTTGTGGGTGGAAGAAGACTTCGAAAAGATGCTACTAAAATTTATGATTCTACAGTAGGTGCTTATAGCCCTGCGGGAGATATTGACATAGAAGCAGAATTTTCCGTAGACGGAATTAATGAAAACATAAGATTGACATACCCAGTTCCAGCAGGAACACGTATTACAGTTATCCGCAGACAAGGTAGATTGTGGTATGATAGGGGAGCATCGACTGCTACAACCGGCCAAGGACTCAGCTATAGTAATACCGCTATCGCTAAGTTCTTACAAAATAGCAGTACAAAATTACCATAATAAATACATGATATGAATAAAGACGAGTCAAACACTATGCTAGAACAACCAACACAACAGCAACCTTACGATAAAAAACCAGACGAAACTGGCGGTTTTCACGTAGAAGGGCATATAAAGATTTTTGATCCAGAAAATGGAGAGATTTTTATTGATAAAAGAAACGCTATCCACTATGAAAATATGAGTGTTGCTATGGCACAATCATTATCTAACCAGTTACAGGGGTGGATATCAGAAATGGTATTTGGCAACGGAGGAACTGTTGTAGACCCTACCGGACTAATTACCTATCTAACTCCAAACACTAACGGAACTAATTCAAGTCTTTATTCTCAAACATACAGTAAAGTAGTAGACCAAAACTCTGCTACAAACAACGATCCTGTTAGGAATAAAATGGAAATTCGCCATGTAACTGGTGCTACCTATACAGACATTGTTGTATCATGTCTATTAGATTATGGTGAGCCAGAAAATCAAGAAGCATTTGACAATTCTGTAGATATGGCAGGCGATTTTGTTTTTGATGAATTAGGTTTAAAAGCTGCCGGAACAGGCAAATTGCTAACACATGTTATATTCCATCCTGTACAAAAATCTTTAAATCGATTAATACAGATTGATTATACTATTAGAATACAGAGCCTAACAGGCTTTACTGAGGTACAATAATGGCATATAAAGTATTTTTTACCGACAGCACATTACATCCAGAACCGTTAGACGTTCCAGACAATTTTCCTAACACGTCAACTAGTATTTCTATCCCTGGTAGAAATCAAACAGGATACGGAAAAATTATTGCTGAAAATTTTATTCATTTACTTGAAAATTTTGCTAGTGGTTCGGCACCAGAAACATCTAAATCCGTTATAGGACAACTGTGGTTTAATTCAGATGAAAATAAACTTTACGTGTATGATGGAATAGAATATAAGACAACCAGCAACATCAGCACAGGGGTTAATGAACCAACCGGTGCTAGTCTTGGAGACTTATGGGTAAACTCTAGTACCCAACAATTATATCTATGGTCTGGAACTAACTGGGTTTTAATTGGACCACAATTTAGTGAAGGTACAAAATCGGGACCATTAGTTGAAACTATTCTTGACATCGATAACATTGAAAGAACAGTTATTGTATTTTACACTAAAGATATACCAGTAAGTATTGTTAGTAAAGATGATTTTATTCCTAAAGTTGTTATTCAAGGTTTTCCAGAAATTGGAGCAGGTATAAATGTTACCGCTAGAACAGATATTTCTGAAGAAGTAGTATTGCCTAGATTAATAGGTATAGCTAGATCAGCACAAAATTTATTAGTAGCAGATGAGGAAATACCATCTTCTAGATTTATTAGAAGTGACGAATCAGGAACAATACAGGCAACACTAGCTGTAAGGGACGATGCTGGGTTATTTGTAGGTACTAACGGTAATATTAACTTATCGGTAAGATCGTCTAACGGTACACTGTATAATTCTACTCCCGGTGCTGCTATTGATTTACAAACAACAAGAACTGGTGCCGCTGGATTACCAACAACTGTTGTAAAAATAGTTGAAGACAGAGTAGGTATTAACAACACCAATCCTCAGCAACCTTTAGATGTTGGTGGTAATGTAAAAATAGCGGGAGAAATAATTAATACTTCCGAACAGCAGTCATCTAATTTAAGCAACGGTGCTATACAAACTGCTGGCGGTATGGCCGTAGCAAAAAATCTTAATGTTGGCGGAGACCTTTCGGTATTAAGCGGAAATATTTTTTCTAAATCTATTAAACCGTTAACAGGCTCTGAAACAATCGGAGATGCTTCTAATAGGTATAGTACAGTTTATGCTAACACCATTGACGCTTCAATTATTAAAGGTAACCTAAGCGGTAACCTTGCTGGTAATGCCCAAACAGCAACATCTTTACAATCGGCAACTAATTTTAAGTTAGAAGGCGATATTTCTAGTAACGTAGTAGTATTCAATGGTACAGGAAATCTTACAAAAACATTTGTTACTACTCTAACATCTGATATTATTTCTACAAAATCTGCGTTAGGTAATGTACGAGATACAGATGAATTATTAGTATATAGAAGTACTCTTGGTCTTCGTAAGATGACTAGAGAAACCTTTATTGATGACGCAGGTGTTCCACTTGGGGCAGTGTTGCCTTATGCTGGGACTACAGCACCAATTGGTTATCTACTTTGTGATGGTTCAGAATATGAAGCTTATAGATTTAGAGATTTGTATGATATAATCGGAGCAAATGTAAACTATAAAAATTTAGGAAGAACAGTTAATCTTGACTTAAAAGGCTCAGACAAGGGTGCTACTTTCCGTGTACCAGATCTGCGAGGCAGATTTGTTTTAGGTAAACAGGATATGAACGCAGATACAACTGTTCCTTATCCAGGCGGAAATAACAGTCCTGCAGCAGAAACTCCGTTATCTGAAGTAGGGGGTAACAGAGTAGCAGATACTGCTTCAGCAAATAGTTTAGGTAGAGCAGGCGGTGCTGATCAATACACGTTACAAACACCAAACGTCCCTGATCACGAACATGATATGTATGGTAGATCTAGTGCTAACATCAGAGCTACGCAATATTATGCCATTACAGAAACACCTACAGCTAATTTAGATTATCAACCAGGTGGATCTGTTTCTAATGTGAGAATAGAAGGCGGAACAGCAACTAACGGAGCACAAGCAATGGCATCATCTGGTTTAGTCAAAGTCACAGATGAAAATAAAAGAAGACCAGGTTTTGCTGATTCGCAAACGGGTAAACCTTTTACAGTAATGAATCCGTTCCTTACTTTAAATTACATTATTCGAAGCGGTAGACCTTCTAATGATTAACGGAGCGATTTAATGGCCTATACAGTAAACAAAACAGACGGATCAATAGTAGCTACAGTAGCTGACGGTCAGATAGATCAAGGATCGACCGATTTAACTTTAATAGGAAAAAACTTTAGCGGTTTTGGTGACTATCTTAATGAAAATTTTGTACACCTACTAGAAAATTTTGCTGGACAGTCTCAACCAAATCAACCTTTGCTGGGACAATTATGGTATGACACAACAGAAAACAGAATTAAAGTCTATTCAGGTAATGAATGGAAATCTGTAGGAACTGCTGCGTTATCTATCGCACGACCTTTAGATATCAGTACTGGTGATTTTTGGTTCAACACATCATTAGCACAGTTATTTTTCTTTGATGGCAACCAAGATACACTAGTAGCTCCTATATATAGTTCGTCCCAAAATACCAGCGGATTTAGAATAGAAACAGTTGAAGATTCGGACAGAAGAAATAAAATTATATCTGGTGTTTATAATGCTGGAAGATTAATGGGGTATTTTAGTGCCCAGGAATTCACATTAAGAAATCCTATATCAGATTACAATACAGCTAATCAAAACGGCGAAACTATACCCAATACTTTAATTAAGATTGGATTTAATCCAGCAGATACTTCTTTTAAATGGCAAGGCACTACTTATAATTCTGATAGGTTAGGAGAAGTAGATTCGTCAAATTATGTAAGAAAAGATTTAGCTAACGTTCTTACAGCAGCTTTAACAGTTCAAAACAATGAAGGATTATTTTTTGGAACAGGTCCTCAGGGTCAATTAGCTGTTGAAAATTTTAGAGATGTAACAATAAGAAACACATCAGATGAAGGAAGAATAACTTTAAGGGCTACACGGGCCGGAAATTTATTAAGTTATTTTTCAATTGCTCCTGATGCCAGCGGTTCAGATTTAATTGAGATTGCCCCATCAAATCCTTTGAGCTTAACTACTATTGGCGGCAGTGTTGAAATTACAGGAAACCTAACAGTATTAGGGAATATGGTCAGTGTCGATGTTTCAACACTAAGAGTAGAAGATAAAAATATAGAACTTGGTAAAAAATCCGACAATACAAACATCACCGACGCTCAAGCCTATGGTGGCGGGATTGTATTAAAAGGGGATACTGATCATTATATTGTTTGGAATCAAGTTGAATCAGCAGTAACCGATGAACAAGATTGGGACTTTAGTGAAAACATCGATATTCCTTCTACCCGTTCTTATAAGATAGGCGGTGTTGAAGTTTTACGAAACAACGGTGTTACTATAGAATTAACATCGGCAGTGACAACAGCTCCGGGATTAGTTAGTTTTGGATCGCAAACATCACTTACAGCAGACAATATCACAATCGACGATAATAGGATTTCTAATAATGGACGTACAACTCCATATGTAAACGGAGATCCTGCTAACCCTACTAATTTAGTTTTTGAACCGTTAGGTGATGTAGAATTTACAGGTAATCCTAGATTGCTAGGAATCGCCACTGACGGCGAAAATTCTCCAGATCAAACTCAAGAAGGATACACATATCTTTCTGTTAACGATCCTGATCAATTAGAACAAGCAACATCTAAAAAATATGTTACTAACCTAGTTAGAACTCGCAGTATTCCGTTAACTTTAGATATTACAAAAAATACTAACAGTGGACAAGGTACACAAGCAGAACAACCATTAACTAACGCAGAAATTATTGCTATAGTCACTGACATTTGTCCTCCAGATGAGTACGAAGAGAATACATTGTGTCGCATAGCAACTACTAGGTACTATCAAGAAGATATTGCCCAGCAAACATTTACTATTAATTACTCTACTTTATATGAAGTTGATGGTTCTGAAACACCAGGCGGAGTAGAAACACCACATGGTGTTGTACTAGATATACAAAATCCTGTAGTAATACCTGCTAAAGCACCACCACTGTTATTTGTAAGAAGAGGGTTGATAATATTAAAATTAGAAAATATTACATCGACGTTAATATGGACAGTTGACACTGCGTTGGTTGAAGATCCATCGCCATACGACATCCCGTATTCAACATACAGTACAAGATTACCATAATGGAAGAGCGACATGCCATATCAAATTAATAAATTCAACGGAGAGCGACTAGTTATACTAGAAGATGGTACACTAGATTCGACAACCAATCTTAATCTAGTAGGTAAAAATTTTGCCGGCTATGGAGAAACTCAAAATGAAAATTTTGTATGGTTGCTAGAAAATTTTGCCAGCGGTATAGCACCCGGAAAACCGTTAACCGGACAAATATGGTATGATACTGTTACTAAAAAAATTAAAGTTTATTCAGGATCAACATGGAATTTTGTAGGTGGAACTAAACTATCAGCTACTGAACCCGTTGATCCTTCAGAAGGCGACGGTTGGTACGATAGCGATGATGGAAAATTTTATGTATATGACGGCACAGACTTTCAGTTTATAGGACCAGAAACTGTAGCAGGTTTTGGAAATACAAGACACATTTCGGATAAAATAATTGATTCATTAGGAAACAATGTTCCAGTAATTAAAACTTTAATTAATGATTCAATAATAGCTATTACGGCAGATAGATCTTTTAATCCGTTAACTCCTATTACAGGATTTACATCATTTGTAAAAGGTATAAATTTTTCTAGTACATCTGTTCTTAATGGCAACATTTCAGGAAATGCTGGTTCAGCAAATATTTTATCTACAGCTAGAAATATCAATGGTGTAGCATTTAATGGATCCGCAGATGTTACTGTAAAAGCATCAACTACTAATAAATTGATATCTGGAAATTATATTACAGGTTCTGATTTTGATGGATCTGCTCCTATTACATGGACACTCGATGCTTCGTCTAACAATGTTCAGGATACCGTAGTTGTTAGAGATAGCTCAGGAAATTTTGCTGCTAATACTGTAGTAGCTAATCTTACAGGTAATAGTGTAGGCACACATACTGGCCCTGTTGTCGGCGGTGTTACAGGAAATGTTATAGGTAATTTAACTGGTAATGTTTTAGGAAATGTCACTGGGGATGTTACTGGTAACGTAACAGGATCTTTAACAGGTAGTTTGTTAGGTAACGCTAAAGGTAGTTTAATTGCTGCAGACAATTCTGTAGCCTATGACGGAACTACAAAAATCTTTACAGGTACTTTTACAGGTAATGCTACATCTGCTACTAGATTACAAAACGAAGTAATGATTAACAATGTTCCGTTTACAGGACAATCTAGTATCACAGTTTTTGATAATACTAAATTTCCTAGTACCGGAGGAACATTAACTGGACCTTTGATCCTTGCTGATAATCCAAATACAGGATTAGGAGCAGCAACAAAACAATATGTTGACGATAGAGATCAAATTATTAAAAATGAAGTTGTTGCTTTATTCCCAACAAATTATACAATAACCTATGGTAATACTCAATACAGCACCACTGGATATACTAATCAAGTTGGATCTTTTAACAACGGTGCTAACTTTTTTGATGTATATTCCCCCGCTGGTAAAACAATGGCTAATTTAGTTGCTTTTATTCCTTCAATTGCAGTTATACATTACGCTGGTGGAGTTGACGGCAACGACAGTTTACGATGTACTTGGTCTAATCTTGGAGACCGTATCCGTGTATGGGTACAAAACACAGAGCAAAGATCAACACCTGCTGCCAATTGGCTAGCTATTTGGAGTTAATATGTATTACGTCTGCTTAGAAAATAATCAAATTACAGCAATATTAAATTATCAACCAAACACACCTAATGGTGTAGAGGTGGTTAATATTACCAGCGAACAATATGATCAAATAGTCAATGACACACATTTTTTTAATGTAACAACTAAAACTGTTGACGCATTAACTAATGAACAAGTAATTGCTAAATCAACATTTAATCAAAACAGTGTTCATAGAGAATTCTTAAATAGTACCGATTGGAAAGTGCTAAGACACTTAAGAGAGCAGTCATTGGGATTACCGACATCTTTAACACAACAACAGTTTTTAGAATTAGAGCAGCAAAGACAAACTGCCGCAGATAGTATAACAGAATAATAGGAGCAAGTAATGCCATACCAGATAGATAGATATAACGGATCGTTTTTTATAGAAGTTCCTGATCAAACGGTTGACAGTTCTAGTTCCGATCTAAAACTTATTGGAAAAAATTATGCTGGATATGGTGAGGTCCAGAATGAAAACGTTTTACATCTGCTAGAAAATTTTAGAGGATTTTCTGCTCCTAGAAGACCTATTATTGGTCAGATATGGTACGACGAATTAAACAATAAATTAAAATTTTATGATGATACTCAAAAATGGAAAACTGTTTCTGTAACCGACGTATCTAGCACAGCCCCAACAGGATCGTCAGTTAAAGACAAAGGAAATCTTTGGTATAACGATGCTCTAGATCAATTAAACATCTGGGATGGCACTGAATATAGAATTATTGGACCAGAAATCGCAGTAGGATTTGGAGAAACTAAATTATCATCAGGAACAATACGTGATAACGGAAACGTTGAATATCCTATAATCAAAGTTTTTAACAATGATAAAGTTATTGCGGTTGTAAGTAACGATCAATTTGACATTGGAATTATTGACACTATTGATGGATTTACAACTATCAAGAAAGGATTTACTCTAGTTGATACTGCTGCTAGCGGTGTAACATCTTCGCAATATAGATACTGGGGAACAGCTAGTAACACAGAAAAATTCTCAGGATTTACCACTGCTGATTTTGTTATGCGTGGTATGAACGGATCTACGTTTGGAGATACGGGTGTAACTTTAGGTGATGACAACGATTTAAAAATATTTGTTGAAGATTTTAACAAGATTGTTATATCCAGTCAGTTAAATGGTCCATTAAAAATACGTGTAAAGAACGGTGCTATTAACAATGATGTGGCTATTTTCTCCGAAGCAGGTATGGAGCCCAACACTACTGAAATATATAACTTAGGGTCGTCTGTTAAAAAATGGAGTGCTATACATTCCAAGGACGTATTTGGTAATGTCATAGGTACATTACAAGGCGATCTACTAGCAGAAGACGATCAAGTAATGTTTGATGCTAGTCTTAAAGAATTTTATGGTACACATGTGGGTATCAATAAAGGCGATATTAGAGCAGCAGATAATTCTTTATGTTTTGATTCTTCTGCTAGAGCGTTTATTGGTGCTTCGGGTACATTTACTAATATAACTACGGATCTATTAACATTAGTTGACAGGGTTATTGGTGATCTCAAAGGCGACATTTACGCTAGTGATGATACTATTGCCTATAACGCAGGAACAAAAATATTCACAGGCTCGTTAGTTGGTAACGCAGACACAGCCGCTAAATTACAATCGCCTAAGTATATTAACGGTGTTGCTTTTGACGGATCAGAAAATATTAATGTTGTTGACGAAACTAGAGTAGCTAAATCCGGTGGCATTATGACTGGGTATCTAACCTTAGTAGATGATCCTATTAATGATAAACATGCCGCTAC